>Ga0268289_100141_pt1 | contig 19755 bp, 30 predicted proteins | sample MetspNORM_FD_191340 | JGI IMG/M metagenome (GOLD analysis project Ga0268289, IMG submission 191340) | Soil microbial communities from San-Diego area, Southern California, United States - Methylocaldum sp. NOR-M | ecosystem: Environmental > Terrestrial > Soil > Desert | place: USA: California... | reverse complement strand
GGCATCTTCAGAACTTCGCAAAATCTCGGAGCCGGTTTTGCAGAGCCGCTGCAATCGCTGGAGCGCAGATTGTCCAGCGAAGCGGATTACTTGGAAAAATCGACCGCAAAGTTTGGAGGCCACGCCCGGAATTGAACCGGGGTACGCGGATTTGCAGTTCTATACGGATCTGAGCGCTAGTGCCCTGAAATTCAATCATTTTTATTGATCCGCGCGAGGTTGATGAGTCCAAATTTGGTACCAGTAGTGCTCCAACCTAAGCCCGGCGCCGGAATTGGATCACTTTCGGAGTGCTGAGACGGAGTGCTTCGTGCAGCGCATCCTTGGCGAGAAACGCATAGGTGCGCTCCGTGACCTTGATTGATGAGTGTCCGAGCCACTGAGACACTTCGAGCATAGACAACTTGCGGTCCTGAAGAAGACGGCACCCACAGGTACGCCGGAGATCATGCCACTCGGCATGTTCTGCAATCTTTGCGCGCTTGCAGGCCTTCTGAAGGGCTTCCCAAAAGTAGTTGCTGTTTTGCGTGTATCGAGTCTCCGTTGCGGCGGTGAAGACGTACGGGCTTTCTGCATGCCGCTTCGCCCACGCCGCCTTCAGATACGGCAGGCACCGCTCCTGAATAGGCACGACGCGTCGTTTGCCGTTCTTCGCTACCTCTTTCCGCACCGTGATTTCCCGAGTCTTGAGGTCAACGTCGCGCCATTCTAGCGACTGCTGCTCTTCCTTCCGCAGGCCGGTGTCGATCGCGAAGATGATGGGGAAGATCATGCCCGGAGGAGCATGGGTCAGGATTGCGGACTCCTCGTCATGGCTTAAGTAGCGCTCGCGAGGTGGATTCTCGATCAGACCGGCTTTTGCACGGGACCGGAGGAAAGGCTTCACCGGATTGTGCCGGCTCCACTCCCATTCCTCCGCTCGTGAGAAGATCGAGGAAAGGCACGCAAGGTCGCGCCTTACGGTCGAGGCGTCCACTTCATCCTCGTCGAGGCGGCGGCGCTCGAAGTCCGATAGGAGTGCGCTCGAAATCTCGTCGAGAAGCTTGCCATCGAACACGCCGAACAGACTGTTGATGCTAGTCGTGTAACGCGCTGCCGACCTCGGCTTCAGGTGTTTGTAGTGGTCGGTGCCAAAGCGGATTACGGCGTCATTGAAGCTCCGACGGGGAGATTCGCCCCATTTAGTCGCCTCTAATTCCGCAAGGATTTTGTCTCGACGCGCTTTAGCAACGCCATAATCGCTTGTTTCGAGCGATCGTTTGAACAGTTTCCCGTTGACCGTTTTTTTGACGTAGAAGACGCCATTTCGCTTGATGATGTTATCAGGCGAACGGGTGCGATTGCGCCGGCTAGCGGGCATGCTGTGATCTCCTCCTTGACACTCGTCCACCATTCCAGAAAGCCCGCGCGCGGAACAACGAAAATGCTCCGCTTACCACAGGGAATGCGGCGCGCGCCGGGCACAACTCCTTTGTTGATCCTCTGCTGCCAGTACCTGGCACTCATGGACGTAATTTTCGCGAGATCGCGAGTCCTCAGTTCGTCGGAGTGCAGGGCGGGACGGCGCCGCTTCTGTTGCTGCCGGAGGATTTGGGTGACCAAAACCGGGGCGACACCCCTCGGCTTGGTGAACGCGCCACGCCGGTCTGCATGCAAGCGGTTGCGAAAATTTTTCGGCCACGCGCTGCTGACGAGCTTGATGAGCCGGCGCTGTTCGTCGTCGAGGTTAGGGATGTTCACGGCGGGTCAATCGAGCTGATTGTTCTTGAGGTCGCGCGCTCTCCGATTTTTGGCGCTCCGGATTCTTTTTCCATGCCGGTTTGGTCGCTCAGTCTCTCCGACTGCCGCCCAGATGCAAGTGCCCGATAGAGACGCGTCTGAAATCCACATACCGACGGAACGCGCCTGCCTGCTCTTCGAGGGCGGCTTTCAACCGGACTCCCGAAAGGGACGGAATTGCTTGTCGGTTGAAACACCTGAGTATTCGGGCGCGGTTGCAATGCAAAAGTACAGTTTTATTGTACTTTATACTTCGACGCCCGAAGACCTAATTGTTGCGATATTGCAACAATACAATGAGATTGAAGTAAAAGTGGACTTTCCCCAAAGTTAACGTGTTGACGATTTCGGGGTTTTTGACTAGTTTTCTGATACCTTCCGGGAGGTTCTGCGCGAAACGCAGTCTGCCTGGTTCCCCAGCACAAAACGACTTTCGAGCGGTTGATAACCGGGTCCGTTGCTTGCGGTCCGCCGGCGATCCCGCATCCTTGAAATCATGCGTGCGTCGCCTTCTGACAGGATTCTTCGACATGGCCGAAACCGCAACGAATGGAGCAAAGCCTGGACAATTTGCGCCGACGGGAGCTTTGCCGGGGAGTCTGTCTTCTCGCCACGTAAAGGGCGACGTTGCATGGGGTCAGTGGCACCCGGGGCGGCAAGTCGATCTCATTCGTCAGATCGCAGATCACGGCGGACTTCTTACGGGTCCAAAGTCGCATTCCGCCATCAATGCTAAAGCTTGGAAGGCTCGTACGGAACGGCTTTTCCTAAGCCTCGCAGCCCACCCCGATTTAGTGAAGGGGGTCGGTTTGCTCCGTATCATGCTGGTCGAGCGCTCATTCATGGGTCGAGCGAAACCCAATGAGGTCGGTCAATGCAACGCAAGGACGGCCAAGCGGCCAGAGGGGCAAGTACCGACGCTGGCAAACGGGAAGAAGAAGGACCTCAAGGAGCCTGGACCGCTCGCGCTTCGCTGCGGTCTGAAGCCGGCGACCGTCTACAGTCTGAACAAGCGACGGAGGGAGGAGGGGCTTCTGTCGGTCAAGAAGCAGCGGTACGCCGACACGAACAAGCAGAAGCCGAATGAGTACGACTTCTCGACCGATCTCCTTTCCGAATTGCGCCGGCATATCGATGCTCGAAAATTTAAGCTCGCTGCCGCCATCCATGTTGCTGAGTTCCTGCTGACAAAGTTTCAGCGCAGCAAAGGCTATTCGGAATTTGCCCGTCGGGAGTTGGGCGCTTGCGGCTTGGCCTCGGCTGAATGGGCCGAGGCAGCACTGCACTGGCTCATCGCCAAAGGCTACTTCGTCGTCATCGGTTTTGGACGTGTAACGCTGCCCGAGTTCGTACACTCCGGGTGCTTTAAGGCCCTTGAGTGCTGGGAAATTTGGGTGCTCCGGAAAACCGACCCGGACTCAGAAAAATCCGCTCCGGAAAGCGTACCCCGCCACTCCGGAGACCATACCCAGCTTCTCCGGAAAGCAGACCCGGGATCGCTCCGGATAGCTTGCCCAGCATTCGCTCCGGGAAGCCGACCCGATGAACTGCGGGAAGGTTCAAGGGAACAGCATGAAGTGGAAGAATTGCGAGAAGATGATGAACAGAGGGAAGATGATAACAGCACGTCGTACTCAGTTTCGTCTCCTGACTCTCTAGTTCAGATCTTCGAACCGCATGAGCCCGACTACGGCTCCGGCAAGCCGTCGCCTTCGTCGGGCGAAGAGAATGGTCGCAATGACGGTGAGGGCAAGCAGCACACGCAGGAACCCGAAGGCCAGCTCGTTACATCCATGACGACTTCTGCATCGAAATCGCTTGCCTATGACGTGGAGGCGTGGCGACGGGAAGTCGTTGCTGCCGGCGACAACTACAACGAAGGTTGTCGTCGGCTCGAAGCGCTGGTTCCGGTGGATGAACTCGCCAATCGCGTCAGCATGGCCATCGGGCCTGTCATGCCGGAGAGCAAGCGCTGGCATCGCCAAGCTGTTGGCCAGTGGATGCTGCACAAATTTCGAAAGGTTCTGATGGCTGGTGCCGATGACACTTGGCTCGTGCAGACGGTGCAGGACATCGGACATGAAGCTCTCCGTGCCGGCCATTCCTTTCCGGATTGGCGGTCGGTGTCGCTCCGTTTTGACCTTGCCTTGAAGAACAAACTCGGAGGTGAGCCATGATCGTCGAGCGAGAGTTCAGGGCCGCGCAGGCCCGTGTTGCCGCCATGCCGGTGCCAGAGCGTTCCGACGCGGTATGGCGCGGCATGCAACGCCTCGCGGAAGCCGATGCGTCGGGCGTGTTGATCGTGGCCTACTTCGCCTTGTGCGCCCGCCTTCAAATCGAAGGCGTCGCGCGGGCCAACGTGGTCGACATCGCGGCCGCCGTCGGACGCCCGCCCGATCAACTTTGCGATCTGCTCGTCGAGTTGGTCGAGCGTCGAGCCGTGCTCGTCCGCGATGTTGATGAGCTTGGGATTGTGGTCGCCGTGCCGGTCTTCGACGGTGACCGAGCGAGTCCGTCAACGGCCCTGCACTGAAATAGGTTCAGCGAGCCGCTGAAGAGGCGGACGCTGCTCCGGGTAGTAGGGTAGCCAACACCCCGTAGATCGCCATCCAGAGTCAAAATCTCGAATCCACGAGCCGTTCCCCGATGAGGGGGGCGGCCTTTTTTACTGCTTGAAAGGACAACACATGATGGATCAGAAAACAATGCGCGCGCGTCGGGAGATCCTCCAGCGTGACGCAACGAAGGCCGCTGCCGCTGCCGGCGTCGATGTTGCGCAGTCGATGATCGTGCCCATGCTCGTCGCAAGGGCGCGGATCATCCAGGATGAAAATGACGCTCACGTCGTCGATTACCTGAGCATCAAAGGCGACTGGTTTCTCACGGGCACCGATGTGATCCGCGAAATGATGGCTGCCCCCGAGTTCGCGCCGGTCTTCGGGAAGTCTGAAAAACGATCGCCCGCTGCAAAGCCGACGGAGTCGAAGGAGCTGAATCCCTTCAGGCCAGGATTGGGTTGGAATCTAACGAAACAATGCTGGTTGCTGAAAAACGACCCGAAACTCGCGGCCCGTCTTCAAGCGGCCGCAGGTGAATGAGGGGCCCTGACATGAACAATCTCCACGACACATCCACGCTCATGCCGATGTCGTTTCGACGTAGGGCAGTCCGAACACCGGAAATCGAGGCGGACCTGTTCCGCTTGATCGAGGAGGGCCACCCAATTTCGCACTGCGTGCGCGCTGTCGGCCTCCCCGACGGCACGCTGACGCGGTGGGCTAAGAAAGATCCGGCGTTCGCAGATCGTGTCAATCGAGCGATCGCGAAGGGGTTGGACCTGAACCGACGGGTCGCTGCGGCAGCATACCTTGCCTCATCGCAGCGCGTGTTCGCGCTGCTCCCTTCTCGGAGCAGTCCACCGACTCCGCGGTGATCTCCACAACTTAACCTGGGGTGTTTCGATGAAAAGTAGCGATCAACTCGCGGCGCTCCTGCGCCTGCGGGAAAAAGTGCGCGCGAAGTCGGAAGTTAAACTGGCGATTGTCGAATCGGAACCTGCTTCGCAACCCGTCAACCTCTGTCTCGATGAATTGCTCGCCGACCGGCACCCGATCGGAAGCCGACGACGCCGTCGCTGACGGCTAAACAGAAAGGAGGCCCCAATGGCCAAACAGACCGGGCGACCTCGCGCCCTCGCTAATGTCAGCGACAAAGTCATCCTGACAGCTCTTGCCAACGCTCGCGGTGTTTGGGGTAGGGCAGCAATGTTCCTCCGGACGGAGGGAATCCGCGTTAGCCGTCAGACGCTCGCGGCTCACGTGAACGCTCGCCCCGACCTCAGGGAACGACTTGATGAGATCGTGGCGACTCGACTCGATCTCGCCGAAACCGTGGTTCAGGACGCCGTTGAAAGTGGTGACGTGCAGTCGGCGCGCTGGGTCCTCTCCACGATCGGCCGGGAGCGCGGATATGGGAAGCCTGTCGAGGTGAAAGTCACCACACCGCCGCCTCAGCAATCCACAATCGATCCGACCCAATACACACAAGACGAACTGAGGCTGCTGCACGTGATGCTGGCCCGTGGCCTCGGAAAAAAAAGCCTGCTCGAAGACGAGATGGTGGCTCGGGGCCTTGTTCCGGCCAGGGCTGCAAGCAGCGATCCCGAGCCGGCTTCGCCATGAGCTGACGAGGTTCGCCAATGAGCCGAAAAATCACCAAAGACAGCAAGCTTGCTGAGCTTCGTGCCCAGCTCAGCGAACAGGGCATCGATCCCAGTAGGCACGGTGATCTGTTACTCATCTACTCTGTGGCTGCCGAACAGTTTGACGCCGCCGCATCGCGGATCGCCGAGAGCGCGTTACTGACAAAGGGGCCACACGGCACCATCGTAGCTAATCCGCTCATTGAAATTCAAAATCAAGCGGCGGCGACGATGGAAAGAGTCGGGCGCCAACTCGGCCTTTCCCCCGACCACAGAGTATCGGCAAGCCCTCATCGATGGGCCGACTGGATGGCGGCGCTCTACGACTAAGCGGTCTTCGTTTTCGACATTTCGACAGGCCCTAACGCGCGCACGCGCGAGGCGTCGCCAAACATCACAACCAACAAACCGCCGTCCGAGCAAGCCGGCAAAACTACTCGCAGCACCCCGCCGAGCGCGGATGCGCGCGAATTGAAAGGATTCAAACATGGCCGAGACAACCGTCGAAGTCGTTGCGCGTGCCGTAGGCTTCGAACAGCTCGCGAGCGAAGCGCAACGAGCAACGGCAATGCTCAAGCAGTTCGGCGCAGCCGCCCGATCTATCGGGTCGGGATCGTCGTTCGCGAACAGCTTTTCGCGTGATTTCTCGCAAATCGAAACCCGCCTCACCGAATTGCGGCGCTCGTTTCGTATCACGGGAGAATATGCTCGGGGTAAGCTCGCCTCCGGAATCTCTCTCGGACTTTCCGAGTCAATTAAAACGCCGGATCTGATCGCGAAGTTTCGGGCGACGGGCGAGGAGTTGGGCCGTGCCATGCGCGCCGGCATCCAGGCGGGTGCGAACTCGGGTGGGCCGATCATCACGCCGCCAACTGGCGGCGGTGGTTCTGGCGGGTCCGGTCGTTCGAACGGCGGGCGGCCTCCAGAACCGTTCCGTCATGTGTCGATCGACCCAATCGGCGGAGTCGTCGCGGGTTCTGTCGTCGGTCATGCCGTTGTGCGGGGGACAGAAAGCATCCTCGAACAGGCCGGTGCGATGGCGCAAGTGCGCGCGCAGTTGAAATCGCAGGGAATGACCGACGCCGAAATCGCGGATGTCGAGACGGACGCGCGAAAGCTGACCGACCGGTATCGCGCAACGAGCGTGCCACGCCTGCTACAGCAGTATGGCGAATATCGGACGGTGTTCGGCCATCCTGAGGAGGCCAAGGCTTTCATGCCGATCGGGGCTCAGGTCGATCTCGGACTGAAGAATTTGCAGGCAGCGGAATCTTGGGCCAGAGCCATCGATCCGGAACAAGCGCAGCTTGATCTCGCGAAAGCGGTCGAGTTGAAGGGCGATGCGATGAATCCGGCGAAGGCCAAGGCCGACGTCGATGCAATGCTGAAGGCGATCGCGGCTTTCAAAGGTCAGATCCTGCCGTCCGATTTTTTGCAGGCATTTAAGTATGCGCGTGGTTCGCTGCGTGGGTTCTCTGACGAGTTCGTGTTCACGGTCCTGCCGACCTTGATGGCGGAATTTAAGTCGCGCGGCGGGCAGGGCGGCCCGGCGGGTGTCGCCATGCAGGCGTACTACCGGACCGTGCTGAAGGGCAACTTGGGGAAAGCGAAGGACGAGTGGGCAAAGCTTGGTCTGCTCGACGCAAACGGCCGCGTGATCGATCTCGATCTCGCCCGCTCTGATCCGCCGAAATGGTGGGCAAAGAACGTTTCGCCGAAATTGGCGGGCATGACGTCGGCGGGCCAGAAAGACGAGATCGCTCGGCTGTTCCCGGGGGCAATTTCGGAGCAAATGGCCACGATTTTCCAAAATGATGCAGCTCGGCTCGCAAAGGATGCAGCCAATATCCGAGCTGCTTCAGGTCTCGACCAGATGCAGAAGGATTTCGAGAATGCGCCGACGCAAGCTATGGCGGAGTTTTCGGCACAGTTCAAAAATCTGTTGGCGAGCCTGGGCGATCCGGCAATGCCGGCGGCGATCGGCAGCATGAAAGGATTTGCCGGGCTTTTCTCACTCATGACGCAGGTCGCGCATTCGAACCCGCTTGCAGCTGCGGGAATCGGCGGCGGTGCTCTCGCGGTGGGCGGTTACGCTGCGTACAAAATCCTGCCGCGCCTTCTCCGCTCCCCGCTCGGGCGGTTTGCTGTCGGTGCGATCTCCGGCGGACTGCTCGGGGGCGGGTTGGAGGCGCTTCTGTTCGCAGGACTGCTCGGGGCGACGGCACCAGTGGAAAGCGGAAGCAGGGTTGCGCCGGGGCTTTCCCGTCTGCGCTCTGTCGTCAGTGGCGTTGGCGTCGGTGCCGCTACGGGACTCAAAGGTGCCGGGGCGCGCATCGCCAAGTGGATTTCGAATATCGGCGTCCTGAAAACCGTGCTCGGTAAAGTCGGAAAACTGATCGGGCGTCTGGGCACAATTGGCGTCGCAGTCGAACTTGGCGATGCGCTGGCGAGCACCGACATTGGGGGAGGCGTCATCGATGCCGTGAAGAAAGGCATCTTGGCCGACCTCAATCCCAACGACAAGCAGGCGCGATTGGAGGCGGCGCAGGCGCGTTGGAAAAGCAATCGTTTGCTCGATCCCTGGAATATTTTTGGATATCGGGACCTGCCGCCGCCGACAATGCGATCACTGCAATTGCGTGATCGCGAGCGGTGGTACTACCAGCATCATCAACAGAAGATGCCACATTGGTACGACGGCCTGATTCCTTCGTACGAAGGAGGTTGGGTGCCACAGTTTCGTGGTCCCGGCGCACGCGGTAGCGGCGGCCCTAGCGGGCCTGTTCCCGTTGTCGTGCAATCGATGCCGAAGCGGCAGGACCGCCCGAATAACGTGACGACTAACGTCACCGTCAACGTCACCACGAATGCTTCTCCGCAGGCAATCGGTGGCGCTGTCGGCTCAGCTGTCGGATCGAAGGTATCGAACGCCCTTTCCGATCAGCACCATTGAACAAATTTCGGCGGGGTACGGCCATTGTCTCCGGAGGCCCCGTCGATGGAGCGGCTGCTTGATTTGGGCTGGGCGGCCGCTCCCCTTTATCGGCAGACAGCGCAACGTCTGTCGCAAGCCGCGTCGCAGGAGTTCTAGTTCTTCGCGACGCGGCTGTTGGCCTACGCGATGAATTACTCTGTTGAGATACTTCACGACGTGCTTTGCGCTCGCCAAGGTCACGACTAGAGTTCTCCGGGTGACCGCCAAGAATCCTGACAATGAGAAACAGCATTACGTCCCTCAGGTCGTGCTTTCCCTCTTTGCGGAAGGCGCGGGCAAGGAAAAGCTGTGCGTATTTGACAAACACACGGGGCGCATGTTCCCGGGCCCGATGGCGATCGATAAGCTGTGCAAAGAGGGCGGTTTCTATAATGCTGAGGCGGCGCACGGCCGAGTTTCGCTTGAGAAAGCGTTTCACGCGCTGGAACGCGAATATCGGGACATCGCGGAAAAGATAATCGCGGCGCGCTCACTCAGTGGCCTATCGTCCGAAGAGTTCGGAACTCTCGTCGCATTCGTGTGCGTACAGTACCTGCGCGTACCTCGGTTACGTAAGGCATTCGAGCAGCTAACGGCCCTCATTGCCGATAGAGCTCGCGCGATAGCTCCCGACGCTCAAAACCTTAAAGAGTTTGAGATTGGCGACAACGAGCTGCGCCTGCGTCATCTCGAAACCATCGCCCAGGGCTCCGCCGAAGCAATGCGTATTCTCGCCAACTACGCCTGGTTTATTATGGAGGCTGACCCTGCTCATCCCTTGTGGACTTCCGACTGTCCTGTGGTCATGCACAACGACGAGAAGAGCGTCTACGCTGGCCTCGGTCTCGCTTCTCCCGGCATACAGATCTATTTTCCGCTGACACCGAGCCTGCTGCTCGTCTGCTGGCATCCTCTGGTAGCAGGACAATTCTTGCGGGAGTTCAACCCCAACAAGGACTTGTTGGGACGGTTAAAGGGGCAGTTCGCACTCGGTCTCAGGGGCGACAAAGCAAATCTCAAGACAATGATCGACAAGACGGAAGCCGTGGTCAAATCGATTGAACCGATCATCCGTGCCATCCAAACCGGATGCTCGGTCAAGGCTTCGGCTGACAACGTCCTGCATTACAACTGGCTACAGTTCCAGTGGTCACACCGCTTCATCTTGTGCGCCGAAGGCTCATTCGATTTAGCCGTCAAAATGCTTAAGAAGCATCCGGCGCTCAAGACAGGTATATCGATAAAGGGCTAGCTGGCCGTCTATTCGGCACAACCTAGTCTTCGGAAAGAAGGATGCAGTTTAGGATGACTCCAGCCGGCGCCATCCTTCTCCTGCCCGACCTCGTAGACATCCATGTCGAGGTTGTCCTTGAGCCACGCCGCGACGATGCCGCGATGGCACCATTTCTCACCGGGCGTGCTGGGTTCCCAGCAGAGCAGCACGGGGATCTTGCCATCCGACATGTCGTGCAGCTCACGCACGACGGTTGCCGGATCGAGTGGCGCCAAGATCTCGGCGTTATACAGCTCCAAATAGCGATCGTTCGTCACCGAGTTGAACCAGGGGCCGGGGTTAAGTTTGGTGTATCGGCGATAGCCGCTTTGCCCACGGGGCACACCGCGAGAAATTCCGATCCGCGCGAACAGTGCCGGGTCAAGCTTTACGAACCAAGATGACGTTCCGATCGTCACGCTGCCTCCAAAATGAAAGAGCCGGCTGTTGCTCTCAGCCGGCCCGGTTGAAGTGCTCTTGCTCTCGAAGGCTTAAAGTCGTTGCGCCGTTCCGCCGGCTTCGCGAAAGAGGACTCGGAAGCCAAGGGCGGAAAGTTCAGCTTTAATCGACGCCGCTTCCTCAAAAAGTTCGTCGTAACGGGCGTCTTGCGCTTCGGTTAGATCACCGTCGGTCGCGGCGATTTCGTTGTCGTGAGCCGCAAACGATTTTTCCAGAGCCTTCGCACGTCTCTTGAGGTCGTTCAGGTTCATTGCATTCTTCCGAAAACAGTTGCGATGGATATATGGTAGCTACAACACGCTGATTTGCAAGGGTTTTTCGGGGATTTTTCGCATGCGAGAAATCACGCGGCCGCGAACTCAAGTCCCGTAACAAGGAGTCCTGGAAAAGGCATTTTCGGCGAATTATCGCTAGGGAAAGAGCCAGGAAAACTCGGTGCCGAAGCTGGCCTTCACCGTCACGGTCTTACCGTCGTTCGCCAGGACCGTGTAAGTGTCGCCATTATCAAGAAGCAGGCAATTGTTCTCGCGCATGAAATCGAGACGCGTTGCGACGAAGTCCGGTGGATTCGGGTGGATGCCGTAGACCAACTCATGTGCGGCCTCGGCTCCCGAGAGTGTCGAGCAAAAGAGCGGGCCCGTGATCTTGCCGTGACCATAGAGTCTGTTTCCTGGCTTTACGTCACGCAACACCGAGACAAAGGCTTGCTTCGGATCGTCGACGTCGAACGAGGATGGGACGGCCGGTTTGATCTTGTCGGTCGAGGTCGCGACTGCAGGAGCGGGCGGCGCTTCAGCCGAGTTGCGATTGCCCGCCCAAGCCCAGATGCCGGCAAGAAAGAAGAGTCCGACGGCAATGAGCTTGAGTGAGACCGCCGTGCTGGATTCAGCCCCAGGTTTCTCGGTTCCGGAGTTCATGGCCGTTTCCACTCATGTTGTTTTGGGAACTATGAGCTAATCGTTGCGGATTCGAGCGCAAAGGCAACGAAAATAGAACCGAGAAAATAAAGCGGGGCGCTCCGTCAATCGGTTTCCTCCCTCGCTTAGCCTGCCACGAGACGCCGCTTGTTCTCGCGCTTCGCTTTGAGCGCAGTCGCCGCCACCCTATAGACGGATGACCTCGCAACGCCGAGTTTTTCCGCGACGTCGGTCGGGCCGAGACCCTGAGCGAGCAGCTCTTCGATCTCAGCGGATTGCTTTTGGACGGTGGGGGCACGACCCTTGAACTTTCCATCCGCCCGCGCCTTGGCGATGCCGATCTTCTGCCGTTCGAGCATCATTGAGCGCTCGAACTCCGCTACGCTGCCCAAGACATTCAGCATCAACTTTCCGGTCGCGGTTGCCGTGTCCAAGCTCATGCTGAGGATGCGTAGCGCGGCGCCCTTGGCATTGATCCTGTCGACAATGGCGATCAAGTCACGCATCGATCGGGCGAGGCGGTCGAGTTTCGTGATGACGACGACGTCTCCTTCGCGGATGTAATCGATCATCGCCTCGAGCTGGGCGCGCTCGGCAACCGAGGAGACCTGTTCTTTGAAGATCTTCGTCGCGCCCGCCGCTTTAAGATCACCGACCTGCGCTTCGAAGCCGGCAACTTGATCGAGGGTGGAAGTTCTTGCGTATGCAACAATCTGGCCGGTCATCACGCTTGTCCTATAAAGCTGGTATGCAAGTTTATAGGACAAAATGTCTCAAAAAGCAATAGATGAGTTATATGAGACGAAAATTGCTCAATATTGTTTGTCCGATTAGGGGAGGGTTGTGTAAGACGGCGGTAATCCGGTCGCCTATCAACTGTAGCTATTTAATCCTCGTAATCGTGATGATTCAGGACGTCGTACGAAGTTTCTGCAGTGAACGAGGAGGGAGAACCGCGTTTCAAGGAAGTGAGTGAGGTGACGGCCTTCGATCGATGGTGGCCCCCGCAGTGGATGATTACGTGCCGGCTGGTGCAGGTAGCTGCCGAGCTACTACTACGCGGCACATGCCGGCGTATTCTCTTTCTACGCTGACTCCATTCCGCAGAATATCGTCTCGCAACGCCGCCCTAGTAGCAGCATCCGCATGTGTTTCTGCTAGGATGATTAAACGGTGCAGCTCCATGAGCCGATCTCGACGTCGCTCAACAAGTGGCATTCGATTTAGTTCAAGTGTCGTCTCGGTGAACAATCCCAGTGCACTTTCCGGGCGTGGAAGCAAGACCGGGCCCTCAAATGTCAAATGCTCATCTGGCACGTCTCTGTAGGGATCGAGGAAACCTTCCCGGTTTCCTTTTCTGGTGTTGCAAACATCGCAAGCGATCGTGAGGTTTTCCCAGGCGAAACGCTGCTCAGGTACTACCGACTTGGGAACAATATGCTCGACGTCTCCGAACGCAACGTGCCGAACCTTGCTCTCGCAATACGCGCATTTTTCGTGTGTTTCGGCAAGCAGCGCAGCTTTAATAGCGGGGTGATTGTAACGCGAAAGCTCTGCGGCAGTCGGCGCTTCTCCACGGCGCTGCTTTTCGAGCAGCGTTTCTGTCCACTGTGCAGAATTTTCTTCCAGTAACCGTGGAATGGCAGTCTTGTTCAAGGCTATCATGGTCTTGCGACAACCCCGGTCACGGCATCTGCATAGTACTCGTCTAACCCTAACCGGTTGAGCTCGCTTCGAAGATCCGCAAGAAGGGGCTCTTCAATTCGTCGACCTCGGTATCGATCAATTATTTGATCGAGTTCTTTTTCGACCCATACCGGCATCGTGGCTGGAACTCCGAGGACATCCCTAAGGATCTCGTTAGCGCTACCAGCTCGCGCGCCTTTTTCCAGGTAAACCGATCTAACTCTGCGATCATAGCTGTGGGGGTTTTCTCCATCTTCGCGGATCAAATCCTTCGCTCCCTCGAACCGCAAAACATAAACATTTGCAGTTGGACTCGAAGTGACGATGAACGGGCTGTGGGTGGCAACCACGAACTGAGTATTGGGAAACGTCGTTGTAAAATTGCGCAACAGTGATCGTTGCATTGAAGGATGCAAATGATTTTCTGGCTCGTCCATTGTCACCACGAACGAACGATGTTGCCGACTAAAAAGAAAGATTGACCAAGCCATGTCGATGATCGACATCACACCGCCAGAAGCGGCATCAATTGGCCAGGTACCCGATTTCGTGACAAGAACGACCTCCGGCATTCGAATTTCGATTCCGATGAACCCTAGCTCCGGCGGCAAAACCTCTTTCAGGACATCAATGAAGCCCCGGTAAACTGAAAGGATTTCCTGGTTCGGCGCGACGACACTGTTGCCTTCGCCGAACATAGCCATAGCGATGAGAGCTTCTTTCAAACGAAACACAGGTGAATGTCCCGTGTGTCCCCCGGTGAATCTTGATCGGCTTTCGTTGGCGTAATGGTCATACGCCGCTTTAGGCAACATCGGCGACGTAGGTACTTGCGCCACCTGCTGGTAATGCGATAGCGGACGATGCGATGGTATGTGAAGGCCCGGTACTTCCTGCTGGCCTTGAATATCTAGTTCGTACGCCTGTCCAACTTGCCGGGGGACGTAAATCTGCGCGTGGGCGCCGGATTGGTATCCTATCGTTCCGATTTGATGGCGTGCTTGGGGCTTATCTGGCCCGCTGCCGACAAGTATTCGAATAATTCCCGAAATATATCTAAGCGTCCCGTTTTTTCGATCAGAAATTGGGGTTCCAATGTAGGGTCGTTCCCATCCGAAATGCCTCGTCAAAATATTGAGCAGCGAGCTTTTGCCGGCGCCGTTTGCCCCGGTTAATACGGTGAGGCTCGGATGGAATCTGAGGTCGACCTGATCAAACTGCCGCCAACCGCCAATCCTAAGAGTGTCGAAAGTTGTTTCGGGCAAAGTGTCACCCCGTTTGTATGACCGCCCTGGATTCCAGCACGTTTGGTACTATTTCGATAGAGGTTCTATGTACCACGGGAATTTGCGCGTCGAAGGCTTTGGCCACCTCGACGCCGCGCGATGAATTTGGTGAGAGAAGAATGAGCCGACAGCCTTGCTCAGGTTCACCGGCGTATGCGGCGGCGCGAGCAGCTTCGATCATACCGTTCAGCGCATGCGAGCCACGAATTGATGCGTCCATGCGCAGAATCTTTCAGACGGAATCGAAGGTGTCAAACGTCAGCCGAACGTAATTCACTTCTACAAGAGGCGGAGTGTCTCAATCGGGGCCTTGTCCATTAAGTCCTCTTTGTCTTTGCCGCTCTGCACGATCCGCATCCCCGCTGGGTCGAAACTTCGGGCGAGCGAAAAGGCTTCTGCCGGTGTTCCCGACAGCCACGTCTCGAACTGATCTTCACTCGATAGCAGCACCGGCATGCGCTCGTGATTGATCGAGACAGTGAGTGCGTTCGGTGCCGTCGTCATGAACGAGTAGACGTCGAAGTCGACGGCGGGGCCACCCTTCTTGATCGGACCGATCCAGCGTTGCCATATGCCGGGGAAAGCGAACAGCTCGCGATCGTGCTCGCCGTTGACGGCGAACCAATGCCATTGCGCGGGCTTGCCGGTATCGGGTTCGCAATAGGATGATGCCGGCACGAGACAGCGTCGCGCCTCGAATGACGGCTTCCAGAACCGTGACGACAGGATCTTGTCGTCGCGGACGTTGGTCACGCGACGCGGGGCTTTGCCCGGCTGCGGCAGCACGAAACCCCACGACATTGGCACCAGCTCGCGCTCGCCGTCTTCGGCTTTCCGAACGACGGAGGCCGTCCAGCCCGGAAAGATCGCCGGCTGCGGGTCAACGCGCATTGCCCGATTGTCGGAGATCCGGAACAGCCGCCGGATGGCTTCGACGTTCCGGGTCTGGCTGTACAAATTGCACATGCCGCTGATGTAGCGGCCAGGGATGATGCCAGCAAGGCAGCACCAAAATTTTTTGTTAAAGCTCCGGGAACTGACGAAGATAACGACAGTTATCACCTCGGAAATAGAGCCACATGCTCATTTCGGCAGAGACGCATTCCGCCCTCGCGAGGCGGGTGCCTCTCGTAGGTCCCCAACGACAGCGAAAGTATTGCGATGAAAGTCGGTGAGTTCGCCCGGCGTGCGCGAGCGCGCAGAGTGTCCAAAAAGTTGATGTTTGAAAAAGCGTTCGAGCGCGCCAAGGCAGAGTTGCGGGCATTGGAACCTGCTCCCGTCCTTGTTCCCGTGCCGGTTCGCGAAACTGCGGCGCGTCAGAGGTCTTCGGACCGCCCAATATTGCGGCTGCCCGGCAAAGGCGGGCGCTGAAGGAACTTGAAGCGGGCGTGCTGCGTCGCTAGCCTACTAACGGGGGAGACTGTTGAACGATCAAAGAAAGGATCGCGACAGTCATGCCTGACAAGTATTACGATCCCGAAGTCTGGAAAAAATGCACGCTGCGCGCCTTGGTAGACGATGGTGAAGGCCTTTGGCTCATCTGCGGAACGTGTCAGAAATCGCGCGACTTCGACGTTGCCGAATGGGCCGCGAAGCATGGCGTTGATCTCGATATCCCGCTCAAGACGCTCCAAAAGGCTATCCGTTGCCAGCGATGCGGAGCGCGCGGTAAAGATCGTGGCGTCTCGGCTTACGGGACACCCTACAGCATCCCCATTAAACCGCAGGCGCGCTGCATTGATGAGAATGATCCGATCTGCCCCCGTTGCGGATCGGACGACGTGCAAATTCGACCAATGCAAGTGCGCGATTTCCTCGGCGTGACGATCTGGACGATGAACGATCTCCCAAGGTTCGTCGTCGGAAAAGCGATGATCCGTTGCGGGTGCTATGGCTGCGATAACTTCTGGACACAGCCGAAAGGGCTTAGGCTCGGATCAAATGGCTAGTGGAATGGCCACGGCATTGTTATGCCTGCCACCAGCGAAAGGAATGGCGACGGTTATGGCTAAACAGTCAAAGAAATTCCTACAATGTTGGATCAGCCGCTACATCGAGGGACAACACCGACATCCCGAAAATATTGACCACACGCTCGGGGAATGTCTCAGTGATGCATCACTCAAGGGCATTACAGAAAAGGATTTGCAAGAGGCTGCTGGTGGAGACCTACAGGCTTTTTTGCTTGCTGAAATAATGAAGGCGCGAAAGCTCTAAGAACGTATCACGTCATTAATCGTCCCGATGGACAGATGGCGGCATGAGCGAATTTTCAAACGAGCAGATCCATGTTCTTTGTGACCTCGCAGCAGCGGAGGGCTCACTGATTATTTCAGCAGATGTCGTCCGTGGACCAGTCATTGACCTGTGGCTTGGCGGGCTCATTCGCTCTAATGCCATCACGTTCGGTCAATTAGAGCTTTATCTCACAGAGCAAGGATGGGAGGCCGTGAAAAGGATTTCCGGCAGCGCAGATTAACTCATTGCCGCTTGATGCCCGGCCCATGCGGAAGCTCGCCCGCATGTCGAAAGGCCTTCCCAAGTCGCGCATGTTGATCCACTCCCGCAACCGGGGCACTGCATGAAATGATCGGCTTCACTTTCGGGCGTCCAGCCTTTGGGTCGGCGAGGATTTCGCCGGCCTCGCCCAGCGGCAACGTCGTGCGGCGTTCCTTCATGCGCGTTTCTTCAATAACTCGAACCGTTTCGTGTTCGCGGCGCGCCAAGCAGCCTTTTTGATCTTCAGCCAATCGCGAGTAGCGCCCGAATGATAGGAAGACTCGCGGCGCTTAGAAATGATCCCTTCGAACTGCATGGCGCTTTGGAATTTGGTTTACGGCCTCGGTAGAACGTTTGTCGGTGACTGCGGCGTCGATATCGCACTCATACGTGGTTCATCCTGATCGGTGCGCTCTGTGCGGCCTTTTTCGTGATCCGTGACCTGCGCAACCGTACCCCGTAAACGGGAGCACCCCGGCAGGGAATCCGGGGTGCTCAACCTGCGCGCAGCGCTGGGGGGAAACGCTGCTTTATGCGACCGGCCAAGTGCGCCAAACGAGCTACGCGGCCGGATTGCATGTTGAACGCCGCAGCCGGACAATGGTTTCCGACGAACACGGACGAACCTGTGGACAAAATGTCGGGGACGCGCGCCGGCAAGGTTGGGCGTCGGCCGATTGTCCATAGCTTCATCACCTTCTTCTTCACCCACGCTTCACTCGTCGGGAGGCAGGCCCATTTGCTCCCGCCGAAATTGACGAGCTTCCTCCGGTGTCGGCGCATCAATCGGCCAACGTTTCTTCTCGTATGCTTCGACGATTATCGCGAGCGCTTCGAGGCGATCGGCGTCTGGTGTGCCTGGTTCTGCGTTCCAGAGACTGTAAATCTCATCCAGCCGATATCGCCGAGGTTCGCACGAGGATTAAGTTCGAATTTGACCGTCGGCGCGGCCCTCGCGCGCGTGTGCAGGTTCAACAAACCGGTCGATCGGCACATGCTTCGCTAGCGCGCCAAACGTATAGACGGTGACCTTCCGGTCGCCGTCAAGGCGGACATCGTATTCGCGCTCAATCCCCTGCGTCTTGGCAAGCACTTCAAGAAACCTGTCTCGCTTAGGCAGCTCGATCCCATCCGCTCGAGCAAAATTTTGAGCTTCGTCCCACACGTCATCAACAGCAATGCGATAGCCGGTCATGCGCCAGTCTCCCATCCATCGTCGGAAAGCGTCGATCACGACGGCGATCTCAGCCGCTGTCATGCAGCGCGTGCGCACCTCTTTCGAGCATGGGGTCAACCGAACTTTGCTGACGCGCTTATTGGGCAGGCCGGACTTGCGAGGATCTCGTCGACGAGGTCGGCTCGCTCTAGCTGGCGGCATAGACGAGGGGTGCCTCGCCAGCATTGTCGACCCCTCGCCAGCACGGTCGGCATCTTCGCCAGCACGGACGGTGGTTTCGCCAGCAAAGCGCTGGTGACCTTTGCTGGCGAAACCGTGCGGGCGGCCTTGTGCCGACCCCTGATGGCATTCTTTTGATTTTGCAGAGAAACTTGCTGGCAGGGGCATTGCCGACCCCTCGTCAAAGTGGGTGGCACCTTCGCCAGCAAAGACAGCGGCTTCGCCAGCAAGGTGCGGGTGATCCTCGCCGGCGAAACCGTGCTGGCGCGGCTGTGCTGTCGGCTGCCGCCAGTACTGGAAAGGCGCGCCAGTAAAGTCGCTGGCAACGTCGCCGGTAAAGTTCTGCCGGTTCTTACTGGCGCGGTTACCTCGCCGAGGCCCGTGTTCATTGGTTCTTACTGGCGCGCCTTTCCAGTACTGGAGGTGTCGTGTCGACCCCTTGCCAACGCGATCGGCATTCTCGCCAGCAATGATGGCGACCCTTCCGCCAGCCGGGCTGGTGTCCGCTGCCGGCGAAGCCAACCCGGCTGGCGACGGAATTTGCTGGCTGCCGGCGGTGGCGATATTCGTTGAGGTCGGCCTAGCTGCCCTTACAACCACAGACCGTGCGAAGCTGCAGACGTAATGACAAAGGCGCGTGGCCTCGTTGATCACTTTGAGAACGAGCCAAACAACAGAAAGCAGCAAGCAGATGCCGATCGTGAGAAGATGCGCTGCCATCAAATAGCTGACGAGTGCGCTCACGCTGCGACCCCCCAAGCGGAATACTCGGTCAAGATGCTTTGTGATCGTTGCTCGGACGCCTGTTCCGCACCTCCGCATCGCAGCGTCGCCACTTGCGTGACTGTCGCGCAACAAAGGCTGGTACCAAGATTGGTACCAATCACCGCGCGCATCGTGCGTTTTGTTCGCGAAATGTGTCGGGCGCATTGCGCCGCTGACTGCTCAAAAAGACTTGAATATCGGGAGTAAATGGCGGGAAAGCTTTGGAGGCCACGCCCGGAATTGAACCGGGGTACGCGGATTTGCAGTCCGCTGCGTCACCACTCCGCCACGTGGCCTCGATGCTTTTGCTTGCGGCATGCCGCTAGCGCCAGCCTTTATATAATAGTGCGGACGGGTCCGTCCGTTGGCGAGACGGCCGTCTAACATAGAGCGGCAACACCTTACAAGCCGTTACAGTCGGCTGCGGGTCCGGCGTTCCATGCGACGGGTTTGCTGTCGCGTTACCGGTGCCGCTCGCGTATAGAATGGCGGAATCCGGCGCCACCGTTCACCTATTCGC
>Ga0268289_100140_pt1 | contig 19822 bp, 17 predicted proteins | sample MetspNORM_FD_191340 | JGI IMG/M metagenome (GOLD analysis project Ga0268289, IMG submission 191340) | Soil microbial communities from San-Diego area, Southern California, United States - Methylocaldum sp. NOR-M | ecosystem: Environmental > Terrestrial > Soil > Desert | place: USA: California... | reverse complement strand
TTCTCGATCTGGTCGCGGGTGACGGTGATGATCGGCTGTTCGTTCTCGATCTCGGCGCGCGGGATGCGCGAGCCGGTCACCTCGATGCGGTCGAGGGTCGTGGCCTGCTGGTCGCCGGCGGGAGCGGCATCCTGCGCGCGGGCGTCCTGCGCGCCCGCCAGCGCCAGCGGTGTGGCCGCCAGCGCCGTGAGGATCGCGCCGTGAAGCCGGTGGATGTGCAAGGTCATCTCTTTCTCCAGGTCTTTGGAATGGCGAATGGAACCGTCCACCGGAGGCAATGGCCCCATCGGGAAGGTCCGCCTGAAATTACGAATCCTTAACCAGTGGTGCTGCGCGGCGCACGATGGAAACGATGTGCGCCGATTGGGAAGTCGGTGCCGCGCGCTTCGCTCCACGGCGACACAGCGTCCGCGCAACGCCGGCACAGCGCGCCGCGCGCCAGTCGACTAGCCTGCGCGGCAGACCGACGGAGCGAATCGACCATGTCCCATCCCGCCTGGTGCGCGCTCGCACCGCTGCTGCTGGCGTGCGCCGCCGCGCACGCCGCCGAATCCTGCAATGCGAAGAGCGGCGCGAACGTGCTGCCGCTGGTGGAGCTCTACACCGCCGAAGGCTGCAACGATTGCCCGCCCGCGGACCGCTGGCTGTCGAAGCTCGCGCGCGAGACGCCGCCGACGCGCGCGGCAATGCTCGCCTTCCACGTCGACTACTGGGATTCGCAGGGCTGGCCCGACCGCTTCGCGAGCGCGCTCAACACCCAGCGCCAGGAACTGCGGGTGCGGCTCGCAGGCAAGCAGGTCACCTACACCCCGCAGGTGATGGTCGGCAGCAACGTGATGGTGAAATGGAACCGCGACGCGAACGTGGCGTCGGCGCTCGACGCCACCCGCGCGCGGCCGTCGCCGCTCGACCTGGCGATGCGCATCGCCGGCGACGACGGCAATGCGCTGCAGGTGGACGTGCAGGCGCAAGCGCGGCCGGGCGCCGCCGCTGCCGGCCCGACGCTGGTGTGGCTGGCGCTGTACCAGGACGGACTGAGCACCGACGTCGGCGCAGGCGAGAACAAGGGCGCGACCCTGCACCACGACCACGTCGTGCGCGCGCTCGCGGGACCCTGGCAGTTGGACGCGAAGCCCTTGTCCAGCCAGGCACGGATCCAGCTGCCGGCGCAGGCAGGGCGCGACCGGCTCGGCCTGGTGCTGTTCGCCGAATCCGGCAAGACCGGCGAAGGCCTGCAGGCGCTGGCGATGCCGCTGTCGACCTGTCCGCCGCCGGCATGACGCCGTGGTGGGGACGCCGCGGGCGCGCGCGAACCCGCGCGCCCGCGACCCGCGATCGCCTCAGCCGGACCGGCGCAACGACAGTGCGTAGCGCGCCGCCAGCGCGCAGGGCACGCCGACCAGCAGCATGTGGCCGGCGATGTGCGAGAGGTTCTCCCAGCGCCACGGCGGCAGCTTGCCGCCGCCGGCCTGCGACAGCGGCACGACGACATAGGTCATCACCGCGTACAGCACCAGCCCGTACAGCGCGCCGTAGCGCACGGGCCTGCGCGCCAGCGCCGCCCAGCGCCGGCACGCCAGGTAGAACACCGCCGCCATCACGATCGCGATGCCGTAGTGCGAGCACAACCCGATCAGCGCCGAGGTCCAGCCACCGGCATACGCGGCATCGCGGCCCAGCCAGCCCGCGGCGATCGACTGCATGATCTGCTTGGGCGTGAAGCCGATCTGGATGCCCCAGAACGTGGACGCGTAGGCGAGGTCGAGGGTGCCGGCGACCAGCCCGCCCAGGGCGACGGCGGTGCGCGGATGCATGGCGTTGGGACTGGACAGCAGCGTCGTCGTGTTCATCGGGATCCGTGGTGGTCTGCGGGAAAGTGATTGCAGGGGAAGCCGTGGCGCGGCGCCAGTTCCAACCCGGTGCCGGCAACCGGGGCCATTCAATCCGGGCCGGCGGCGGCGCGCGAGAACAGGGCGCTGGGAATGCCGACCAGCAGCGCATAGACCGCCACGCAGGCCAGCGTCCAGTCCAGCCTGCCCGAGTCGGGGTCGTGCACCGCCAGCAGCGGCACGGCGACCTTGAAGATCGCCGCGTAGGCGAGCACGCCGTAGGCCGCGCCGCAGGCGACCGGCCGCCGCAGCAGCACCGGCAGGCGGCGCGACAGCGCGCGGTACAACGCCACCACGCCCCACATCAGGTGGCCGTAGAGGACCGCGCCGAGCAGCGCGGTCGCCACGCCGCCCGAATACGCCGCCGTGCCCAGGAACCAGGAGGCGATCGACTGCATCACCCGCATGGCCGAGGCGCCCTGCTCGGTCCAGAACACGATCGCGAACGCCATGTCGAACGTCGCGACGGTGTAGCCGCCGAGCAGCAGCCAGGGAATCCGCGCGGCGTGGCGCCGCGGGAAGGGGAAACCGGCATGGGAAGGCAGCGTGGCGCGCATCGCGGGACTCCAGGTGGGGGTGGAGGAGGATTGGCCCTATCACGAACGCCGGAAGTGGCACTATCAAGGGCCAATCGCCCCGGCTGAAATGGGGCCAATTCCCCGCGGAGCCCGCGATGCACCTGCAACTCGACGGCAACGGCCCGCTGCACGCCCAGCTCACGCGCGCCCTCAAGGCGGCGCTGCTGGCCGGCGTCGCGGGCGGCGCGCGGCTGCCGGCCACGCGCCAGCTGGCGCGCGAGCTGGGGGTCTCGCGCAACACCGTGCTGGCGGCCTACGAGCAGCTGCGCGCGGAGGGCTTCATCGACGGCCGGATCGGCTCGGGCAGCTATGTCGCGCCGCAGCTGCCGGCGGTGCGGCCGCCGCCGCGCCCGCGCGAGGACGGCATCGCCCCGCAGTCGGCCTTCGCCCGGCGCATGCGCGAATGCCACGACCACGACAAGCTGCCGGGCCGGCGCCTGCGCGGCGTCATGCACGCCTTCCAGTACGGCGTGCCGATGACCAACCCGACCCTGACCACGGCCTGGGCGCGCGAGCTCTCGCATGCGGCGCAGTACACCCCGCCCGGCTATCCCGCCAGCCAGGGGCTGCCGGCGCTGCGCGAGGCGACCTGCGACTACCTCGCGCGCCGCCGCGGCGTGCATGCGGCGCCGGAGGACGTGCTGATCGTCAACGGCACCCAGCAGGCGATGACGCTGATCGCCGACGTGCTGATCGACGAGGACGACACCGTCGCGATCGAGGAGCCGCACTACGACGCCATCCGCAAGGTGCTGCAGTCGCACGGCGCGCGCATGCACACCACCGCGGTCGACCGCGAGGGCCTGGTCTGCGACGCGCTGCCGCCCGGCGGCGCCAAGCTGGTGTGCGTGACGCCGTCTCACCAGTTCCCGACCGGCGCGGTGATGTCGCTGCGCCGGCGCATGGCGCTGCTCGAATACGCCGCGCGCCACGAGGCGTGGATCTTCGAGGACGACTACGACGGCGAATTCCGCTACGACGGCAAGCCGCTCGCCGCGCTGCGCTCGCTCGACGAGGGCGACCGCGTGATCTACGTCGGCACCTTTTCCAAGGCGCTGTTCCCCACCTTGCGCCTGGGCTACCTGATCATGCCGCCGCAGCTGCGCCGCGACTTCATCGCCGCCAAGTGGATGAGCGATTTCTCGTCGGCCGGCATCGAGCAGGCCGCGCTGGCGAACTTCATCGCCGATGGCGGCTTCGAGCGCCACCTGCGGCGCACCGCGCAGGAACTCAGGCAGCGGCGCGCGACGCTGGTGGAGGGCCTGCGCGCGTGCAGCCGCGGGCGGCTGGAGATCGAGGATTCGCAGGCCGGCATGCACCTGGTGGTGTGGCTGCCCGGGCGCGGCGACGCGGACGCCGAGGCGCTGGTCGAGCAGGCCCGGCAGGCCGGACTGGGGATGTACTCGATCGCGCCCTACTACCTGCATTCGCAGGACCGCGGCGGGCTGCTGATGGGCTACGGCGGCATGCCGGTGGCGGAGATCGAGCAGGCGCTGGCGCTGTTCGCGCGCTGCCTGGACGAGGTGTTCCCGGTCGCGCCGTCCTCGCGGCCCGCGCCGCCGCGGCCGGCCGCGCGTGCGCGCCACGGCAAGCAGCCGGGCGCATGGCGCGCGCGCGGCGCGCGGGCCGGGCGGTGAGCGCCGCCGCTCGCCGCGGCACTGCCGGGCCCGCGGGCCGGGACTGACCGACGGAGCCACGCGACGCGCCATGGACTTGCGATTCGACGGCAACGGACCGATGCACGCGCAGCTCACCCGCGCGCTGCGCGCGGCGGTGCTGGCGGGCCTGGTCGGCGGTCGGCGGCTGCCGGCCACGCGCCAGCTGGCGCGCGAGCTGGGGCTTTCGCGCAACACCGTGCTGTCGGCCTACGAGCAGCTGCGCGCGGAAGGGTTCATCGAGGCGCGCGCCGGCTCCGGCAGCTACGTCGCCCGGCAACTGCCGTCGACGCCGCGCCCGGACGGTCCCGCGCCGCAGCTCGCGCCGCAGTCCGCCTTCGCGCGGCGCATGCGCGAATGCCACCAGCCCGGCGCCATCCCCGGCCTGGTCGCGCCCGGCGTGATGCATGCCTTCCAATGCGGCGTGCCGATGACGCACCCGGCCCTGACCACCGCCTGGTCGCGCGAGCTCGCGCGCGCCGCGCGCCGGGCGCCCGCGGACTATCCGCCCTCGCAGGGCCTGCATGCGCTGCGCGAGGCGACCTGCGACTACCTCGCGCGCCGCCGCGGCGTGCATGCGGCGCCGGAGGACGTGCTGATCGTGAGCGGCACCCAGCAGGCGATCGCGCTGATCGCCGACGTGCTGGTCGACCCGGGCGACCCGGTGGCGATCGAGGAGCCGCACTACACCGCGATCCGCAAGGTGCTGCTGGCGCACGGCGCGCGCATGCACGCGGTCGACGTCGACTGCGAAGGGCTGGTATGCGACGCGCTGCCGCACGACGGCGCCAAGCTGGTGTGCGTGACGCCTTCGCACCAGTTCCCGACCGGCGCGGTGATGTCGCTGCGCCGGCGCATGGCGTTGCTCGAGTACGCCCAGCGGCACGACGCGTGGATCTTCGAGGACGACTACGACGGCGAATTCCGCTACGACGGCAAGCCGCTGGCGGCGCTGCGCTCGCTCGACGAAGGCGGGCGCGTGGTCTACGTCGGCACCTTCTCCAAGGCGCTGCTGCCGACGATCCGGCTGGGCTACCTGGTCATGCCCCGGCGGCTGCGGCGCGACTTCATCGCCGCCAAGTGGGCGAGCGACTTCGCCTCGCCGGGCGTGGAGCAGGCGGCGCTGGCGGCGTTCATCGCCAATGGCGGCTTCGAGCGCCACCTGCGGCGCACCGCGCAGGAGCTCAGGCAGCGGCGCGCGACGCTGGTGGAAGGCCTGCGCGCCTGCAGCCGCGGGCGGCTGGAGGTCGAGGATTCGCGCGCCGGCATGCACCTGGTGGCGTGGCTGCCGGGACGCGACGACGCCGACGTCGCCGCGCTCATCCGCCACGCGCAGCGCGCGCGCCTGGGGTTGTACCCGACCGCGCCGCTGTACCTGCGGCCGCACGACCGCAGCGGGCTGGTGATGGGCTACAGCGGCATGCCGGTGGCGGAGATCGCGCAGGCGCTGGGGCTGTTCGCGCGCAGCCTGGACGAGGTGTTCCCGGTCAGCGCGCAGCCACCACGGCGACCACCAGCGCAGCGCCCCACCACGCAAGGTCGACCTGGTCGTTTGCGAGCCGCACCAGCGTCCAGGTGAAGTCCGGGCCCAGGCGGAACAGCGAGTCCCACGGCAGCAACCCCAGCGAGCGGCCCACCTGCGTGGCGACGATGGCCCAGTTGGCCAGCGCGATGCACAGCACGGTGCCGGCGACCGCGCACGCCGCGCGCGGCCAGCCGGCGGGCATGCGCCCCAGGCGCAGCAGCAGCGCGGCGTCGAGCGCGGCCAGCACGGCGATCCAGCTCGCCTGGCCGCCCACCGCCAGCGAGAACAGCGTCCACGCCGCGGCAATGCCGACGCCGCCGAGCAGCAGCAGCACCAGGGCGGGCAGGGGAAAGCGGGGCGTCGGATCGGCGTGCATCGGCCAGGCGCGGGACGAAAGCCCGACAGCATACCGTCGGCGCGGCGGTACAATTCACGCCATTGCGCGGCGCGACGCCGCCCCCATCCAGGGCCTGTCCCGCCGTCGCGCGGAAGCGACCCGCCGCACCACCGCCAGGCCAGGAACCCCATGTACTCCCGCAGCAGCGAACCCGTCCGCTTCGAACGCGATTGCGCCGCCGTCCTGGTGCCGCAGGGCGACGCGGTGACCCTGCCGGCGGGCAGCATCGGCTACATCACCCAGGCGCTGGGCGGCAGCTACACCGTCTTCGTCGAGGGCAACCTGTTCCGCATCGCCGGGCACGACGCCGACGCCATCGGCAAGGAGCCGGCGCCGCCGCTGTCGCTGCCCGACGACGCCGGCGACGAAGCGGTGGAAAAGCTGGTGTGGCAGCAGCTGCGCACCTGCTTCGACCCCGAGATCCCGATCAACGTGGTCGACCTGGGCCTGGTGTACGAGGCCAACGTCATCCACCGCGAGGACGGCGAGCGCTCGGTCGAGGTCAGGATGACCCTCACCGCGCCCGGCTGCGGGATGGGCGAGATCCTGGTCGACGACGTGCGCACCAAGCTCGAGCTGATCCCGACCGTGGCCGAGGCGGACGTCGAGCTGGTGTTCGACCCGCCCTGGAACCGCTCGATGATGTCCGAGGCCGCCCGGCTCGAGACCGGCATGCTCTGAAGGGCCGCCCGGCCCGCCCCGAAGCGATCCCGCCCTCGCCGCGCCGTCGGCGATGCGATGCGTCCTGCCCGGCTGCCGGCAAGCCGAACCGGGGCGGGCCACGGTTCCTGTTGAAAATGTGATATTCATCACATTTTCAAGCATTCGCGTGGCCATTTTGAACGTGAACGCCCGCTGAGTTGCCGTTTTTGGTCAGTATCCGGACACCAAGGGTCACTGCCCGGTGTTCGTCCTCGGGCACGCGTTCCAGGCATCCAGGCGTCCGCGCCCCGCACTGCGGGGCAGGGGCGGGTGTTCCCCGGGCTTCCGGCCCGGCCTGCGTGCCGGCAGGGCCCAGGTGCGTTGCGCGGCGGTGCGAACCGGTCGCGCGCCGGTTCCACTTTCCCGACCGAAGGAGGCGGGTGCGGCAAGAAGCTGCGGGGCGATGGCCGACGGCCATCGGACCGGGACCAAAGGATCCCGGCGGACAGCAGCAGGGGCATGCCGGTTGGAGGGGGCCGCCGGCGCAGTCGTTGGAAGGCAAGAGAGGAGCCGGCCAGGCGGCCGGTCGCATGTCCAACCCATCGGGAGATCCATCTGTGATCCACTCCAAGAAGCGTTCCCTACACCTGATCGCGCTGTCGCCGCTGGCGGTCGCCTGCATGGCGATGTCCGCCCACGCGGCCACGCGCGTCGACCTGCACGGGCAGGACGTCGCCCGCATCAACAGCCAGTACGCCGGCGCCACCGTCGCGGCCGGGGTCAGCAAGCAGGCCAGCGTCCGCCACGCCGAGATGCTCGGCCTGGGCGCCGAATCGGCCCTGTCCGTGATCAAGGTGCACACCACCAAGGACGGCGTGCGCAACACCCGCTACCAGCAGACCTTCCGCGGCCTGCCGGTCTACGGCGAGCAGGTGGTGGTCAGCGAGGACCGCAACGGCAACATCCGCACCCTGTTCGGCCGCAAGGTCGAGGGGCTCGAGCGCGAGCTCGCCGCGGTGGCGCCGAAGGTCGGCGGCGCGCAGGCGCTGGCCACGGCCAAGCGCGCCACGCTCGGCAGCCGCCTGCTGTCGATGAAGGTCCAGGCCGAGAAGTCGCGCCAGGTCGTGTACGTCGACGACAACGGCCGCGCCCACGTCGCGTGGGAAGTGTCGTTCTTCGCAGATTCGGCCAAGGGTGGTTCGCCGACCAGCCCGCGCGTGATCGTCGACGCGGCCAGCGGCGCCGTGCTCAAGAGCTTCGACGCGCTGCAGAACGCCGAGATCGGCACCGGCCCCGGCGGCAACGAGAAGACCGGCCAGTACGAGTACGGCACCGACTTCGGCTTCCTCGACGTCGAGCAGGACGGCACCAACTGCACGATGAACACCGCCAAGGTCACCACGATCAACCTCGCGCACGGCACCAGCGGCTCCACCCCGTGGACCTACACCTGCCCGCGCAACACCGTCGAGGCGATCAACGGCGCCTACGCGCCGCTCAACGACGCGCACTACTTCGGCCACGTCGTGTTCGACATGTACAGCGACTACCTGCAGTCCTCGCCGCTCACCGGCAAGATGACGCTCAAGGTGCACTACAGCACCAACTACGAGAACGCGTTCTGGGAGCCGTCCACGCAGACGATGTACTTCGGCGACGGCGCCAGCACGTTCTACCCGCTGGTGGGCCTGGACGTGCTCGCGCACGAGGTCTCGCACGGCTACACCGAGCAGAACTCGGGCCTGGAGTATGCCGGCCAGCCCGGCGGCATGAACGAGGCCTTCTCCGACATCGCCGGCGAGGCCGCGGAGTTCTTTTTCAAGGGCACCAACGACTTCCTGATCGGCGGCGAGATCTTCAAGGCCCCGGGCGAGGCGTTGCGCTACATGGAGGACCCGACCCTCGACGGCATCTCGATCGGCAGCGCGGACGACTACTACGACGGCCTCAACGTCCACTATTCGTCGGGCGTCTACAACAAGGCCTTCTACCTGCTCGCGCACACCGCCGGCTGGGACACGCACAAGGCGTTCATGGCCTTCGCGGTGGCCAACCGCGACTACTGGACCCCGACCACCAACTTCTACGACGGCGCTTGCGGCGTGGAGACGGCGGCCGAGGACCAGGGCTGGGCCAAGGCCGACGTGACCGCGGCGTTCGCCGGCGTCGACGTCGAATGCGGCGGCGGCCCGCCGCCCGACCCGGATCCGGTCGTGCTGGAGAAGGGCGTGCCGGTGACCGGCCTGGAGATCGCCAGCGGGCACGCGCTGCGCTACACGATGGACGTGCCGGCCGGTTCGTCGAACCTGTCGTTCACGATCTCCGGCGGCACGGGCGACGCGGACCTGTACGTGCGCTTCGGCAGCGAGGCCACCGACACCGAGTACGACTGCCGTCCGTACAAGAGCGGCAACAGCGAGGTGTGCGAGTTCCCGACCCCGAGCGCGGGCACGTACTACGTGCGCGTGAAGGCCTACACGTCCTACAGCGGCGTGACGCTGGTCGGCGACTACAACGACGGCAGTGGCGGCGGCGACGAGGTGCAGACCTACACCAACGACGCGGACTTCAACATCCGCGACTACGGTTCGTTCCGCAGCCCGGTCGACGTCAGCGGCCGCAGCAGCAACGGCCTGGCCGACACGCAGGTGAAGGTGGACATCTCGCACACCTACATCGGCGACCTGAAGGTCGACCTGGTGGCGCCGGACGGCAGCGTGTACGTGCTGCACAACCGCACCGGCGGCAGCGCCAACGACATCAAGAAGACCTACACGGTCGACCTGTCGGGTGAGAGCCTCAACGGCACCTGGAACCTGCGCGTGAAGGACAACGGCGTGGGCGACACCGGCAAGCTCAACAGCTGGAGCGTGACCTTCTGACCGTCCCCGGCCCTGGCCGGCAGGCCGGGGCCGGAATGCCGGAAGCAGACGTTGCAAACGTGGAAGGGCGGGGCTTGTCCCCGCCCTTTTTTTGTTTCGAGGACTCGTGCACGTTTGATCGCATGCCTCGCCGCGACCTGACGGGCCCCGGGGCGACCGGCAGCCCTTTGGGGCGAATGTCCCCCGGCGCCGGCCTGCGGCCGACGCCTCCTCCTTTATTTCGCCCCAAAGGACTGCCGGCCGCTCGGGGCGTTTGATCGCATGGTTGCGGGAGAACAGATGCCGGGATGGTGAATCTGTAGTGTTCGTGATCCGCTTTCGATGGCATGCCCGCACCGGGGCCCTGATCGCAGGCTTTCCAAAAAAAGATCCTGGCATGGCGTGCTGTCGGGGACGTAGCCCCGACTGCTTTGTGCTTTTGAAACCACCGCGCAAGTTGCCACGCGGGTGCGGATGCCCTTGGGTGCGAAATCAAGGAGGAGGCGTCGGCCAAGGGCCGGCGCCGGGGGACATTCGCACCCAAGGGCATCCGCACCCGGCGCCACGCCATCCGTCCCGCTTCCCCCCAGTCCAAACAAGAACCTTCGGCGTTCGACCGGTCAACGCTCTTCTGCTTAGGCATAGATGCCCGGCTGCTCAGGCCACCCCCGCGCGGGCGAGCGCTTCGCGGAGCGGGTCGAGCAGGGCGCCGTAGGCCGGCGTGCGGGCGGTGTCCGTGCGCAGCGGCTGGCGCACCTGCGCGGCGCTGGCGGTGCGCACGCTGCGACGGGCCTCGTGGAACGCCAGGCAGGCCGGGTCGAATGACAGCCCGCAGGCGTCGAGCAGGCCGCGGATCCCGGTGTCCGGATCGCGCAGCAACGCCTCGTAGGAAAGCGCATGCACGTGCACCGGGTCGCGCTCGCGCCACGCATTCATCGTCCGCGCGCAGTCGCGCATGAAGGCGGCGATGTCGTCGAAGTCGCAGGAGAAGTGCGGCAGCCGGTAGAAGTGCTGCTTGAAGCACGACCAGGCCGTCTCCACCGGATCGCGCCGGGTCTCGAGCACGGTCGCGCCGGGCAGCATCGCGCGCAGCACGCCCGCGTGCAGCCAGTTCTCCGGCATCTTGTCGGTGAAGCGCGGACGGCGCTCGCGCCAGCGCGCGGTGCGCGCGAGGTAGTCGCGGCCCAGGCGCTGCCAGTCGCCGGCATCGGCGTCGGCGACCCAGCGCGGGAACGGCTGCCCCCGGCGCTGCGATTCCTCGCCGATCACGATGCCCAGCTCGGGCAGCTCGCTCGCGCCTTCCACCTCCGGATGCGCGGCGAGGACCTGCTCGAACAGCGTCGAACCCGAGCGCGGCATGCCGGCGATGAAGATCGCCTCCTCGCCGAGCGACGGGTCGCGCGGCGGCGGCAGCCGCGCCGTGGCCTGGATGACGTCGTCGACGTGCGCGCGGAAGGTGTCGGCGTCCCAGCGCGCCTCGTCGCGCAGCCGCCCGTTGGCCGACCGCAGCGCCGCCAGCGCCTCGGCGTGGCGGCCGTGGTCCTCGCAGGCCTTGGCGAGCGCGTACGCCATTGCCACGCGGTCGGGCCCGCCGACGTCGGGGCGGTCGTGGTTGAGCGCGAGCTGCTCGCGATCCTCGTCCGAGAGCGGCCGCGTCTTCATGTTGGCCAGCCCGCGCCACGCGTCGCCGCAGGCGGGATTGCGCAGCAGCGCCTCGCGGTAGTGCCGGTCGGCCTCGTCGAGGCGCCCGGCGTGCACCAGCGCGTCGGCGAGCAGGATGCGCGCCGGCATGAAGGCCGGCGCCAGCCCGGCCGCGCGCGCCAGCGCGTCGATCGCCTCGGCGGTGCGGCCTTCGAGCTGCAGGCTGCGGCCGATGTTGTACCAGGGCAGCGGATGCTCCGGCGCCAGTCCGGTGGCGACGCGCCAGCTCGCGCGCGCGGCGTCGGCGTCGCCGCAGTTGCGCTGCGCGTTGCCCAGGTCGATCAGGACCAGCGCGTCGCCGGGTCGCCGCTCGATCGAGCGCTGCAGCGCCTCGCGCGCGGCCGCGTGGCGCCCGGCGCCGGCGTGCGCGATGCCGGCCAGGCGCAGGGCCTCGGGATGTCCGGGCGCCGCGTCGAGTACTTCGCCGGCCAGCCGCAGCGCCGCGTCGGCGTCGCCGCGCTGGATGGCCTGCGCGGCGCCCTGCATGCGCTGGATGGCGTCGGGCGCCAGGCCGGCCAGGCGCGAGTCGTTGGAAGCAGCGGTCATCGATCGGCCAGGCGGCATCGCGAAACGGGACCCCGATGATATGGGGTGGCCGGGACGGGTGCTCCCGCGTCGGCACAAGGGTTCCCGCACATCGCGTGCGCGGTCGCCGCCGATGCTGGCCGCTCGAGTCGACGACCCGTGCAGGTCCCGCGGCGACGCCGATGCATGCGGGACTTCGGCCGCCCGCTCCGGCAAGCCGTCCGGATTGGTTCCTCGTGTAACCGTCTACATTCGGAAAGTGCGGAATCGATCACGATAAATAGGGCGGATTTGCTGCGTTTGCAGCGTGAACACCTCCTGAATTGTCTTGTAGGGTCAACAAAGGACGCATTGCGTCATGCGTCCCTTCCCGGTGGACAGGAGTTCGGCACTGCCCACCGCGCGCCGCCCATGGCGGTCCCTACCAGTTCGGGGCAATCGATGTCGGAGCTTTCCCGAGGTTGCGCTTCCCGCCCGTCGCCGCCGCGTCCCGCGGCATGCGCGGCGCCGGAAGCGGCCACGGGCACCGGCCGTGCCCGCGGGGACAGGACCCGGGCGGTCCCGCCGGATGGAACGCCGGCGTGGCCTGCCGCCACTTGGTCGAACGCAACATTGCTCGATAGCTGAAGAAAGCTGCGGGGAACCTGATCCGGTGGACGGGGGGCCGTCGCCGCCGGATCGACGGGTCCCGGGACAAAAGCAGCGTGCAAGCCGGATGCGGACCGGAAGACCGCGACGGTGCAGTTGGAAGTGCACACAGAGAGATCGCCCGCGAGGCGATCGCCAATCCAACAATTCGGGAGAAATGCAATCGTGATCCATTCCAGCAAGCATCCGCTCGCCCTGATCGCCGTGACGCCGCTCGCGCTCGCGCTCGCGACCGCATCGGCGCAGGCCGCCACCCGCGTCGACCTGCACAAGCAGGACGTCGCCGCGCTCAACGCCCAGTACGCGGGCGCCACCGTGGCGGTCGGGGTCAGCAGGCAGGCGAACCTCCGCCACGCGGAGATGCTCGGCCTCGGGGCCGACTCGGCCCTGACCGTGATCAAGGCGCGCGACGCCGGCAAGGGCGCGCGCAACATCCGCTACCAGCAGACCTTCCGCGGCGTGCCGGTGTACGGCGAGCAGGTCGTGGTCAGCGAAGGCGCGGACGGCAAGGTCCGCAGGGTGTTCGGCCGCAAGGTCGAAGGCCTCGCCAAGGAGATCCCCAGCGTCGCCGCGAAGCTGACCGGCGCCAACGCGCTGGCCGTCGCCAAGCGCGCCACGCTCGGCAGCCGCCTGCTGGCGATGCGCACCGAGCGCGAGGAAAGCCGCAAGATGATCTACGTCGACGGCAACGATCGCGCGCACCTGGCCTACGTGGTGTCGTTCTTCGCCGACAGCGCCGCCGGCGGCAGCCCCACGCGTCCGGTGGTCATCGTCGACGCGCAGAGCGGACGCATCCTCAGGCAGTTCGACGCCCTGGCCAACGCCGAGATCGGCACCGGCCCCGGTGGCAACCAGAAGACCGGCCAATACGAGTACGGCACCGACTTCGGCTACCTGGACGTCGCGCAGAGCGGCAGCACCTGCACGATGAACAACGCCAAGGTCAAGACCATCAACCTCAACGGCGGCACCAGTGGCAGCACCGCGTTCTCCTATACCTGCCCGCGCAACACGGTGAAGCAGATCAACGGCGCGTATTCGCCGCTCAACGACGCGCACTACTTCGGCAAGGTCATCTTCGACATGTACGACGCCTGGCTCGGCACCTCGCCGCTGAGCTTCCAGCTCAGCATGCGCGTGCACTACAGCCACAACTACGAGAACGCGTTCTGGGACGGCACCGGCATGACCTTCGGTGACGGCGCCAGCACGTTCTACCCGCTGGTGAGCCTGGACGTCTCCGCGCATGAGGTCTCGCACGGCTACACCGAGCAGAACTCCGGGCTCGAGTACGACGGCCAACCGGGCGGCATGAACGAGGCCTTCTCGGACATCGCCGGCGAGGCGGCCGAGTACTTCATGAACGGCAGCAACGACTTCCTGATCGGCGCCGAGATCATCAAGGGCAACGGCGCGCTGCGGTACATGCAGGACCCGACCCAGGACGGCGCGTCGATCGGCAGTGCGGACGACTACTACGACGGCCTCGACGTGCATTACTCGTCCGGCGTCTACAACAAGGCGTTCTACCAGCTCGCGCACAAGTCGGGCTGGAACACGCAGAAGGCGTTCATGGCCTTCGCCGTGGCCAACCGCGATTACTGGACCCCGAGCACCGACTTCGACCAGGGCGCCTGCGGCGTCGAGAGCGCGGCCGAGGACCTGGGCTACAGCAAGGCCGACGTGACCTCCGCGTTCGCGGCCGTCGACGTCAGCTGCACCGGCGGTGGCGGTGGTGGCGGCACGACCGTGCTGACCAAGGGCGTGCCGGTCACCGGGCAGTCGGCCAGCACCGGCGGCTCGCTCAACTACACGCTGGTGGTGCCGGCGGGCGCGTCCAACCTGACGTTCACCATGTCGGGCGGCAGCGGCGACGCCGACCTGTACGTGAAGTTCGGCAGTGCGCCGACCGACTCGTCCTACGACTGCCGCCCGTACAAGAGCGGCAACAGCGAGTCGTGCACCTTCGCCTCGCCGCAGGCCGGCACGTACTACGTGCGCATCAAGGCCTACTCGTCGTTCTCCGGCGTGAGCCTGGTGGGCAACTACGGCACCGGCGGTGGCGGCGGCAACGTGCTGACCAACGGCGTGCCTGCGACCGGGCTGGCGGCGAGCACCGGCAACTCGGTGAACTACACCATGGTCGTGCCCTCGGGCCGCAGCAGCCTGCAGTTCACCATCTCCGGCGGCTCGGGCGACGCGGACATGTACGTGCGCCGTGGCAGCGCGCCGACCGACAGCAGCTACGACTGCCGTCCGTACCGGAGCGGGAACAACGAGACCTGCACGTTCAACAGCCCCACCGCGGGCACGTACTACATCCGCGTCAAGGCGTACTCGACGTACTCGGGCGTGAGCCTGAAGGGCACCTACTGACGCCGCTGGCGCCGGTAGCGGGGCAGGGACGCCCCACTTTCCACGGGGCCCGGTCGGAGACCGGACCCTTCTCGCGTCGCGCGGACCCGGCGTGGCCGGCCGAACGTCAGCCAGCCGCCTCGAAGCGGTTGGCGTCGACGTTCTTGCGCACCTTCAGCGGGTCCCAGATGCGGCCGTTCATCGCGATGTAGACGCCGGGCGGCAGCGACTGCACCGCGCCGACCGCGCAGCCGATGTTGAACTCGGCGTCGGAGCCGCGGAAGCGCGCGGGGTTGAGCGCGCCGGTCAGGATGATGGTCTTGCCTTCGATGCCGGACAGCACCTTCGCGGTGTCGACCATCGTGTCGGTGCCGTGGGTCACCAGCACGTGGCGGGCCGGCTGCGCGGCGATGGTGGCGCGCACCAGCTCGCGGTCGGCGGCGTCGATGTGCAGCGAGTCCTTGCGGATGATCGGGATCACCCGGAAGCGGAACGCGACGCCGAGCTCCTCCAGGATGCGGCCGATCTGCGGCTCGCCGACCTGGTAGTCGGACTTGTCGTCGAAATACACCTTGTCGATGGTGCCGCCGGTGGTGACGACGAGGAGTTCGTCCATATCCGCAGTGCCCTCAGGTTGGTCCTGCAGGAGCGCACCTGGGCGCGATGGCTTGCGCCGGCAAGGCCACGTTGCGCCCAGGTGCGCTCCTACGGGTGCGACATTCTACTTGCGCAGGCGCGCGCGCAGGCCGGGCCAGCTGGAAGCGACCACCACCGCCACCGCCAGCGCCACTTCGGCCAGCGCCAGCCAGCGCTCCGCCGGCCGGCTCCAGGCCACCATCACGCCGTGCGAGAACCACAGCAGGCCGAGCACGCCGGCCCAGAACGCCGCCTTCGCGCCGCCGCGCAGCACGGCCACCGCGGCCAGCAGCGGCGGCAGCACGAACACCAGCAGCGCCGCGACGAGGTGGCGGTCGGCGTGGAACCAGGCGGCGAACAGCGCCGCGAGCGCGAACAGCGCCGCCGCGAGCGTGATCCGGGACGGCGGGCGCGTCATGCCAGCTTCGCCGCGACGCGCGCAAGGCGCCGCCCCAGCGCGCGCGCGAGCTGCGCCTCGTCGTCGCTCGGCCGCGGATCGTCCTGCAGGCCCGAGACGTGGCTGGCGCCGTAGGGCGTGCCGCCGCCGCGGGTGGTGTTGAGCGCCGGCTCGGTATACGGGATGCCGACCAGCACGCAGCCGTGGTGCAGCAGCGGGAGCATCATCGACAGCAGGGTCGATTCCTGCCCGCCGTGCATGGTCGCGGTGGAGGTGAACACCGCGGCCGGCTTGCCGGCGAGGGTGCCGCTGGCCCACTGCGCGCCGAGCCCGTCGATGAAATGCTTCAGCGGCGCGGCCATGTTGCCGAAGCGGGTCGGGCTGCCGAGCGCCAGGCCGACGCATTCGTCCAGGTCCGCGGCCCCGACGTACGGCGCGCCTTCCTCCGGCACCGGCGGCGCCGCGACCTGCGTGGCCGGCGCCACCGGCGGCACCGTGCGCAGCCGCGCGGCCATGCCGTCGACTTCGCCGATCCCGCGCGCGAGCTGGCGTGCGAGGTTGGCCACCGAACCGCCGCGGCTGTAGTAGAGGACGAGGATCTCGGGCATGGCGCGCGTCGCGATGGGATGGCGGGATTGTCGCAGGTCGCGGGCGGCGCGCGTCGATGCGGCGGCCGCGTGCGAGTGCCGGCCCGTGCCCGTTCGCTGCGCCAGGGATGACGGGTTCGAGGGAAGGGGCGCGTCCGGGATCGCAGGGCGCGCGCGGGTCGCGCTCCGGCCCCGCCGTTGCCGCCGCGCCGGCCCGGCGCCCTTTGCTACCCTGCGCCCGATGGAGCCCCTCGACACCCTCTACCGCTGGAGCGAGCGCCTGCGCGACCGCGCGCGCACGGGCACGTTCCTGCGCTTCCTGTGGCGGCGCTTCCTCGACGACCGGCTGTTCGAATCGGCCGGCGCGCTGTCGTTCACCATGGTGTTCGCGCTGGTGCCGCTGTCGATGGTGGTGTTCGGGGTGGTGTCGGCGTTCCCGGCCTTCGACAAGTGGAAGAACGCGCTGAGCAACTACGTGTTCGCCAACTTCGTGCCGAGCTCGGCGAGCGCGATCAGGGCATGGCTGGAGAAGGCGACCAGCAACACCGGCGAACTCACCGGCGTCGGCGTGCTGACGCTGGTGATCTCGCTGCTGATCACCCTGGTGAGCATCGAGGCCACGTTCAACAAGATCTGGCGGGTGAAGACGGCGCGGCCCAAGTTCAGCCGCTTCCTCGTCTACTGGACGGTGCTCACCCTCGGCGCGATCGTGGCGACCGCGAGCCTGGCGCTGTCGACGCAGTTCTTCGCGATGAGCATCTTCAGGACGGCCTCCGGCCAATGGCTCGAGGGCGTGATCCTGCGCCTGACCCCGATGCTGATCGAGTGGATCGCCTTCACCGCGATCTACCGGGTGGTCCCGCACCGCACCGTGCAGTGGCGCCACGCCATGGCAGGCGCGGCGCTGGCGGTGCTGCTGCTGGAGCTGGTGAAGTGGGGCATCGGCCTGTACCTGGGCAGCTTCAACGCCTACGCGAAGATCTACCAGCAGGTCGCCTTCCTGCCGATCTTCCTGCTGTGGATCTACTTCGGCTGGGTGTCGATCCTGCTCGGCGCCTCGTTCGCGTCGTCGATCTCCGCCTTCCGCTACCAGCCGGCGTCGATGCGGCTGCCGGTCGGGCACGAGCTGTACGGTCTGCTGCGCATGCTCGGGCGGTTCGCGATGCAGCGCCAGCAGGGCAAGGGCCTGCACAGCGACGAGATCCAGGAACTCGAGCCGATGCTCACCGACGCGCTGGTGCAGCAGATCCTCGCGCAGCTGGGCGAGATCGGCCTGGTCACGCGCGCCGAGACCGGCGAATGGCTGCTCGCGCGCGACCTCGACGACCTCTCGCTGGGCGAGCTCTACGAGGCGTGCAACCTGCGCATCCCCGTCAACGAGGCGCACCTGCCGTGCCGCGACGACGCGCTCGGCCTCGCTTCCACCCGCATCCTCGACGAACTGCGCGTGCCGCTGCGCGAACTGCTCAAGCGCCGCGTCTCCAGCCTCTACGACATCCCCCGGGAAACCCCATGAACCGACACCTGCGCCTGCTCGCCATCCTCATCGCCGTCGCCGCGGTCGCCGCCTGCAAGCGGCCCGCGGACGAAGCCGCCACGCCCGCCGCGGTGCCCGCGGCGCAGACCCCGGCCAAGGCGCCGGAGCCGCCGACCGCGCCCACCGCCGGCGCCGACGAAGCGACGGCCAGGCCCGCCGTCCCGACGCTGCGCCTGGCCACCGTCGACGGCGCGCAGTACGACCTCGCCGCGCATCGCGGCAACTGGGTGGTGGTGAACTTCTGGGCGACCTGGTGCGCGCCGTGCCTGAAGGAGATGCCGGAGCTGTCCGCGCTCGACGCCATGCGCGAGCACGTCGAGGTGCTCGGCCTGGCCTACGAGGACATCGCGCCCGCCGACATGCGGGCGTTCCTGCAGAAGCACCCGGTGGTCTATCCGGTCGCGATCGTCGACGTCTACAACCCGCCGGCCGACTTCGCCACGCCGCGCGGGCTGCCCACGACCTACCTGATCGCGCCCGACGGCAAGGTCGCCAAGCACTTCCTCGGGCCGGTCACCGCCAAGGACATCGAGGCCGCGATCGCCGCCGCCGGCGGCCCGAAGCCGGAGCCGCAGGCGCAGGGCTGACGATGGAAGCCGCGGCGCGCTTCCTGGTCGTCGGCAGGGTGCAGGGCGTGTGCTTCCGCGCCGGCACCCGCGAGCAGGCGCTGCGGCTCGGCCTGCGCGGGCACGCGCGCAACCTGCCGGACGGAAGCGTCGAGGTCGTCGCCGCCGGCGAGGCGGGCGCGCTCGAGGCGCTCGCAGGATGGCTGCGGGAAGGCCCGCCGATGGCGCGCGTGGATGGCGTGACGCGGAGCGAGGCCGGCGCGGGCGGGATCGGCGAGGGATTCACGATCGGCTGAGGCCGGCGCCAGCTGTCGGGAGCGGCTTGTGGGAGCGGCTTCAGCCGCGAGCTTTTCGCTTTGAACCATCGGTCGAGCCAACTCGCCGAAAAAACTCGCGGCTGAAGCCGCTCCCACGACTAACGCTCAGTCCTCGAACGCCGCGATCGGCTTCAGCACGCCGTAGCGCTCCTTCAACGGTTTGCCCGGCAGCGCGGGTAGTTCGATCGCCGCCTCCGGCACGCGCGTGTCCGGCAGGCGGTCGAGCAGGTCGCGCACCAGGGTCAGGCGGCCGCGCTTCTGGTCGTTGAAGTCGACCAGCGTCCACGGCGCGTGCCTGGTGTGCGTGGCGTTGAGCATCGCCTTGCGCGCGCGGGTGTAGTCGGCGTAGGCGCTGCGCGCCTTGAGGTCGATGGGCGAGAGCTTCCAGCGCTTGAGCGGGTCGTCCAGGCGCTCGGCGAAGCGCTCCTCCTGCTGCGCCTGGTCGGTGCACAGCCAGTACTTGAACAGGACGATGCCGTCGTCGACCAGCAGCTTCTCGAACGCCGGCGCCTGCTGCAGGAAGGCCTTGACCTGCGCGTCCGTCGCGAAGCCCATCACCTTCTCCACGCCGGCGCGGTTGTACCAGCTGCGGTCGAACAGCACGAGCTCGCCGGCCGCCGGCAGGTGCGGCACGTAGCGCTGGAAGTACCACTGGGTCGACTCGCGGTCGTTGGGCTTGGGCAGCGCGACGACGCGGCACTGGCGCGGGTTGAGGTGCTCGGAGATCGCCTCGATCACGCCGCCCTTGCCGGCGGTGTCGCGGCCCTCGAGCACCACCACCACGCGCTTGCCGGCGTGCGCGAGCCAGCGCGCCATGGCGGCGAGCTCGAGCTGCATGGGTTCGAGCAGCTTCTTGTAGTGCTTGCGCTTGAGCTTCTTCATGCGGGGGCGCGTGCGGTAGCGGGATGGGGCGCGGCGGACGGGCGAGGGAGGTGATGCGGTGGGCCGGGGCGACGCCGCGCGGGATCGGGGTCTACGGGGCGGTGGGTAGGGGTCTACCGGGCGG
>Ga0268289_100139_pt1 | contig 19891 bp, 9 predicted proteins | sample MetspNORM_FD_191340 | JGI IMG/M metagenome (GOLD analysis project Ga0268289, IMG submission 191340) | Soil microbial communities from San-Diego area, Southern California, United States - Methylocaldum sp. NOR-M | ecosystem: Environmental > Terrestrial > Soil > Desert | place: USA: California... | reverse complement strand
TCGGGCGGCATCCTCGCGCCGCTGTTGATGATCGGCGCGGGACTGGGCTGCGTGCTCGGCCAATGGCTGCCCGGCGGCGACATCCGGCTGTGGGCGCTGGTGTGCATGGCCGCGACCCTCGGCGGCACCATGCGCGCGCCGCTCATGGCGGTGGTGTTTGCCTTCGAGCTGACCTGGGACACCAACGCGCTGCTGCCGACGATCCTGGGCTGCGTGGTGGCGTACGGCTTCTCCGTGGTGGCGATGCCGCGCTCGATCCTGACCGAGAAGATCGCGCGCCGCGGGCTGCACGTGTACCGCGAGTACGGCGTCGATCCCCTGGAGCGGCACTTCGTCAGCGAGGTGATGACGACCGAAGCGGTGACGATCCCCGCCGCGATGCCGGTGCCCGAGGCGCAGGCGCGCTATTTCGGCGCCGGCCAGAAGCACCGCGCGTATCCGGTGGTGGCCGACGGCGGCCGGTTGCTGGGCATGGTCGACCGCGACGACCTGCCGCCCGAGGTCGTGCAGGACGCCGGCCAGCCGGTGGGCGAGCTGTTGCAGGGCATCGATGCGCCGCATGCGCTCGCCACCGAAACCTGCCGCGCCGTCGCCTCGCGCATGGCGGCGCTCGACGTGCAGCGCCTGCCGGTGGTGGAGTCCGCGCAGTCGCCGAAGCTGCTCGGCGTGGTCAGCCGCAGCGACCTGCTCAAGCCGGCGCGGCAGCTGCACGAGGAGGAATCGCGGCGCGAGCGCTTCCTGCGCCGCTAGCCGGGCCAGGGAGGCGTCAGCGCCAGAACGGGATCCGCCAAGGCTGTGCCGCCTCGTTGTTGCCCGTCTTCTTCGACGTGCCGCCGCGCGCGACCTGCAGCTCGTGCCGGCCGGGCGCGAGCGCGCGCACGTCGATCATGGCCACCAGCGCAGGACGGTCGGTGCGCGCGTCGCTGCCGAGTTCGTAGCGCAGTGGCGCGAGCGGCTTGCCATCCAGTGCGACGGCATGGATCCGCTCCAGGCAAGCCAGGAGCGCGCTCGCCCTGGCATCCCCCTGCAACGGCATCGCCTCCGCGCAGCCCCGACGCACCGCCGGGGCATCGTTCGCCGGCTGGTACGGCACCACCAGCCGCACATAGGGTTGGCTGGCGATCGCCGAACCGATGAAGGGCGACGAACCGCCGCGCGTGGGATCGCGCTGGTCGTCGTAGTGGGCGGCGTCGACCGTGCGCGACGCATCGGAAAACACCGGAAACAGCGAATAGCTGCCGACGTTGCGCGGGTTCTCGCCGGAATACACCGACAGGACGATGGCCGCGCCCGCGACCAGGAACACCCCCAGCATCACCAGGGTCGCCCGGCCTTCGCCGCCGTGGCTCGACAGCAGCGAGAACGTCGGGTTCGAGCCACGCTGCATGATGCCGGTGCGGCTGTAGAAGCTAAGGACCGACGACAACGCCCGCCTGGCGAAGCCATCCTCGCGCAACCGGTCGCCGAACCGGCGGTCCAGGGCCATCGCGGCGAACAGCGGCGCGAAGACCGCAAGCGTGCAGTAGCCGAACACGGCGCCGAGGTCGACGCGCGCGCCAGCCAACGTGGAACCGCCGAGGACGAGCGCGAAGATGCCGCTGACCACCACGGTGATGGACAACAAGGTCGAAGCCAGCGTGACGCCGAGGGAGAACACGATCGTCGCCCGGTTGTCGGCGCGTTCGACCGTCGCATCGCGGCCCGTGTAGCGCTGCACCTCGACCTCGCGTTGCACCGGCCCCATCCGCAGGCGCTCCCAGCGGATGCCGCCGGGGAAGACCGAGTACATGCCGACCAGGGCGATCCATTGCGCGCGCAACAACAGGTGCAGGGAGAAGGTGCCTGCGAGGATGAGCGCCGCCGACTTGAGGTAGATGTAGACGAGCATCAGCGGCTGGCGCCAGTCCTCGCCGAACCGCGGCGCAAGCGCGAAGTAGCGGTCGTCCAGCCATCCCGGCAGCTGCAGCATCGCGAACACCGCCACGCCCGAGATCAGCAGCTCGACCTCCCAGGTCGGCGTGGTGTGGCGGGGCAGGCGCGAGGCGTCGTCGTCCTCCGGTGGTGGTGCTGGATCGGTCATCGTCGTCCCCGGGTCGGAGCGCGCAGGCTGGCAAAGCGGCACGGGAGATGCAAGCGCCGGCACCGGCGTCGCGCTGCCACGTTCCCTCGTGCGTTCGGCAGTGCGGGAGGGCGATCGCCGGCGAGGAGCACACCAGGGCGCGACCGCTTTCGCCGCGCCAGCGGGGGGTCGTGCCCAGATGCGCCTACAGGGCGAGGATCAGCGCGCGCGGCGGACCAGCGTGCGGTCGACCGGGCCGCGCAGCTGCCAGTCGGGCGTGGCGTCGCCGGCGCCGTCGCGTGCCGCTCGCAGCGATTCGCCGTAGGCCGGCTGCGGGATGTCCGGCAGCCGCGCGACGGGCGGCGTCGCGGCGCCGGCGACGGCGTACTGCGGCGCCATGTCGCTGCCCTGCACGATGCCCAGCGGCGAATAGCCGCCGTAGCCGGGGAAGACCGTACCGATGCGGTTGTTGCCCATCCGCCGGACCAGCAGCTCCGACAGCACGCGGCGGAAGTCGGTGGTGACCGGGACGTCGCCGAAGTAGGGCGAGAGGATCTCGGGATCCAGCCCCTTCCAGCTGCCGTAGAGCCTGCGCCCGTTGACCGCGCCGCCGAACACCAGCAGCGGATTGCCGTAGCCGTGGTCGGTGCCGCCGCTGCCGTTCTGGCGCACGCGGCGGCCGAATTCCGACTGCACCACCACCGTCACCCGGCCGATCTCGCCGCCGGCCTTCAACTCGCCGTAGAACGCGGCCAGCGCCTGCGACAGCTCGGCGATCTTGTTCTGGTAGTAGTGGTAGCCCGCGCCCGCGGTGCCCTGGCCGTCGTGCGTGTCCCAGCCGCCCAGGTCGAGCGCGGCGTAGCGCATGCCGAGGTTGAAGCGGACCGACTGCGCGACCGTCCACAGCTGGCGCGCGAACTCCGTGGTCGGCCAGCCCGCGGGCAGGTTCGCGTACGGCTGGCCCGCGACTACTCGCAGCGACGCGTCGGCGCGGCGACCGGCGAACTCGAGCCCGGTAGGCCCCTGCCACAGCGCCGCCAGGGTCTCGTTGACGCCCTTGAACCCGGCCGGCGAATCGCTGCGCGCCTGCTGCCAGCCCCACGCGCCGGCGTTGAGCGCGAAGTCCGACGGGCTGCCCATGGTCAGCGCCTGCGTCGCGCCGAGCAGGTTGGTCGGCGTGCGGCTGTTCACCGCGAGCGCCGGCATGGTGACGCCGGCCGGCGCGCCCAGCTGCGAATTCCAGGCGCGCGTGATCCAGCCGGTGCCGATGCCGTGCTGGCCCGGCGTGCCGAGGTCGAGGTAGAGCTGCGCGTCGAAGTGGCTGCGCGTGACCGTGGTGAGCAGGCCGCATGCGTGCACGATCGCGAGCTTGCCGTCGGTCCAGATGTCGCGCAGGCCGGTCGCGGACGGATGCAGGCCGAAGCCGGTCGCCGCGCCGCTGGCCAGCGTCAACGGCAGCGCGCCGTAGGTGCCCGAGGCGGCGATCGCCAGGTCCGGGCGCGCTTCCTCGTAGAAGCCGCGGTCGTTGCCGGACACCGGCGGCACCAGGTTGAGGCCGTCGATGCCGCCGCGCAGGAAGACGTGGACGATGGTGTCGTGGCTGTTGGCCGCGGCCCGCGCGGGATCGGCGAAGAACAGCGACGGCCCTGCGACCGCGCCGGCCGCCGCGGTGGCGCAGCAGCCCTTGAGGAATTCGCGGCGGTCCAGGCGCAGCCGGTCGGCGTGCGATCGGGTCATGGTCGGCTCCTCAGCGGGCCAGGAATTCGGGGGACATCAGCACCAGCGACACCATCGAGCGCAGGCGCTGCTGGTTGTAGTGCTTCTTCAGGTCGTTGGCCGACCAGGTATCGGTGTCGGCGATGACCGCGCCGGCCGCGCCGTTCTGGCGCATGAAGTCGACCAGCACGCCGCGCCGCGCCGGCAGGTAGCCGAGCAGGCGCCTGCACCAGAAGTCGACCAGCGCGGTCGAGGTCCACTGCGGCACGCCGCTGCGCGTGGCCGCGAGGATCGGCAGCACCGGCGTTTCGCCGTCCTTGGCCTCGGTGAGCCAGTTGAGCAGCTTCCAGGTCATGCCCAGGCTGTTGGAGCCCGACCACGCCACCGCCGTCGCCGGATAGCCGTTCGGCGCCGGCCAGTCGTAGGGCGTGTGGCCGGTGAAGCCCATGCGCCACATGAACTCGTCGCTCTTGCCGTCGCCCACGCGCGGCGTCCAGTCGCTGCCCGAGGCGCGCAGTGCGGCGGCCACCGCCTCGAACGGGCGCCGCTGCTTCTGCCCCCAGTCGTTGAGCGCGGCGTCCGACAGCAGGATGTGGCGCAGCGTGCGCGCGATCTGGTCGGGCTGCTTCCAGTTGGCGCGGAACACCGCCGCGGCGCTGTCCACCAGCGGCTGGCTCGGCCGGTCGGCGAAGAAGTGGCGGATGAGCTTGCGGCAGATGAACTTCGCCACACGCGGGTGGCTGGCGAGGCGGTCGAGGATGTCGCGGCCGTCCTTGAGCGCCGGCTGCTCGGGATTGAGGAACATGCCCAGCGGGAACTTCGGCCCGGCGTCGTGCCAGGTGGAGCGGTAGGCGAAGGTGCCGTCGTTCTCGGTGGGGAATTCCCAGTGCCCGTCCCGGACCGTCCAGCCGGTGAAGGCGGAGGCGGTCTCGTAGACGTCGATGTCGGTGTAGCCGATCGGGTAGGCAGGGTCCTCGGGGCAGGGCGGCACCTGGAACGGGTCGACGAAGCCCAGGTAGTTCTCCGTGCCGAAGGTGTGCAGCTCCATCAGCTCGCGGGCGAAGTTCTCGTTCGGGCCGGCGCGGGTGTTGGAGCGGTTGTCGAGGTAGTAGAGCATCGCCGTGCTCTGCGCCACTGACTCGAGCATCGTGCGGAAGTTGCCGAAGGCGTTGGCGCGGATCACGTCGCGGTCGTAGTGCACGTAGACCGGGCCGGCCGAGTAGTCGCTGGCCATGACGTTGAAGTGGTCGTGCCAGAACGCGACCACGACCTCGCGCAACTGGCGCTTCGAATGCACCGCGCGCCCGAGCGCGGCGCGCTGGACCTCCCATGCCGGGCGCATGCGCGTTTCCCACGCCGGATCCGGCAGCACGTGGTCGGCCCACAGCTGCTGCAGGGACTTGCCCAGGGTGGTGTAGCCGGCCGCGGCCAGGCGCGACTCGACCGCGCCGTCGTCGATCGATTCCCAGGCCAGCTGGCGGTCGACCCACGCCGTCAGGCGCGCCGTGTCGTTGCCGCCCAGCGCGTCGAAGGCCGCGATGTCGGCGGCGGTCGCGCCGTAGGCCATGTTGCCCAGCGCGCGCACGGCCAGCGGCGGCTTGGCCAGGGTGATCCGCACCGGCGTGGACATGCCGCTCATGGAAGGCGCGGAGGGTGCATCGGAGGCGCCGGCGGCGACGGCGGTTTCCGCGTCGTCGTCGTCGCTGGTGTCGTCGAACAGCGGCGTGACGGCGTTCGACACCGCCGCGCGCGCGGGCGGGGCCTGGAAGTGCAGGCGCTTGCCGCGGCCGTAGCGACGTTCGAGGACCTTGCGGGCCTGCGCTTCGTCCGGCGCCGATGGCGTGGTCTCGCGCCGCGCGCTGGCCACCTGCCGGCGCGGGGCCGGCGACGCGGTGGCTTCCGGCGGCGACGGTTCGGCCTGGGCCAGGAAATCGGCCGGCGCCGGGCACTGCAGCGGGCTTTCGGCGACGCGCGGCGACGGCGTCGCGACGGGCGACATGAGGTTCGGCATTGGGTCTCCCCCGGCAAAACTCCCCTGTCCGGAGAGTATGCGGGCATTCGCCCGCCGGGTTGTGATCGCCTTCGCAGAGATCGCGTTCGCGGAGCCCGGCCGGCCGCGGCCGGCCGTCAGGTCAGCCCGGTCGCGTAGAACACCGCGATCACGAAGAACACCGCCAGCGTCTTGACCACGGTGATCGCGAACACGTCCTTGTAGGCCTGACGATGGGTGAGCCCGGTCACCGCGAGCAGGGTGATCACCGCGCCGTTGTGCGGCAGCGTGTCCATGCCGCCCGAGGCCATCGCGGCGACGCGATGGAAGACCTCCAGCGGGATGCCGGCGGCCTGCGCGTTGGCGACGAAGGTGTCGGCCATCGCCGCCAGCGCGATGCTCATGCCGCCGGAGGCCGAGCCGGTGATGCCGGCCAGCGCGGTGACCGTGACCGCCTCGTTGACCAGCGGGTTGGGGATCGCGCCCAGCGCGTTGGCCACCACCAGGAAGCCGGGCAGCGCGGCGATCACCGCGCCGAAGCCGTATTCGGAGGCGGTGTTCATCGACGCCAGCAGCGCGCCGCCGATCGCCGACTTCGTGCCCTCGGCGAAGCCCGACAGCACCGGCTTCCACGCGAACGCGAGCACGGTGAGGATGCCGACCAGCAGCGCGCCTTCCACGGCCCAGATCGCGGCGACCTTGGAGACGTCCTGCACCACCGGCGCCGCGTTGCCGACCACCGCCGGCGCGAAGGCGTGCTCGCTGCCGTAGGCCATCGGGATCCAGTCGGTGAACAACTTGTTGGCCACGCCCACCAGCACCAGCGGCAGGATCGCGACGACCGGATTGGCGAGCTTGCCGCCGGTGAACTCGGTCGGTTCGTTCACCAGCGTCGCGGCGTCGCCGTAGCCTTCGCCGGCCTTGAGCGCCGCGCGCCGGCGCCAGTCGAGGTAGGCCATGCCCAAGGCGAGGATGAAGACGCCGCCCAGCGTGCCCAGCCACGGCGCCGCCCAGGCGTTGGTGCCGAAGAACGAGGCCGGGATGATGTTCTGGATCTGCGGCGTGCCCGGCAGCGCGTCCATGGTGAAGGTGAACGCGCCCAGCGCGATCGTGCCGGGAATCAGGCGCTTGGGGATGTCGCTCTGGCGGAACAGCTCGGCCGCGAACGGGTACACCGCGAACACCACCACGAACAGCGACACCCCGCCGTAGGTCAGCAGCGCGCACACCAGCACGATCGACAGCATCGCGCGCTGCGCGCCGACCACGCGGATGGTGGCCTGCACGATCGCCTTGGAGAAGCCCGACACCTCGATCAGCTTGCCGAACACCGCGCCGAGCAGGAACACCGGGAAATACAGCTTCAGGAAGCCGACCATCTTGTCCATGAACAGGCCGGTGAACATCGGCGCCACCAGCGACGGGTCGGTGAGCAGCACCGCGCCCAGCGCCGCGACCGGCGCGAACAGGATCACGCTGTGGCCGCGGTAGGCCACGAACATCAGGAAGCACAGCGCGGCCAGCACGATCAGGAATGCCATTCGACGGTCCATGCGCGGGGGAGGGCCGCGCGTCGCCGAAGGCAGTGTCCTGCGGCGCGGCACGGCCAGCCCATTGTCCGAAGGTACGATGCGCCCGCTCCGGCGCCACGCCTAGTCTTGCCCCCGGGCGGCCATCGGCCGCAAGCATCGCCACATCCGCCGAGGGGAACCCGATGAAGCGCGCCACCAGCAAGCATTCCACACTCAGCCTGGCCATCGCGCTGGGGCTGTTCGCCACGCCCGCGCTGCACGCGCAGGAGGCGACGGCCACTGCCGGAACCGCCGTGCCCGCAGCCGACGCGACCACCTTGGACCGCATCACCGTCACCGCGCGCAAGCGCGAGGAAACCCTGCAGGAAGTGCCGGTCGCGGTCACCGCCTTCACACCGGCCGTGCTGGACAAGCTCAACGTGCAGGACCTCGGCGACCTCGACGCGCAGGTGCCCAACCTCACCATCTACGCCGCGCGCGGCTCCAGCAGCACCGCCACCGCCTACATCCGCGGCATCGGCCAGGCCGATCCGCTGTGGGGCGTGGACCCGGGCGTGGGCATCTACCTCGACGACGTCTACATCGCCAGGCCGCAGGGCGCGCTGCTGGACGTGTTCGACGTCGGCCGCATCGAGGTGCTGCGCGGCCCGCAGGGCACGCTGTACGGCAAGAACACCATCGGCGGCGCGATCAAGTACATCTCGCGCGAGCTGCCCAAGGAACTCGCCGGCTTCGGCCAGGTCACCGTCGGCAGCTTCAACCAGCTCGACGCCAAGGCCGCGATCGGCGGCCCGGTCGGCGGCACCGAGGCGCTGCGCGCGCGGCTGTCGGTGGCCAGCCTCAACCGCGACGGCTTCGGCGAGAACAAGGTCAACGACCAGGAGGTCAGCGACAAGGAGATCAACGCGGTGCGCTTCCAGCTCGGTGCGTTCGCCAGCGAGGAATTCGACGCGCAGTTCGCGATCGACTGGCTGGACGACCAGTCCGGCGTGCGCGGCGCCAGGCTGCTGGCGCCCAATCCCCTGGCGCCGGCATACCCGCCGCTGGACGACCGCTACGACATCCGCAGCGGCATGCCCAACGTCAACGACACCGAGATGAAGGGCGCCTCGGCCACGCTCAACTGGCGTCCCAACGAGGACTGGGCGTTCAAGTACGTGGTCGCCAAGCGCGAGTCGGACACCGAGACCAACATCGACTTCGACGAGACCCCGCTGCCGCTGGTGGACGTGCTCGCGTTCTACAACGACCAGCAGGTCAGCCACGAGCTGCAGGCCAACTACGACGCCGGCGGCCGCGCGCGCGGCGTGATGGGCCTGTACTTCTTCGACGGCGAGGCCGGCGGGCAGGTGCTCAACCATTTCGAGAACCCGCTCCTGGCGCCGTCGCTGACCAACCCGTTGTTCGGCGACACCCAGGGGAAGGTGCTGACCGAGAGCGTGGCGCTCTACGCCGACTGGACCTTCGACCTCACCGACCGCCTCAAGCTCGACGTCGGCGCGCGCTACACCGACGAGGACAAGCACGCGATCGCGCTCAACCGCTTCTACCTGACCGGCGACTACGAGACCTCGTGGGGGACCGCCGCCAACTTCGACAAGACCGTCAACTTCAAGAACGTCTCGCCGAAGGTGTCGCTTGACTACCAGGTCACGCCGGACATCATGGTCTACGGCCTGGCCAGCCGCGGCTTCAAGTCCGGCGGCTACAACATCCGCGCCAACACCACGGCGGTCCCGCGCTCGGGCGAGCCGTTCGACGACGAGGTCGTCGACAGCTACGAGGTCGGCAGCAAGATGGCGCTGCTGGACCAGCGGCTGTTCCTCAACCTGTCCGCGTTCCACAACGTGTACAAGGACATCCAGCTGTCGGTGTTCACCTCCTACACGCTGCCCGACGGGAGCCAGAGCTTCTTCGGCGACTTCACCAACGCCGGCAAGGGCACGATCGACGGCGCCGAGGTCGAGTTCCAGTACCTGCCCACGCCGCACTGGGCGATCAGCGGCAACCTGGCCTGGCTGGACGCGAAGTACGACGAGTTCATGAGCGGCGGGGTGAACATCGCCGACACCCAGGAGTTCACCAATGCGCCCGAGTTCTCCGGCGCGCTCAACGTCGAGTACCGCACCGACCTGGCCAACGGCGGCAACCTGTCCGCGCGCGTGGGCTACAGCTACCAGAGCGACGTGTGGCCGACCACCGACCTGAGCCCGGCGATCCACCAGGACGGCTACGGCCTGCTCGGCGCGGGCGTGATCTGGCGGGTCGACGACGCCTGGTCGTTCTCGCTGCAGGGCAGCAACCTGACCGACGAGGAATACCGCACCACCGGCTACAACATCGCGGCCTACGGCGTGCTGACCGGCTTCTACGGCGCGCCGAGGCAATACACGCTGAGCGCGCGCTACGACTTCTGACCCGCGCGCAGCCGGTGTCGACGGCGGGCCACGGCCCGCCGTCCCTCTTCGTGGGAGCGGCTTCAGTCGCGAGTTCCCCACGGGACGCAAGCGGGAAGCTCGTGGCTGAAGCCGCTCGTGCGGGGCGCAGGCGGTCGCGGCGATGCACGGCGGCGGCTATGCTCCGGCACCGAAGGGGAGCACGCTTGGACCACCGCCCGACATCGCAGGCGCAACCGGAACCGCGCCGATGCTGAGCATCGGCGTCGTCGTGCTGGCCGCCGTGCTGTGGCTTGGGCTGATGTTCGGCACCGCGCTGTACGGCGAGCGCCATCCGGCGGTGCTGGCGCGGCACTGGCGGCACGTCTACGCGCTCTCGCTCGCGGTGCACTGCACGTCATGGTCGTTCTACGGCACGGTCACCCAGGCCGCGCGCTACGGCTGGCCGCTGCCGCCGACCTTCCTCGGCGCGATCGCGTTCTACGCGCTGGCGGTGGCCTTCATGGTGCGGCTGGTGCGGCTGGCGCGCGAGACCAACGCCACCTCGCTGGCCGACCTGATCGCCACCCGCCTGGGCAAGGACGCGTGGCTGGCCGCCGTGGTGACGCTGGTGGCCGCGCTCGGACTGATCCCCTACATCGCGCTGCAGCTCAAGGCGGTGACGATGAGCTTCGTCACCCTGACCGGCGACGGCGCGCGCGGCGACGTGTCGCTGTGGCGTGACGGCTCGCTGTACGTGGCGCTGGCGATGGCGCTGTTCGCGATGCTGTTCGGCACCCGCCGCGCGAGCGCGGTGGAGCACAACCGCGGGCTGGTGCTGGCGGTCGCCTTCGAATCGGTGTTCAAGCTCGCGGCGATGCTCGCGCTGGGCGCGTTCGTCTGGTTCGGGCTGGGTGCGCTGCCGGAGGCGCCGCCGCCGATCTCGCGCCAGACCACCGACGGCTTCGCGCCGCTGGTGCTGCTGGGCGCGCTGGCGATGTTCATCCTGCCGCACCAGTTCCACGTCGGCGTGGTCGAGTGCCGAGACGAGGGCGACGTGCGCAGCGCGCGCTGGCAGTTCCCGCTGTACCTGTTGCTGATCGCGCTGCCGGCGCTGCCGCTGGCGCGCGCCGGCGGGGCGCTGCTCGGCGACAGCGTGCCCTCGGACATGTACGCGCTGGCGCTGCCGTTCTCGCGCGGGCACGAGGGCGTGGCGCTGTTCGCCTTCCTCGGCGGGCTCAGCGCGGCCACCGGCATGGTGGTGGTGAGCACGCTGACGCTGAGCCTAATGATCGGCAACCACTGGTTCGCGCCCGGCCTGCTGCGCGGCGCGTGGTCGCGCGGCGGCGACGACGGCGACCGCCGCGGCGACGTGCTGCTGCTGCGCCGCGCCGGAATCGCCGCGACCATGCTGCTGGCCTGGGCCTACAGCCGCCTGATCGCGGGCAGCGATGCGCTGGCGGACGTCGGCGCGGTGTCGTTCTCGGCGCTGGCGACGCTGGCGCCGGCGCTGGGGTTCGCGGTGTGGCGGCCGCAGACGCCGGCGCGCGCGGCGACGGCCGGCGTCGTGGTGGCGTTCACGTTGTGGGCCTGGGTGATGCTGGTGCCGATGTGGATCGCCGCGACCGGCGGCGACGCCGGCTGGTTGCGGCAGGGCCCGCTGGGCATGGCGTGGCTGTCGCCCGACGGGCTGTTCGGCCTCACCGGCTGGAGCCGGCTCGGCCGCGCGGTCGGCGCCAGCCTGTTCGCCGGCACGCTGGCGACGGTGCTGGTGGCGATCGTGCGGGTGGCGCCGCGCAGCGCGGCGGTGCGCGGATCGGACCTGCGCACGCTGCGCAGCGCCGGGCGCAGGTTCCTGCCGGCGCGCAGCGTCGACCTGCTGCTGCGCGACGCGCCGCCGAGCGGCCCGGTGCCGGCGCACATCGAGGCGCGGCTGGAGCGCGAGCTCGCGGCGGTGCTCGGCAGCGCCTCGGCGCGGCTGCTGCTCGACGCCGCGCGCCGCGAGGCCGGCGCCGACCTCGACACGGTGGCGGCGATCGTCGGCGAGGCCTCGCAGGACCTGCGCTTCAACCAGCGCGTGCTCGAGGGCGCGCTGGAGAACATGAGCCAGGGCATCAGCGTGGTCGACGCGCAGCTGCGGCTGGTGGCGTGGAACCGGCGCTACGCGGAGCTGTTCGGATTCCCGCCGGACCTGCTCCAGGTCGGCAGGCCGATCGCCGACCTCAGCCGCTGGGCGCTCGCCCGGCTGCCGCCCAGCGGCGGGATCGAAGGCGCCCTGCAGCGGCGCCTGGCCTTCATGCGCGCAGGCAGCCCGCACCTCACCGAGCGGGTGATGCCCGACGGCAGCATCGTCGAGATCCGCGGCAACCCGATGCCCGGCGGCGGTTTCGTGGCCACGTACACCGACGTGACCGAGTTCCGCAGCGTCGAGCACGGATTGCGCCAGGCCAACGAGACGCTCGAGCAGCGCGTCGGCGAGCGCACGGCGCTGCTGGAAGCGGCCAAGCGCGAGGCCGAGCACGCCAACGACGCCAAGGGTCGCTTCCTGGCCGCAGTCGGCCACGACCTGATGCAGCCACTGCACGCCGCGCACCTGCTCGCCGACGCGCTGCGCCAGCGTGGCGACGGCGAGCAGCGCGAGCTGGCACGGCAGATCGGCGGTGCGCTCGAATCCACCACCGACCTGCTGGCCACGCTGCTCGACATGTCGCGGCTGGAGGCCGGCGGCCTGGTGCCCGAGCCGCGTGCGTTCCCGCTGGCGGACGTGCTCGACCCGCTGGTCGCGCAGTTCCGCGTGCTCGCGGCCGAGCGCGGCCTGCGCCTGCGCCACGTGCCCACGCGCGCCTGGGTGCGCAGCGATCCGCAGCTGCTGCGGCGCGTGCTGCAGAACTTCCTCGCCAACGCGGTGCGCTACACGCGCACGGGCTCGGTGCTGCTGGGCGTGCGCCGGTGCTGCGGCGCGCTGCGCATCGAGGTGCTCGACACCGGCCCGGGCATCGGCGCCGGCCAGCGCGAGGCGATCTTCGAGGAATTCCGCCGCGGCGACGACGCGCCGGGGCAGGGATTGGGCCTGGGCCTGGCGATCGCGCGCCGCATCGCCGCGCTGCTGGGCTCGGCGGTGCGGCTGCGCAGCCTGCCGGGGCGCGGCAGCGCGTTCGCGATCGAGGTGCCGCGCGCGGCCGCCGCGCACTCGCTCAAGCCCGCGCCGCGCGGCCTGGCCGGCCTGCGCGTGCTGGTGGTGGACAATGAGTCGCAGGCGCTCGAAGCGCTGGCCGCGGTGCTGCGCGGCTGGGGCTGCGAGGTGGCGACGGCGGCCGATGGCGATGGCGCGGCTGCGGCGCTGGCTGCGCGGCCCTGCGCGCTGTGGATCTTCGACTACCACCTCGACGGCGGCGACGACGGCGTCCGCCTCCACGCGCGCTTGGCCGAACGCTTCGACGCGGCGCCCTGCGTGATCCTGAGCGCCGACCAGACCGGAGCCGTGCGCGCCGCCGCGCAGGAGGCCGGCTTGCCGCTGCTGATGAAGCCGCTGCGTCCGCTGGCGCTCAAATCGGTGCTGGACCGGATGCTGGCCGCCGCAAGGCGCCGGGTTTCCCCGTAGGCGCGGCTTCAGCCGCGAGCCTGCGCGGTGGGGTGGGGACTTTGTAGGGGCGACGGGAGTCGCGACGCGGCTTCCCGGCGGGTGCAGAATGGCTTTTCCCGCCCGAGGAATCCGCGCATGAGCACCAAAGCCTACGGCGCCCGCGCCGCCGACAAGCCGCTCGAATCCATGGACATCGCGCGTCGCGCGCCCGGCCCGCGCGACGTGCAGGTCGAGATCGCCTACTGCGGCGTCTGCCATTCCGACCTGCACACCGTGCGCTCGGAGTGGGGCGGCACGATGTACCCCTGCGTGCCGGGCCACGAGATCGTCGGCAAGGTCAGTGCGGTCGGCGCCGACGTCACCGGATTCAAGGTCGGCGACACCGTCGGCGTCGGCTGCCTGGTCGGCAGCTGCCAGCATTGCGCGGCCTGCGGCGAGGGGCTGGAGCAGTACTGCGAGAACGGCTTCGTCGGCACCTACAACGGCCCGACGCCGGACGCGCCCGGGCACACCCTGGGCGGCTACTCGCAGCGGATCGTGGTGGATGAGAAGTTCGTCCTGCGCATCCGCCACCCGCAGGAACAGCTGGCCGCGGTCGCGCCGCTGCTGTGCGCGGGCATCACCACATACTCGCCGCTGCGGCACTGGAACGTCGGCCCCGGCAGCAAGGTCGGCATCGTCGGCATCGGCGGGCTGGGCCACATGGGCATCAAGATCGCGCACGCGATGGGCGCGCACGTGGTCGCCTTCACCACCAGCGAGAACAAGCGCCAGGACGCGCACGACCTCGGCGCGGACGAGGTGGTGGTCTCCCGCAACGCCGGGGAGATGAAGGCGCACGCGAACAGCTTCGACTTCATCCTCGACACCGTCGCCGCCAGCCACGACCTCGATGCGTTCTCGTCCCTGCTCAAGCGCGACGGCACCCTGGTGCTGGTCGGCGTGCCGGAGCACCCGCATCCGAGCCCGAACGTCGGCAACCTCATCTTCAAGCGCCGCGCGATCGCGGGATCGCTGATCGGCGGCATCGCGCAGACCCAGGAGATGCTGGACTTCTGCGCGGAGAAGGGGATCGTCGCGGACATCGAGATGATCCGCGCGCAGGACATCGACAAGGCCTACGACCGCATGGTGCGCAGCGACGTGAAGTATCGTTTCGTGATCGACAACGCTTCGCTGGCGGGATAAGGCGCGCACGATCGGGAGCAGCGGAACCGCGACCACCTGCGCATCGGCGGCATTCCCGGATCCGTGCATCCCGGCCGCGACTTCTTTCGCTCCTGCAGTCGGGGAAGCGGGCGTCGCCGCGGCGAGCGTGATCGCAGTCCCGGGAGGACCGAATGGCCGGCTCGTTCAATCGTCGCGACTTCATCAAGTCGACCTCGCTCGCCGGCCTGTCCGTCGCCGTTGCCGGCCCGGAGACGATGCTGCTTCCGTCCGGCGACCGCTACACGATCGGCAACCGCTTTTTCACGGCATCGTTCGACCGCGCGGCGGGGACGTTCGACGTCCAGCGCAACGACGGGCGCGAGCTGCTGTCGGGCGCGACGTCCTGCATCAACCTCGATCCCGATGCGGCGGGCGCGGGTGCCCGCAGGCGCCTGTCCGACGGCGGCTTCCGCTTCAAGGCCGGCACGGCGGGCTTCGAGGATCGCCTCGGCCGCGGCACCCGGCTCGTCGTGCATTGCCGCGACGCCGGGAAGTCGACGGACGCCGACGTTTACCTTTCGCTCTACGACGACATCCAGGCGTTCGCGTTCGAGGTGAGCTGCCGCAACGTCTCGTCGCGCGACATCGCGATCCACAGCCTGGAACCGGTGCGCGCGGCGGCGGGCGAGGGCGGCGTGCTCCGGATGCCGGGCGTGTCGAAATGCCTCACCAACGGCGAGATGTACTACGACGCCGGCACGGTCCACGCGCTGGGAAGCCGCGAAGGCGCCATCGCGTCCGGAGACCTCAAGGGCGTGCGCCTGGCCAACGGGCCGTTCGCCGGCGGCGCCGCGACGATCCACAGCTGGTGGAACGCCGGCCTGTTCGCCGGCCATGGCCGCGAAGGCATCGCGCTCGGCTACCTCGGCAACGACCAGGGCCTTGGCAACCTGCTGCTCTCCAGGCCGGCCGACGGCGAGATCTCGTTCCTGGCCGAATCGGTCTACGCGCCACGGCTGCTGCTTCCGCCCGGCGGTTCGATCGGCTCGAACCGGTTCATGCTCGGCATCGCGGAGGATGCCTGCGCCGCGCTCGAGCAGTACGCGGCGGCGGCCGGCAAGTCCGGCGAGGCGCGGACCGGCTCCGTGCTCAACGGGTGGTGCAGCTGGTTCTACACGCTCGCGCGGGTGACGGAAGACGAGGTGGTGTCGAACGCGGAATTCGCCGCCAGCCACCTGAAGCCGTACGGGCTCGAATACATCCAGGTCGACGAAGGCTTCCAGCGCTGGCACGGCGACTGGGAAGGCAACGAGCGCTTCCCCCACGGCATGGCGTGGCTGGCCGGCAGGATCAGGAGCCTGGGCTTCGAGGCCGGGCTGTGGATCTCGCCCTACGTCGTCTCGGAACCGACGCGCCTGTTCCGCGAGCATCCCGAATGGCTGGTGCACCGTCGCGACGGCAGCCTGCAGCGCATCGGCAACTGGCCTCCGGACGCCGAGCCGCCCGCCGACGAGAATCCGAAGCGCTATTGCCTAGACGTCACCCATCCCGGCGCCGCGCAGTGGCTCCACGACCTGGTCGACACCATCGTCAACCGCTGGGGCTACGGGATGATCAAGATCGACTTCGTCGCCTGGTCGATCCTCGCCGCCGAGCGGTTCCACGATCCCGCCATGACCACGGCGAGCGCCTACCGCAAGGGCATGGAGATCATGCGCCACGCGGCCGGCGACCGTTGCCACATCCTCGAATGCGGGCCCGGCGCGATCACCACCGGCCTGGTCGACAGCATGCGCATCGAGGCCGACGTGAACTACGGCTTCCATGACACGGCGTGGGACACGTACTTCACCAATCCGTCGAGCAGCGCCGCCGCGGCGGCCAAGCGCTACTACTTCCACAAGCGCACCTGGGTGAACGACGTCGACCACCTGTGCATGGACCTGCTCACCGGCCCGCAGTCCGAAGCCGCGGCCACGCTGATCGCGATGAGCGGCGGCAACCTGTTCTCCGGCGACAGGCTCACCCAGCTGGACCCGGCGAAGCTGGAGATCCTGAAGAAGATCACGCCGTCGCTGGGCCAGGCGGCGGTGCCGGTCGACCTGTTCGACGGCGGCACCGGCCACGCGTTCGCGCTGGACGTGGAGCGCAGGTTCGGCCGCTGGACGCTCCTGGCCGTCTTCAACCCGGGCCTCGCCGAGCCGGTGACGCGCAAATTCGAGGTCGCCAGGCTCGGCCTGGATCCCGCGAGGACCTACCTGGCGTTCGACTTCTGGAAGCAGCAATTGCGCGGCGAGGTGCGCGGCGAGCTGGAGGTTGCAGTGCCGCCGGGCGGCGTGGCGCTGCTCGCGCTGCATGAGCGCTCGGGCAAGCCGCAGTTCCTCTCCACCGACCGCCATGTGTCGCAGGGCGGCCTCGAAATCGAGGACGTGGCGTGGGACGACGCGGCGCAGGCGCTGTCCGGGACGTCGCTGGGTCCGCCGCATTCCGCCCACCAGGTCTTCGTGTACCTGCCCGAGCCGGTCGACTGGAGCTGGGACGGAAGCGCGCTGTTCCGCGACCACGACGGCTACAGCCTGAAGCTGGTCGACCGCCACGTCGTGCGCGTGCACCTGCGCTTCGACACGACCGGCAAGGTGCGCTGGGCGGTCAGGCCCGGGGAATTCCGGGCGTAAGCGCCAGCCGTCGGACAGCCGATGCCGCGATCCCCCGGTTGGGGAGTGCCTTCGGCCAGGTGCCATCGGGGGCGGGCGCCGGCGCGGAAGGGGTGTCCGGAAAACGAAAAGGGCCACCGCGAAGGTGACCCAAGTCATTGAAATCATTGGTGGGCGGTGCAGGGTTCGAACCTGCGACCCTTGCCGTGTGAAGGCAATGCTCTACCGCTGAGCTAACCGCCCGATGGGCCGCGCAGTTTACTGGCGGCGCCGTGCCTTGCCAAGCCGGCGGCCGGCCTTGCGCCGGGGCCGGCCCGGCTACCCGGATCGCCATCTCGCCCGGTGAGGCGGGCAGGCCGGTCGCCGTCGTCCGGCCCTGCGAATGCAGTGATGCGCGTAGTTCGCGTCTGCGTCATCACCAATGGTGCACGCGCCACGCGATGCCGGTTCATCGTCGAACGCATTCATCGCGCGCCTGAACGGACTAACACGTATTCACATAAATGTATGCGCGCGATTGCGCATTTCGGTGAATCCGCGGTGGCGTTCCGTGACCCGGCCGGTAAAGTGATGTGAAAGGGGGGTGAAGCCATTCGTGGCTTCGATTCGTTCGTCACCGCGGGACCATTTCCAGCTGAATACGGCCGAGCGTCTTGCGGCCAAACCTGTCCGTCCACTCTCCGAGAACACCAGGCATGACCCTTCCAAAGCGCGCGTCCGACGCGCACGACACTTCGCTTGCGCGCCGGGATTTCCTGCGCAGCTCGATCCTCATCGCCCTGCCGGCGATCGCCACGGCCACGCCGGTCATGGCGGCCGTTTCCATGTCCGCGCCGCTGCCGGCGCTGCTCTCGCCGGACGTGTATTCCCCGCCTTCGCGCGCGCGCGGCACCAAGGTCCTGAGCGTGCGCAACTACGGCGCGCGCGGCGACGGCAGCACGGACGACACCACCGCCTTCCAGAACGCGATCAACGCGTTGCCCGCCGACGGCGGCACCATCGACGTGCCGGCGGGCACCTACATGATCGACGCGGTGCGCTCGGTCAAGCTGCGCAGCAAGATGCACTTGCGACTGGCCTCCGGCGCGTTGCTCAAGGCCAAGGGCAACGCGGAGAAGTGGTCGAACGTGCTGATCGCCGAGCGCGCCAGCGACGTCGAGGTCTCCGGCGGCGAGATCCAGGGCGAGCGCGATCGCCACCAGGGCACCACCGGCCAGTGGGGCCACGGCATCACCCTGCGCGGCGCCTCGCGCGTGACCATCCGCGACATCCTGATCAGCAAGTGCTGGGGCGACGGCATCTGCATGGGCTGCGCCTATCCCACGGGCAGCAAGCCGTCGCTGCGCTGCAACGACGTGGTGGTCAGCAACGTGGCCTGCACCGACAACCGTAGGCAGGGCATGTCGATCGGCCAGGCCAACAACGTCAAGGTCTACGATTCCGAGTTCAGTTACACCAACGGCCTGGCCCCCGGCTGCGGCATCGACATCGAGCCGGACGTGAACTACCCGGGCACCGCGACCAACGTGCGGATCGAGAACTGCTCCATCCACCACAACCAGGGCAACGGCATCCAGGTGTACAAGGAGTGCCAGGGCACGACGATCACCAAGTGCACGATCGAGCTCAACGGTGGCTACGGCGTGCTGGCGATCGGCGCCGTGACCGGATCGGTGACCGCCAACAATCTCACCACCAACAGCCTGCAGGGCATCGGCATCCGCAGCGGCAGCAGCGGCTACACCGTCTCGGGCAATTACTTCTACAACAACGCCCGCCGGTTCCGCTCCAAGGACATGCCCAGGATCACGCCGGCGATGAAGCGCACCGGCAACGTCCTGCCCAAGCACACGGAAGTCGTGGCGAGCCAGAGCATCAGCATCCTGTCCAACTTCTACTACGACAAGTAAAGGTTCTTCCGCGCTGTCGCAGTTCGACGAACCCCGCCATTTGGCGGGGTTCGTTTTTGCGCCGGGCGACGCGGTTCATCTCCGTGAACTCCCGTTACGCCACATGAACGCCTGCCCCGGATTCATGTAAATGTCTGTGCGTGCATGCACATATTCACGCGTGACGGCTGGAGTTTCAGGGTCGAGCCGGTACATTGAGGTGAAGGGGGGGTGAGGTCCATGTGACCTCGGGAGGCAGCCCGAATGGGCGCCTCTTCCACAGGCGGCCTGCCGTTCCGGCCGCATTTCCGTCCACTTCCCGGGAACCAGCATGACCAATCCAAAGCGCGCGTCCGACGCGTACGACACTTCCATTGCGCGCCGAAACTTCCTGCGCAGTTCGATCCTCCTTGCCCTGCCTGCGGTCGCCACCGCAACGCCGGTCGCCGCGGCCGTGATGTCCTCCGCGCTGCCCGACCTCGCCACCTCCAGTGCATACACCGTGCCGCGCCGTGCGCGCGGCAGCAAGGTGGTCAACGTCCGCAACTTCGGCGCGCGCGGCAACGGGAGCACCGACGACACCAAGGCCTTCCAGAACGCGATCAACGCGCTGCCCGCCGCCGGCGGCACCGTCGACGTGCCGGCGGGCACCTACGTGATCGACGCCGTGCGCTCGGTCAAGCTGCGCAGCAAGATGCACCTGCGCCTGGCCTCCGGCGCGCTGCTCAAGGCCAAAGGGAATTCCGCCAAGTGGTCGGACGTGCTGAGCGCGGAGCGCGTCAGCGACGTCGAGATCTCCGGCGGCCAGATCCAGGGCGAGCGCGACCGCCACCAGGGCACCACCGGCCAGTGGGGCCACGGCATCACCCTGCGCGGCGCCTCGCGCGTGACCATCCGCGACATCCTGATCAGCAAGTGCTGGGGCGACGGCATCTGCATGGGCT
>Ga0268289_100138_pt1 | contig 20110 bp, 23 predicted proteins | sample MetspNORM_FD_191340 | JGI IMG/M metagenome (GOLD analysis project Ga0268289, IMG submission 191340) | Soil microbial communities from San-Diego area, Southern California, United States - Methylocaldum sp. NOR-M | ecosystem: Environmental > Terrestrial > Soil > Desert | place: USA: California... | reverse complement strand
GCTTAGAAGCCTGTGGAGCTTGGGTAAGTCCTCGGCGGTTGAGCCAAAGAGGCACCGGGCGATGAAGCAGGAACCTGGAAGGCGACAACCAGGAATCCTCGGCCTTCAGGCCGGGGAGGATGTCAATGGGACAGAAGATAGTGAACCCTATGGATACCCATATCCGACCTTACAAATTTTGCACCCCATCCGAATGGTTCACTCGCCGGGTTCGAATCGAGGTCATCGGCATCGGCGGAACCGGCTCGGAGGTTCTCTCCAGCCTTGCCCGTATCGATTACGCCATCCGCGAACTCGGCCATCCTGGGCTGTATGTCCGGGCCTGGGATGGAGATCGGGTGGAGCGTCCCAACATCGGCCGACAGGCGTTCTATCCGGCGGACCTGGGGCACAACAAGGCGCTGGTTTCGGTGCAGCGAATCAATTATTTGTTCGGCCTGGATTGGAACGCCGAGCCGCGCATGTTCGATATCAACCGAGACGGAAACGCAGGCCAGCGTGATTTGCTGATTACCTGCGTGGATGTCGCTCAGTTTCGCGCTGACCTCGCCAAGTCGTTTGCGGACGATCCGCAAAGGGTGCTCTGGTTGGATGCCGGAAACGGTTTGCACTCCGGGCAAGTCATCCTCGGGTGGCTGGGGCAAGCAAAAGACGGTGCCGTGGCTTTGCCATCCGTGTTTGATTTCTATCCCGAGCTGGACGGCATGGCCGATGACAACTTGCCGTCGTGCAGCATGGAGGAAGCGCTGGCTAACCAGGACTTGCCGGTCAACCGCGCCATCGCCAACGTCGTCATGCAACTGGTCTGGTCACTGCTGAGACATGGTGGATTAAACCACCACGGTGCCTATGTGGATATACGGAAAGGCGTCATGACACCGATCAATATTCTACGTTGAAAAAAGGTGTGTTTGGTGGCAGTGTTATTACGCAACAATAGTGAACAATTCGTGAAACTCTGGGAACACTTGACATCCTCCCCGGCCTGAAGGCCGGAGATTCCTACGGCGCTCATGCTGCGTATGCAGCGTGAGTCGCTTCGGCGGGTTCCTGCTTCGCCGGAGCTGCCCTGCCTGCACCGAGATGCAGGCAGGGTCTTACATCCCCTCCACAGGCCATGACGGCATGCCCTGCCGCCAATATGGTCACGGCGGCATTCACATCGGCATGCGCCGTGTGGCCGCAGTGGGCACATTCAAACCGGGATTGGGTGATTCGGTTTTCTTTTGCCACATGCCCACACACCGGACAGCCCAGGCTGGTGTTGCGTGGATCGACCGCCACCACGATCCCGCCGCGCCAAGCCTGTTTGTACTCAAGCTGGCGACGGAACTCGAACCACCCCTGATCGAGGATGGATCGGTTCAGTCCCGCCTTGGCGCGGGTGTTTTTCCCCGGCTGTTCGACCGTCCCCGACGCTGACCTGGACATATTCCGTATCTGCAAGTCCTCAATCACGACCGCCGCGTGGTTTTTGCTGATGGTGGTGGAGAGTTTATGCAGATGGTCGCGCCGGATGTTGCCGATCCGGGTGTGGAGCTTCTGGATACGGGCCTTCGCCTTGATCCAGTTTTTGGAAAACTTCTGTTTGCGGCTCATGGCTCGTTGATACCGGGCCAATCGTTGTGCATGGCGCTTCATCGCATCCACTGGGGCGATGATCTCGCCGGTGGACAGGGCGGCGAAATTTGCTACGCCCAAATCCACGCCGACGATGCTCGTCGATGGATGGACAGGTTCCGGCACCTCGCGCTCGGTCTGGATGGATACGAACCATTTGCCACCAATGGCCGATACGGTGACGTTTTTCACCGTGCCCAGAGCCTTGCGGCTGTTGCGGTAGCGCAACCAGCCGAGCTTAGGCAGGAAGATGCGGCTATTTCCCTGATCGAGCTTGATCTGTTTCGGGTCGGGGTAGCGTAAGCTGTCGGACCGGCCTTTCTTCTTGAAGCGCGGAAACGCGGCGCGCTTGGCGAAGAAGTTGGCGTAAGCCCGCTCCAGGTCCTTGAATGCCTGTTGCAGCGGATGGACGGGGGCATCGGCCAGCCAAGGCGCGGTACGACCGGAGGGCAGCGGCGTGCCGTTGCGCCACGCCGTGAGTTCCTTGCACAGCCCGGCGTAGCCGAGCTTCTTCTCGCCTTGCTCGTAACGCCGCTTCTGCAAGTTCAGCGCCTCATTGAACACGACCCGGCACGAGCCGGCGAAGCGGCGCATTTGCCGCTCTTGCTGGCCGTCTGGTCTGAGTTCGTACTGGTAGGCTTGGAGTCGCCGCATGCGAGCAGTATAGTTTGGTCTATGAGCGATAACAACGATATTCGGCATGGAAGGCACTGCGTTTTCAAGATGCACGTCCATTTGGTCTTTGTGGCGAAACACCGTCGCAACGTGTTCGACAGCGACGCCATTGACCGACTGCGCACGATCTTCGCCAAGGTCTGCGCCGACTTCGAGGCGCAACTGATAGAGATGGACGGCGAGGACGACCATGTGCATTTGCTGGTCGAGTACCCGCCCAAGGTCGCCGTCTCGAACCTTGTGAACAGCCTCAAGGGCGTGTCCAGCCGCCTGCTGCGCAAGGAACGGCCCGATATTCAGAAGCGGTACTGGAAAGGCGTGCTATGGTCGCCGTCCTATTTCGCCTCAAGCTGCGGCGGCGCACCAATCTCCATCGTGCGCCAGTACATCGAGCAGCAGCAGACTCCGCACTGAAACCAAAGACAAGGACGGCTCCGCCGTCCGCGCTATCCTTCCCCGCCCTGAACGGCGGGGCTTATCGCGCACCCGGTCAGCCATCGGCTGATATACAGCATGGCCCAATCACACTTCACGTGTTTCGCCAGCGCCCGACTCAACAGCGCATGGTCGATATTGTCGAACAACCCCTTGATGTCAAACTCCAAGACCCAATCGTATCGCCAACAGCGAGCTCGCGTGACGCCCCTACGGCATCCAACGCGGACTTGCCCGACCTATAGCCATACGAGTCCTGTAAAAACGTCGCCTCGATCTCTGGCTCAATTTCCCGCTTGACCACCATCTGCGCCACCCGATCCGCCACCGTCGGCACGCCCAGTAACCTTACGCCACCACTCTTCTTCGGGATAGTCACCCCTTTTACCGGCGGTGGAAAATAGCTGCCCGAAGACATCCGATTCCAAAGCTTGTACAGATTGTCCTTTAGATCCTCCTCGAATGCCTCAAGGCTCTGATGATCAACCCCGGCTGCGCCGGCGTTGGCTTTCACCGCTCGATACACTTCGTACACCCGCCACTTATCAATGGCAAAGGGTTTCGTTGCACCCACCCGTTTCCTCCTGTCTCCAGTTGAACGCCGAATACAACCGCTTGATTCGACCTCTTCGCTCCAGCTGCATTACCGGCCATCGCCACTACTACAGGTCGATCCGCCCCAGTGCTCCGCATCGGTACTCTTGCCTCGTGGGTTCTGCCACTTGCGCGTCTCCCTTAGCATCGGAACGACTGGTTCCCGCAGTTCCATACAGAAGCCTGGATCAGATTCACGCCCTCTATACGCCGGCTGCCACTTGTCCAGTAATCAGGTGCCCGACAAGCTCATCCCAGAGGGGTGAAACACCCCTGGTTTCGACAGCAATTTCACAGGTTACGACGCCCCATCGAAGGTTCACTTGCGTTCGTCTCTCTGATCCGTACCTACTCCGGGTTCTTTCCCCTCGCTTTACCTCAACGCTCACCACCATGGCTCTTAACCACAGCGGCTTGAGGTGGTTTGAGACCTGCTCCTGAAAACCGATCCCGAGGGGCCTTCCCTCATCTCCCATACAGCTTTTGCACAGAGATTCCATTCTTCGCATGCCTGCGGCACACTTTCACCAGCCTGCTAGGGCGCCATGCGTATAAAATTTTAACTGTAAGCTTATGCTTACAACTTTTTCCGCATTTTCCGACTTGCGACCCAAAGCGTAACGCGATTTACTTCTTCATTTGCTCATTTCCACGAAAAGCCCTGTCTCTTTTTTTACCGAGAAGGAAGCCAGGTACTACGCAAAGATCCGGAGCTGGACTAATTGCCAGTTGAGTCAATCGCGGCATTGTTTCGGCAGGGGTAAATATTCAAACTATATTAAACAAGGTAGTGGAAAAAAGAGATCGGTTGGCTGAGGGTCGAGTTTATCCAGTTCTTCAATCTTTTTGTTTCGAAAGTTAGATCATTCTTTCCAAAACGGATCAAGTTTGACTTCGACTATTCATTTTACTTGCCCGATTATTCCTCACCCTCATGACAGCGCCGCATAATAATTCCGTTTCACAAAGAACTAATCCTTTCGAACGTTGCAACTGTTTTAAGCTCCCTGACCAGAAGCCCGCTCAACGCTGATTTTCAGGCTCATTTCGACATCAGGATAAGTTGGATGCGGGCTTGCAAAATGAAGCTTAAAAAACGGCGTAATCTCCATGCTCTCTATTCTTTAATTTTCGCCAGTTTCAGTATCGGTTGTTCGACAACTGCCCCGCCTGCTCGGCACCTGAAGTTAGCGTGGCAAGCCAGTGGTGTATCAAATACGTTGCCGGCCGTTGATCAAGCAGAACCGGTTAACGCAGAGACTGACGCGGCTAAAAATCGGGCCATATTTTTTACCAAGGAGAAAGCACCCCGGCCCGTTGTGAAAAAAGTTGGGGCGGCAGGACGCCATGGCGAAAATGGGAACATTGACCTCCAATTCCGCGATGCCGACATTCATGCCGTGATTGACGCGATCCTTGGCGAAGAGCTCAAACTGGACTACACGATCGCCCCCGCGGTACAGGGCAAGATTACTTTGCGGACCCGAAAGCCGCTTACCAAGGAGGCTCTTCTTCCGGCATTAGAGGCGGCCTTGCACTCGGTTTCCGCCACAATTATTGAACAGGACGGCGCCTATCACGTGATTCCCCTGGATGCGGCTCAGCAGTGGGTAAAAGGAGTGAGCCAAGTCAGGGCTTATGGTCCCATTTCACCCGGTTTCGCGGTGGAAATTCTGCCTCTTAAGTATATCCCAGCGAGGGAAATGCAGAACATTCTCGAAGCCGTGGTCCCGAAGGGAACCGTTCTACAAGCGGACGACGTACATAATCACTTGGTCATAGCCGGCTCCAGTCAGGACAGAGCCGCAGTGCAGCAAACGGTCGAAGGTTTCGATGTGGACTGGCTGGAAGGCATGAATTTCGCCCTGTATCAGGTGGAAAATTCCAGTCCCAGCCAGATCATCACGGAACTGAAAGAAATCTTTCAACCTCCCATCGGGGTGATCGGCAGCCGGGTTCGCTTTGTCGGATTGGACCGCATTCATTCGATACTTGGCATCGCTCGCGATCGCACTGATCTTGAACTCATTGAAGATTGGATTAAGCGCCTAGACGTCACCAAGACTAGCGAACGCCGTGTTTTCGTGTACAACGTCCAAAACGGCAACGCTAAGGATCTCGCTAAAGCGCTCCGTCAGTTGTTGGGTGAAAAAGTGGGAAGCGAGCAGACCAATACCGATACTACGTCCCCTTTGCCGACAGGCACAGAAGGTTATGGACCCGACGGTTTGTCAATGGAGAAATCCGAGAATAGACCACTTGTCGGCACTGTCCAAGGGCAAGGCGAGGGCCGCGCCAGCAAGCTGGTCGCTGTGGAGGAAACCAATTCGCTGCTTTATTATGGAACCGAAGACGAATATCGGGTGATCAAAGACGCCTTGCAGCAGCTCGATATCGTTCCGCGCCAAGTGATGATCGAGGCCATACTGGCGGAGGTTACGCTTAACGACAGCCTAAGATACGGCGTGCAATGGTTCTTCGACGCCGGAGAAAATACCGTTACCCTAAGTGCTTCCGATACCGGTGCGATCGCATCGTTATTCCCCGGCTTTTCTTACGTCTATTCCGGAGGCGCGGATGTGCGGGTCGTGCTCAATGCACTTCAGGAACGAACCGATGTGCGCGTGTTATCCGCGCCTAAGCTGTCCGTACTGAATAATCAAAAAGCGATGCTTCAGGTCGGCGATCAAGTTCCAATCGTCACTCAGACCTCTCAAGCGACCATTTCTCCGAACGCCCCGATCGTCAACCAGGTCCAGATGCGGGACACCGGGGTCATTCTCGAGATAACGCCAAGAATCAATGAGAATGGCAGCCTCATCCTCGACGTATCTCAGGAAGTGAGCGATGTCACACAAACCACCTCATCCGGGATTGATTCTCCGACCATTCAGCGACGAAAGATTCGAACGTTCGTTTTGACCAATGATGGCTTCACCGTGGCATTGGGCGGTTTGATCCGGGAAAACGGTCGTGAAAACAATAGTGGATTGCCCTTCATCAAGGATATCCCGATCATTGGTAATCTATTTCGCAACAACGTATTCGAAAACAGGCGCACCGAGCTCATCGTCTTGCTCGTGCCGCACGTCATGAGAAATCAAGCCGAGACCCGAGCGGTCGTCGATGCACTGCTGGAAGGTCTGAATGCGGCAGGGCAGGTTACCGAACGTGCTAAACCCCTCTGGCCATCGCTCCGGAAGTAGCGGCTTCGTTCTTTTGCACACGTTGTGGCTGTTGCTACTGGTCATCGCTATCGTCATGGGGACATCGCTTATCGGCCGTCGAGCAGCTGACAATATAACGGCTTATGAAACCCGTTTGCGCCTCGATTTGGCGGCCGAGTCGGCCATTTACGACGCGGTTTTCGAATTGCTGGAGCAAGGGACGCAGAGCCGATGGGTCCGTGACCACGGGAAGGTACGGACTCTCTATATCGACGAACAGACGGTTGATTTAGCAGTCACGAATGTGCACGGTATCGTGGACATCAATACGGCTGACCAGCGGTTACTGGAGAGACTCTTGGCAAATCTGCCGGGAATCGATGTTCCCGCTGTCATCGCAGGCCGTATTCAAGTCCACAAGCAAAACGGAAAAGAAGATAACCGGTTGACGACCTATTCCGATCTCAGCGCTATCTTGAGCCTATCACTGGAAGATTTTGCCTGCCTTTATCCGTACATCACGCTGTTTTCGGGACGGTTGGAGCCTAGTGCGGCGCTAACGTCGGACCGCTTGAAGAAAATGATAGGCCAAGCAAAGCGCGACGAGGAACAGCTTTCGGCGATGGAAGGTGGGCTATCGGTAGCTGGCGAGGTCTTCAGAATTACGGCTGCGGTTCATTCCGATTCTCCCAAGACCAATCGCTTGTCTGCCGAGGTGCTCCTTACAGGCAGGCGCGATATGCCTTATTTGATAAGGTCTTGGATTTGGGTTCCAAATTGTGAGGCTCAGACCTGATCGAGTGGTTGGCGATACGCTATCGATGGTTTTCTGGCAGTGGAATCGCGGAAGAGTTCACCGACAGTTGCTCGGCGTTCAGATGCATTTCGAGAGTTTGGTCTTCGTTTTTGATTCCGACCGTGACGGACTTGCGATTGATCCTTTGCACGCTCCAGTCGCCGAAACTCTCCCCAGGCCGGACCAACCGCCAGGTTTTTCTCTCTCGATCCTCTAGCAAGGCCATACTTTCACTGCCAACACGGATGACGCCGACCAGAAGCGGAGGCGGCCCCGAAATCTCAGTCGACTTGTCCGGTTCCTCCGGTTTTTCGATGAACGCGGTTCGACTAGGTTGAAACAATGGACTTGTCGTCAAGGCGTCGATTTCGATAAGGGTATAGACGTTTAAGTCGGGCTTGGTTTCATTCAGTTCTGCATTGGTGTAGTTCTCGGACGATTCGGCCAAGAGCAGCGAGAAAACGATCGTCAATCCCGCAATGAATACAACAGTGTTGAACCCAATCAACCATAGCGTTCGAGGAAACCTGTCGGTCATTTATGGCCTGCTTTCAAACGACGCCAAATCAGCTCCGAATCCCGAAATGCGGAGCTCGGCCATCACCTTGGAAATCGCAGTCCCGCCGGCTTCCGTGGGAACGCTGTCCAACGAGCGTATCGTCAACTGATCGACCACGATCAACGGCCTGTGCCGCTCGAACTCGGCGAGCATTCCCATGACGGAGGCCTCCGGCCCCTCGCCTTTCAAATCGATGGATATACGGCTGAGATTGCCTTGACGGACTGTTGTCGCGGTACGCATGGATTCCAGATTAAATCGGGTCGAGCGAATAATTTGATCGATGATTTCCTGAAATTTGGTTTCTGTCCCCGAGTTGCTATCTGTCCAAATCAATAGCGGCTTCAATGTCTCGGCATCGGCCGCGACTTGCGCCTCAGAAAGGGTTTCGACTTCAAAGGAAAGCCGCCGTGCCCGGCTTAATTCGAAGCGGGCGTCGTGCAATTGGCTGATCGCCTGCCCCGCTAGATTCAATAGCGGCTTGAAAAATCCTCCCCAAACCGCGAATACAGCGACCACCAACAGGCCGAGAGACGCGATTCGATGGACTCGGGGAGACAGTGCAGCGGTCACGGCAAGGGCCTTTTAAGCTCCAGGGCCACCTCGAACTGCGGCGGAGTTTCCGTGCCGTTATTACCGGCGACCGAAATCAATTTGGCATTGCCGATTTTCGAGAGTTTACCGAGTTCCCTCATCATTTCGGGGGGATTTGAGGCGTGACCGGCTATATGCACCACGCCGTGGTCGTACCGCAAGGACGTAATCCAGGCCGTTTTCGGCAACGCGCCCGCCACCTCGTTCAAGACATGCGTAATGCGGTATGCGGGGGCTTGACGTGACAGATCGTTTTTTACGGATTGTAGAAGGGCGCGTTGCGCCAGCAAGGGTGCACTGGCATTCACCGTTTTCTGAGTTGCCTCGATATCCCGCCTTACCTTGTGCTCAAGCCATAAAGCCGAAAGGTAAGTTGCGGGAATAAGCAACGTCGCCACCAATGCCAAGCTTAGCACCAACATCAAGCGTCGCTTGAATCGAGAACGAGCCGCCTCTCTGCCCGGCGAAGTGTAAAAAACAAAATCCAAGATACCCGCTGATGAAGGGCGAAACCCCACGGCTTCCACGGAAATCCCGACCTGATCGAGATTCTTAAGCGCTTGAAGTACGGTTTCCCGGCGGCAAAGCGCAACCTCGACGTCGAGGGTCCCGGAATCGTGATCCTTTTTCGATCGAACATCGAAATAAATCGCCGCCTTCTCAAGTGGCGATTCCGTAATGAGCTTGAAGGCGACCGCATCTCGTAACCGAGCCTGTGCGCTTTTCGGAAAGCTCATCCGCAGGAGAAACACCTCTTGCAAACCTAACGCAACCTGTGTCGTGGCCTCTGCGCATAGTGGCCGCAACGCTTCCATCGCCTGCGACGAACGCCCTCCAAAAACACTGGGAAAATGGAGTTCTTCCGGTGGCGTGCCATGATCTTGGACCTCATTGTGAGGACGAACGAGCGTCGTCCGATCTCGTTCAACCAATAGAAGCACGGATTTTTCGCGCTTCGAGACCAGTCGTCCAAGCCCAGGGAAGAGGTCTGTAAGTCCCACCCACCACCATAGGAACGCGGGGCGGACGATGGCCGCGAGATTCGTCGACCGCCAAATCGCATCGGTTACGCTGGTCTGCAGGCTAAGCTTGTCCATTCGATCACACAGCTTCCGCTAAGCGTCTGGTGTAGCCGAATCGCCATCCTTAATGACGGCCGTGTCTTGTCGACGAAATCAGCGTGAAGTTGGATCACATCGGGCAGTTTCTCGGCGTCGTTCCAAGATCGGCTGGCTCGCCCGGAACTTCCCGCGAAATATGAAAATTCGACCTTTTCGAGGTCTTCGAGTACAACCCAATTCGTGCGAACGAGCTTTTCCGATACCGGCGATACCGGCGATGCCGGACGCGGCACGAGATCCAAAAGAAGCGCAAGAGAGCCGTTCTGACGGCTTTCAAGATACAAGCGTCCATCCATGCGCCCGGAGGAGAACGCGGACTGCGACGGAATCGAAGTGAACTCCACGGTGTCCCCATCGCCTTTGAAGCGGGCTCCGAATCCGCCGCGCTCCGGTGGAAGGCTGGCGCGGAGAAGACGGGAAACGAGTCGAACCGCCGTGGCTTCCTCGGCCCATTGCCGATCAATCCGCGAAGCAAGCCTCCACCCGTCCCTGATCGTTATCAGGACTTGGGATAACGTGCCGATCAGCAAGGCCCCGGCGGCCATAGACACGAGTACCTCGAGCAAGGTAAACCCGCTTTGGGGCCTATATATCCGCCCGCACCCCACTGTCATTTCCTAAACCTATGGGCCGACATACGCACCAGTGGCGCCGAATGTGCGTCGCGCGCGATGGTTACGCTGATCCTTTGCAAGCCATAGATACCCGTCATGGGGCCTTCCATGCCGTCCGGTAGGATGTCCTCGACGTCGACTCGCCAGAAAAATTCGCCTTGAGTGCCTTCATTATTCCTAGGAATGTCCACACCATCAATCGAATACTCCTCCAGTTTGGAATGCGCAAGCAACACCGCGGTCGAGTGTGAGCGTAGCTCGATCAATCTTGGTATGGTTTGTGACATCGCCGGGAGCGCAATTCCGAGGACCAATCCCGCCATCACGAACGCCAGAACGACCTCGAGCAGTGAAAATCCAGCCTGCGACCGCAATTCCGGCCCTCTAGTTGCGAGACAACGCCCCGGTGAGCCAGTCGACCTGAATCCGATCGTCCCAGCCGTCGTGTCGAATAATAATCGAGCCCCCAGAGGATGAGCCATCGGGAAAAAACGTGATCGCGCTGCCACTCGCCGGTGACGGAATCGTGCTTGTACAAGTCACGTCCGGCTGATCGGCGACATTGCTCGTATCCTTGCTCCCGCCGCCCGAGACGATCTCCGCACACGGAAGCGTAACAGCGTGGCCCCGCGAGAGGGCCAACCACTTGGCGTTTTCCAATGCCGTCAGAGCCGCCTCCGCCCAACGGGTGCTGTTTCCTCCCCGGTACGCGCCTGCGCCCGCGGCGGCCAGCATCCCCAACAAGGCGATTACCACCAGGAGCTCCAGCAAGGTCACGCCCCGTTCACGGCGCCTTCGAGAGCCCGACGTCGGCATTTTCGCCCTCTCCGCCTTCGCGGTCATCCGCCCCGAAAGAGTAGATGTCAAAAGGACCGCGCTGTCCCGGAACACGATAACGGAAAGGCCGGCCCCAAGGATCCAGTAGGTGCTCATGTTTGCGGATGTAGGGTCCTCGCCATCGCGCGACATCTGGGGGGGCCTTCCACAGGACTTCCAACCCTTGTTCCGGCGTAGGATAGGAGCCGGTGTCGATCTGATAATAGTGCAGAGCCGTCGTCAAGGTGTCCACTTGAAGGGCCGCGGCATCCGTCTTTGCCCCGGAGAACATGTTCATGATCTGTGGCGCCACGACCGCCGAAAGCAGCCCCATGATGACCAGTACGACCATCAATTCCAAAAGTGTGAAGCCCCCCATGCCAGCCCTCTGGTGGCGATGAAGATGCCGACTACGTTGTGTTGTTCGATTATTCACCATTTTTCCTTATCGTACCGCCATTTGGTTAATGCTCATGATCCCCAACATCACGCCTGCAATAACGAATCCGACGATCAACCCCAGGACGGCGATTGCAATCGGGTTCAGGAGAGCGATAAGCCGATCGATTCGGAAGGTCGAATCCGTTTCGAGCAAATGCGCGGCTCGCATGCTGGCGTGTCCAAGCGTGCCGGTATGTTCACCGACTTCGATAATGGATACGGTCGCTTCCGGGATAAGATCGATTCGGCGAAGCGCCGCGGACACAGAGGCCCCTTCCCGCAGTTCCCGCGATGCCTTGCCCATCGCCTCGCGTAGACGTTTCGATGAGGCGGCTTGAGCGGCGAGTTGGACGGATTCCGACACCTCGACGCCATTATCGATCAACGCCCCCATCACACCCAAGGTCTTGGCCACGTCGATTTGAGCAATCAACCGGACTACAGGCAGTCGCAAAGCCATTTTCGCCATGGCCTCCCCGATGGTGGGGTTTTTTCGAACGATCCACCACAGCAAGAACATGCCTGTGATCGGGAGCACGACAATGCCAGCGCCCTGTCGCGTGACCAGGTGGGACAACGTCAATACTACACGGGTCATCTTGGGAAGCCGATGTTCCTCACCCGCGAATATCGGCTCGAATTCCGGAATGACATAACCCAGCACGAAAAGCAGCGCGGCGAAGACCGTGACAAGAACCACCACGGGGTAGATCAGCGCGTTCACCAAGCCGCGCTGAGCTGCCAGTTGCCGTTGCAGATAGCGGGCGGCGTCGGTCAGTCCATCGCCCATGCGCCCTCCTTGTTCGGAGGCGCGCACGATGCCGATCAAATACCGCGGCAAATTCCGCTCGGCTTCCAGGGCATGGGACAGCGTGGCGCCCTCGCACACCCTTCTAAGAAGCCTCTGGACCAAATCGGTCATAACCTCGCGATCCTGCTGCCGGCCTAAGACCTTGAGGGCCTGCTCAACGGTCAAGCCGGCTTTGAGCATCTCCGCGAGCTGTTCCGCGAACAGCGCAAGATCGGCTAACGGCACGCTCCGGCTTAACTTGATCGGGCGGTTGAGCACATCGCGCCAGGTGTTGGCGTCGCGGGTAATCGAAAGGGGCGTCAGCCCGGACCGAAAGAGCTCAAGCGCCGCCGTTTCCTCGGACACGGCTTCGATTTGGAGGTCCCGCAGCTCGCCGTCGCCGGTGACTGCTTTCACGGTGAACTTGCTCAGTGCTCGCGCCATTCCATGACCCGAAGCACTTCATCGATGGCGGTTTCCCCCGCAACCACCTTGGCAAGCCCGTGTTGCCAGAGATTGCGTCCGCCACGCCGCACCGAGGCATCGACGAGCATCCGCTCATCCTGTTTCATTCGAATGATTTCCCGCTCTTCTTCCTCGATTTCGATAGCCTCGAACAAAGGAGTGCGTCCCCAATAACCGCGACCGTTGCAATGCTCGCAGCCTTTAGGACCATAAATCGCTTCCGGAACGCCATGCTTTCCAAGCCCATGCCCGATCATCTCGGCTTCTGACTTCGTAACTGACCGCCGTATCTTGCAGTGCGGACATAACCGCCTGACCAGGCGCTGGGCTGCGGCAAGCTCGAGCGTGGATGCTAGAAGGTAGGCTTCCACCCCCAAGTCCAACAAGCGGGTGACCGCTCCGGCGGCCGTATTCGTGTGCAGCGTCGACAAGACCAGGTGGCCGGTCAACGCGGCGCGAATCGCGATGTCAGCGGTCTCGCGATCCCGTATTTCGCCGATCATGATGATGTCGGGATCGTTGCGCAGAATGGAGCGCAACGAGGTGGCGTAAGTTAGTCCGATTTCCGGTTTGACTTGAAGTTGAGAGACACCGGTCAATACGTATTCGATAGGGTCCTCGACGGTGACGATCTTGAGCTCGGGGTTGAGAATCGCGTTCAACGAGGCGTACAGCGTCGTCGTTTTGCCGCTACCCGTAGGTCCTGTAATGAGGACGATCCCGTGCGGTTTCTTTAAGGCCTTCCGCAGCCCGTTCAGGCCGTGGTCGGATAGCCCGAGTTGGTCGAGCTCGAGCTTGACCGATACTTGTCCAAGCAACCGAAGCACGATCGACTCCCCATGCAGTGTAGGGAACGTCGCCACCCGCAGATCGAGGCTTCGCCCGCGCGCGGAAAACCGGATTCTTCCGTCTTGAGGTACCCGCCTTTCGGCGATGTCGAGTCTAGCCATCAGTTTGATGCGGGAGGCTACCGGTTCTGCCCAGCGGGCCGACAGGACATCGGCTTCCTGCAGCAATCCGTCGATCCGGTAGCGGATGATCAATGCGTTTGCGGCTGGCTCGACGTGCACATCCGAGGCGCCGAGATCGCTCGCCGACATGATGAGCCGATGTACCAAGCGAATCACCGGTGCGTCAGAGGCGTGATCACTGAGCTTGGCCACATCATCGTCGTTGACCTCGGCCGTCCCGATCGAAGCCAGGGAAATTGCCTCCTCCGCTTCCGCCTGGGCGGCGTCGAGCTTGTAGAAGTAATCCTCCAACTCGGATTCGAGCGCTGCATAACGTTTAACGGGTTTTCCCAAAAGGAACTCCACGCCGGCCGCTGTTACATCATCGGTCGGATCCGCCATGGCGAGATGCACTTCGTCCTGATCGATTACCAGTGGGAGAGCCCGTTTGGTTCGAAAAAAATGGAGATTGACGCCGTCGATCTCGGGCAGGCGGGCAGGGAAACGGGCACGTTTAGCGACCTCGATGGCCAGCATTTCCGCAAAAATCTCGGCCATCTGGTCTTCCGTTACCAATCCGAGCCGAGTGGCGACGGCTGAAAAAGGGGTTTCCGACGACCGTGCCGCCGCCTGAACCCGCTCTACGGATTCAGCACTCATCAGCCGTCTTCGCAGCAAGATCTCCACCAGCCTGTCGGTAGAATCGGTGGAAGATGCCGAAACAGCGGTAGTGACTGCCATGTTGAATTAAGCTTCCAATTGCCTTGCAGCTCGAAGCCAACCCGATTGGCCGGCTCGTTTTTTGACGTTTTAACTGGCCACCGCGATACTAACGATGATGCTCACCCATATTTAAATGACCAAATGGCACTAAGGTATCGCTAGGTATTTAGGGTCTATCTCAGTAGGCCGTTCACCCTGAGCCAGTCGAAGGTTTCTTGGGACCTACTGGGATAGGCTCTTAGTACTTAGATAATACCACTGAATTCTCGATCGTTTTTGTACTGAAACATAGCAATTTAAGCCCGTGGCGACGTTTGACTCGTTGATCCCGGGGCCGTGGACGTAGCGGCGGAGGAGATTGCCCGAGCCGTCGTACTCGGCCAAGAGGTCCTGGCCGTCGTAGAGGAGGTTCGAGGTCACCCCGGCGATCGCGGTCTGCCGAAGCCGCCCCTCGCCGTCATAGGCGAGCGCCGCCGCGAGGCCGGTCTTGTTGGCGGTCTTGAGACGGTTGTCGAGGTCGTACGCATAACTCCACACCCCGTCCCCGGTGAGGTTGCCGTTGGGGTCGTAGCTCAGGGTCGCCCCGGCCGCGCTGGTGTACTGGTTGAGGCCGTTGCTCGCGTAGGTCTGGGTGCCGTTGGTCGCCCCGCCCCAGGCGTAGGCGTCGTTGCTGAAGCTTAAGGCGGTGATGGCCTGGGCCTGATTGCGGGTGTAGCTGAAGGTGAGGTCCTGGGCGGTGCCGGCGAGGTTGTGGCCGAGGCTCGCCAGGCCTCCCCGGGCGCTGTAGCCGTAGCTCGTGGTAGCCTCGAAAGGCGGGTGACGGCAACCGGCTAACCCGCCCGACCGAACTGAAGCTGCCTCAGAGGTGATGGACGTCCCTGCATGGGCAGTGGGTCAAGCGTCGATTCAAGCTGCGCTCTGAACTTTGTCAGCGACGGCGTTTGCAAGTTCGTCAATTGCTGTCCGACCATTAAAGGTCTCAGCATTAGTAGGATCATCTTCCCAGCCTCCAGATGGATTTTTCCGTTGTGGACAAAGTTGGAAGGCAGAGTCCTTTCCTGTGACCTTCCAGCAATACGCATTCCTCTCGAATGTCGCCCACGATTTGACATTGGCATAATTCAAAACGACTGGCTTCGGAAACGCTGCCCGCGTCGGCGTCGGAACCGTTGGATTTCCCTTCAAGATCGCGGCCTTGATCGCTTCACTAACCTGTTGGCGATCCGAGCTTTCCAATACGGCGACAGGATCAATGTCAAGAAAGAAACCTGCCTCAGTCTTAGCCACAGTTGGGACAAAGACTATTCCTTTCCTAAGATAGACGTGCCAAAGCATCATGGAAATCGACTCACTACTAATTGAACGCCTAATCCTTGAGCACGAGACACAGCCGCGTTGATTGCCGCTTGCTGAGCTACTGAGCCCGAATTCGGAACAACAACTTGAAGCTGTCGGGCAGTGATCTGCGAAGCGTCAACGGTTACACCGGCCCACGTTCTTCCATTAAACGCGGCAACCGAATCGACATAGCCGTTCAGCGTACGGGTCAACGTTGCCGAATTCTGATAGGTTGCGGCCCCAAGATCGATTGACTTGATACTCGTCGCTACACCATTCTCAAATCGATCGATTACCGGAAAATTCCGCGGCAGGTTACTGCCCAGTTGTTCTTCGATCGCAAATCCCCGTTGTGCGGGTCCTAGCCGCCATACTGATGGTACCCCATCCGCCGCAGCTTGCAGTTCCAGTATTGTAGCAGCAGCGCCCGTTACGGCAGGACCTGCAGGACTGGCTGCGAGATAGCCCGCTCCCCCGCCGATCAGCCCGCCGGCCAGAGTGGTCCGCACGCCGGGCGTGCTGAGCGCCGCCTCCGCCGTGGTGAGAAACTCCGCCCCCCAGTTCCGTAGCGTGGTCTTCGCCAAGCCACCGGGATCCATCAAGTTAACCGGATCATTCCCCACATAGGCATAGAGGTTCAAGTCATCCTGGTAGCCGATGGGATCGGTCTGCAGGAACCGCCCGAGGGCCGGGGAGTACAGCCTCGCCTTGTAATGATACAGGTTCAATTGCCCCAGGAACTGCTGGCCGGTGTAGCGGAACCGGACGCCGGTCGCGACGTTCGGCTCGCCCCAGGGGCCGTAGCTGTAGAGGGCGGTCGAGGCGCCTGAACCGTTGGCGGTGGCGACGAGGCTCCCCAGGTGATCGCCATACAGCCAGGTCTTGGTGGCGGTGCCCGTGCCCTCGTACCAGACCAGCGGCTCGTCGACGCCGGGGCCGTGGACGTAGCGGCGGAGGAGAGTGCCCGAGCCGTCGTACTCGGCCAAGAGGTCCTGGCCGTCGTAGAGGAGATGGGTGGTCACCCCGGCGATCGCGGTCTGCCGAAGCCGCCCCTCGCCGTCATAGGCGAGCGCCGCCGCGAGGCCGGTCTTGCTGGCGCTGGTCAGGCGGTTATCGAGGTTATAGGTGTAGTCTGGATTGGAGTTTTGCGGAAACGCAGCCCATCAGAGCCTTAAAACACTAGGTTTCCTACATTAGCCCAGCTTACGCGACTGAGTTTATGGTGGCCTCAAAGGTAGGGATTCTGCCTTTTTTACTGCTTCCTCGTCTTCCTCCGTCCATCCGTCAGGCGGCCAAACTCCTCTTTCTTGCATCGACTTTCTTCTTACACCGGGGGCGTTCTCTGGATTCATATATATCCATATGTTTGGTCCAGATTTCCCGGTTTTAAACCAGTGCTCTACTTGTTGGAACACGTGAATCAAATGCGCTAGTTCTCTTTTGACAGAAGATTCCGGCGACCGTAATCCCATAAAGGTGTTTGGCCTAAACCAAGCAACTGAATACGGCCAGCGGTGAAGCCGGCCGTTGTGGACCAAATGAGCCACCTGAACTTTGGCGGTGGGCAAAAACCGACCATAAGCATCGATAATTCCGTGAGACGGAGCAACTCCGAAATTTATGACAAACTTCGGACGATTATATTTATCGAATTGTACCTCGACTAAATCATCACGTTCCGATCCGGAGCGTCGAAAGGGAAGGATTCCGCGGTTCTCTTTCTCAGGCCGAAATCCGAGCCAGATAAGGTAATCTGCAAAATCCTTAGCTATCGCTCGCTTGAGCAGCACCGTAAGAGTTGCCATAACTCAGTATACCCTGATGCTATTTACCTTATTTTAGAGCCGACCCCACCCCTCCTCCGGCTACACTTCCTCCTATCCGACCAGCGTTAACAATTTCCGCCGGAGAGGTCCTCACCACCTGATAGTTGTCCAATTCCTTCAACGCCAGTCTTTGAGGTGCAGTCAATGTACTTTTACCGTACTTTGCTTCGACAAGAACACTCTGGCCTTTAAGCAAGTCGTACTGTACTTGGTCAACCCTGGTAAAAGACTTACTTAATGATTTGTCGACCTGGAATGCGTACGGTATTCTTCCTTGTCCCAATCCCTTTATGGCCGCTGCAACTTCTCCTATTGTTCCTTTTGTTGCATTGGAGGCGTTATTCAAAATGACACTCGTTGCCTTGCCACCTCCAATATTACCGACCGCGCCAAACGCTGCAGCGACGCCTACGCTGGTCCAATTCACGTTAGAAATATCACCTCCATTCGAAATTAGCTGAACTCCAAGATCAATCCCGCCACCAATCAATGCTCCGGCACACCATGGACAATTCCCCGACGGATCGGTCAAATTGACCGGATCATTCCCGACATAAGCATACAGGTTCAAGTCATCCTGGTAGCCGATCGGATCGGTCTGCAGGAACCGGCCCAAGGCCGGGGAGTACATGCGGGCCTTGTAATGATACAGGTTCAATTGGCCGAGGAGCTGCTGGCCGGTGTAGCGGAACCGGACGCCGGTCGCGACGTTGGGCTCGCCCCAGGGGCCGTAGCTGTAGACCGCGGTGGACGTGCCGGAGGCGTTGGCGGTGGCGACGATGGAGCCTAAATGGTCGCCGTAGAGCCAGGTCTTGGTGGCGGTGCCGGTCCCTTCGTACCAGACCAGCGGCTCGTCGACGCCGGGGCCGTGGACGTAGCGGCGGAGGAGAGTGCCCGAGCCGTCGTACTCGGCCAAGAGGTCCTGGCTGTCGTAGAGGAGGTTGGTGGTCACCCCGGCGATCGCGGTCTGCCGAAGCCGCCCTTCCCCATCATAGACGAGTGTCGCCGAGAGGCCGGTCTTGTTGGCGGTCTTGAGACGGTTGTCGAGGTCGTACGCATAGCTCCACACCCCGTCCCCGGTGAGGTTGCCGTTGGCGTCGTAACCGAGGGTCGCCCCGGCCGCCTGGGTCAGTACCCAGTTGGATCAGTCTTTTTATCTGACTTCGGCTTCTTTTATTTCAGTACGCAGAAATTGAATTCGCGCCAAGAACTCAATCAAAAGCCCTCCTTACATGTGCGAAGGTTCTGGCTCGGCTTAACCGGCGCTCAATGTCGGATGCACTGGCGCGCGTATAGTGACTTGGGTTTCGATGAACTGCTTCTTTTAGAAGTTCACACAAACCATTCAAGTCAATCGGTCGGATATCGGTTAGTACGAGTTTTATTCGAACTGGAATAGATAAGGTGAATAACCCGATCAACATCAGAATTATATAGCTGCCGAGCGGCGCTCCCAACTCCTCCACACTCGCTAGACCGGCAAACCTACCATCAGATACGGTCGCACATGTCATGTCAGGCAAGCACAACGTTCCACCAGTAAGCCGCTTTCTAAGGGCCCAGTGAAGCGGAACAATGACTGCTCCGCTTTCCAGGACGTCGAACTGGTGAACCTGCTGCGACGATCCAGCACCGATAATTATCAGGACCTCCTTACTGGTATCCATTACTTATTCGCTACTGCAATGCCTGCGGCTGTTCCTTGCACATAACCCGGCGCACCGACGATGGTCCGGGTTATCGGGTCTAACCGATGTAAAAACTCATGAAACTGTCTGCTTGGCATAGGAGTGAGATTCCAAGGCTGATTCTTAATCACATCCGGGATCATTTTTCCGATGGTGCTATTACGTTCGATGATGGCGTGATGGACATGTTGCCCCTTGGCTAAATTCCACACTTCCTTACCAAGCCACTTTCGTGTCGCATTCCAGGCGTTTGAGCCAGCCTTCCAAGCGAAATTGCCATTTGCCAATCCACCCGTGAGCGCACCTGCAACCATAGACAGCCCAACATCCCGCCAATTAACCGATGAGATATCGCCACCGCTCATCGCCAACTGGATACCCAGATCGATTCCACCGCCGATGATTGCCCCTGCCAGACCAAATTCACCAGTGGGGTCAACCTCGTTAACCGGATCATTCCCGACATAGGCATAGAGGTTCAAGTCGTCCTGATAGCCGATGGGGTCGGTCTGCAGGAACCGTCCGATCGCCGGCGAGTACATCCGGGCCTTGTAGTGGTACAGGTTCAATTGGCCGAGGAGCTGCTGACCGGTGTAGCGGAACCGCACGCCCGTGGCGACGTTGGGTTCGCCCCAGGGGCCGTAGCTGTAGATGGCGGTCGAAGCACCGGAGCTATCCGCCGTGGCGACGAGGCTCCCCAGGTGATCGCCATACAGCCAGGTCTTCTGGGTCGTGCCGGTCCCTTCGTACCAGACCAGCGGCTCGTCGACCCCGGGGCCGTGGACGTAGCGGCGGAGGAGATTGCCCGAGCCGTCGTACTCGGCCAAGAGGTCCTGGCCGTCGTAGAGGAGGTTCGAGGTCACCCCGGCGATCGCGGTCTGCCGAAGCCGCCCCTCGC
>Ga0268289_100137_pt1 | contig 20859 bp, 20 predicted proteins | sample MetspNORM_FD_191340 | JGI IMG/M metagenome (GOLD analysis project Ga0268289, IMG submission 191340) | Soil microbial communities from San-Diego area, Southern California, United States - Methylocaldum sp. NOR-M | ecosystem: Environmental > Terrestrial > Soil > Desert | place: USA: California... | reverse complement strand
GGCATTGCTGGATCAGGCTTTCGCCCATTGTCCAATATTCCCCACTGCTGCCTCCCGTAGGAGTCTGGGCCGTGTCTCAGTCCCAGTGTGGCTGATCATCCTCTCAGACCAGCTAAGGATCGTCGCCTTGGTGAGCTTTTACCTCACCAACTAGCTAATCCTACGCGGGCTCATCCTTGGGCGATAAATCTTTGGTCTTGCGACATCATCCGGTATTAGCTCAAATTTCTCTGAGTTATTCCGAACCCAAGGGCAGATTCCCACGCGTTACGCACCCGTGCGCCACTAGACCCGAAGGTCTCGTTCGACTTGCATGTGTTAGGCATGCCGCCAGCGTTCGTTCTGAGCCAGGATCAAACTCTCAAGTTTGATGTTCCCGAACATCGAGGCGGAATAACCCCGACGAACGAGCTCATTTCAAGGAGCCGTTCCTGCACAAATCTTTCACGTAATGGAAACGTGTAGGACATGTTGCGACCTTCCGCCGAAGCGGGAAGCCACTGGAACGGCTTGGTTTGTCCGAGTATCCGACACCTTGAATGCCGGACCCGGGGCCGCCGCCCACATGTCCCTTCATCTAGACTAACAATGTCAAAGAGCGCAAAAGACCGACGCCCTGGCAAACCCCTTTTTCTTCGGGGCGACCGTGGCGCCTGGTTTTTGGTGACCGGCGAAGCGAACCGTGTGGCTCACCGCGTCGGTGGAGCCCATCTAGGTGGGCGAGCCGGGGTCGTCAAACCCTTTTTGCAATTTTGTTTCGCCTTTTTCCCAACCCCGCAGATTTCTGCGGATTTACGCGTCCTCAACCTGCACGGGGCACAAGCGAATCACGATGGACGACTCGCTTCCCACCTCGAATCAGGGCCTTGGGGCCGTGAATCACCCGCCGGATCCGGCGATTCACGCGCCCGAATCGCTCGGCGACCAGGTACGCACGGCCGTGATCTGGCGGTCGGGCAGCCAGATCGTCGCGCAGCTCGTGATGTGGGCGTCGACCTTCCTCGTGATTCGTATCCTGTCGCCGGCCGATTACGGGCTGTTCGCGATGACGCAGGTGGTGCTCGTGCTGCTCGCGATGCTCGACGGCTATGGCCTGTCGAGCGGGCTCATCCAGCAGCGCGACGTGACCGAGCGGCAGATCCGGCAGTTGTTCGGGATGCTGATCCTGCTCAACCTCGGGCTCGCGCTCGCGCAGGTGGCACTCGCACCATGGGCGGCCGCCTATTACCGCCAGCCCCGCGTCGCCGATCTGCTGCGCTGGCAGGCGCTGCTCTACCTTCCGACGCCGTTCATCGCGCTTTCCTATGCGCTGCTGTGCCGGCGGATGGACTTCAAACGGCAGGCGCATGTCTTCACGATCGCCTCGATCGCGAGCGCGGGTGCGGCGCTGGCGGGCGCACTCGCGGGGATGGGCGTGTGGACGCTCGTGCTGGCGCCGATCGTGCTGTTCACCGTGCGCGCGGTGGGGATGACGATCGCCGCGGGCGGACTGGTGCGACCGAGTTTCGACTTTCGCGGGGCTGCACATCTCGCACGCTACGGCAGCGTGATGGCGCTGGGCTCGTTCTTCTGGTTCGTCCAGAGCCAGGCCGACATCTTCATCGCCGGGCGCCAGCTCTCCGCGCATGCGCTGGGGCTCTATTCGACCGCACTGTTCCTGACGCAGATCTTCGTCTCCAAGTTCGTGCCGCCGCTCAACGAGGTCGCCTTCTCGGCCTATGCGAAAATCCAGCACGACGACGAAGCGGTCGCCAGCGCCTTCGCCAAATCGGTGCGGATCATCATGCTCGCGGCGATGCCCTTCTACCTCGGGCTCGCGGTGACCGCAGAGCCGCTGGTGCTGACCGTGCTCGGCGACAAGTGGCGCGAGGCGATTCCGATCGTCCACCTGCTCGCCTTCGCCATGCCCTTCATGACGGTGCAGGTGCTGTTCACGCCGGCATGCGACGCGCGCGGGCGGCCGGGCATCGGCGTGTGGAACGGGGCGACCGGATCGGCGATCCTGTTCGCCGCTTTCTTGATCGGCGTGCGCTGGGGCCCAACCGGGCTCGCCTGGGCGTGGATCGGGGGCTATCCGATCTACCTCGCGGTGAGCGCGTGGCGATCGCTGCCGGTGATCGGGCTTTCCGTGCGCGGGCTGATCGAGGCGGTGCTGCCGGCGGCGGTGGCTGGGGGGGTAATGGCAATGAGTGTGGCGTTGCTGCGTTCGGTGCTGCCGTCGCTGCTGCCGGTCGCCGAGCTGGCGATCCTGGTGACGGCGGGCGCGGCGGTCTACGGCGCGTGGATGCTCGTCTTCGCGCGCGGCGCGGTGGCCGAGCTGGCGGCGCTGGTGTTCCGCAAGCGACTGCCGGCTCAGGCCTGCTGAATGTAATCGCGCATCGCGGTGGCGTCGGCCTCGACGCGGTCGATCCGATATTTGACCAGATCGCCGATCGAGACGAGGCCGGTGAGGCGCGCTCCGTCGATCACGGGCAGGTGGCGGATGCGCCGCCGCGTCATCAACGCCATCGCCGCGAGCACTCCGTCCGTGGGAACGACAGTGACGGCGGGCGCGGTCATCACCTCGCCGACGCTGCGATCGAGCGCCGCCGCCCCTTCGCGCGCGAGACAGAGGATGACGTCGCGTTCCGAGAACACGCCGGCGACGCCGTCTTCGGCCATCACCGGCACCGCGCCGATGCGGCGATCGGCGAGCACCGCCAGCGCTTGCGCGACCGAATGGTCGGCGGTGACCGTCACCACCTCGTGCCCCTTGCCCTCCAAGATCGCCGCGATCGTCATGGCTGCCTCCTTCGACTGCGAGTCCCGACGCCCGAGTGTCTCACGCGCGTGCCGATATGGGAAGCGTGGCGGCGCGGACCTACGAAAAAGGGCCGCCCCGGCGGGACGGCCCCTTTCGTTCGATCGGCACCCCATCACTCGGCGGCGACCGCCTCGCCCGCGGGCGGACGACCGCGACGGCGGCGCGGCTTTTCCTCGCCCTCGGCCGCGGTGAGTGCGGGCGGCAGACGGTCGGCGTCGATCGCCTCGTCGGCCTGCGCGGCCTCGGCCGGCGCCTCGCGGCGCGGACGGCCGCGGCGGCGCGGCGCGGGCGCCTCTTCCTCCTGCGGCTCGGGCTGTCGGGCCTCGGGCGCGTCGCCCCGATCGTCGTCATTGTCGTTGCCGCGATTGCGGGGCTGACGCCGGTTCTGACGATCGCCGCCCTCCTCGTCCTGGTAGCGCGGGCGGGCGCGGCGCTGCTCGTCGGCGCGCTGCTCCTCGCCCTCGTCGTCGAGATCGGTATCGTCGTCCTGGTCCTCGCGCTGGCGGCGCTGGTGCTCCTCGGCGCGCGAGCGGTTCTCGTTCAAGACGCGGAAATAGTGATCCGCGAACTGCAGATAATATTCGGTGTTGACGCGATCGCCCTGCATCTGCGCGTCGCGCGCGAGATTCTTGTATTTCTCGTAGAGCTGGTTCGCATTGCCCCGCGCGCGGTTGTCGATGCGATTGCCGCCCTGCGGGTTACCCTGCGAGCGCTGTCCGCCACGGCCGCGACGGCGGCCGGCCTGCCGATTGTTCATCAACGTCTGATGGTCCTTGTGTCCAGTAAACAAACCCGGTCCGGCGCAATCATCGGGTGCGCGTTTCCCGCATGAATCGCGCCGGTCAATGCAGCGCGATCAAGCTGCCACGGCCGCCGGACGTCAGCGGCATCATGACGGTGGTGTGGATCAATGGCCTCTATTCAACGACTTGGTTGAAGGTGCCAGCCCCGAGCCCTTCCTTAGCTTGCGCGGGGCGGCTCGCCAAGAGGAAATATGGGAAACGCGGCGGCCCGATTCAAGCCACGATCGCGCGCGGGCGGCCCGCCAGATCGCGGCGGAGCGACCAGCTGCGGCCGGTACCGGCGACAAGCGCGCCGACCGCCTCGGCCTGCTCATGCCCGATTTCGAGAATGGCGACGCCGCCCGGTGCGACGAGACGCGCCAGATCGGGGACGATCGCCCGATAGGCGTCGAGCCCGTCCGCGCCGGCATAGAGCGCGCCCGCCGGCTCATGCTCGCGCACCTCGGGAGGCAGTTCCTCCGCCGTGCCGACATAAGGCGGGTTGGCGAGGACGAGATCGAACGGGCCGGCGACGCCGGCGGCCCAGTCGCCCTCCACGAAGCGCGCGCGCGCCGCCATGCCCAGCCGATCGGCATTGGCGCGCGCCATCGCCAGCGCATCCGCGCTGCGATCGACACCGAGGCCGGTCGCCTGCGGCCATTGGTCGAGCGCAGCGAGCAGCAGCGTGCCGGGGCCCGTGCCGAGATCGAGAATCGTTCGCGGCGCACGACCGGCGAAATGATCGAGCGCGGCCTCGATCAGCGTCTCGCTGTCGGGGCGCGGGATCAGCGCACCGGGGCCGACCGCGAGCTCGATCGTCCAGAAAGCACGCGTGCCGGTGATGTAGGCGACGGGCTCGTGGCGCAACCGGCGCGCGAGGAGGCCGGCGAAAGCGGGGGGGATGGGTGCGTCGAGGTGGGCGAGGAGAAGCGCCTCGCGCGGGATGCCGAGGGCATGCGCCATCAGGAGCTCGGCATCGAGGCGGGGGGTGGCGGAGACGGGGGCGAGTTGGGCGGCGGCGGTGGCGAGCGCTTGCCGCACCTTTAGCCCCTCCCCTTCAGGGGAGGGGTTGGGGTGGGGCAGCGCCGCAGACGACGCCCTCTGTGAGACATCCCCCACCCCAAACCCCTCCCCTGAAGGGGAGGGGCTTTTTTCCCCATCACCCATCGATCGCGGCGAGGCGCTGGGCCTCGTCTTCGGCGATCAGCGCACCGATGAGCTCGCTCATCTCGCCTTCGAGGATTTCGGGCAGGCGGTGGAGCGTCAGGTTGATGCGGTGATCGGTGACGCGGCCCTGCGGGAAATTGTAGGTGCGGATGCGCTCCGAACGGTCGCCCGAGCCCACCATCGCGCGCCTGGTGCCCGAGCGTTCGGCGGCGAGCCGCTCGCGTTCGGCCTCGTAGAGCCGCGTGCGGAGCACCTTCATGGCCTTGGCCTTGTTCTTGTGCTGCGACTTCTCGTCCTGCTGGATGACGACGAGGCCGGTGGGAAGGTGGGTGATGCGCACCGCCGAATCGGTGGTGTTGACCGACTGCCCGCCCGGACCCGACGAGCGGTAGACGTCGATGCGCAGATCCTTGTCGTCGATCTGGACGTCGACCTCCTCGGCCTCGGGCAGCACCGCGACGGTCGCGGCCGAAGTGTGGATGCGCCCGCCGCTTTCGGTGACGGGCACGCGCTGGACGCGGTGGACGCCCGATTCGAACTTGAGCTTCGCGAACACGCCCTGCCCGGTGACACTGGCGACGACTTCCTTGTAGCCGCCGGCTTCGGAAGGGCTCGCCGAGATCAGCTCGACGCGCCAGCCCTGCGCATCGGCATAGCGCTGGTACATGCGGAACAGGTCGCCCGCGAACAGCGCCGCCTCGTCGCCGCCGGTGCCGGCGCGGATTTCGAGCATCGCCGGGCGCGCATCGGCGGCGTCGCGCGGCAGGAGCGCGAGCGCGAGGCGGCGCTCGGCGGCGTCGAGCTTGTCCTGATTGTCGGCGAGCTCCTCGGCGGCGAGCGCGCGCAGCTCGGCATCGGCCTCGTGCGTCATGTGCTGGAGGCTCTCCGCCTCGGCGCGCAGGCGGCGCACATCGCCCGCGGCGGCCGCGACGGGCTCGAGCTCGGCATATTCCTTCGAGACCGCGACGAAGCGGTCGCCGGGCAGGTCGCCGGTCGCCATCAGCGCCTGCAACTCGTCCCGCCGCGCCTCGATCTGCGCAATCCGTTCGGGGGAGATGGTCGTCATGCCCGCGTCAGACCCCCAAGCCGTTCCCCGGCGAAGGCCGGGCCCAAGTTGGAAAGGCGGATGTAACGAAGCGCACCACTAGAGCGGCATGCGTTAAATCGGCGTCACCCCTTCTTCCGTTCGTGCTGAGCTTGTCGAAGCACCGTTCTTTGTTTTCTGCATCGCAAAGAAAGAACAGCCCTTCGACAAGCTCAGGGCGAACGGGGACGGATGATGCCGATTTACGGCTCGCTGCTCTAGTACCGCATTGTCCCCCAACTGGACCCCGGCCTTCGCCGGGGAACAAGGGAGCTTCGATCTGCGCGATCCTTTCGGGGGAGATGCGGGTCATGCGGGAAGCGTCATGCCAGCGAAAGCTGGCATCTCGATCGATATCGCGACAGGCGTGAGACCCCAGCTTTCGCCGGGGTGACGATGAGGGTTCACCGCAGTGCCTCCATCAACGCATCGAGCGCAATCTCGACCTGCGTTCCCGCACCGAGATTCTTCACCGCCGCCACACCCTTGGCGATCTCGTCGTCACCCAGGATCACCGCGAAGCGCGCGCCCAACGCATCGGCCTTGGCGAGGCGCTTTTTCATATTGCCCTTGAATGCCATGTCGGTGGCGACGCCGGCACGGCGCAGATCGGCGAGCACGCCCTGCGCGCGCTCGGCCGCCGCCTCGCCGAGCGGGACGATGACCGCGTCGATCGGCGGCGCGACGGGCTCCTCGATCAGCATCGCGAGCCGCTCGATCCCGGCCGCCCAGCCGACGCCCGGCGTCGGGTTGCCGCCGAGATTCTCGATCAGGCCGTCGTAGCGGCCGCCCGCGAGGACGGTGCCCTGCGCGCCCAACCTGTCGGTGACGAACTCGAACGCGGTGTGGCGGTAGTAATCCAAGCCGCGCACCAGGCGGCTGTTGCGGGTCCAGGCGACGCCGGCGGCGTCGAGGCCCTTGGTCACCGCCTCGAAAAAGGCGCCCGCCTCGTTGGTGAGGTGCGCGTCGATATCGGGCGCGGCGTCGGCGATCGGCCGGTCGCGCGGATCTTTCGAATCGAGGATACGCAGCGGGTTCTTGTCGAGGCGGACCTGGCTGTCTTCGGACAAGTCGCCGCGATGCGCCTCGAAATGCGCGACCAGCGCGGCGCGCCACGCCTCGCGCGTCTCGGCGTCGCCCAGCGTATTGAGCTGGAGCGTCACGCCGTCGGCGATGCCGAGCTCGTGCAGGAGCTGGTCGGCGAGCGTCAGCAGCTCGACATCGGCGGCAGGTTCGGCAGCGCCGATGATCTCCGCGTCCAATTGATGGAACTGGCGAAAGCGGCCCTTTTGCGGGCGTTCGTAGCGGAACACCGGGCCCGAGGTGACGAGCTTGAGCGGCGCGTGCTGCTGCCAGCCCTCGGTGATGTAGGCGCGGCAGATGCCGGCGGTGAATTCGGGGCGCAGCGTGATCAGGTCGCCGCCCTTGTCCTCGAACGTGTACATCTCTTTCGAGACGACGTCCGAGGTCTCGCCCATCGAGCGCGCGAACACGCCGGTCGCCTCGAACACCGGAATCTCGACGCGCTGGAAGCAATAGAGGCGGCGGACATGGTCGAATATCTCGGCCACGCGCGCGAAGCGGCGCTCGTCCTCGCCGAAAATGTCCTGCGTGCCGCGGATGCGCTTGGGGGGATCGATACGGGCCATAAGGCGGCGCTATCTATGCGAGGTGCGGCGAAATCGCTAGCATTTCGTCATGGCGACGCGCGGCAGCTGGAGATTGGGGAACCGGATCGCGCCGCCGCGCTTCGTCGCCTTCGCGCTGCTGTTCGCGATCGGGCTGTGGATCGCGATCCCGATTCTCGATGTCGGGCGGGGCACGATGGCGGCGTTCGACGTCGCCGGCGCGATCTTCCTGCTGAGCCTCGTGCCGCTGCTGCGCAGCGCCGACGCCGTCTCGATGCGCGCCGCGGCCAAGGCCAACGACGCCAACCGCGCCGGGCTGCTCGCGCTCACGGGGCTGGTGATGGCGGTGATCCTGATCGCGGTGGCGCGGGAGCTGACGGGGCATATCGGCCCGGCCGAGATCGCGCTCGTCATCGCCACGCTGGCGCTCGCCTGGCTGTTCTCGAACACGGTCTATGCGCTGCATTACGCGCATCTCTATTATCTAGCCGACGAGAAGGGCGGCGATCGCGGGGGCCTGACCGTGCCCGATCGCCCCGAGCCCGATTATTGGGACTTCGTCTATTTCGCCTTCACGCTGGGCATGACGTTCCAGACATCCGACGTCGCGGTGACGGGGCCCGGGATGCGGCGCGTGACGATCGGCCATTGCCTGGCGGCGTTCGTGTTCAACCTCGGTATCTTGGCGTTCACGATCAACGTGTTGGGATCGGGCAACTGACCGCGGAAAAAGCACGGACCAGGGTTGATGCGCCGCATCTGCACGGCGTAAGCCTGCCGCCATCCTTCCTTCAGCCGAAAGGCCTTTCATGAACCGTATCGCTCTCGTCGCCCTGTCGCTGCTCGCGACCGCGGCCTTCCCCGCCACGGCGCAGGTCGAGAATTCGAAGCCGCAGCCGGTGCCGTTCACCGACACGATCCCGGCGCCTGCCGACACGCCCTATCCGGGCACGATCACGCTCGCCGTCGATGCGAGCGACACCAGCCAGGGGCTGTTCAAGGTGACGGAGCGCGTGCCGGTCGCCAAGGCCGGGCCGATGACCTTCCTCTATCCCAAGTGGCTGCCGGGGCATCACTCGCCCTCCGGGCCGCTCGACAAGGTGGCGGGTCTCGTCTTCCGCGCGAACGGCAAGGTGCTGCCGTGGACGCGCGACAAGGTGGACATGTACGCCTATCACATCGACGTGCCCCAGGGCGCGACGACGATCGACATCGCGTTCACTTTCCTGTCGGCGACGCAATCCAACCAGGGCCGCATCCAGATGACGCCCGAGATGCTGAGCCTGCAATGGAACACAGTGAGCCTCTATCCGGCGGGCTATTACACGCGGCAGATCCCGGTGCAGGCGACGGTGAAATATCCGAGCGGGTGGACGGCCTATTCGGGGCTGCCCGCGACCGCGACCGGCGCCAGCTATGCCTACCAGAAGACCGATTACGAGACGCTGATCGATTCGCCGACGATCGCGGGCAAATATGCCAAGAGCTGGCCGCTTTCCGAGCGCGTGTCGCTCGACGTCGTCGCCGACACGCCCGACGAACTGAAAGCGACGCCCGAGCAGATCGACGCGCACAAGCGGCTCGTCGAGCAGGCCGTGAAGACCTTCGGCGCGCAGCATTACGACAATTACCACTTCCTGCTGTCGATCTCGGACAATCTGGGCGGGATCGGGCTCGAACATCATCGCAGCTCCGAGGACGGCGCAGACACCGGCTATTTCACCGACTGGGACAACCAGGTGCCCGCGCGCAACCTGCTGCCGCACGAATTCACGCATAGCTGGGACGGCAAGTTCCGCCGCCCGGCCGAGCTGTGGACGCCCAATTATTCGGTGCCGATGCGCGATTCGGGGCTGTGGGTCTACGAAGGTCAGACGCAGTTCTGGGGCTATGTGCTGCAGGCGCGCTCGGGGCTGGTGTCGAAGGAGGACACGCTCGACGCTTATGCCTATATCGCGGCGAATTACGACAACACGCCGGGCCGCCAGTGGCGCCCGCTGATCGACACCACCAACGATCCGATCATCTCGCAGCGCCGCCCCAAGGGCTGGACCAACTATCAGCGCTCGGAAGATTATTACAACGAGGGGCTGCTGGTGTGGATGGAGGTCGATTCGATCCTGCGCCAGCAATCGGGCGGCAAGAAATCGATCGACGATTTCGCGAAGGCGTTCTTCGGGGTGCGCGACGGCGATTGGGGCGTGCTGACCTACACGCTCGACGACGTGATCTCGACGCTGAACGGCATCCAGCCCTATGACTGGGCGGGTTTCCTCGACAAGCGCCTCAACGACACGAGCACGCATGCGCCGCTCGCCGGCTTCACCAACAACGGTTACGAGCTGGTCTATACCGACGAACCCTCGGCTTACGCGAAGCAGCTCCAGAAGAGCTATCACCGCGTGCTCGCGACGCATTCGATCGGACTCGGCACCGACGACAAGGGCGAGGTTTCGACGGTGATCTGGGACAGCCCGGCGTTCAAGGCGGGGCTCGACGCGGGCGACACGATCACGGCCGTCAACGGGGGCGCCTTCTCGGCCGAGCGGCTCAACAATGCGATCCGCGACGCCAAGGCGAGCAAAGAGCCGATCCGGCTGCTGGTGTCGCGCGACGATCACTATCGCGACGTCGCCATCGACTATCACGGCGGCTTGCGTTATCCGCACCTCAAAAAGACGGGCAAGGGAGAGACCGGGCTCGACCGGTTGCTCGCGCCGCGGCCGTAAGGGAACGGCCCAGCCACGCTGGGCTTGACCCCAAAAGCCCTTTTATTCGTTGTTCGAGCCGGCTCGTCCCCGCGGTGGGGCGGGCCGGTTTCGCGTGTTGGGAAAGAAGGAAGATCATGCGTATCGACATGGTGCCGATCGGCGACAATCCGCCGGAGAGCCTCAACGTCATCATCGAAGTGCCCGTCGGCGGCGAGCCGGTGAAATACGAATTCGACAAGAAATCGGGCGCGCTGTTCGTCGACCGCATCCTGCACACGCCGATGCGCTATCCGGCCAATTACGGCTTCGTGCCGCACACGCTGTCGCCCGACGGCGATCCGATCGACGCGCTGGTCGTCGCGCGCTCGCCCTTCGTGCCGGGCTGCGTGGTGCGTGCGCGGCCGATCGCGGTGCTCCATCTGGAAGACGAGCATGGCGGCGACGAAAAGCTCGTCTGCGTGCCGGTGGATGCGACCTTCCCTTATTACACCAAGGTTGGGCACAAGGACGACCTGCCCGAGATCGTGTTCCAGCAGATCGAGCATTTCTTCACCCACTACAAGGATCTCGAAGCGGAGAAGTGGGTGCGCGTCGGCAAATGGGGCGATGCCGAGGAGGCCAAACGACTCGTGCTCGAGGCGATCGAGCGGGCCAAGGGCGCCAAGGCGGCGTAGTCACCTGGAACTGAAGTTCGCTACCATCCAGGGTCGTCAGGATGACGACCCTGTTCGGTTCATTCCTGCCCCGCCAGCCGGATGAGCGCGCCGCCGGCGGCGCGTTCGATGCGCCAGTCGGTCATCAGCTCGGCGCCCATTTTGGCGTAGAAGGCCTTGGCGGGGGCGTTCCAGTCGAGCACGGCCCATTCGAAGCGGGCGCAGCCGCGTGCCACCGCGATGCCCGCGAGGTGCCTCAGCAACGCCGTGCCGACGCCGGCGCCGCGGGCCTCGGGGGTGACGTAGAGGTCTTCCAGATAGACCCCGCGACGGCCCGTCCAGGTCGAGAAATTGTGGAAGAAGAGCGCGAAACCCTGCGGCACGCCGTCGCGCGTCGCGAGCACCGCCTCGGCGACCGGGCGGTCGCCGAACAGGGCATCGGCCAGGATTTCCTCGGTCGCCTCGACCGCATCCGGCGCGCGTTCGAAGTCAGCCAGCTCGCGCACGAAGCGCAGGATCACCGACACGTCGGCGAGCGTGGCGGGGCGGATCGTCAGCGTCATGGCAGCAGGGTCTCGGCATCGGCAAAGGGCTGGGGCTTGCGGCGCGCGGCGACGATGCAGCCGCCGACGATCAGCACCGCGCCGGCGATCGTCCATAGCGAGACGATCTCGCCGAAGATCGTGTAGCCGAAAAAGGTCGCCCACAGGAACGAGGTATATTCGGTGGGCGCGAGGTAGCTCGCCGGCGCGTGCGCATAGGCCCAGGCGAGGATACCGAGCGAGGCGGTCGCAAGAAACGCCGCGCCGATGAGCGCGGGGGCGTGGTTCACCGGGAACGGCGAGGCGAACCACGGTGCGGCGAGCGCGAGCAATGCGGCGACCACGAGGTTCTGGAAGAAGATGATCTCGATCGGATCGGCGGCGAGCGACTGCTGGCGCATCAGGATGATGTTCCAGCCGTAGCAGAAGGCCGAGACGAGGATCGCGACCGCGCCGACGAAGGCGTCGTGGCCGAGCTCGGCGCGGGACTGGCCGATCAGGATCACGCCGACGCCCGCAAAGGCGACGAGCGAGGCGATGACCGCGGTGCGCGCGATGCGTTCGTGAAGCAGGATCGCGGCGAGCCCGAGCGCGAGCAGCGGCGCGATGTAGCTGAGCGCGATCGCCTGCGCCATCGGCACGCGCGCGAGGCCCCAGAAGAAGAGCAGCGCCATGACGGTGGAGACCGCGCCGCGCACGAGGTGGAGGCGCATCGCGGCGCGCGTCGGACGACGGCGGCGGAAGGCCAGCCAGACGAGCCCGGCCATCGCCGCGGCAATCGCGCTGCGCCAGAACATCGTGTCGAAAATGCCGATCGCGATGACCAGCCCCTTCATCACCGCGTCCATGCACGAGAAGGTGGCGATGCCGAACGCACCGACCGCGAACGCGCGTGCAGGGGAGACGGGGGCATTATCCGTCATACCGGACTCGCTCCAGCATCCGCGGTAGCGCAAAAACGGCACGTGCAGATGCGCGGCACGGTGGACCCCGGAACAAGTCCGGGGTGACGAAGAACATTCCGCCTAACCCAGTCCGCGCTCGAGGAAGCGTTCGGCGACGGTGCAGTGCATCGCGATGCCGCGCGCCATCACGTCCTCCTCGATCGTCATCCGCGTGTTGTGGAGCGGCGGGTTGGTCGTCGGGTCGGAGCCGGCGGGCGCCACGCCCACGAACGACATCGCGCCGGGCACCTTCTGGAGCACGTAGGAGAAATCCTCCGCGCCCATCATTGGCGCGGGCATCAGGTGCCAGCCTTTCTCGCCGCCGAGATCGCCCGCGATCGCCTTCATCATGTCGGTGGCGCGCGGATCGTTCATCGTCACCGGATAGCCGGCGTCGATCGTCGCAATGCCCTCGCAACCGTGCGCGGCGGCGACATGCTCGACGATGCGCTTGAACGCGGCCTGCGCCCTGGCACGCGTTTCCTCCGACAAGGTGCGCAGCGTGCCGAGCAGGTTCGCCTCGCCGGGAATGATGTTGTGTGTCGAGCCCGCGGTGATCTTCGCGATCGTCAGCACCGCCGGATCGGCGACGGGCACCTGGCGCGCGATCCACGTCTGGAGCGCGGTGACGATCTCGCACGCGACGGGGATCGGATCGATGCAATCGTGCGGCATCGCGGCGTGGCCGCCCTTGCCCTTGATCGTCGCGATCAGCGTGTCGGCCGAGGCGAGCAGCGGCCCGGGACGGCCGACGAACGTGCCCGCGGGCGCGTTGGGGGTGATGTGGAGCGCGAAAGCGGCGTCGGGCGCGGGATCGTCGAGCAGCCCGTCCTCGATCATGAAGCGCGCGCCGTGGTGCCCTTCCTCGCCGGGCTGGAACATGAAGACCACGGTGCCGGGGAGCGTCTCCTTGCGGGCGCACAGCGCGCGCGCGGCGCCGACGAGCATCGCGGTGTGCGAATCGTGCCCGCAAGCATGCATCGCGCCGGGCACTTTCGAGGCGAAAGGCAGGCCCGTCTCCTCCTGCATCGGCAGCGCGTCCATGTCGCCGCGCAGCAGGACGGTACGGCCATTGTCGCCGCCGCCGCGCAGGATCGCGACGAAGCCGGTGGTCGAGGGCCCCTCGCGGATTTCGAGCGGCAGATCGGCGATCGCCGCCTTGATCTTCTCCGTGGTGCGCGGACAGTGGAGCCCGATTTCTGGATCGGCGTGGATCGCGCGTCGGAGTTCGATGACGTCGGCGAGTTCGGCCTCGCCGGCGGCACTCCAATCGGTGTTGATCTCGGCATCCATGCTCACGACTCCTGATCCTGGGATCCTGCCACCTTATCCGTTCGCCCTGAGCCTGTCGAAGGGCCGTTCTTTTTCGATACGAAAAGAAGAACGGTGCTTCGACAAGCTCAGCACGAACGGAATTGGGGTCAGTCGCGCGAGCCCCAGCGCCAGCGCCAGCCGCCGTCGGTCTTGCGCGCGGCGATGATGCAGAAGGCGAGGACGAGCGCGGCGCCGACGGTGAAGCGCGCCAGATCGCCCGGAATGAAGCGGATCGCGGCAACGAGCAGCACCGTGAAGCCGAGCGAGAGCAGCCAGCCCTGCCACGTTACCGGAGTCGCGCCCCAGCCGAATATCCTTGGCGCGAACCAATAGCCCGGGCGCACGCGATACCAATCCGCCAGTTTTCGCTTCCACGTCATGGCCCATCCTCCTTCTTCGGCGGCCGGCCGCGCCTGGGCCGGACCGGCTCCGCAAGCTTGACGCCGCGCCGGGCCAGCGCCTCGCGCAGCAGGCATTCGACCTCGGCGTTGACGCTCCGCAAGTCAGCCGCCGCCGCGCGCTCGATCGCCGCGTGGAGCGCGGGATCGAGGCGTAGCGGAAACGCTTTTTTCGCCGGAGCCGTCACGAGCCTTACTGGTAGAGCGTGCCGGTGTTGACGACGGGCTGCGCATCGCGATCGCCGCACAGCACCACCATCAGGTTCGACACCATCGAGGCGCGGCGCTCGTCGTCGAGCTCGACCACGTCCTTGGCGGAGAGTTGCTCGAGCGCCATCTCGACCATGCCGACCGCGCCTTCGACCAGGGTCTGGCGCGCGGCGACCACCGCCTGCGCCTGCTGGCGGCGCAGCATCGCATTGGCGATCTCGGGCGCATAAGCGAGGTGCGTGAAGCCGCATTCGTCGACGGTAATCCCGGCGACCTCGAGCCGCTCGATCAGTTCGCCGCGCAGCTCGCCGCCGATCTGCTCGTGATTGCCGCGCAGCGTGACTTCCTGATGCTCGAAATCGTCATAGGGGTAGCGCGAGCCGATCGTGCGCACCGCGGCCTCGATCTGGACGTTCACGAACGCCTTGTAATCGTCGACGTCGAACAGCGCCTGCGCGGTATCGGTGACGCGCCACACCACCTGCGCCGCCATCTCGATCGGGTTGCCGCGCAGATCGTTGACCTTGATCTTGTCCGAAATCACGTTGTTGGCGCGCACCGACAGCTTCTTGCGCATCATCCACGGCAACACCCAGCGCAGGCCGGGCTGCCGGTCGGTGCCCTTGTACGAGCCGAACAGGGTGATCGCGACCGCCTGGTTGGGCTGGAGCATGTAGAAGCCGACAGCCACGAACAGGAAGACCAGCACCGCCGCCGCGATGATGGCGCCGCCCGTTATCGGCGCCGTCGGCAACCTCGTCGCGCCGTAAAGACCGACCGCGAGCGCGACGACCCCGAGCAGCAGCATGACATAGCCGCTCGACGCCGATGCCGGGCGTTCGTCCGAGCGATGGAGAATCTGGGAAACCGCGTGAGCCATGATCGTCACCCCTGTAAAGATGATATCATCATTATATCAAAGGCAGCGGTCGAGCAAGGGGAATCGAATGTCCGCCGAAACGCGAACGCCGCCGGGGCCAATGCTGGTCCCGACGGCGTTCTCCGGGGATCGCGAACGACCCCAATGATGGTCGCGTCAACCGATGACGACGGTCACCGCGCGACGGTTCTGCGCCCAGCTGGCCTCATCGGAGCCCATCGCGATCGGGCGTTCCTTGCCGTAGCTGATCGTCGTCATCCGCGAGGCCTCGACCCCGCGCGAGGCGAGATAGTTCTTGGTCGCGTTGGCGCGGCGATCGCCGAGCGCGAGGTTGTATTCGCGCGTGCCGCGCTCGTCGCAATGGCCCTCGATCGTCACGCGGACGTTGGGATATTTCGCGAGCCAGGCGGCCTGGCTGTCGAGGATCGCGCGCGCTTCGGGATCGATGTCGTACTGGTCGAGATCGAAATGCACGGTGTCCGCCGTCACCGACTGCTGGAAGTCGGCCGCCGAACCGGGCGCGACGCCCGTGGTGGTCGGGCCGGTGGGCGTCGTGGTCTGATCGACCGGGGGCGCCGTTTCGCTGGGCGCGGGCGGCAGCGTTTCGGGCCGCTTCTTCGAGCAGCCGGCCACCGCGATGAGCGCGGCGCCGCAAATGAGCGTGGTCGTCAATCTGGCCATATCGATCCTCCTTTGATCCTCAATCGTTACGCCCCCGCTCCAAACACGGTAGGCATCGCCCGTGGAACCCGTCGTGTCAACGCTTCACGGGCGTAACGGTCCCCAGGCCGGGTCCGATCCATCGAGCGGGGTCGGAATCTTGCGCTCGTTGACCCCGGTGAGGTCGACCGACCACAGATCCGCGGTGCCGCGGCCACCCTGGCTGGTGCGGAAATACATGATCACGCGGCCGTTGGGGGACCAGCTGGGCCCTTCGTCCTGCCAGCCGTCGGTGAGGATCTTCTCGCCGCCGCCCGAGGGCGACATGATGCCGATGCGGAAGGTGCCGCCAAGCTTGGTGAAGGCGATCAGGTCGCCGCGCGGGCTCCATACCGGGGTGGCGTAGCGCCCGCCGCCGAAGCTGATGCGGTGCTGGTTACCGCCGTTCGCGTCCATCACGTAGATCTGCTGGCCGCCCGAGCGGTCGCTTTCGAACACGATTCTGGAGCCGTCGGGCGAATAGCTGCCGCCGGTGTCGATCCCCGGCGAGGTCGTCAGCCGCTGCGGCCGCCCGCCCGAGGCCGAGACGCGATAGATGTCGGTATTGCCGCCGACCGCCATCGAGAACAGGATCGAGCGCCCGTCGGGCGAGAAGCGCGGCGCGAAAGTGAGGTTGGGTGAGGACACCACCAGCCGCTGGCGGCCCGAGCCGATGTCGTAGACGTAGATCGACTGCCGCTTGTCGGCGAAGCTCATGTAGACGATCGACTGCTGGTTGGGCGCGAAGCGCGGGGTCAGCACGATCGACTGGCCGTTGGTCAGGAAGCGGTGGTTGGCCCCGTCCTGATCCATGATCGCGAGCCGCTTGATGCGGTTCGCCTTGGGGCCCGTTTCCGACACATAGACGACGCGGCTGTCGAAATAGGGGCCTTCGCCGGTGAGGCGGGTATAGACCATGTCGGCGCATTTGTGCGCGGCGCGGCGCCAGTCGGCGGGCGAGACGACGAAGCCCTGGCGCGTCAGCTCGGTGCGCGCGAAGACGTCGTAGAGATAGCAACCGACCGTCAGCGTGCCGTCGCCATTGGCGCGGACATAACCCTGAACGAGTGCCTGCGCACCGGTGCCGGTCCAATAGGGGAATTGAGGCGCGGTCACTTCGGGAAAGCCGATCGGGCGGAGCGCGTTGCGTCCCACCGGCGAGAACAGCCCCGAATTCTTGAGGTCGGCCGAGATCACGTCGGCGAGCTTCTGTCCGAGCACGTCGGTGTTGCCCGCAGGCGTGCCGGCGACCGCCGGAGTCGGCATCGCGGGGATCGCGATCGGCATCGGCGCCGAGATGCCGCCGGTGACGGAAACCTCCAGCGGGGCGCCGCTTTGCTGTTGCTGGCCGGCGGCGCTCGGCGGCGTCGCCACCTGCTGCGCGGCGGCGGGCAGCGCGATGACGGCGGCGACGATCGCCGCGAGCCAGCGTCCAAATCGGTTGCGGTGGTTCATTGTCCCCTCCTCAGCGGAGCTGCCAGTGATAGTTGAGATTGCTCCAGCCGCCGTTCGACGTCTGGTAATATTCCTGAGGCAGCTTCAACGGTGAACACCCCTTGAACGCTGCAATCCCCAAATCGATCACGCGGCGCGCATAGCGCCCGTTGCTCGAATTGACGCCGTCCTGCCGCACCACGCGCGGCGCGGCGGCGAGCGTGCCGTTGCGGTTGAGGCGCAGGTTGAGCACGGTCACGATCTCATTGGCGCCCGGGCCGGGATTGACCTGACGATCCGCGCAGGGCTGGATCTGGCGGCGGATCGCGGCCTCGAGCCCGGCGAGCACCTGCGGGCTGACGCTCGACGCGCTCGGTGTCTGCGATTTGCTGTCCGACGCCTGATCGGTGATGCCCTTGAGGAAATCGTCACCCAGCCGCGAGCCGCGCGGGCGATCGCGCGTCGATTTGCTGTCGCTGCCGGTCGATTTGGCGGGCGAGGGTTTCTTCGCGGGCGGCGAGGCCTCGCGCTTGGGCGGGGTGCGCTCGGCACGGTCGGGCTTTTGCGGCGCGGCCTTCTTGGGCGGCTGCGGCTTGGCGACCTCCGACGGCCGGGGCGGCGGCGCGGCCTTGGGCTGGGGCGTCGGCGGCAGGGGCTGCGGCGCGGCTTCCGAGGGGGCGGGCGCGGCGGCATCCTCGGGCGCGCCGAGATCGGGGGCGACCGACTGCGCGGGCGGCGTGGTGCTCGGCGCCGTCGATTCGAGCCCGATGTCGTCGGTGAGCGCGACGTCCATCGGCGAGGATTTGAGGCTCATCGGATTGGGCGTCGCGAGAAAACCGACCGAGAGCAGGCCGAACAGCACGACGTGCGCCGCGATCGCGATGCCGAGCCCGGTCTTTTCCGCACGATCCATCAGGCCGTCCGTCCCGTCACTCGCGCTCCTCGCCCGTCGTCACCAGCGCGACGCGGTTGAGCCCGGCATGATTGAGTTCGCCCATCACGCGCATGACGCGGCCGTAATCGAGCGCGCGATCGGCGCGCAGGAAGATCTGCGGCGGCTGATCGCCGGTGACACCCGCCGCGATCTGCTGCAGCCGCGCGGGCAGGCCTTCGGGACCGATCTCCTCATCATCGATGAAGACGCGGCCGCTCTGGTCGAGCGAGATCTGCACCGGCTTCTGATCCTGATCGAGCGGATTGGCGCGGCTGTCGGGCAGGTTCACCGGCACGCCCGCGGTGAGGAGCGGTGCGGTGACCATGAAGATGATGAGCAGCACCAGCATCACGTCGACCAGCGGGGTGACGTTGATGTCCGCCATCGGTGTGCGGCGGCCCCGGCCGCGTTGCGAGGGGAGACTCATGGACATCAGTAAAGCCCCTCCCTCTTGAGGGAGGGGTTGGGGGTGGGTGAGCGGCGGGAGCGGCTCGATGCCGCTGCCGGCGCTGAGCCCGGCTTTGCCGAGCGCTCGGCTACGCCTCGCACCCCCCCCTTGATCCCCTCCCTTGAAAGGGAGGGGAGAATAGCAGCAGAATCCCTCACGCCTGACCCTCCAATTGCCGGCTCAGCGTGGTGTGGAAGCCGTCGGCGAAGCGGTTGAGGCGGGCTTCGACGCGGTTGATGCCGTGCGAAAAGCGGTTGTACGCGATCACGGCGGGGATCGCGGCGAACAGGCCGATCGCGGTCGCGAACAATGCCTCGGCGATGCCCGGCGCCACCACCGCGAGGCTCGACGATTGCGCCTGAGCGATGCCGGTGAAGCTGCGCATGATGCCCCAGACCGTGCCGAACAGCCCGACGAAGGGCGCTACCGCGCCCACCGTGGCGAGCACGTTCAAGCGATCCGACAGGCGATCGATCTCGTTGGCGATGGCGGCGCCCATCGCGGTCGCGAGCCGCTCGCGCGTACCGGCGCGATCGACCGCCTTGCCCGCGGTCGATCGGCGCCATTCGGCGACGCCGGCGGCGAAGACGCGCGCGATCGGCAGGTCATTGTCCTTGTGCAGACGGTGGAAGGCATCGATGTCGTCGGCCTTCCAGAAATCGCTCTCGAATTTCTCGCTCGCGCGGCGCAGCCGGCCGATGCGGCGGCCGAAGCCGAAGATGATCGCCCACACCCAGATACTGGCGAGCAGCAGCCCGAGCATCACGATCTTCACCACCCAGTCGGCCTGGATGAACAGCGCGATCGGCGACAGCGTGGCGGCGTCGGTGTTGAAGAACAGGTTCAAGAATCGTCTTCCTCTGGTGCGATCAGGCCCTCGAAAACCGCGAGCCATGCCTTGGGTTGCCGGACGGGCCGGCCGGACGGCGCGACGAATGCCGCGACCACCGACGCATCGGCCAGTATCAGGTCATCGCGCATTACTCGCTGATGAATGCGGCAGGAAGCCGCTCCAGCCGCGACGAGCCGAGAGACGACGACCAGCGCATCGTCGAGCCGGGCGGGGGCGCGGTAGCGAATGGCGCATTCGCTGATGGCATAGGTGCCGTGGCCCGCTTCCCACGCGGCGCGCTGGTCGATCCCGGCGAGGCGCAGCATGTCCGACCGGGCGCGTTCCATGAAGCGCAGGTAATTGGCGTGGTAGACGACGCCCGACAGATCGGTGTCCTCGAAATAGACGCGTAGCGGAAAGCGGTGCGTGCGCCCGGCAAAGCGGCCTTCCGGGGCAGGATCGGCGGGCGGATTTACCATCGTCCCCAGCCTGTAGCGGGACGCGGCGAGCCCGCGCAACCCGCGCGGCTACTTACCCTGCTGGTCGAACAGCCCGTCCTGACTGCCGGCGGGCGGGTTGAGGCCGAGATGCTTCCAGCCGGCCGCATTGAGGCAACGGCCGCGCGCGGTGCGGGCGACGAGGCCGAGCTGGATCAGATAGGGTTCGATCACTTCCTCGATCGTGTCGCGCGGTTCGGAGAGGCCGGCGGCGAGCGTTTCGACGCCGACGGGGCCGCCGCGATAGATGTCGGCGATCATCATGAGATAGCGCCGGTCCATCGCGTCGAGGCCCAGCTTGTCCACCTCGAGCCTGTTGAGCGCGGCGTCGGCGGTTTTCGCATCCACCGTCGCGGCGCCCGCCACGTTGGCGAAATCGCGCACGCGCCGCAGGAGGCGGCCGGCGATGCGCGGGGTGCCGCGCGCACGCCGGGCGATCTCCTGCGCGCCGTCCGGGGCGACGTGGAGATCGAGCAGGCGGGCGGCGCGGGTGACGACGTGCTCGAGCTCGTCGACGGTGTAGAAATTGAGCCGCACGGGGATGCCGAAGCGATCGCGCAGCGGCGTCGTCAGCAGGCCCTGCCGCGTGGTCGCGCCGACCAGCGTGAAGCGCGGCAGATCGATGCGCACCGATCGCGCCGAGGGGCCCTCGCCGATCATCAGATCGAGCGCGCGATCCTCCATCGCGGGGTAGAGCACTTCCTCGACCGCGGGCTGGAGGCGGTGGATCTCGTCGATGAAGAGGACGTCGCCGTCCTCGAGGTTGGTGAGGAGCGCGGCGAGATCGCCCGATTTGGCGATGACGGGGCCCGAGGTGGCGCGGAAGCCGACGCCCATCTCGCGCGCGATGATCTGCGCCAGCGTGGTCTTGCCGAGGCCGGGGGGGCCGAAAAAGAGCA
>Ga0268289_100134_pt1 | contig 21375 bp, 15 predicted proteins | sample MetspNORM_FD_191340 | JGI IMG/M metagenome (GOLD analysis project Ga0268289, IMG submission 191340) | Soil microbial communities from San-Diego area, Southern California, United States - Methylocaldum sp. NOR-M | ecosystem: Environmental > Terrestrial > Soil > Desert | place: USA: California... | reverse complement strand
CACCGAGATGACTCGCTGCATCCAGTGCACGCGCTGCATCCGCTTCACCGCGGAGGTCGCCGGCACCTACGAGCTCGGCGGCATGCAGCGCGGCGAAGACCTGCAGATCGGCACCTACGACGGCAAGCCGCTGACCACCGAGCTGTCGGGCAACGTCATCGACGTGTGCCCGGTGGGCGCGCTGACCAACAAGGTGTTCCGCTTCCGCGCCCGCCCCTGGGAGCTGATCGCGAAGGAATCGCTCGGCTACCACGACGCGCTGGGCAGCAACCTGTTCCTGCACGCGCGCCGCGGCGACGTGCTGCGCGCGGTGCCGCGCGACAACGAGGCGGTCAACGAGTGCTGGCTGTCCGACCGCGACCGCTATTCGCACCAGGGCCTGCAGGCCGAGGACCGCGCGACGAAGCCGCTGATCAAGGATGGCGGCAGCGGCACCGATGACGGCTGGCGCGAGGCCTCCTGGGACGAGGCGCTGGCGAAGGCCGCGACGATCCTGCGCGACAACGGCGCCGACGACCTCGGCATCCTCGTGCATCCGGCCACGTCCAGCGAGGAGGGCGCGCTGCTCGCGCGGCTGGCCGAGGCGCTGGGCACCGGCAACCTCGACCACCGCATCGCCCAGCACGACCTGTCCGACGGCGCGCATGCGCAGGCCTTCGGGATGCCGGTCGCCGACATCGAGAACGCCGACGCCATCGTTATCGTCGGCAGCCAGCTGCGCTTCGAGGTGCCGCTGCTGCACCAGCGCGTGCGCAAGGCGTGGAAGCGCGGCGCCAAGGTGCACGTCGTCAACCCGGTCGACTTCGACTTCGCGTTCGATGTCGCCTCCAAGGCGATCGTCGCGCCTTCGAGGCTCGCCGCCGCGCTCGGTTCGGCCGAGCTCGCCGCCGCCCTGTCGGGCGCGACGCGCGCGGTCGTGATCGTCGGCGCGATCGCGGAGAACGGCATCCACGCCGCCGCGATCCGCAAGACCGCCGCGGAGTTCGCGGGCGCCAACAACGCAGCGCTGTGCCGCATCCCGCAGGGCGCCAACGCGGTGGGCCTGGCGCGCCATGGCGTGCTGCCCAGCGCGCGCGACGCCAACGCCATGCTGGCGCAGCCGCGCGGCGCCTACGTCCTCTACGGCATCGAGCCGGGGCTGGACTTCGCCGACCAGGCGCTGGCGCTCAAGGCGCTGGATGGCGCGCAGGTGGTGGCGTTCAGCCAGTTCGCCTGCCGTTCCACGCGCGCCGTCGCCGACGTGATCCTGCCGATCGGCGCGCTGCCGGAGATCGAGGCCACCCTGTCCAACCTCGATGGCCGCGACCAGGTCGCGGTGCCCGCCGGCAAGCTGCCGGGCGAAGCGCGCGCCGGCTGGCGCGTGCTGCGCGCGCTGGCCGAGTCGCTGGGGGTGCCCGGCTTCGGGTTCACCGACCTGGCCGGCCTGCGTGCGGGCATCGTGGCCCGCGATGTCGCGGTCCAGGCCTCCGCCGCGCCGGCGGTGGCGGGCGAGGGGCTGGAGCTCGCCGTGTCCGACGCGATCTACCGCGTCGACGGCGTCACCCGCCGCGCCGCCGCGCTGCAGGCGCATCCGCTCACCGTGGGCCCGCGCCTGGCCTTGCATCCGCGCGACGCCGCTGCCGCCGGGCTGGCCGACGGCGCGATGGCGAAGGCGTCCAACGGCAACGGCACCGCGACACTGCAGGTGTCCGTCGACGACCGCGTCGCCGCGGGCTCGGCCTGGGTCGAGCGCGGCTACGGCGCGACCGCCGCGCTCGCCGCCGGCAGCGTCAAGGTGGTGGCCGCATGAACACCGCGACCTTCCTGTCCATCCTGTTCGGGCCGCTGCACGAGTGGCTACTGTCGCTGGGCGCCGTCGGCGTGGTGGCCTGGATCGTGCTGAAGATCCTGGTGATCGCGGTGCCGGTGATCCTCGCGGTCGCCTTCTACGTGGTCTGGGAGCGCAAGCTGATCGGCTGGATGCACGTGCGCCACGGGCCGATGTACGTGGGCCTGGGCGTGTTCCAGGCCTTCGCCGACGTGTTCAAGCTGCTGTTCAAGGAAGTGATCCAGCCGACCAACGCCCAGCGCGTGCTCTACATCCTGGCGCCGCTGATCACCCTGGCGCCGGCGTTCGCGGCCTGGGCGGTGGTGCCGTTCGACGCGCAGCTGGTGCTGTCCAACGCCAATGCGGGCCTGCTGTACCTGCTGGCGATGACCTCGCTCGGCGTGTACGGCGTGATCCTCGCCGGCTGGGCGTCGAACTCGAAGTACGCCTTCCTCGGCGCGATGCGCTCGGCCGCGCAGGTGGTGAGCTACGAGATCGCGATGGGCTTCGCGCTGGTGGGCGTGATGATCGGCGCCGGCACGCTGAACATGTCCGGCATCGTCATGGCGCAGGCCGGCGACAACGGCTTCCTCGAGTGGTTCTGGCTGCCGATGCTGCCGCTGTTCGTCGTCTACTTCGTGTCCGGCGTGGCGGAGACCAACCGCGCGCCTTTCGACGTGGTCGAGGGCGAGTCGGAGATCGTCGCCGGCCACATGGTCGAGTACTCGGGCGCCGCGTTCGCGCTGTTCTTCCTGGCCGAGTACGCCAACATGATCCTGGTCAGCTTCCTGGCCGCGATCTTCTTCCTCGGCGGCTGGCTGTCGCCGTTCCACGGCTGGGGCATCCCGGCGCTGTCGGTCGACGGCTGGTGGTGGCTGTTCCTCAAGGTGGGCTTCTTCGCCAGCTGCTTCATCTGGTTCCGCGCCACGTTCCCGCGCTACCGCTACGACCAGATCATGCGGCTGGGCTGGAAGGTCTTCATCCCGCTGAGCATCGCGTGGATCGCGGTGACGGCGTTGATGGCGTACTACGGCGTGTTCGAGGCGGGCAAGTGATGGGCAGGATCGCATCATGGGTCAAGGGCCTGCTGCTGCTGGAGCTGCTCTCCGGCATGTGGCTGACCCTCAAGTACCTGTTCAAGCCGAAGTACACGCTGATGTACCCGATGGAGAAGACGCCGCAGTCGCCGCGCTTCCGCGGCCTGCACGCGTTGCGCCGCTATCCCAACGGCGAGGAGCGCTGCATCGCCTGCAAGCTGTGCGAGGCCGTGTGCCCGGCGCTGGCGATCACCATCGACTCCGAGCAGCGCGCCGACGGCACCCGCCGCACAACGCGCTACGACATCGACCTGTTCAAGTGCATCTACTGCGGCTTCTGCGAGGAGTCGTGCCCGGTCGACTCGATCGTCGAGACGCACGTGCTCGAGTACCACTTCGAGAACCGCGGCGAGAACATCGTCAACAAGCAGCAGCTGCTGGCGCTGGGCGACCGGCTCGAGGCCGAGATCGCCGAACGCCGCGCCGCCGACGCCGCCTTCCGCTGAGGACCGCATGGACTTCTCTCTGCTTGCCTTCCTCGCCTTCGCCGCCGTGACCGTGGTCGCCGCCGGCGCGGTGATCAGCGTCCGCAACCCGGTGCACGCGGCGCTGTGCCTGGTGCTGGCGTTCTTCACCGTGGCCTGCACCTGGATCCTGGCCGACGCCGAGTTCCTCGGCATCGCCCTGGTGGTGGTCTACGTCGGCGCGGTGATGGTGCTGTTCCTGTTCGTGGTGATGATGCTGGACATCGACATCGTCGAGCTGCGCGAGGGCTACGTGCGCTACCTGCCGCTGGGGCTGCTGGTGGCGGTGGTGATGCTGGCCGAGATGCTGGTGTTGATCGGCATCCGCGCGCGCGCGACGCCGTTCGGCGCCGACCCGGCGGCCGCGGCGGGGACGCCCAACATCGAGTGGCTCGCCTCGCGGCTGTTCAGCAACTTCCTGCTGCCGTTCGAGGTCGCCGCACTGATCCTGACCGTGGCGGTGATCGCCGCGGTCACCCTGACCCTGCGCCGGCGCGAGGGCACCAAGCACCAGAACCCCAGCGCGCAGGCGCGGGTGAAGGCGGCCGACCGCTTCCGCATGGTCAGCATGTCGGCCGAGAAGCCGGTCGTGGACGCGCCCGCCGGGACCGGCGCCGACGGGGAGGCGAAGTGATGGAGATGTTCGGCCAGGGCCTGTCGCTGGGCCACTACCTCGCGCTCGGCGCCGCGCTGTTCTGCATCGGCGTCGCCGGCATCTTCCTCAACCGCAAGAACGTCATCATCCTGCTGATGTCGATCGAGTTGATCCTGCTCGCGGTCAACGTCAACTTCGTGGCGTTCTCGCGCGACGCTGGCGACGCGGCCGGGCAGGTGTTCGTGTTCTTCATCCTCACCGTGGCCGCGGCCGAGGCCGCGATCGGCCTTGCCATCCTGGTCACGCTGTTCCGCAACCGGCGCACGATCAACGTCGCCGAAATCGATACCTTGAAGGGCTGACGGATGATGCCGGGCATGGAATTCGCGATCTCGAAAACGGTGCTGCTGGCGATCGTGCTGGCGCCGCTGCTCGGCGCGATCGTGGCCGGGCTGTTCGGCCGCCAGGTCGGACGCGCGGGCGCGCACTGGATCACGATCCTCGGCGTGGCGGCCAGCTGCGCGCTGTCGTGCCACGTGCTCTGGCAGCTGGCGGGGCAGGGCGCGGCGCCGTTCAACGAGAACGTCTACACCTTCTTCCAGGTCGGCACGTACGACGCCCACGTCGGCTTCATGGTCGACAAGCTCACCGCGATGATGATGGTGGTCGTCACCTTCGTGTCGCTGCTGGTGCACGTCTACACCATCGGCTACATGGCCGACGATCCCGGCTACCAGCGCTTCTTCTCCTACATCAGCCTGTTCACGTTCTCGATGCTGATGCTGGTGATGTCCAACAACTTCCTGCAGCTGTTCTTCGGCTGGGAAGCGGTGGGCCTGGTGTCGTACCTGCTGATCGGGTTCTGGTTCAAGCGCCCGACGGCGGTGTTCGCCAACCTCAAGGCCTTCCTGGTCAACCGCGTCGGCGACTTCGGCTTCCTGCTCGGCATCGCCGGCGTCGCGTACTGGTTCGGCACGCTCGACTACGCGACGGTGTTCGCCAACGCCAGCGACAAGATCGGCGGCGGCCAGGTGGTCGCCATCCTGCAGGGGCACGAGTGGTCGGTGGCGACGGTGATCTGCCTGTGCCTGTTCGTCGGCGCGATGGGCAAGTCGGCGCAGGTGCCGCTGCACGTGTGGCTGCCCGACTCGATGGAAGGCCCCACCCCGATCTCGGCGCTGATCCACGCCGCGACGATGGTCACCGCCGGCATCTTCATGGTCGCGCGCATGTCGCCGCTGTTCGAGCTGAGCGAGACCGCGCTGAACTTCGTGCTGTTCATCGGCGCCACCACGGCCTTCTTCACCGGCCTGATCGGCATGGTGCAGAACGACATCAAGCGCGTGGTCGCGTACTCGACGCTGTCGCAGCTGGGCTACATGACCGTGGCGCTGGGCGTGTCGGCCTACAGCGCCGGCGTCTACCACCTGATGACCCACGCCTTCTTCAAGGCGCTGCTGTTCCTGGCCGCCGGCTCGGTGATCATCGGCATGCACCACGAGCAGGACATGCGCCGCATGGGCGGCCTGCGCAAGTACATGCCGGTGACCTACTGGACGATGCTGATCGGCACCCTGGCGCTGGTCGGCACGCCGTTCTTCAGCGGCTTCTACTCGAAGGACACCATCATCGAGGCGGCCGGGCACCACGCGCACGAGGCCGGCAACTGGATCGCGGCCTACGGCTACTGGGCGGTGCTGCTGGGCGCCTTCGTCACCTCGTTCTACAGCTTCCGCCTGCTGTACCTGACCTTCCACGGCGCGCCGCGCTGGCACGACCGCGAGCCCGCGGGCTACGTCGCGCCGGAAGCCGATTCCAGCGAGCACGAGAGCGAGCTCGCGCACTCGCACGAGGCGCACGGCGACGCCCATGGCCACGACGGCGCGCACGATCCGCACGAGTCGCCGTGGGTCGTCACCGTGCCGCTGGCGCTGCTGGCCGTGTTCTCGATCGGGATCGGCTTCGTGACCATCGGCCCGATGCTGTTCGGCACCGACATGATGGGCCATGCCAGGCAACTGCCGTTCTTCCTCGGCTCGATCGACGTCGCCGGCCCGCGCGACGTGGTCGGCATCCTCGGCGCCGAGTTCCACGGCCCGGTCGCGTTCGCGCTGCACGGGTTCGTGGCGCCGGCGTTCTGGCTGGCCTTCGCCGGCTTCGCGGTGGCCACGGTCATGTACCTGCTCAAGCCCGGCCTGCCGGCCAAGGTCGCCAGGGTGCTGGCGCTGCCGATCCGCGTGCTGAACAACAAGTACGGCATGGATGACCTGTGGATCAAGGGCCTGGCCGGCGGCAGCGTGCTGCTCGGCAGGCTCTCGCGCAAGAACGACGAGAAGGTGGTGGACGGCGCCTTCGTCAACGGCAGCGCGCGCCTCGTCGACCTGTTCTCGGGCGTGCTGCGGCGCACCCAGTCCGGATTCCTCTACCACTACGCCTTCGCGATGATCCTCGGCCTGATTGCCCTGCTGGCCGTCCTGATCCGCTACTGGCGCTGACGTCACGGAAGCGAACAAGTGTCGAACTGGCCCCTCCTGAGTCTGTTGATCTGGCTGCCGATCGTCGGCGGCGGACTGGTGCTCGCGCTCGGCAACGATCGCGCCGGCGCGGCGCGCTGGCTGTCGCTGGCGATCGCGGTGGCGGCGTTCGCGCTGAGCATCCCGCTGTTCACCGGCTTCGACCCCGCCAACGCCGGCCTGCAGTTCATCGAGCGCCGCGAGTGGATCCCGGCCTACGACATCCAGTACCACCTGGGCGCCGACGGCATCTCGATCGCGTTGATCATCCTGACCACGATCACCACGGCGCTGGTGCTGGTCGGCGCATGGGGTTCGGTGGAAAAGCGCGTGAGCCAGTACTTCGCCACGATGCTGATCCTCGAGGGCGTGATGATCGGCGTGTTCTGCGCGGTCGACTCGATCCTGTTCTACGCCTTCTTCGAGGGCATGCTGATCCCGATGTTCATCATCATCGGCGTGTGGGGCGGGCCGCGCCGCGTGTACGCATCGGTGAAGTTCTTCCTCTACACCTTCCTCGGCTCGGTGTTCATGCTGGTCGGGCTGATCTACCTGTACCTGAAGGGCGGCAGCTGGCAGATCCCCGACCTGGCCGCGATGCCGCTGACGGCGGGGGAGCAGGCATGGCTGTTCTTCGCCTTCCTGATCGCCTTCGCGGTCAAGGTGCCGATGTTCCCGGTCCACACCTGGCTGCCCGACGCCCACGTCGAGGCGCCGACCGGCGGATCGGTGATCCTGGCCGCGATCATGCTGAAGATCGGCGGATACGGCTTCCTGCGCTTCAGCCTGCCGATCGTGCCGGACGCGAGCCACGAGTTCGCCTGGCTCGTCATCGCGATGTCGCTGATCGCGATCATCTACGTCGGCCTGGTCGCGCTGGTGCAGGACGACATGAAGAAGCTGATCGCCTACTCGTCGATCGCGCACATGGGCTTCGTGACGCTGGGCACCTTCATCGCGCTGTCGCTGGTGCGCGACGCCAACCACGTCGACACCGCGCGCCTGGGCCTGCAGGGCGCCATGGTGCAGATGGTCTCGCACGGCTTCATTTCCGGCGCGCTGTTCTCATGCGTCGGCGTGCTCTACGACCGCATGCACTCGCGCCGCATCGCCGATTACGGCGGCGTGGCCAACGTGATGCCCTGGTTCGCGACGTTCTGGATCTTCTTCGCGATGGCCAACTCGGGCCTGCCCGGCACCAGCGGCTTCGTCGGCGAGTTCATGGTGATCCTGGCCAGCTTCCAGCAGCACCCGCTGATCGCCTTCGGCGCGGCGACCACGCTGCTGACCGGCGCCGGCTACTCGCTGTGGCTGGCCAAGCGCGTGATCTGGGGCGAGGTCGGCAACGCGCACGTCGCCGAGCTGAAGGACATCAACATGCGCGAATGGATCGTGCTCGGCGTCTTCGCCGCCGGCGTGCTGCTGGTCGGCGTCTGGCCGAAGCCGCTGACCGACCTGATGGAACCTTCCATCGCGCAACTGGCGGCGCAGCTCGCCGCAAGCAAGCTTTGAGGACGGTGCAGCGATGATTGCCGGCTTGATGATGCAGGGGACGATGGCCACGCAGGTGCGGACGCTCGCCGACGTCGCGCCGCTCGCGCCCGAGCTGCTGGTGGTGCTGGGCGCGTTCGCGCTGCTGATGCTCGACCTGTTCCTGGACGAGCGCCGCCGCATCGTGACCCACGCCTGCGCGATCGCCGTGCTGCTGGCCGCGACGGTGATGGTGGCCATGGGCACGGGCGGGCAGGGCACGGTGATGGACGGCATGTTCGTGCGCGACGACGTCGCCGACGTGCTCAAGGCGACGCTGCTGCTGGTCTCGGCGACCGCGCTGGGCTACATGTGGACGTTCATGCGCGAGCGCAGCCTGTACAAGGGCGAGCTGCCGGTGCTGGTCCTGTTCGCGACCGCGGGCATGATGCTGCTGGTCTCGGCCGGCAACCTGACCATGGTCTACCTGGGCCTGGAGCTGCTGGCGCTGAGCTCGTACGCGCTGGTGGCGATCGACCGCGACAGCCCGCTGTCGTCGGAAGCGGCGATGAAGTACTTCGTGCTCGGCTCGCTGGCGTCCGGCATGCTGCTGTACGGCATGTCGCTGCTGTACGGCGCCGCCCACACGCTCGACCTGGCCGGCATCCACGCCGCCATCGCCAGCCTCGACGGCGACGACCGCGTGCTGATGCTCACCGGCCTGGTGTTCCTGGTCGTCGGGATCGCCTTCAAGTTCGGCGCGGCGCCCTTCCACATGTGGCTGCCGGACACCTACCACGGCGCGCCGACCCCGATCACGCTGTTCATCGGCTCGGCGCCGAAGCTGGCGGCATTCGGCATGACCTACCGGCTGCTCGATTCCGGTCTGGCCCCGGCGGGCGACCAGTGGCACCTGCTGCTGGCCGCGCTGGCGGCGCTGTCGCTGGCGATCGGCAACGTGGTGGCGATCGCGCAGACCAACCTCAAGCGCATGCTGGCCTATTCGACGGTCTCGCACGTGGGCTTCCTGTTCCTCGGCTTCGCCGGCGGCGGGCCCGAGGGCTACGCGGCGGCGATGTTCTACGCGATCAGCTACGCGATCATGGCGGCGGCGGCATTCGGCGCGATCGTGCTGCTGTCGCGGCGCGGCTTCGAGGCCGACCGCATCGACGACTTCAAGGGCCTGAACGCGCGCAACCCGTGGATGGCCGGGCTGGTGCTGTGCATCATGGCCTCGCTGGCCGGCGTGCCGCCGTTCCTGGGCTTCTGGGCCAAGCTCGCGGTGCTGCGCGCCGCGCTGCAAGGCGACCTGCTGTGGCTGGCGATCGTCGGGATCGTGTTCGCGGTGATCGGCGCGTTCTACTACCTGCGCGTGATCAAGGTGATGTACTTCGACGAGCCCGCCGGCGAGCCGCTGCAGGTGCGCCCGGGCAAGCCGCTGCAGGTGGTGTTCTCGATCAACGCGCTGGCGCTGCTGGTGCTGGGCTTCGCCTGGAGCCCGGTGATGGCGTGGTGCCAGCGGGCCTTCGGGATCTAGCGCGACGAGGTCGGGAGTCTGTTTCCCGTAAAGTTCGGTCGCGGAGTTCGGCCTGCCGTTCGTTCGTGCAGTGACTCCGGGCGGATACGCGAGGGAAGGCGGCGGCCGGGGAGTCGCTCTTCCGGCAGCAGGGCATCCTGCCCTGATGCCGGCGCCGGCCATCCATGGCCGGCTTGACGCGACTCCCCGGCCGCCGCCTTCCTCCGTTGCGTCGCTTCGGAGCCGAAAGCGTTGCCCGCTCCGCAGGTCGGCCTCTGCGCCCGACGCGCCTTACGAGAAATGGCGTAACGCGTCCGGACGCGCTTTCTAGTACCCAGATTGTTCCCGCACCGTTGAGGAGCGCTTCCTTGGGCGCGGGCCTTCCGGGTAAACGGGGATTCCTACGGCTGTGGGGCGAGCGTCGGGCGGGAGCCCAGACCTACGTTATGAGCGAGCTTGCGTTTCGCAGCCGGAGCGACGAATCGCCAAGTGGAAGCCGGTGGCCGGGGGATCGCGGCTGAGCCGGCCATGGATGGCCGGCGCCCCCGTCAGGACAGGATGTCCTGCCGGGGGAAGAGCGATCCCCCGGCCGCCGGCTTCCCTCGCGCATCCGACCGAAGTCACCGCGAGCGCGCTGCATCGACAACCGGTACGCAGGGTGCGGATGAGTCCTGATTCAGGAACAACGTCCCGGCGGCTTGCAATCCTTCCCCGCAGTCACCATAATTCCGCGTCTGATGCGGGGTGGAGCAGTCTGGCAGCTCGTCGGGCTCATAACCCGAAGGTCGCAGGTTCAAATCCTGCCCCCGCTACCAGCTTTTCGCGATCGACGGAAAGCCTCCACGGAGGCTTTTTTTGATGGCGGCAAGTCGGGCTCTTTCGAGGTCGCTTCAGCCTCGAAGCCGAAATCCAGTGGTATCGGACAAGGGGCCCAACGGGCCCCTTGTCGTTTTTGGGGCGCGGCAACGCGTTGCACGGATCCAGGGCACAGATGACCGACAAGGCAACCCAAATCGCGAACCTGCTGGCGCCGACCATCCGCTCCCTCGGGCTGGAGCTGCTCGGCGCCGAGTACCTGCCGGCACCCGGCAGCGCGGTGCTGCGCCTGTACATCGACGTGCCGGCCGACGCCGCTGAAGGGCGCCAGGTCGGCATCGAGGATTGCGAGGCGGTGAGCCGCGAGGTGTCCGGGCAGCTCGACGTGGAGGATCCGATCAGCGGCCAGTACACGCTGGAGGTGTCGTCGCCGGGCGTCGACCGCCCGCTGTTCGCGCCGGCGCAGTTCGCCCGCTTCATCGGCGAGCGCGCGAAGGTCGGGCTGAAGCTGCCGCAGGACGGGCGCCGCCGGCTGCAGGGCGTGATCGCCGCTGTCGATGGCGACCGCATCGTTTTCGAGGTCGACGGCGCGCCGGTCGAGGTCGCGTTCGACAACATCGACAAGGCGCGGCTGGTGCCGGACTGGGCGGCGCTGGGGCTGGCGCCGGCGCGCGACGGGTCCGGGCGCGACGCGCGGCCGGGCAAGCGGAAGACCGATGGCGCCGGCAAGGCGCCGCGCAAGGGAAAGACGGACCAGTAATGCGTTTGCCGGGCGTCGACGCAGCGCGTCGCGGCACCGGTTGTTTTGGCCCTCCGGGGCGGCCAGGCGGAAGGCCTGGCGGGATCGCGGGGGCGTGGCCCCCGCTTGCCGAAGCGAACGAACCAAGAGATCCAGAGGCGTAATCAGAATGAGCAAGGAACTGTTGCTGGTCGTGGACGCGGTGGCCAACGAGAAGGGCGTGCCGGAATCCGTGATCCTCGAGGCCATCGAGGCCGCGCTGGCCACCGCGGCCAAGAAGCGCTACCTCGAGCAGGACGTGCTGACGCGCGTCAAGATCGACGCGAAGGACGGCAGCTACCAGACCTTCCGGCGCTGGGAGGTCGTGGCCGACGACGTCGTCATGGAGTCGCCCGACCGCCAGATCCGCCTGATGGACGCGGTCGACGAGGCCGAGGGCGTCGAGGTCGGCGACTACATCGAGGAGCAGATCGAGAACGTCGACTTCGGCCGCATCGCCGCGCAGGCCGCCAAGCAGGTGATCGTGCAGCGCGTGCGCGAGGCCGAGCGCGCGCAGGTCGTCGACCAGTGGAAGGACCGCATCGGCGAGCTGGTGACCGGCATCGTCAAGCGCGTGGAGCGTGGCAACGTCTACGTCGACCTGGGCGGCAACGCCGAGGCCTTCATCCCCAAGGACAAGGCGATCCCGCGCGACGTCGTGCGCGCCGGCGACCGCATCCGCGGCTACCTCTACGACGTGCGCAGCGAGCCGCGCGGCCCGCAGCTGTTCATCAGCCGCGCGGCGCCGGAATTCATGATGGAGCTGTTCAAGCTCGAGGTGCCGGAAGTCGGCCAGGGCCTGGTCGAGATCAAGGCCTGCGCGCGCGACCCGGGCGACCGCGCCAAGATCGCCGTGCTCGCCTACGACAACCGCACCGACCCGATCGGCGCCTGCATCGGCATGCGCGGCTCGCGCGTGCAGGCGGTGTCGAACGAGCTCAACGGCGAGCGCGTCGACATCGTGCTGTGGTCGGACAACCCCGCGCAGTTCGTGATCAACGCGATGGCGCCGGCCGAGGTGCAGTCGATCATCGTCGACGAGGAAAAGCATTCGATGGACCTCGCGGTCGCCGAGGACCGCCTCGCGCAGGCGATCGGCAAGGGCGGCCAGAACGTGCGCCTGGCCAGCCGCCTGTCGGGTTGGCAGCTCAACGTGATGACCCAGGACCAGGTGGCCGAGAAGTCCGAGTCCGAGCAGGCCGCCGCGCGCGCGCTGTTCCAGGAAAAGCTCGAGGTCGACGAGGAAATCGCCGGCATCCTCGTGGCCGAGGGCTTCACCACGGTCGAGGAAATCGCCTACGTGCCGGTCGGCGAGCTGCTCGCGGTCGAGGGCTTCGACGAGGACATCGTCGAGGAACTGCGCGCCCGCGCGCGCGACGCGCTGCTCAACGATGCGCTCGCGGTCGAGGAGGAACTCGACGAGAACGCCCCCGCCGACGACCTGCTCGCGCTGGAAGGCATGGACGACGAGACCGCGTTCGCGCTGGCCTCGCACGGCGTGCGCACCAGCGAGGACCTGTCGGACCTGGGCGCGGACGAGGTCGTGGAGTTCGGAATCGAGGGCCTGGACGGGGAGCGCGCCGCCGCGCTCATCCTGGCCGCGCGCGCCGAGGAGATCGCAAGGCTCGAGCGTGAAGGCTGATGCCGCGGCCGCCGGCGGGGCGCATGCCCGGCCCGCGGCCCCCGGGAAAGGTGCCACGCGCATGTAATCGCTAGAATGGCTCCATCACGCGCCGGCCACGGCCGGCGCACAGGACAACGGAATCCGAATGTCGCAGCAAACCACCATCCGCAAGCTTGCCGAACTGGTCAACGCGCCGGTCGAGAAACTGCTGGAGCAGCTGGCCGAGGCCGGCATGAAGTTCAGCGATCCCGACCAGGTCGTCACCAGCACCGAGAAGGTCAAGCTTCTGGGCTTCCTGCGCCGCACCCACGGCAAGGCCGACAAGCCTGCCGAGGAAGCGGTCGTTCCGAAGAAGATCACGCTCAACCGCAGCCGCAAGCAGGAGCTCACCGTCGGCGGCGGCAAGAACCGCGCCACGGTGGACGTGGTCGTGCGCAAGAAGGTCACGCTGGTCAAGCCCGGCGAGGCCGCCGCGCCGGCGCAGCCCGCGCAGGCGACGGAGAACGACGAGCGCGCCGAGATCCTGCGCAAGCTGGAGGAATCCAGGCTGCGCAACCTCAGCGAGCAGCAGCGCCTGGCCGAGGAGGACAAGCGCCGCGCCGAGGAAGCCGTCGAGCGCAAGCGCAAGGAAGAGCAGGAGGCCGAGCGCCTGCGCGTGGAGGCCGAGCTGGCAGCCGCCGCCGTGCCCGCCGAGGAAGACGGCACCGTGCGCAAGGTCGCGGGCCACGGCCACGGCCATCCCAAGCCGGCCGCCCCGCGCGACGAGCGCGGCGCGCACAAGGCCGCGCACAAGACCCGCGGCTCGCACGTCATGGTGGCGGGCGTCGAGGACGACGACAACGCCGCGCGCTTCGCCGGCCAGCTGCACCTGAGCGCCGCCGAGCGGGCGCGCCGCACCACCGCGCGGCCCAAGGCGCGCGGTGCGCGCCAGGGCAGGGACCAGGCCCGCACCGGCACCGGCTTCACCCGGCCGACCGCGCCGGTGGTGCGCGAGGTCGCGATCGGCGAGGCGATCACCGTGGCCGACCTCGCCCAGAAGCTGGCGATGAAGGGCGGCGACGTGGTCAAGGCGCTGTTCAAGATGGGCGTGATGGCCACCATCACTCAGACCATCGACCACGACACCGCGGTGCTGGTCACCGAGGAGCTCGGCCACGCCGCCGTGCGCGCCGCCGACGACGATGCCGAGACCGAGCTGCTGGCGCACGTGGAGGAGATGCAGGGCGACAAGGTCGCGCGTCCCCCGGTGGTCACCATCATGGGCCACGTCGACCACGGCAAGACCTCGCTGCTCGACTACATCCGCCGCACCAAGGTCGCCTCGGGCGAGGCCGGCGGCATCACCCAGCACATCGGCGCCTACCACGTCGAGACCGCGAAGGGCGTCATCAGCTTCCTCGACACCCCGGGCCATGCCGCGTTCACCTCGATGCGCGCGCGCGGCGCGAAGCTGACCGACATCGTGGTGCTGGTGGTCGCGGCCGACGACGGCGTGATGCCGCAGACGGTCGAGGCGATCCAGCACGCGAAGGCGGCCGGCGTGCCGCTGATCGTGGCGATCAACAAGGTCGACAAGTCCGACGCCGACCCCAGCCGCATCAAGAACGAGCTGCTCGCGCACGACGTGGTCGCCGAGGAATTCGGCGGCGACACCCAGATGGTCGAGCTGTCGGCCAAGACCGGGCAGGGCGTGGACACGCTGCTGGACGCGATCTCGCTGCAGGCCGAGGTGCTCGAGCTCAAGGCGGTGCCGGACGGCCGCGCCACCGGCGTGGTCATCGAGTCCTCGCTGGACAAGGGCCGCGGCCCGGTGGCGACCGTGCTGGTGCAGCAGGGCCTGCTGCAGAAGGGCGACTACCTGGTGTGCGGCGTGCAGTACGGCCGCGTGCGCGCGCTGTTCGACGAGAACGGCAAGCAGCCGGCCAGCGCCGGCCCGTCGATCCCGGTGCAGGTGCTCGGCCTGTCGGGCGTGCCCGACGCCGGCGACGACTTCGTCGTGGTCGAGGACGAGCGCCTGGCCAAGGACGTGGCCCAGCAGCGCGACGCCAAGCGCCGCGAGACCCGCCTGGTCAGCCAGGCCGGCAACCGCATGGAAGACATCATGGCGCAGATGGGCGAGGGCTCCGGCCAGCTCAGCCTGCCGCTGATCATCAAGGCCGACGTGCAGGGTTCGGTGCAGGCGCTGCGCGAGGCCTTGACCGCGCTGTCCAACGACCAGATCCGCATCAACGTGATCGGCGCGGGCGTCGGCGGCATCACCGAGTCCGACGCCCAGCTCGCCGCGACATCCAAGGCCACCGTGATCGGCTTCAACGTCCGCGCCGACGCTTCCGCGCGGCGGGTGATCGAGGGCAACGGCGTGGACCTGCGCTACTTCTCGATCATCTACGACGTGATCGACCAGGTGAAGCAGGTGGCCTCGGGCATCCTGGGCGTGGAGATCCGCGAGGAGATCATCGGCACCGCGCAGGTGCGCGAGGTGTTCCGCAGCTCCAAGTTCGGCGCCGTCGCCGGCTGCATGGTGGTCGAGGGCGTGGTCAAGCGCCACAAGCCGATCCGCGTGCTGCGCGACAACACGGTCATCTTCGAGGGCGAGCTGGAATCGCTGCGCCGCTTCAAGGAGAACGTCGACGAGGTGCGCGTCAACACCGAGTGCGGCATCGGCGTGAAGGCCTACAACGACGTGCAGCCGGGCGACCAGATCGAGTGCTTCGAGCGGATCGAGGTGCAGCGGACGCTGTAATGACGAAGTCGTTCACCCGCACCGACCGCGTCTCCGCCCAGCTCCGCCGCGAGCTGGGCACGCTGGTGCGCGAAGCCGTGGCCGAGCACGGGCTGCCGTCGGTCAGCGTGTCGGACGTTGAGGTCACACGCGACATGGCGCATGCCAAGGTGTTCGTCACCGCGCTGCAGGCCGAGCGGGCGCAGGAAGCGCTGAAGGGGCTCAAGGCCGCCGCGCCGGAGATCCGCTACCGGCTCGCGCGCGCGGTGAAGATGCGCCACGTGCCGGAGCTGCATTTCCACTACGACGATTCGGTCGACCGCGGCGAGCGTATCGGGCAGCTGCTGCGCGACGCGCCGGAGCCGGGCGAGGGCTGACAGGCACTCGTGGGGGCGGCTTCAGTCGCGGGCTTCTGCACCGGCCGCAGCGGGATAGCGAAAGCCCGGGCCGCGGTGCACGAAGGAAGAGCTCGCGGCTGAAGCCGCTCCCACAAGCGCGCGCCGCCGCCCCCTACAATCCCCGCATGACCAAGCCGCCGCGCACCAGGTTCCGCAAGCTCGACGGCATCCTGCTGCTCGACAAGCCGCGCGGGCTGAGTTCCAACCAGGCGCTGCAGCGCGTGCGGCACCTGTTCCGCGCGGAGAAGGCCGGCCACACCGGCAGCCTCGATCCCCTGGCGACCGGCCTGCTGCCGGTGTGCTTCGGCGAGGCGACCAAGATCGCCGGCGGCCTGCTCGGCGCGCGCAAGGCCTACGACGCCGTCGCGCGCCTGGGCACCACCACCGACACCGACGACGCCGACGGCAAGCCGCTGCGCGAGCGGCCGGTGCCGGCGCTGGACATCGGCACCCTGGATGCCGCGCTGCGCGCACTGACCGGGCGCATCCGCCAGCGCCCGCCGATCTACTCGGCGCTCAAGCGCGGGGGCGAGCCGCTGTACGCCAAGGCGCGCCGCGGCGAGGTGGTGGAGGTCGAGGAACGCGAGGTCGACGTCCACGTCTTCGAACTGCAATCGGCCGCCGACCTGCTCGACGCCGGCGAGCCGCTGCTGCGCCTGCACGTGGAATGCGGCTCGGGCACCTACGTGCGCAGCCTGGTGCGCGACCTCGGCGAGGCGCTGGGCTGCGGCGCCCACATCGCCGAGCTGCGCCGGCTCTGGGTCGACCCCTTCCGCGAGCCGAAGCTGTGGACGCTAGAGGCCCTGCAGGCGCTGGCCGGGCGCGGCGAGGCCGGCCTGGACGCCTGCCTGCTGCCGGTGGAAAGCGGCATGGCCTCGTGGCCCCCGGTCGACGTCGACCCCGCCCAGGCCGCGCGACTGGCCCATGGCCAGGGCGTCGCCGGCCATTTCCACCCGCCGGGTGCGGTGGCCATCTTCGACCCGGCCGGCCGGGCGCTGGGGCTGGGCGAGGTGGACGGCGAGGGCCGGCTGCGCCCGCAGCGCTTGTTCAGCTGGGCCTGCGCCCAGCCCGCCGCGCGGGTGGCGGGAACCGGCTGAACTTGTCCCGCGGGCCTGCAACCGCTACAATTTTGCGGCTTTTTTCAAGCACTTCCGCACCATCTTCCCAAGGCAAACGGCGAGCCTTGCGGTGCGTGGGCGATGCCACCGGCATCGCCACGTTCCTGCGGGCCACGCATCACAGAGGCAACAGCATGTCCATCGACACCAGCACCGTCATCAACGACCACAAGCGCGGCGACAGCGACACCGGCTCGCCGGAGGTCCAGGTCGCCCTGCTCAGCGCGCGCATCGCGCACCTGACCGAGCACTTCAAGACCCACAAGCACGACCACCACAGCCGTCGTGGCCTGCTCAAGATGGTCAACCGCCGCCGCAGCCTGCTCGACTACCTGCACCGCAAGGACGTGGCGCGCTACAAGGCCCTGATCGAGAAGCTCGGCCTGCGCCGCTGACCCAGCACCCGGCCGCGGCGCAGCAATGCGCCGCGGTTTCTGTTTCATGCACGTCCAACCCGTGGTTCTGTCATCCCGAGCGGAGCGAGGGATCTGCTTTCCCTGAAGCGAAGAACGAAAGCAGATTCCTCACTGCGTTCGGCATGACAGGGCAGATGGCCATCGCGCGAGGCAGGGGCCTTGCGCGGAACATTCGAAACAAAGGAAAACCAACCGTGGCAAAAGTTACCAAGAGCTTCCAGTACGGCAACCGGACGGTCACGCTCGAGACCGGCGAGGTCGCGCGCCAGGCCGGCGGCGCCGTCGTGGTGTCGGTCGACGGCACCGTCCTGCTGGTCACCGCCGTGGCCAACAAGACCGCGCGCGAGGGGCAGGACTTCTTCCCCCTCACCGTCGATTACCAGGAGAAGTTCTACGCAGGCGGCCGCATCCCCGGCGGCTTCTTCAAGCGCGAAGGCCGCGCGACCGAGAAGGAGACGCTGACCTCGCGCCTGATCGACCGCCCGATCCGCCCGCTGTTCCCCGAGGGCTTCCGCAACGAAGTCCAGATCATCGCCACGGTGATGTCGCTCAACCCCGAGGTCGACGGCGACATCCCGGCGCTGCTCGGCGCCTCCGCCGCGATGGCGCTCACCGGCGCCCCGTTCCAGGGCCCGATCGGCGCCGCCAAGGTCGGCTACAAGGACGGCCAGTACCTGCTCAACCCGACCGCCACCGAGCTCAAGGATTCCAAGCTCGAGCTGGTCGTGGCCGGCACCGCGCAGGCGGTGCTCATGGTCGAGTCCGAGGCCGACGAGCTGTCTGAGGACGTGATGCTCGGCGCTGTGATGTTCGGCCACCAGCAGATGCAGGTCGCCATCAACGCGATCAACGAACTGGTCGCCGAGGCCGGCAAGCCGAAGTGGACGTGGGAAGCCCCGGCCGCCGACGCCAACATGGTCGCCGCGCTCAAGGGCGCCATCGGCGATCGACTGACCCAGGCTTTCGCCGTGCGCGACAAGCTCGAGCGCAAGGACGCGATCTCCGCGCTGAAGAAGGACGTGATCGCCGGCCTGGCCGAGCAGATCGAATCCGCCGGCTGGAACCCGGCCGAAGTCTCCAAGCAGTTCAGCGAGCTCGAGTACGAGACCATGCGTGGCTCGGTGCTGAGCACCAAGGTCCGCATCGACGGCCGCGCGCTCGACACCGTGCGCCCGATCACCACCAAGGTCGGCGTGCTGCCGCGCACCCACGGCTCGGCGCTGTTCACCCGCGGCGAGACCCAGGCGATCGTCGTCACCACGCTGGGCACCGCGCGCGACGGCCAGATCATCGATGCCGTCTCGGGCGAGTACAAGGAACACTTCCTGTTCCACTACAACTTCCCGCCGTACTCGGTCGGCGAAGCCGGCCGCATGATGGGCCCGAAGCGCCGCGAGATCGGCCACGGCCGCCTGGCCAAGCGCGGCGTGCTCGCCGTGATGCCGACGATGGAGGAGTTCCCGTACACCATCCGCGTCGTCTCGGAGATCACCGAGTCGAACGGTTCCTCGTCGATGGCCTCGGTCTGCGGCAGCTCGCTGTCGCTGATGGACGCCGGCGTGCCGATCAAGGCGCCGGTCGCGGGCATCGCGATGGGCCTGGTGAAGGAAGGCAACGACTTCGTCGTGCTGTCCGACATCCTCGGCGACGAGGACCACCTCGGCGACATGGACTTCAAGGTCGCCGGCACGTCCAACGGCATCTCCGCGCTGCAGATGGACATCAAGATCCAGGGCATCACCGAGGAGATCATGAAGGTCGCGCTGGCCCAGGCCAGGCAGGGCCGCCTGCATATCCTCGGCGAGATGGCCGGCTCGCTGACCGCGCCGCGCCCGGAGCTGAGCGACTTCGCGCCGCGCCTGATCACCATCAAGATCCACCCCGACAAGATCCGCGAGGTGATCGGCAAGGGCGGTTCGGTGATCCAGGCGATCACCAAGGAAACCGGCACCCAGATCGACATCCAGGACGACGGCACCATCACCATCGCCTCGGTCGACGCCGCCGCCGGCAAGGCCGCCAAGGACCGCATCGAGCAGATCACCTCCGACGTCGAGCCCGGCCGCATCTACGAGGGCAAGGTCGTCAAGCTGATGGACTTCGGCGCGTTCGTGACCATCTCCCCCGGCAAGGACGGCCTGGTGCACGTCTCGCAGATCTCCAACGAGCGCGTCGAGAAGGTTTCCGACAAGCTCAAGGAAGGCGACATCGTCAAAGTCAAGGTGCTCGAGGTCGACAAGCAGGGCCGCATCCGCCTGTCGATGAAGGCCGTCGAGGAAGGCGAGGGCGCGCCGGCCGCGTAAGCCGGGCGACATTGCGCGATACCGGAAAAGCGGGCTTCGGCCCGCTTTTTCTTTGCGCCGTTTTCTTGACTTTCGGGAAGAGCGGCGCTTCTCGTGGGTGGCTGTGGGCGCCGCGAGCGGATGGCCTTGGGTGCGAATGTCCCCCGGCATCCGCCTGCGGCGGCTGCCTCCTCCTTTACTTCGCCCCAAAGGGTTCCCGGTCGCGCCGGGGCCCGTCAGGTAGCGACAACGCACGCGATCACAACGAATGAGCCGGATCCCGCGGATTCGCCTAATACACAACGATATTGTATATTTCGCGCCCCGCACCAACGCGCCCGCGCATGCCCGGCAAGCCCCAGTACGTCGCGCTGTCGGAGTTCCGCTTCCGTCTGGCGCAGTTCCTGCATTTCAGCGAGGCCGCGGCGCGCGCCGAGGGCATCACGCCGGCGCAGTACCTGCTGCTGCTGCATCTGCATGGCTTCCCGGGCCGCGGCTGGGGCACGGTGGGCGAGCTGGCCGGGCGCCTGCAGGCCAGCCACCAGGGCACGGCCGCGCTGGTGCAACGCTGCGAGCGCAACGGGCTGGTCGGCAAGCGCCGCAGCCGCAGCGACGCGCGCTGCGTCGAGATCCGGCCAACGCCGCGCGCGCGCGCGCTGGTCGCGCGGATCGCCGGGTGCCATGCGCAGGCGCTGGCGCAAATGGACGAGGTGTTCCGCGCCGCGAGCGCGGCCGGCGCCAGCATCGGGATCGAACGGGCGCCGCGCGGCGCCGGGCAAGCGCAACGAAAGGGGATTCGAAGTGGAAAAGCGTGACTTCTCGGGCAGCAACCGACTGCTGCTGCTCTCGGCCTTCGCGGTGGTGATCGGCGGGCTCAGCACGCTCGGCGCATGGCTGCTGCTGGCGCTGATCCGGTTCTTCACCAACCTGTTCTTCTACCAGACGCTCTCGTTCGCGCAGTCCTCGCCAGCGGACAACACGCTGGGCGCGTGGGTGATCCTGGTGCCGGCGCTGGGTGGCCTCATCGTGGGCCTGATGGCGCGCTACGGCAGCGACAAGATCCGCGGCCACGGCATTCCGGAGGCGCTGGAGGCGATCCTGTTCGGCAAGAGCCAGATGTCGGCCAAGGTCGCCGTGCTCAAGCCGCTGTCGTCGGGCGTGGTGATCGGCAGCGGCGGGCCGTTCGGCGCGGAAGGGCCGATCATCATGACCGGCGGCGCGGCCGCCTCGCTGCTCGCGCAGGCCTTCCACCTGACCTCGGCCGAGCGCAAGGCGCTGCTGGTCGCCGGTGCGTGCGCGGGCATGACCGCGGTGTTCGGCACGCCGCTGGCGGCGATCCTGCTGGCGGTGGAGCTGCTGCTGTTCGAGCTGCGCCCGCGCAGCCTGCTGCCGGTGGCGCTGGCGTGCACGGTGGCCGGCTTCCTGCGCCCGCTGTGGGCCGAATCCGGTCCGCTGTTCGCGATGCAGACGCCGCCTGCGGAAACGATCGCGCTGCTCTCGTGCGTGGCCGCGGGCCTGGCCTGCGGGATGCTGTGCACGGCGATGACCGCGGTCCTGTACAAGGTCGAGGACGGCTTCGGGCGGCTGCCGATCCACTGGATGTGGTGGCCGGCGCTGGGCGGGCTGGTGGTCGGCCTGGGCGGCTGGCTGGAGCCGCGCGCGTTGGGCGTGGGCTACGACGTGATCGGCGACCTGCTGGCCAACCACCTGGCGCTGTCGGTGGTGGTCGCCCTGGTGCTGGTGAAGGCGGTGATCTGGG
>Ga0268289_100132_pt1 | contig 22599 bp, 20 predicted proteins | sample MetspNORM_FD_191340 | JGI IMG/M metagenome (GOLD analysis project Ga0268289, IMG submission 191340) | Soil microbial communities from San-Diego area, Southern California, United States - Methylocaldum sp. NOR-M | ecosystem: Environmental > Terrestrial > Soil > Desert | place: USA: California... | reverse complement strand
GGCGGCGGCTCGATCTGACGAAACTCGCAGCCGTTGTGCTCGACGAGGCCGACGAGATGCTCGATCTCGGATTCCGCGAGGATCTGGAATTCATTCTCGACGCAACTCCTGAAACCCGCCAGTCGCTTTTATTTTCGGCCACGATGCCGCGCGAAATCGAAGCGCTGGCGAAGCGCTACCAGCGCGACACCGTTCGCATCGAAACGGCAAGGCGCAACGAGCAGCATGCCGACATCGACTATCGCGCCATTCGCGTCGTGCCGGGCGACACTGAAAATGCCGTCGTCAATGTGCTGCGGTTTCATGAGGCCGGCGCGGCGCTTGTGTTTTGCTCGACGCGCGAAGCCGTAAAGCGGACGCACGCGCGTCTCGTGGAGCGTGGTTTTTCTGCCGTGGCCCTTTCGGGGGAGTTGACCCAGCAGGAGCGCACGCACGCGCTGCAAGCTCTGCGTGATGGCCGCGCCCGTGTTCTCGTCGCGACCGATGTGGCGGCGCGCGGGCTCGACTTGCCGGCTCTCGCGCTCGTCATTCACGCCGATCTTCCCAACGATGCCGAGACGCTTCTTCACCGCTCCGGCCGCACGGGACGGGCCGGCAACAAGGGGCTGTGCACTCTAATTGTGCCGTTCAACCGCCGACGCAAGGCCGATGCTCTGCTGGCCGGTGCCAAGCTCAAGGTCACGTGGGGACCGGCACCGACAGCCGAGGAGATCCGCGCACGCGATCAGGAGCGCTTTCTGGCCAGTTCTATCTTCACCGATCCCGCGACCGAGGAAGATATCAAGCTTATGCAATCCCTTCAGGCCAACCGCACGGCCGAAGAGATTGCTCGCGCCCTGGTTCGCATTCACCGTGAGCAGCTTCCCGCGCCGGAAGATCTGACGAAGGATACCGGCCCACCGCCGAGGCGCGACGACCGTGCGCGAGCTCCACGGGAGCGGGACGAGCATCGGCCATCACGCAGTCACGCGCCGCAAGACCGAGCCGAACGCGCGAGCACGCATCCGAGAGACAGCCGCTCCATGCGCCCCGTTCGGGATCAGGGCCGCGAGATGGTGTGGTTCCGGGTCGATATCGGCCGCGAGCGCAAAGCCGATCCGCGCTGGCTGCTGCCGCTCCTTTGCCGCGCCGGCAATGTGACGAAGGCGGAGATCGGTTCGATCAAGATCTTCGACCGCGACACGCGCTTCCAGATCGCCGCCGAATTCGCAGATTCGTTCGCAGATGCCGCGCGCTCAATGAAGCCCAACGAGGGACGGATCTCGCGCATTGGCGCCTCCATGGGGGACGATGCTGGTGTGCGGGATAAGTCGGCGCACGCAGCCCGCAAGTGGAAAGACGCCGAGGCAAAAGCTCCAACCTCGTTCGACCCTAAAAAAGCTGCGCGTGGCAAGGCGCCGTGGCGAGATAAAAATAAAGGCAAACCCGGCGGCGCCCATCCCAAGAGTGATGCGCCGAAAGCGCATCCCGACGGCCCCAGCCCTCACGCCGGTTCGGCGAAATTAAACGGCGCACATAAGCCTGCGTCAAAATCCTCTCATAAGAAGAAGCATCGCCCGGTCTCGTAGACTGGGCTTGAACACGCGATTGAGCGACGGGAGATGCGACTAAGGCGACCGGGCTTCCGCTTTTGAGCTGAACGCTTATCTCTGAGCGACTTTGGTGGTCAACCGTCGCTTTCATTTGTAAAAATGAATTTGGTGGTGCCAGAAGAGGACTCGCATCAGTTCTGTAAGCTATTGAGAATACTTATTTCTTTCCGTCTCATTTCAGCGGATACCCCTAAAGATACCCCCGATTTGCGGCCGCGGTTACCACGAAAACTTCGCAGCCTGCCAGCAGCACTACTTCTTATCGCCCTCGGCTGCTTCTTTATCCAACCTGTCCCGCAACGCCAAAAGAACTTTGATCGCATCGCAAATGCCGTCTCTCTGAACAGCATAGATCGACTGAAACGGGCCTGCGTTCACTTCCCTGCGAAACGCTACGTATTCGACTCCAAGACCTTCATCCTCTCCCTCCGTCGAATACTCGACGAAATAGCGCCCGCCCACCTCTTCAATGTGCAACGTGTCAGCGGGGGCGCTGGCAGTCTCGGCCTCATGGTCCATGTTTGTATCCTTGGTATGCAACTGCGGTAGGCTGCATACACCCGCGCAAACTCGGCCGCAAACGCCATTTGTTGAAGCTAGGCCAGATCGCCATCAGGTGAAGACGCAGCTGTTTTGCAAGCACGTCTCAAATTATTTCCAGCCGGAGGCTCGCACCCAAACGAAACGATTGGCCATACCCCTGGCATAGCGGGTCAGGTGCTCGCGGTGACGCTCTCCGTGAACTGCCATATTCAGTAGCGCTTGCTCTACCTCGTCATCGAGACCGCGATAATCGAAGTCCGGGTTCATTGACATCGTTTCCTGGACGATGGCGTTTTTAATTTTCATAAGCATCGACTTTATAGGATCGCCGAAGCGGTCCTCGATGCGGGGTGTCGGCTGTCGGCTTTTCACTCTCTATGCTCCCGCCTTTGCCAATCGGCAGATTGCTTTAGCGAGCACCATCGCGTGAGCCCGGCTCATGCTGATTTGAAACCAGCGCGGCTTCTTCGGCACGGTCTCGACTGCCGGAATAGTCAGCAGCTTGACGCCGCGGCTGTCATAGATGTCGACGGCATTCCATGCCTCCTCGATGCGCCAAGGCGGTGGGTAGCGCCTGCGAAAGGTATCCGGCATTGGCCCTATATAGCAGTGCGGGAACAGAACGAGAACTCACGATATATTACCTAATGTGATCAGCACATGCGTGCGATCGCAGCGCGAACGAAATCGCGAAGGCATTAGTTTAATTGAAATCATCTCCGCCGGTGTCGGCGGGTCGGCACTTGCGTCCCCGAGTCAGTAAAGCCGCACGTCGCACGGTGCGATGTGCAATTAATTGCACACCACGCCAAGCTGCTTGAAGCGTGGCGAGGAGCAGCGGCCCCACTACAACCGAGGCGCGGACGGATCGCACCGGGCAGAAACCGCTACCGTCCTCAAGTTCATGAAGGAACTGACGACCACAAACCAGGTTAGTGTGGTCGCTATCGACGCCGTAGCTTATGCCTGCCAGCACCACTCGAAATGCCTCTATGCCCTGCACATCCCGAAGCACAAGCGCTAGCATTTGCGCTTGGCCGCAGGAAGTTTCAGATCAACGCCGACGTTTATTTCGGCGTCTCCAGTATTCGTAAATTGTCAGAATTGAAGCTAGGGCGCTGATCGCGCCGAAAACCACGTTTGCGATATTCAAGGTATGCCTCAATAGAGAATGAGACTGCCATCCTTCAGCAGCCGGATTTCCCTGGGCGGTTCCTCGAAACTGTTTGTTATCGACCGAGAATGATCTTTTTCTTTTACGATTTAGCTGAGTCGGATGCCCGGCGCAAACGATCAACCACCATCCGCTTGAGCCGTTGACCTGTCAGTTATCGTTCAGTCCGAATGGTGCTCGCGAGTGAAGGCGGGCTTTCCATGAGTTCTCGACGGCAATAACATCCTTGCGGTCCATGTCGGGGGCGACACGTTGAAGGATGGAAAATCGGAAAGCCTCGGGATTACGGTCCCGCAGTAGGACGTTGCCGCCATGTCCAGTCGCGGCGTAGTTTTTCCAGCGTCCGAGAATGTTCTCTTTTCCGGAAGCGGAGCCAACATAGCCTTTCGCTGTCGTTTCATCAAAGATGTAGTAGACGCCGCGCCACTCCAAGAGGGCATGCCTGAGCCGTGTTGGCAAAACGGCAAGGTCGGCCCAACCGAGATCGAGCTGAGTCCAATCCGGCACCGGAGGGTCTAAGAGTGTGTCTTCATGGACTGCGAGTATTTCAAGCGAGTTTCTGTTAGCCCACCTGGACCAGGAGTGCTCGCCGCCTGGCCATTTGACGACCAGTTTTCCTTTCCAATGGTCGTAGAAAGAATTGAGTTCGAGGTCGAACCAAAAGCACGAGGCGCGCTCCTGTGTCAGGCCGTTGAGGTCCCATTGGAGCATGGCTTGGTAAGCAGGTACGGCCCAGTATTCATCGTAGTTGAGTAATCGATATTTTCCGACACGATACAACCCAATGAATAGTGCTTTACCGGGTTGATGCCCAATGAAGGAAGCAAGCCAAGTGGCTCGCAACATTTGTGTTTCGGCCTTCGGACTCTGTGTTTGCTGATAGGCGTTGTAAATATCGGGTCGGGTTGCTGCGAGCCATGGCAAAACGCGCTTCAGCGCCGGTTCCTTCGGACTGTGGCGCATCAGTAGGGTGGAGGAGCAATCGGCAGGTTGATCAAACAGGTCATTGAATTCCATTTGCGGGTGTAACCTCGATCAGAACCAATTCGAGTTGCCCCGATGTCGTCGGGGAGCCAGATTTCCGATCACAATAGGACAAAGGCAGCCGCTGAACTCAGCAAACCTATAGCTCTCATGGCCCATCGTCCCCAGGGGCCGATATCAAAATTCGGGTCATGCGACGGAAGCCAGGAAGTTACCAATGCGGACGCCCCGACCAGAAAGCTAATAAGCGCCACCACGTGGTCCGTCGGCATAGCGCGTGAAATGAAGAGCAAGCATGGGACAATGAGGCCAGTGAATAGCAACGTGATGCGGATGCCCTGCAACTTGGGCATGACGACGTCTTCCGCAAGTATGGTGTGCCAGTGCCGGCCGAACCACTCTTTTGGCATTGTTTGAGTAAGTGGTCCGCCCGCTCTGCAATTGCGCGCCGTGGCGACGGCATCGCGAAAGATGTCTGCCGCGGCGGTAGCATTGCACTGCATGTCTGGGCCATTCGCACTTCCGAGCTGCACCGGCTCATATCCTGCGCGGTAGGCCCATACGGAATAACCTGTAAGGTTGGGATACCACCCGAACATCATCGCGGAGGCAGGATGCTGGTCTTCGATGTCGCGGTCGTTGTTGATGGTGAGGTTCAGTACCTCGCGCCTCCCGAACAAGTGGCGGGTCTCCCGGAAGCGCGCCCCGCAGAGGACGCCGTCTTGCGAAGTCTTGAAGCTGAGATAATCGAAAGTGATGTCCTTGTCGCCAGCACAGAGTGTCCGCGTAGGATAGGTCCGCTGCCACATATCGGCGCGACGCAGATCGTATTCGTTCGAGAACTCCGATCTTTCGAGAGGAGCTGCATCTGTAGCCGTCATCGCCAAGCCTCCGTTTCCAGCGACTCATGGAATGATGAGACATCGAAAGCCCCGGGGCCGCAACGGTTGTAAGCAGGAAGCGCTTACTACCTGTGGATCACCTATAGAGCGCTTTCTATCGTGGTCGCCGCGAAGACGTTCAGCGTCCGAGCGCTGGCCGAGAACTTACTTGCCGCGGATTTGATCTGGATCGAATTTTCGACAGGTTAATGCATTCCTCAAGTTGCCATTAAGGCTCGCGAGTTAGTCGCGATAATGGATGTTATCGGAGGAATAAAAAACAAAGCCCGCCGCCGACAGCATGGACTGAAGCCGCTCGAGCCAAGTCTCTGAGATTCGATAGTCGGGCGTGAACGTTTCGAGGCAATTCATTCCAGAACGCCGCCTGTGCGATCGATGCTCGATGGCGCTGGTTCATGCACAACGATCCAATCCAGCTGGAACTAATCAATTATATTTAACTTCTATGCCGTGACACGCCGCCCGGTAGGGCCTGATTCGCGAACAGTGACGGTGCCTACGATTTAGACGGCCATCATTCACGTGGGGTGGATATACGGGATGCCGATCTTGCGTGAGCGGCGAATTGAGCTAAAACGAACAAATTACGGAATTGATTTAAGCGGTCAATTGCGGTCGCCGACGAGGGGAAATGGTCGACTACACCGCCTATCATAGCCAGTACCTTGCGCACCGAATTACGCTAGAAGGCGTCGATGAAGACGCCTTCGCGAAATCCCTGTCGACGGCGCGCGTGGATATGAACCCGCATCAGGTCGACGCTGCGCTGTTCGCATTGCAGCCCCCGATTCCTCGCGGCGCGATACTTGCCGACGAGGTTGGCCTTGGAAAGACGATTGAAGCCGGACTTGTAATCGCGCAGCGCTGGGCGGAAGGCCGTCGGCGCATTCTCTTGATTGTCCCGGCGTCGCTGCGCAAGCAGTGGACTCAAGAGCTATTCGACAAGTTCGGCATCCCCGCCTTCATCCTCGAAGCCAAAAGTTACAGGGAGCGCCAGAAGCAGGGACACGCACGCCCTTTTGAGGTCGACAACCACGTTGTCGTCACCTCCTATGAATTCGGGGCGTTGAAGGCCGACGATCTTCGCAAGACCAACTGGAACCTCGTTATCTTCGACGAGGCGCACCGTCTGCGGAACGTCTACCGCAAGGGAGCTTCAAAGCGGGCGAAGGCGTTGCGCGATGCCTTGACCGGCACGTTCAAACTGCTTCTCACGGCGACTCCCCTGCAAAACTCCCTGATGGAGCTTTACGGTCTTGTTTCGATTGTCGACGACAAGCTGTTCGGCGACGAGGCGAGCTTTAAAACGACATATGGCGGCAGGCCGGACCCGGCGACTCTTCTCATCCTGCGCGACAGGCTTAAGCCGATATGCCGCCGCACCTTGCGCAAGGACGTGCAGGAAGCCGGGCATATCAATTACACCAAGCGCATTCCGGTCACGTTCAAGTTCGAACCGCATGATAACGAGGTCAAGCTTTACGAATACCTGTCCGCCTATTTACGGCGCAAGGATACGATCGCTTTCGGCGAGAAGCCTAATCAGCTTGTCACGCTGGTCGTCCGCAAAATCCTAGGTTCATCGACCTTCGCAGTCGCGCAGACGCTCGAATCCATTATTGCCCGCCTCAAGGAAATGCAGCGACTGTGTGTCGAAGACCTGTCGGACCTCGACGACGCCGATGAAATCGCCGAGGAATGGACAAGCGGCGACGGTGCTTCGGACCACGAAGAAGCCAGCATTGACCCGGTCAAGCTCAAGGCTGAAATTGCCGAACTGGAAACCTATCTCGCGCTCGCGCGCAGCATCAACATCAACGCCAAGGGCGAAAAGCTGATTGGCGTTGTGAATGAAGTTCTTGACCGCATTGCCTCCCTTGGTGGCAAGCGCAAGGCGGTAATCTTCACGGAATCGGTCCGCACACAAAAATATCTCGCCGATCTTCTGGCCGCGAACGGCTATGCCGGACAAATCGCGCTCATGAACGGCCAGAACAACGACTCGGAAAGCCAAGCGATCTATGCCGATTGGAAGGTGCGCCACGAGGGAACGGACGCCGTTTCCGGGTCGAAGACAGCGGATATGAAAGCCGCGATCGTCGAAGCCTTCCGCGATCACAAGACCATCCTTATCGCTACGGAATCTGGGGCTGAAGGCATCAATCTTCAGTTTTGTTCGCTGCTGATGAATTTTGACCTACCTTGGAATCCGCAGCGCGTCGAACAGCGCATCGGCCGTTGCCACCGCTACGGACAGTTGATCGATGTGCTTGTGGTCAATTTCCTGAATCTCAAGAACCGAGCAGAGGAGCGTGTCTTTGAGCTTCTGGACAGGAAATTCAAATTGTTCGACGGCGTATTCGGCGCAAGCGATGAAGTCTTGGGTGCGATCGAAAGCGGCACCGACTTCGAACGGCGCGTTTTTGAAATCCATCAGTCAGCGCGCAACAAGGATGAGATTGATGCCGAGTTCGATCGCTTGCAAGCTGAACTCGATGAACAGATTAAAGCCGACGTTCTCGACGCACGCGGCAAGCTCATGGGCTACTTCGATCAGGACGTTGTTCGCATACTGAAGAACCGCAAAGAAACGATCGAACGAGTGATGAGCGAGTTTGAGGAACGCCTCATCACCATCGCCCGTGCCGAACTGCCCGACGCCGCCTTCTCGAAGCACACGGACGGTAGCCCGGTTTTTATTCATTGCGGCGAGACATGGACAACGGGTTGGCCGCTCGCCGACGAACAGAAATGGAAGTTCTTCCGACTGGCGGATGGCAATTTGGCTTCAACGCTCACGGCCAGCGCGAAGACACGCACGCTGCCACTTGCCAGTTTGACATTCGATTACACGGCGTATGAAAACGGCGTTCTCGCCAATGTGAAGCAGCATATCGGGCGTTCCGGTTGGCTGCGAGTGTCGCGCTTGGCGGTTCGGACCGCGAACCAGACCGTTGAACATCTTCTTGCGTCAGTAGTCACTGACGACGGCGAAATTCTCGATGACGACGTGATTGACCGCTTGTTTCTCGTCCCAGCCACCGCGTCCACCGTGTTGGGATTGGTGCCGCCCACCGAAGCTATCGACGCCGCCGAATCCGCTGCGCGAAAGCGCCGGCTGAATGAGGCGGACCTTGCAAATGCGGAATTTCTTACAAAAGAAACCGACAAGCTCGACAATTACGCTGATGATCTGGAAAAGGCCGCCGACGCCGACATCAAGGCGCTAGAAGACGAGATCAAAACAAAGCGCAAAGAAATGCGGTCGACAACTGGCCTATCCGTCGTGGATAAGGTTGAAATGCAACGCACCATCAAGAAGCTAGAAGGCCAGCGCGATGAAATGATGCTATCGAAGTTTCAGCGTAAGAAAGAGATACGCAAAGAGGTGGAAGACCTTCTCGACGCTATTCAGGCAAGCCTTAAACTAACGCCGGAGCAAGTACCGATTTTTACGATCCGGTGGGAACTTCGCGGGTGACATAGGCGGGGCGGGACGGATGGGGCACGATTTCGGAATCTTTCCCCTAGCGGTCAGCATTGACCTTGATAGTTACGATGGGCCCACGTGGCATGTCGCTCCTTTTCGCCATCGCTCGGGCTGGCTCATGGCGTCAGAAGCCAGCATGGAAACGCCTTTTGGGATACAGCGATGCCAACTGATTGCGGCAATCAGTGATCGGAGCGAAGTTTACCCGCCATGGATCGCGGCGCAACTTCTGCAAATGCCTATGTCGTTGCCGAAGGAGGCGGAGTGTGAGCCGCCCGATCAACTTGAAGAGGTGATGGATGGTCTATATTGGGATTTCCTCGGTAGGACAGATCGCGAGTCTCTTGGTTTGTTGATGCAGCATCAGGAGCGCAATGACGCGAAAATCCGGAATTTTGAACGGCAATGTGCGGGGCTAGAAGATAGCTTGTGGGCAGCGGCACGCGCTTTGCGCAGGGAGTGTCGGCAGGAAGAGGTATCGGTTATTCGGCGAGCTGAAGCCGCGAGACAATTGGATCGTCTGTTTGAGATGCGAGACGAACTGGCGTTTCGTATGATGCAGGGTGTCGCCAAAATGCGCCTTGAGGTGGATACACTCGAAGAAGACGTATTTTCGTCTTTGACCAGCTATGGCGAAATCGAAACGACTTGCGTTTTGCATTGGACAGCCCGGTCGCGCCGACGACGTATGTCAATCCACCTGCCGGTATTTCAAGAAGAGCCCTACGGCGCAGACGCTTGGCGCACTCGGACAAATAGGCGTGTGATATGAACAAAGCGTTTGCGCAATTCGCTTTGGGTGCGGGGGGTGACGATGGCACGGAATGGCGGAACGCGGCTTGAACTAACGTGGATCGGCAAGAACGATCGGCCGCGTCTTGAGCCGCGCATCCTCATCGAAGATGTGGAGAAAAGCTATCACGCGGCGGCGAAGCGCGAAGGCGACATCTTCAACAACAAGTTGATTCACGGGGACAACTTACTGGCCCTCAAGGCGCTGGAAGCTGACTACGCGGGCAAGGTCAAATGCGTCTTCATTGATCCCCCTTACAACACCGGAAGCGCATTTGAGCACTACGACGACGGCGTTGAGCATTCGCTTTGGCTGTCGCTTATGCGCGACCGGCTTGAATTAATCCGTCGTCTTCTTTCGGACGACGGGTCGCTCTGGATCACTATTGACGACAACGAAGCGCATTATTTGAAAATTCTGTGCGATGAGATTTTCGGGCGCACCAATTTCATGACCAATGTCGTCTGGGAAAAAGCTGATAGCCCGCGTATGGACGTTGAGTTTTTTTCATCGAGACATGACCATATTCTCATATATGCAAAGAGCAGAGGGGGTTGGCGAATAAATCGACTTTCCACGGGAGGCGAACCAGCGAGTCATTACACAAGAACAGATGAAAATGGACGCCGATACTATACGAAGCCACTGCGAGCGATGGGGGCAGACGGAACACGCGAGGCTCGTCCGTCAATGTATTTCTCGCTCACGGCTCCCGATGGCACCGAAATCTTTCCTAAAAACCCTGATGGAAGTGATAGTCGATGGCGGTGGAGTCCGAAGCGCGTCGAAGACGAAAAGCACCGCATCGAATGGGTTTCAGGACGAAATGGATGGTCAGCATACTTTCGTATCTACGCCGATGAAAATGAATTACGCCCACCTGAAACCATATGGCCGCATGGCGAGGTCGGAAGCAATAGAACGGCGAAGATTGAAGCAAAATCATATATTGAGGGCGTAAGGCCGTTCGATACGCCTAAGCCTGAACGTTTGCTTCAGCGCATTATTGAGATAGCAACTAATCCCGGCGATCTAATCCTTGATTCCTTCGCAGGCTCCGGCACGACAGGCGCTGTGGCCCACAAGATGGGGCGGCGCTGGATCATGGTGGAATTGGGCGATCATGCCATCACCCATATCATCCCGCGCCTCAAGAAGGTGATCGACGGCGAGGACAAGGGCGGTGTCACCGAAGCGACGGGCTGGCAGGACGGCGGCGGTTTTCGCTTCTTTCATCTTGCGCCGTCTCTGCTCGAAAAGGACAAATGGGGCAATTGGGTCATCTCCAAGACCTACAACGCTGCCATGCTCGCCGAGGCCATGTGCCGCCACATGGGCTTCACCTATGAGCCATCGCATGACGTAGCCGAATACTGGAAGCATGGCCACTCGTCGGAACGCGATTTCATTTTCATCACGACGGCAAGCCTTACGCACGATCAGCTCAAGGCGATTTCGCACGACGTGGGGCCGGACCGGACCTTGCTCATTTGTTGCAAGGCGTTCAACGCCCGGCTGGACGATTTTGAGAACCTGACGGTCAATAAGATTCCGCACGCCATTCTCAACCGATGCGAATGGGGACGGGACGACTACAGCCTTGAAATCGCCGATCTGCCATCCCGCGAGCCGGACAACGACGGCGACAACGGCAACGGTGATGCTCCCAACGGCCGTAAGCGGGGACGCGCCAAAGCGGCGGATAGCCAGCCCACCCTTTTCAGCGAAGGGGAGGCATGAGCCATGTTAGAAGCACCATCCGAAAGCAGGCCCGATCGCCTCATTCGCCAGATTGGCGCGCGCATGTCGCTGCGGCCACCGCAGGGGCACTCGCTCGAAATTCTGGCCGACGTGCTGCGCACGATCGACCTTCCGGCCACCGACCTCACCGCCGCGCTGCAAGCGGTTCAGTCCCTCGTCAACGGCGACCTTCGCAAAGTTGAGGACTTCGAACGCGACTTCCCTTCGCTCTGCTTCGCGCTGGCGACCGGCGTCGGCAAGACGCGGCTCATGGGCGCGTTCATTACCTATCTTTATCTCGCGCGATGGAACGGCTCCGATCAGCCATTCTCGAAGAACTTCTTCGTGCTCGCACCGAACACGACGATTTACAACAAGCTGCTTGAGGACTTTAAGCCCGGCACGCCGAAATATGTCTTCAAGGGGATTTCGGAATTCGCGCAGAATCCGCCCATGCTTGTGACCGGCGAGAACTGGGACCAAGGGCGAGGCTTGCGGCGGCACGGCGAATTATTTGACGCCGATGTGATCATCAACGTCTTCAACGTTGACAAGATCAACAAGGAGGTCGGCCGCATTCGCGGTCCGCATGATGTGATCGGCGAGGAAGGCTATTACAATTATCTCGCCAGTTTGCCCGACCTCGTGTTCCTGATGGACGAAGCGCACCGCTACCGGGCGAAGGCGGGCTTCAAGGCTATCGCCGATCTGAAGCCTGTGCTTGGGCTGGAATTGACGGCAACGCCCAAAACAGCAGGCGCGAAGTCGGTGGACTTCAAGAATGTGATCTATCGTTATGACCTTGGCGACGCGATGGCCGATGGCTTCGTGAAGGAACCGGCTGTTGCCACGCGCAAGGACTTCGATCCAAAATCGGTCAATGAGACGGAGCTTGAACGAATCAAGCTCGAGGACGGCATCCATGCCCACGAGAACGTCAAGCTGAAGCTGCGGGACTACGCGGAACTGACCGGCCGCCCGCTGGTCCATCCCTTCATGCTTGTGGTCGCGCAGGACACGACGCACGCCGAATCCATCCGGCAGACCATCGAAGCGCAGGGCTTTTTCGGCGGACGCTATCAGGGCCGTGTCATCCGAGTAGATTCCGCACTGAGAGGAGAGGAAAGCGATGAGGCGACCGCCCGGCTTGTCGCACTTGAACAGGACGGTTCGACGGAAATCGTCATCCACGTCAACAAGCTGAAAGAAGGTTGGGATGTGACCAACCTCTATACCATTGTCCCATTGCGCGCATCGGCATCCGACATTCTTACCGAACAGACCTTGGGGCGCGGGCTTCGTCTGCCCTATGGCGAGCGCACTGGCGATGAGGCCGTAGATACACTCACCGTCATCGCGCATGACCGCTTCGACGAAATCATCCAGAAGGCCAAGGAGCCGGGTTCGATCGTCCTCAAGTCGGTGGAAATCGGCAGTGACGGCGAAGTATGGCGCGATGGCAAGGTTGAGTTGTCATCGCCGACGATCGTCGAACAGGTCATTGGCGGCGGAAGCGGGTTCGGCGAACAGTCGCAGGCGGTGTTCCAAAGCGAGCAGGCCAAGACCGTCGCGCATGTGACCTATCAGGTCATTCGCCAGATGGAGCGCGAATTGCCCAATCTCGACCGGCTTCGCGCGCCGGAGGTGCAAGCCAAGATCGCGCAGCGGGTCGAAGAACTGACGCGGCCGCTTCAGGGCACGCTTGAAGGCATCGTGGCGAAGCCGGACGTTGCCAAAATCGTCGGCGCGGTGGCGACCAACATCGCCGACCACATGATTGAAATCCCCGAAATCGTCGTGCTGCCGACCGGCGACGTGACGTTCTCGTTCGCGGATTTCAATCTGGCCAATCTCGACACGATCGCGCCGCAGCCACTATCCGACGAAATCATGGTGCAGAACCTGCGCACCGGCGCGCGGCTGACGATCGCTCGCAACATGGCCGTCGTCCGTGAGGACCGGCTTGAGGATTACCTCGTCGTCCACCTGTTGGACTACAATCAGGTGGACTACGACGCCAACTCCGATCTTCTCTATAAGCTCGCCGGGCAGATGGTGTCACATCTGCGGTCCTATCTGTCATCCGACGAGGACGTTGAGAGTGTGCTTTTGCATCAGGGCAAGAGCCTCGCGCAGTTCATCTTCCGGCAGATGATGGCCGAAGGCCACTACGTCGAAACGCCGACCAAATATCGGGCGCGTGTCTCGAAGGGCTTTCAGGTGCTGCAAAGCATCAACTTCCGCGTCGCCGACGCCAAGGCGGTGCGAGACTTCCGCGTTCCCGTCGTGCCGTCAAGCGATACCCGGCGCTATGTCTATGGCGGGTTCAAACGGTGCCTCTATGAGCACCAAAGCTTCCAGTCCGACGAAGAGCGGCGCTTCGCGGTCTTGGTCGATTCGGACCGTGAGCTGGACGTACTGCGGTGGGTGAAGCCGGGCAGCAAGCAGTTCCAAATCGAATATCGGCGCGGCGAGCGTTACGAACCGGATTTCGTGGTGGAAACGAAAACCGAAAAGCTCATCGTGGAAATCAAGGCCCGGCGCGATCTTGAGGACGGGACGGTGAAGGCCAAGGCGAAAGCCGCGCGGACGTGGGTGGGGCACGCCAACGATCATGCCAAGACGTATGGCGGCAAGCCTTGGCGCTATGTGCTCATCCCGCACGATGCGATGCTGGAAAACGTGACCTTGCCGGGGCTGGCCGCGAAGTTCGCTCAAACAGCGATCGTCGAAGAGGCGGAGCAGGTATAGGATAGAGGACGGCAAACCTGGTCGGAGTTCGGGCTAAGCAGGCGCTAGTACAGGCCCCCTTCCTGTCCCATACCTAAAGTCGTCCCGCTTAATTGGGTTGCTCCATCTCGCCTGTTGCTAGGTTAGGTCTGACGAGGCGAAAAGGTTGCTTGCCAAATGTATGCCTTCCGGGGGGTGAATCGGAAATTCTGTTGAGATGTTCTGCTTGGGTGTAATTTGTGGCTGTTAGGAATAAATTATGTGAGGTCGCCGTGTGGGGATATTGCGTTATGCGGGCTGTTGCCGGCAATCTGCATTGGCGCTGCTATAAAGCTTGGGGTGCTTATTTCATTGTCCTGAGGATTTCTTTTCGTGTCGGGAATGCATGATGCATTTTTAAGTCAACAACAGATCGCAGTGGAAGTGGATTATTTTGATGAGAGAGCAAAGGTTGAGTTCTCTAGTTATCCAACGCATGCCAAAATTGCCGAAATAGCTGGAAAGACAATTTTTATCCCAACCGGGGAAATTTTAACCTACTTCTTATTCCACAAACCACGATTTCACGGCGGCGGCCTTTCCCATTATCAAAGTCTAACAAGAGAGCAGCATTCGGCGATCGCCATGCTCGACCGCTATGTTGAGCCCAACGGGACATCTCTTCGCATCGCCACCGAACAGCAGGTCGGTACTTACATACCCGAATACCTCGGCGAAGCGGTTGGGTTATCAGTGATCAATCGACTGCACGGCATGACCGAGGCAGATTGGAAACGAATCGAACAAGAGCATGGTCGGCGGGCTGCTCCCACCTTTGATTATGAGCATGAATTCAAGGCCAGTGATGGCAAGTCTATCATTCAACTTGAGGCCAAAGGTTCGGTTGTTGAAGATTGCAAGAAGCACTGTGCTAATACTCAAAATCATCGCACAAAAATAGAGGAGAAGAAGCGTAAGATCGGAGGGACTGGAGCTAAATATCGATATCCCGCCGATCTGCGGTACGGAACGATCACAGCGATTGATAGGACGTGGGATAGAAGTATCAAATGTTGGTTAGTTGATCCCGAGGCTGATAAAGACACGATTCCGGCGGCGAACTTTAAGTTGCTCGCACGCATGGTATTTATACGGGATTGCGTTCAATTGGTGTCTTCCCGGTCGACCCTCGCCGCGGTACTACGAGATCGCGTGGCAGTGCTCGAAGCGCTGAAGAACCCTTTCGAATTGGACGGTGTCTCCTTACGTCACCGTGAGGAATCGTTTGGTGGCATCATTAGGGATTTCCAGTTTCCACGGAGTGCATTCGGCTCTTCCGTTAGTCGATTGTTTCCGAGACGCTCGCATGTGGTTGACGGGCCCACTGCTGGCGAAATCCTTCCTGGCCCGGATTGCGTCCTTTTCTGTGGTTTTCAGGAGGAATTGGTTGAGCTGGCGATCGAGCAAGAATTTGATCGCATAATCAGCTATGAAAGACCTTCAGCGACCATTGAAAAAACGGTTGAATGTGTGGTCACTCGCAGAAGGTTTTTGCGGGATTTTAGTGTTCTACCTTCCCTCAGACGTTTTGCGGAAGGATCAAAAGACCCTATTAATTTCAGACTTCAAGGACATCTCTATTATGCCCCTTCAGGTACTGTAGTCGGTCGCCTCGAGGTTTAAATAACTTCGGAGGGCCGACCGTCGCGCACATCTGAGGTTTAGTCGCGATAAGCGATGTTATCGAAGCTTAAGCAGGAAACGAATCCTGTCGCCGACGGTCGTGGTTCACCGGCTTCGAAATTGACTTAGCCGCGACCGCGGCTCGAATGGAGCCTGTGAAGGCATTTCTAAATCATTTTCACAGCGGCATTGTGATCGAACAAACCGCTGGTTCGAACATAGCGGGCGACGCCCTGGTCGGTTGCATGGCGTGTCTGCATCCGTATCTTCCAAAGAGGGGAGCCCTCGATTGCGGCGCTTGTCGCAAAGCCGGCTCGCAGTGAGTGGCCAGAATATCCAGTCGGGTCCAATCCGGCGGCAATCAACCGCCGCTTGATGATAAGCGAGACGGCTTCTCCGGAAAGTCGCCTTTCCGTTACAGAGCCAGCTTTGTTGATTGGCCGGAATAGCGGGCCGGTTCCGATCGCCGATCTTTCGAGCCATTGTTCCAGCGCCTTGACGGGGCAATGCGCGGGATGGCCGTGCGGGATACCCAGTTGACGTCCTTCATTGAACTGGTCGGTCTTGGAACGCCGCAGTGTGACGGCGACTCCCTGAGGCGCAGACGCGAAGTCGCGAACATCGAGCCCGACTACCTCGGATCGTCGAAGGGCTCCGGCAAATCCCAACATCAGGAGCGCACGGTCGCGGCAATCCGTAAGCGAAGAACCCATCGCATTAAGCACCTTGAAGAGGTCATCTCGCATGAGCGGTTTAGCGATGGCGTCTCGACGGGGGCCGAGTCCGCTCCTGCGGATGCCCAGCATTGTCGCTCTTACCAACTCTGACGAGGTCGGATCGGGCAAGGAGCGAACTCGGTGAACTTTGGAAACCGCCGCAACATACCGACTGAGCGTCGAGGAAGCGTGCGAATGAGCGTGCGCAGCAAGGAATTCGGCAACCAGCTGGGGAGGTGCCGGTAGACAACCGCCCCATTTGATGAACATTGCGAGATCGGACGAATAAGCGCGTAGTGTATTGGGCGCGAGGCTATTGCGCACGAACTTCTCGACGAGCGAGAAGCCACCTGTGCAATTAATTGCACATTCTCCAACCCCTTCAATGCTGGCGTCTCGAGGATGCGGCACCTCCATTGTGCAATTAATTGCACGCGGATACAGCTTCTTGTCCCACATCGTCGTCATATGCCCTCGAGATACTGGATCAGCACGTTCTCGCGGACGTCATTGAGGTGATCGACATTGCCATTGAAGACCGCTAGCAGCGAACAGACATGTTCTGGCGACACTCCAGCATGTGCGAAGTCAGCCTCCATCCCGAATTGTTCGATTTCGGCTCTCAGCGACCAGTCCATGCTCAGCGTGCAGCAAGCGGCATCGGTATAGAACGCTGCTAGGTAAGCCGCCTCCGTGTGCCGATTGTGCGAGACAGACTCTCGAAGCGCTTGCCGAACTGCCGCGTTTTCGCGCGTGAAGCGTTGAATAGCGGTCCGACCAGCCCGGGTGTGAAAATCGAGGGTCCAGAGCGGCACGCCACCCACGGTTCGCGACGGCGGAAAGAAATCGGCGGCAGCTTCGACCGAAGTCTCCGGCATTGCCGTTAGCCAGAGGAGTGGTAAGAGCAAGCAAAACGGCTCGCGAGTTCGAGACTCGGCCCTCGCGACGCTCTCGATCAATCCTTGCGACACGCCCAGGTCTGCGAACCCCGTCAGCAGTAAACTAAGCTCGTCGCCAACGTATCGCAGGCCATTAGCAGGCCAAGCGGCGGCCGATCTCTCATAGAGGGACCTAGATGGGTCCGCGGGCCAAGTGCGACGCTCATTGGGTGCAAGCGCTTCGACGGCTTTTCGTGTTTGTTCTAGCGCGGGATGATGTCGGAAGGCAGACATCAGGAGATCGGCGGATCGATCCTTCGGAACCGCAGCTAATCTGCGAGCAAGATACCGAGCGGCCTCTTCGTCGCCACGTAGACCACGGTATTCCCGGTCACTGCAGATAGCGACGACTTCGGACACCGCGTCGGGGGCAGCAATGCCAACATCTTCGACGGCAATAACAATGAACCGCCGCCACATTGCCGAGCCACGAAGCCGAAGGAGTGAAGTTGCCGCCTGCTCAGCGAGTTCGGTTTCGCCGCGGCGAATGGCTTTCTGAAGCAAACTGGAGGCGAGCCAGGGATCGAACTGAAATGGAGGTGTTTGTCTAGCCAACTTGCGTCGTCCTGAAGAAGTTAAGGTCGACGAATAACGGTAGCTTAGAAGCGGCTTAAGGCAATGAAATTCCAATGTTTATGGCCTTTGATCGCTCAGCGCATCGGGCGCTCAGCGCGAGAATTCCGGCTTGTCCCTTTGGCTAGCCAATGAGCGTGCTTTGGCCATCTATTTTGTACCTGATTGGCCATGCACATGGGTTCGCACGTTTAGCGGGCGTCGGCGGCGACGTCTCCAAAGTCGATGGAACCGTCTTCACGGTCGCAGCATCCCATAGGAACGCGCATCGAATTGTTCTCCGGCTTGATTGATTGCGTCGGAGATAAACATAGAAGGCCGTTTCGAGCATTGTGAAATAGGCCACTTCGACCACCACTATGCCAAAGGGCACCTCGGCAAGCCTGTATCTAATCGTCGCCATTGAGAATTTCGAGAAGCTCATCCATCGTCATCTTAGGTTCGTCAGGCTTCGTCACTTGTGCAATTAATTGCACTGGCTCAGGTGGAATGGCCGAGTTCATCGGCAGCTGTTTCGTCGGCTCAAAATGATCCCCTCCTTCTTCTGGGGGAAGGATCGGCCGTCCGTGCTTCCAGATGCAGCCGGCTTGCTTGGCCCAGTAGTGGATTGCGCCCCCGGGATATGCAGCCAGAAATCTAGCTTGCGGAATTTCGGGCAATCGATCCCTTCTAAGACCATTCTCTGACGCAGCGCGCAGAGTGAACTCGATCCAGTGCGCGATGACTACCGTTAGCACCTCCGCGGATGGAACGGCTGCATCGAGGCACACATCTTCAAACTTCCTGAGCATCTTCTTAGCGCCGATAGAGAGCGCCGCGAGCCTTTCCGGATAGTACTTCACCATTGCATGATGCCAGTCGGCCTCAAGGGTCGTAGCGGCTTTCACTGTAGGAGTTGAAACGCAAGCTACTTCTGGCAGACGGTGCCCGGCGATGATCTCTGCATCGGTCCAGCCACGTCGTCTCTGCGCCCTTATAGTATCGGGTGTGGTGCTATGTTTCTTTGCAAGCTGCGCGGCAAACCATTTTTTGCCTGTCTTCGGACACGTGACGATGACGGTATCGGACTTATTGCGGTTCTGCTCTCGCTTCGAAGCCCAGCGGGCATTCGTCGGGCTATATTCAATGTTTGCGTTATCGGGACGATCTAGTGTGTAAGCACGCTTCGGCTTAGCACCTACCGACACCAGAAATGTTCGAAAGTAGGCGAACGCCGGATGCATTTGTCGTGTGCCGTCTTTACAACGACGCTTCATGTTGCGCCAGGACTGGTACTCGCCCGGATACTTTGAATTCAGAACAGTATCGGAAAGAAATTCGCAGTCCTTCAGAATGTCTGGAGTTGCTTGCGAATTCTTGAGTACGAGTGCGACGAAAGTCTGCTCCGGTGCGCACTCTTGCTGTGCGACGCCGACGTGCTCGGAAATCCCAAAATTTGGCGTTAAATCGATCGTTTTTGCGCAGCTGCTGTTATTGCTCCGGATCGCGACATGCGCCGTTGCGCTTGTCGTGACTTTGTCGTGATCAGAACCATGCGTGAGAGTTTTAGACACGCGACACCATTAAGTTGTCGCCGTCTGCATTTCGGGGCTACCGGACAAGTTGCTTATGTTTATCGGTACAAGTGGTGCAGACAGCGTGTTGACAGCCACGGAATGGCCCCGTGTGGACTTAACCGGTTGTTCGGGGGGCATTCCTACCGGCAGCGATAAGCGTGCAATTAAATTGCACATGCCCATGGACTTAGGCGCGGAAGCACCAACTCCAGCCGCCCTCCTTCATACGTCCGGCGCGGAATTTATTTACTCCCAGCATCGGTGCTAGCTTCTTCATCGCAGCATTGATGTAGTCGCGATGGACCTGCGTGACAGGCTGTCCCTCGTAGACGGCTGCTACAAGATCATCGATGCTGAACAACCTCCCAGGGTGATTTTTAAAGAGCAACATCAGCGCACGTTGGATGCGTCCGTATCCTTTGCTCATCTCTTCACCTTCAGTTTCAGCTTCAGAAGAAATTCGATAATGGCGGCCGGCTCATCGCCAAGGCGTGCTTTCTGAGAGGCCTCGAGGGCTCGGCCTTGTTTCGCTGTGAGGTCAAACGTGTGCCACCCCATGGGGTCGATGAGCGTTACGACCGACCGACGACCGACATGCTGGATATAGAGGTAAACGGGTATAGCGCCGGGGCGCTTAAGAGAGCTGATACTAACCACGTTGGTCATAACTGCCTCCACTGTTCAAGGAACTCAGCGAGCGCGTTGCGTCGTTCGGAGGCTGCCGCCGCCAGGCGAGTTTCGAGAGCCACAGCCTCAGCGCGTCGCACTTCGAACGTGAATAGCTTGTCGTGCCTTACAATCGATACAGTCGAGCGAGTACGGCGATGGCTAAAAAATACGTCCACACGACCGTTGGCCTGGTTCCGATCAACAGTAGCGATGTCTGTCCTGTTCGCTCCGGAAGTTTCTCCGCTATCCGATCGGAGATGGTTCTTTCGCAGTCGAAAGGCTTCGTACGCGGTGGCGAATTGCGAAATTAGTTTCGGCATATGCTCAAATCCTTGCGGACTTGTGCGCATATTTCGGGGGAGTCGGCATCACCGGTTCGGGATGACCCTGTTCGAGTAACGCGCGGAGCGAAGAGACGAAGACTAGGCGACGACTGCCGATCTTGGTCGTGGTTAGTTTGCCATCATCAATAAGCTGGTAAATGCGAGACCGGCTGATGCCGGAGATGCGCACGGCTTCGTCAATCGTGCACGTAATTGGTTCGGTGGCCATTGGGTCCTCATCGGTGGAAAGTTGAGGACCATCTAACTAGACTTGAAAACTGCTGCTGTCGTTGGATTTAATTCAGCTCGCTCTTAGCCCATTCGACGACTGCTTCGGCTAAGGCGTCATCACTGGCGTCCTCGCCGCATCCAAATCGCCTTGCAAAAGCCGACCGCATAAACGGTAATCGGCATGTTCTTTTTACTATGAACAGTGCCGAGCAGGGGTCGGATGCTAATTTTAGTGCGTTCGCTTCGCGGCTTCGGAACTTGCGACGAAGCCGATCTCTAGCCGCGTCTACGCTGTTCCCAATGTCCTCGCCGACCGCGATAGCAGCTTGAATAGCGCTCATGGCTGCCGCGTTGTTCGACTCATCTTTCCTCGGGTCGTGTCCGAATACCATCGCGATCACATCAAAGCAGGCAGCAAACCTCAACACTTTGTCATCGTTGGGAAAGTCATTCCGTCCGCGCTTGCCTTTGGACGCGGGGCTTTCAGTTTCTTGAGGCTCAGCATGTTTAACTTTTATGGGTTTCATCACGCGGCCTTTCGCAGCGGCTTTGTCGCTTTCAAACTGTCGAGGTAGTTCGACCACCACTGCGCCATCTGCACCCGCTCTTGCCAATGCGCACCTCGATGATACGCAGCGCGGACTGAGCCGTCGTCGCCGTGGGCGAGAGCACGCTCGATGGCGTCGGGAGACCACTTGCCGCTCTCGTTAAGCAATGTGCTCGCCGTGGCACGAAAGCCGTGAGAGGTCATCTCATCCTGCCCGAAGTCCATGCGCCGTAGCGCCAAGTTAAGCGTGTTCTCACAAAGTGGTTGCCCGCCGCTTGCCTTGAAGACGAGGCCAGTCCGCTTTGCTTTAGGGACCTGCTTCAACAGAGAGAGGACTTGTGTGGAGAGCGGGACGACGTGCTCCCGGCGCATTTTCATACGCACGGCCGGAATGGCCCAACGGGCCTCGCCTAGGTTGAACTCCGACCAGTCGGCGTGCCGTAGCTCTCCGGGCCTGACGAAGACATGGGGGGCGATTTGCAATGCTAGTTTTGTCGAAGGACGACCGCTATAGCCGTCAATTGCTCTCAGAAGCTCTCCCAGCCGTTCTGGATCGAGGATGGCCGGGTGATGCCGGACTCTGGGTGCGGTCAACGCGCCTTTAAGGTCTCGCGACGGATCGGAACGAAGGCGGGCCGTGGCAATAGCATAGCGCAGCGTCTGGCCGGTGAATTGCAGCGCTCTTCGCGCAGTCTCGTGATTGCCTCGTCGTTCGATCTTGCGAAGCGGAGCAAGGATGTCGGCGGGCTCGATGTCGGCAACGGCCATGCTGCCCAAGTCTGACAGCAACGAAAGCAGCCAACGCTTCTTGTTGATGGTGACGGCTTCCATTCCTTCGCGCTCAAACTTGGCAAGCAACTCTTTCGCGACCGCCGCGAATGTGTCTTCGGCCTGGGCCAACTTGCGGGCCTTCTCGCGGCGTTTCGTCAAAGAAGGGTCGTCGCCCTTGGCTAGTAATTCGTGGGCATGATCGCGGACCTTGCGGGCGGCCGATAACGAAACGTCGGGGTAAGCGCCGACCGCCAGTAGCTTCTCCTTGCCGACGTGCCGGAACTTGACGCGCCAGAGCTTCGAGCCTGAAGGCATAATGAGCAGGTAGAGACCCTGCGCGTCAGCGAGCTTGTAGGGTTTCGTCGCGGGCTTGGCAGTGCGAACCCGAATATCGGTAAGAGCCATCGGGACGCCTCACTATCGAGGGCCAAGATACCCCCAAGGATACCCCCAAATTGTGTGGCTGCCGGGGGACTCTCCTAGACAACCCTGCACGGGGAATGTCCAATATAGTGAGAAATTTCAGGTGCTTCAACGACAGTCCTAGACTGTAGTAAATAAGCTGGTGGTGCCCAGAAGAGGACTCGAACCTCCACGCCTTGTGAGCGCTGCTACCTGAAAGCAGTGCGTCTACCAATTCCGCCATCTGGGCTTGGACTGTCAGG
>Ga0268289_100131_pt1 | contig 22663 bp, 16 predicted proteins | sample MetspNORM_FD_191340 | JGI IMG/M metagenome (GOLD analysis project Ga0268289, IMG submission 191340) | Soil microbial communities from San-Diego area, Southern California, United States - Methylocaldum sp. NOR-M | ecosystem: Environmental > Terrestrial > Soil > Desert | place: USA: California... | reverse complement strand
GCCGCCGACATCGGGGAACAGGCCGATACCGGTTTCGGGCATCGCGAACTTCGTGTTCTCGGTGGCGACCCGGTATCGCGCCGGCAGCGAGATGCCGACGCCGCCGCCCATCGTGATCCCGTCCATGAAGGTGACGATCGGCTTGGCGTAGGCGAACAGCCGGTGGTTCATGCGGTATTCCTCGAAGAAGAACCGCCGCGCCGCGACGCCGTCTCCCTTCGCGCTTTCCGCGACCTTGCGGATATCGCCGCCCGCGCAGAAGCCCCGGCCGTCGGCGTGGTCGATCATCACCGCCTCGACCGCGAGATCGCCGCGCCACGCCTCCAGCGCCGCGGCCATGGCGAGGCACATCTCGGTATCGAGCGCGTGGAGCGCCTTGGGCCGGTTGAGCCGGATGCGGCCGACGCGGCGGTCGATCAGAGTCAAGACGTCTTCGGTCATCTCATCCCCTCTGCCTCCTCTCCCGTCCGGGAGAGGAGATTTACTGCCGCGTCAGCTCGCGGCCGACGATCATGCGCATGATCTGGTTGGTGCCCTCCAGGATCGAATGCACGCGCAGGTCGCGCCAGAAGCGTTCGATCGGGTAATCCATCAGATAGCCGTAGCCGCCGTGGAGTTGGAGCGCACGATCGACCACCGACGAGCCGGTGTCGGTGGCGAGGCGCTTTGCCATCGCCGCGAATTTGGTCTTGTCCGGCGCGTTGGCGGTGACCTTTGCGGCGGCGGCGTAGAGCAGCATGCGCGCCGCCTGGAGCTCGGTCTCCATGTCGGCGAGCACGAACTGCGTATTCTGGAAATCGGCGACGGCCTTGCCGAACTGCTGGCGATCCCTGGTGTAACGCACCGCCTCGTCGAGGCAGCGCTGCGCGCCGCCCAGCGAGCAGGCGCCGATGTTGAGCCGGCCGCCGTCGAGGCCCATCATCGCGATGCGAAAGCCCTCACCCTCGCCGCCGACGAGGTTTTCGGCCGGCACGCGCACGCCGTCGAAATTGACCTGCGCGGTCGGCTGCGAATGCCAGCCGAGCTTGCGCTCCTGCGCGCCGAACGACACGCCGGGCATGTCCTTTTCGATCACGAGGCAGGAGATGCCCTTCGGCCCCTCCTCGCCGGTGCGGACCATGACGACATAGATCTCGTTCTCGCCGCCGCCCGAGATGAACTGTTTGGAGCCGGTGACGACATAATCGCCGCCGTCCTTGACTGCCCGCGTCTTGAGCGCAGCCGCGTCCGAGCCCGAACTCGGCTCGGTGAGGCAATAGGACGCCATCCGGTCCATCGTGACGAGGCTCGGCAGATACTTGTCCTTGACCGCCTGACTGCCGAACCGGTCGATCATCCACGACGCCATGTTGTGGATCGAGATGAAGGCGCTGGTCGAGGGGCAGCCATAGGCCATCGCCTCCATGATCAGCGCCGATTCGAGCCGGCCGAGGTTGATCCCGCCCGATTCCTCGCTGACGTAGATCGCCGCGAAGCCGAGATCGGCCGCCTCCTTGATCACGGCGCGCGGGAAAATGTGCTTCTCGTCCCACGCCGCCGCGTTCGGCGTGATGCGATCGGCGGTGAAGCGGCGCGCGAGCGCCTGAATCTCACGCTGGTCGTCGGTCAGGTCGAACTGGGTCATAACCAAGGCTCTCGAGTGGGCGTCATCCTGACGAACGTCAGGATCCATTCGGCGCTATCTCCGGCTTTCGAGCGGAGCGACAATGGATGCTGACGTCCGTCAGCATGACAGAAGAAGGAACAGGCGCGCACCGAGTCACCCCATCGTCGGGATGACGAAGGCGTTTTCGCCCGTCGCCGAGCCGTCGGGCCAGCGTTGGGTGACCTTCTTGTTCTTGGTCCAGAAGCGCACGCCTTCCATGCCGTGCTGGTCGATGTCGCCGAAGCCCGAGCGCTTCCAGCCGCCGAACGTGTGATAGGCGACCGGCACCGGGATCGGCACGTTGATACCGACCATGCCGACGTTGACGCGCTGCGCGAACTCGCGCGCGGCGTGACCGTTGCGGGTGAAGATGGCGACGCCGTTGCCATATTGGTGCGTCGAGGGCAGCGACAGCGCTTCCTCGAAATCCTTCGCGCGCACCATCTGGAGGACGGGGCCGAAAATCTCCTCCTTGTAGCTCGTCATAGTCGGCGTGACGCGATCGAACAGGTTGGGGCCGACGAAAAAGCCCCCCTCATGCCCCTGCAAGGTGAAGCCGCGGCCGTCGACCACCAACTCTGCGCCTTCGTCGACGCCCTTCTGGATCCAGTTTTCGATGCGCGCCTTGTGCTCGGGCGTCACGACGGGGCCGTATTGCGCCTCGGCGTCGGTCGAGACGCCGACGCGCAACGCCCGGATCGCCGGGATCAGCTTTTCGCGCAAGCGATCGGCGGTCTCGTCGCCCACCGGCACGACGACGGGCAGCGCCATGCAGCGCTCGCCCGCGCTCCCGAAGGCCGCGCCGGCAAGATCGTTCACCACGGAATCGAGATCGGCGTCGGGCATGACGATGCCGTGGTTCTTGGCGCCGCCCATCGCCTGCACGCGCTTGCCCGCCGCGGTGCCGCGCGCATAGACGTACTGCGCGATGTCCGAGCTGCCGACGAAGCTCACCGCGCCGATCGCGGGATGATCGAGGATGGCATCGACCATTTCCTTGTCGCCGTGGACGACCTGCAGAATGCCTTCGGGCAGGCCCGCCTCGAGCATCAGTTCGGCCAGACGCACCGGCACGCTGGGGTCGCGTTCCGACGGCTTGAGGATGAAGGCGTTGCCGCACGCGATGGCGGGGCCGAACATCCACATCGGGATCATCGCGGGAAAGTTGAACGGCGTGATCCCGGCGACGATGCCCAGGGGCTGGCGCATCGAATAGACGTCGATGCCGGGCCCTGCCCCTTGCGTATATTCGCCCTTGAGCGCGTGCGGGATGCCGCACGAAAACTCGATCACGTCGAGCCCGCGCTGCACGTCGCCGCGCGCGTCGGCGATGACCTTGCCGTGTTCGGAGGCGAGCAGATGCGCCAGTTCCTCGAGGTTCGCCTCGACGATCTCCTTGAAGCGGAACATCACGCGCGCGCGGCGCTGCGGGTTGGTCGCGGCCCAGCCGGGCTGCGCGGCGTGCGCGGCCGCAACCGCCTTGTCGAGCTCGGCGCGCGTGCCGAGCGCGACGCGTGCCTGCACCTGGCCGGTATTGGGATCGAAAACGTCGTGGCTGCGCGCCGACCCGCCGCCCGCATGGCCGACGATGTGATGGTCGATGGTCCGCATGGTCTCTCCTCAAAATCTCGTGTCTCGCCGCGCCGGCGCATCGAGGCGCCGGCGCGGTCCGCCGATCTGAGTCGGCCTTTGTAATAAAATTGCTTGTGCCACAAGGGCGGGCAGGAGTCAGCCGTCGGCGCGCCCGACGGGGATGCACAGCGGACGGCCCGCGCGATCGGCGGCGACCGTCACGTCGATCGCGAACACCGCACGCAGGTTGGCGGGCGTCAGCACGTCCGCTGCCGGACCGAAGGCGGCGACGGCGCCGCTTTCGAGGAGGAGCACGTCGTCCGCGGCACGGCCGGCCTGGACGAGATCGTGGAGCACGATCACGACCCCCGCCCCCGCCGCGGCGCGCGCGCGCAGGCGATCGAGAATGTCGATCTGGTGCGCGGGATCGAGGCTTGCGAGCGGCTCGTCGGCGAGCAGCCAATCGGGTTCGCCCGCGAGCACGCGCGCGAGAAGGACGCGGGCGCGCTCGCCGCCCGACAGTTCGTGGACGGGGCGATCGAGCAGCCCGGCGGTTTCGGTCGCGGCGACCGCCTCCGCGATGGCCGCGCGGTCGGCGTCTCCGAGCGCGGCGAAGGGCGAGTGATGCGGCGCGCGGCCGAGCGCGATCACCTCGCGCGCGGGGACGTTCCAGTGGATCGCGGCGTCCTGCGGCAGATAGCCGATCCGGCGCGCGCGTTCGTTCGGGTCAAAGGTGGCGATCGGCCGGTGGCCGAGACGGACGGCACCGCTTGCGGGAACGAGCGCGGCGGCGGCCTTGACGAGCGTGGACTTGCCCGCGCCGTTTGGGCCGAGGATCGCCGTCACGCGGCCTGGACGGAGCGTGGCGGTGATGTCTTGGAGAACGAGGCGGTTGGAGAGAGTAACGGAGAGGGAAGCGAAGGTGAGAGGGGGTACATCCCTTCCCGGGCCTGGGCCACCCTCACCCTTCCCGCGCTGCGCAGCAGCGTGGGAAGGGTGAGGGTGATCGGCGTTCGATTGACCTATACCCATCCCAACTTTCTCTCCTTGAGCAGCAGCGCGAGGAAGAAAGGCGCGCCGATCAGCGCCATCGCGACGCCGAGCCGAACCTCGCCGGGCCCCGGCGCGAGGCGGCACAGGCTGTCGGCGGCGAGCACCAGCGCCGCGCCGCCGAGCGCCGAGGGCAGCAGCAGCGCCGCCGGGCGGTGGCCGAAGATCGGACGCAGCAGGTGCGGCACCACCAGTCCGACGAAGCCGACCACGCCCGTCACCGCAACGCTCGCCCCCACGGTCAGCCCGGTGCCGAGCACCACGAGCGCCTGCAACCGCCCGAGCCGTACCCCCATCGATCGCGCCGCCGTCTCGCCCAGCGTCAGCGCGTCGAGTGCGGGGCCGGTGAGGAGCAGGAGCGCGGCCCCCACGCCCAGGAAGGGCAGCGCCGGCAGCAGGTCCGCCCAGCCGCGATCGGTGAGCGCCCCCATCAGCCAGTCGATGACCTCGGCGGTGGCATAGGGATTGGGCGCGATCGAGATCAGGAAGGCGGTGAGCGCGCCCGCGAGGCTCGCCAGCACCGTGCCCGCGAGGATGAAGCCGACCGCGCTCTGCGACCGCCAGGTGAGCGCGGCGAGCAGCGCCATCGACCCCGCCGCCGCGAGCATCGCGCAGGCGAACAGCCCGCCCGTCCAGCCGAACACGATCGCCGCCACCGCACCGAGCGCAGCCGAGGAGGACACGCCGACCACCGCGGGATCGGCGAGCGGGTTCCTGAGATAGCCTTGGAGCACCGCGCCCGACAGCCCGAGCACCGCGCCGAGGACGAGCCCCAGCACCGCGCGCGGCAGGCGCAGCTCGATGACGATGCGCCACAGCGGATCGCCGCTCCACCACGCCGACGGCGGCACCCAGATCTTGCCCGCCATCAGCGAAGCAGCGAACAGCAGCAGCACGAGCGCGGCCAGCATGGCGAGTCTCGCGGTGCGGGTCATTGCAGAATCTGCCGCCGGATCGCGGCGAGCTGCTCGACCGCGGGCACGATCGTCGGCCCGCCGCAATTGACGAGCGTGCGCGGGAACACCGCCTGCCGGGTGCGATAGGTGAGCACGCGCGATCGGATCGCCGAGGCGCGCGTCGAGAATTCGGGCGCCATGATGAGCTGGGGCGGCGCCTCGAGGATGGTTTCGAGCGGCAGCCGGCCGGTATGCGACAATCCGTAATCGGCCGCGGCGTCGCGCAAGCCGACATGGGTCATCAATTCGTCGAGCAGCGTGTTCCTGCCGGTCACGAGATCGCCGCTGATGTAGAGCAGCGCCGAGGGACGCGCCGCGTCGTGTGGTGCGGTCGCCGCCAGCGCCTCATCGATCCGCGCGACCAGCGCCTGCCCCCGCCCCGGGCGATCGACCGCGCGCGCCAGCTCCATGATCTGCGCCTTGCTGCCCGCGACCGTGGTCGGCGAATCGAGCAGCAGCACCTTCAGGCCGGCGCGTTCGTAGGCGGCGCGGGTCGCGGCCGGCGTGAAGGTGCTCGTCACCACCAGATCGGGGCGCAGCGCAATCACCTCCTCCGCGGTGCCCGAGGTGGCGCGATAGCGACGCGCGACCTCGGGGGGGAGCGAGCTTGCCGCCGGATCCTTCGAATAATGGCTGATCGCGGCGATCCGCTCCGGCTCGACCAGCGAGACCAGGATCTGGTCCGCGCAGGGATTGGTCGAGACGATCCCGCCGCGCGTCGGCGCCGCCGGCCGGGTGCAGGCGGCTAGCGTCAGCAACAAGGTCAGGATCGTCGCGAGGCGCATCAGTCGAGCTTCATCCGAATACCGCCATAGGCCGCGCGGCCGAAGGTGCCATAGCCCGACACGGTTTCGTAATGCGCGTCGAACAGATTCTCGATGCGGCCGTAGATCGCGAAGCGCTCGCCCACCGGCAGTTCGGCGCGCACGCCGGCGAGCACATAGCCGTCGAGCCGCGGATCAATGAAATCGGCGTAGTCGACGCTGTCGCCCACGACCTGGAGCGTGCCGCCGACCGACAGCCCGACCGGCAGGCGGTAATCGGCGGAGAAATTGACCGTCTCGCGCGGGCGGCGGGCGAGATCCATGCCGTAGCTCGCACCGGGCGTCCGGTTTTCCGCGTGGGTGTAGGTGTAATTGGCCTCGACGCGGAGCGCGTCGACCGGGCGCAGCGCCAGCGCGATCTCGACGCCCTGCGCGCGGGCGCGGCCGATGTTGGCGTAGGTGCCGTAAGGCCGCTGATAGCAGACCGAGGCCTCGTCATCGATCTCGTCGGCGGGGCAGGACTGGAAATCGATCTGGTTATGCGTGTCGCGGTGGAACCAGGTCGCCGAAGCGCGCACCCGGCCGTCGAGCAGCGCTTGCTCGACGCCTATGTCGTAGCTCGTCGCCGTCTCCGGGCGAAGCGTCGCATTGCCGTAGGAACCGTGCAGTTGGTAGAGCGTCGGCGCCTTGAAGCCCTCGGCATAGCTCGCGCGCAGCGTGGTGCCGGTATCGAGCGCGAGCGCGGCATTGGCGCCGAACGTGGTGTGGCTGCCGAAATCGTCATGATCGTCGTTGCGCACCCCGCCGGTGAGCGTGAGCTGACGCAACGGCTGGACGATCAGCTCGCCATAGACGCTGGTGACGCCGGTCGAGGCGGTGGTGGCGCCGTCGTCGAAGCGGCTGTCCTCGTGCTCGGCGCCGGCGACGATGCGAAGCTGGTCGAGGAGCTGATAGTCGCCCTGATATTCGTAGCGCTCGGAGCGGCCGCGGCCGATGAAGGCGGGCGCGTCGCCCAGGGTCGGATCGTAATTGTCGCGGTTGACGTCGGCGATCGTGAACGCGGCGCGGTTACGGAAGCGGCCGACATTCGCGTGGACGCCGGCATAGCCGTAGAGCTCCTGCGTCGTCGAATAGTCAGGCGTGTCGGCGAAGGTATAAGCAGGCGCCGGATAGCCATCGAGATCGATCCGCGAATGCGCGTAATAGCCGCGCAGGTCGAGCCCGATGCCGTCGGCAATGTCCACGCCCAGTCGCGCGCTGCCGCCGATCTGGCGATACCCGTCACGCTCGGTGCCGTCGGCGGCGGCCGAGATGCCGTCACTGCGCAGATAGCCCGCAGTGAGCGCCCCGGAGAGCGCGCCGCTGCGGCCGGAGACCGCGCCGTTGGCGAAAACGCTGTCCGCCGCGCCATATTCGGCGTTCGCGCGCGCGGCGATGCCTGCCTCGGGCGGCCGTTCGGTGACGATGTTGACGACGCCGCCGATCGCCTGGCTGCCCCAGGGCACCGAATTGGCGCCGCGCAGCACCTCGACATGCTCGACCGCGCCCGAAAGCAGGCTGCCGAAATCGAACGCGCCGCCGGGCGACGAGGGATCGTTGACGCGCACGCCGTCGATCAGGACGAGCGTCTGCGTGGCCTCGGCGCCGCGGATGCTGAGGCTGGTGACGGTGCCCGGCCCACCGCTGCGCGTCACGCCGATGCCGGGCGTGGTGGCGAGATAATCGGCGATCGAGACGGTCTGCCGCGTTTCCAGGTCGTCGCGGGTGACGACGGTGATCGCATCGCCGGTCTCGTCGGCCGCCTGCGGTGCGCCGGCGGCGGTGACGACGATGGGATCGGCGGTTTCCTGCGCGAGCGCGGGGGTAGTCAGAGCGACGGACGAAAGAAGCAACAGGCGGAACATGCGGGCCTTCCTCGATGCGTCCGCCGCGCACCATTGCGAGCGGACGAAGCGTCGCTCGCTCGAGGAAAACCCTCGTCCGCCCGGCACACCCCGTCCGCGCAGAGGATCGACCGTGGCGGGCAGGTCTCCTGGCTTCCGGGTCAGGGCTGGCGCGCCGCCTTCCCGGGACATGAGCCCAGTGGCGTGATGGCGCGCCGGCTATCCGGTCACAGTTGCGGGGGCAGCGCCGGCATTGCGGACCCTGCGGCCCACGCACCGGACTTCCCTTTTGATCCCTTCGAGAGGGAACCCGTCACGACCGCGCGCTTAGCCATTTGCGACGAATCGATCAAGTTCGGCCAAAAGAGGGGTTTTCAAGACGGGCCGTTTATGATTCTTAAAGGAGCCCGGTGGCAACGGTAACAGATTGTCTTCGCGCGGGGGGCGCTATGAAGGGTATTACGGGTCAGGTGCTCGACGCACCGTCGACCGACGCGGACGGGCAGCCGGTCATCGGCATCCTGATCGGGTCGTTCGCGGCGCTGGCGTTGTGGGGCGGGATCGTCGGGCTGATCAGCCTGATCGTCTGATCGGGCAGCGCGTCAGTGATTGTGTCGTGGCGTGCGCGCCGCGATCTTTCGGTATTTCAGCGCGAATTCCAGCGCCGCGCCGTCGGCTAGCTGGCCGGTTTTCTCGCGGAACAGCTCTTCCCAGGGCGAATGGCTTTCGGGGACGGGCGGCGGCGCGTCGGCCTTGCGGCGCGCGATCTCGGCCGCATCCACCAGCGCATCGCACGTCCCCGCGTTCAGATCGACGCGGATCACGTCGCCGGTGCGCAGCCATGAAAGCCCGCCGCCGACCGCGCTTTCGGGGCTGACGTTGAGGATCGACGGGCTGTCCGACGTGCCCGACTGCCGCCCGTCGCCCAATGTCGGCAGCCAGGCGATGCCGCGCCGGATCAGCGCATCGGGCGGCTGCATGTTGACGACCTCTGCCGAACCAGGCCAGCCGATCGGGCCCGAGCCGCGCATCACCAGGATGCAATTCTCGTCGATCGCCAGCGCGGGATCGCTGATGCGATGGTGATAATCGTCCGACCCGTCGAACACGATCGCGCGCCCCTCGAACACGCCTTCCGCACCCGGGCGTGACAGGTAGCGCCGGCGGAATTCCTCGGAAATCACCGAGGATTTGAGGATGCCGAGATCGAAGAGATTGCCCGACAGCGCGAGATAGCCCGCCTTTTCCATCAGCGGATCGTCGAACGGGCGGATCACCTCGCGATCGCGCGACTCGCGGCCCTGGATGTTCTCCGCGATCGTGCGGCCGGTGCAGGTCAGGCAATCGCCGTCGAGCCGCCCGGCCCCGAGCAACTCCCACAGGATCGCGGGCACGCCACCGGCGCGATGGAAGCGCTCGCCGAGATATTGGCCCGCGGGCTGGACGTTGGCGAGCAACGGCAGATCATAGCCGTGGTCGGTGAGGTCGCGCGGGGCCAGATCGACACCGGCATGCCGCGCCATCGCCATGATGTGCGGCTGTGCGTTGCTCGAGCCGCCGATCGCGGTGAGCAGGCGGATCGCGTTGAGGAAGCTCGCGCGCGTCAGGATCATCGAGGGGCGCAGATCCTCGTAGGCCATGTCGACGATGCGGCGGCCGGTTTCGTACGCCATCTGCCCGCGCTCGCGATACGGCGCAGGGATCATTGCGCAGCCGGGGAGCGACATGCCCAATGCTTCCGCGATGGAGTTCATCGTCGAGGCGGTGCCCATGGTATTGCAATGCCCCGCCGAGGGCGCGCTGTCGCACGCGCGATCGAGGAACTCCTCCTCGCTGATTTCGCCTGCCGCGAGCTTACGGCGCGAGCGCCAGATGACGGTGCCCGACCCAACCAGCTCGCCCTCGTGCCAGCCGTCGAGCATCGGCCCGCCCGACAGCACGATCGCCGGGATGTCGACGGTCGAGGCCGCCATGATCGCCGCCGGCGTGGTCTTGTCGCAGCCCGTGGTGAGAACGACCGCATCGATCGGATAGCCGTAGAGCAATTCGGTGAGCGTCAAATACGACAGGTTGCGGTCGAGCGCCGCGGTGGGGCGGCGGCAATTCTCGAAGATCGGGTGGACCGGAAATTCGATCGGGATACCGCCTGCGTCGCGGATACCGTCGCGCACGCGGCGCGCGAGATCGAGATGGATGCGGTTGCACGGCGCCAGATCGCTGCCTGATTGGGCGATGCCGACGATCGGCTTTCCCGACCGCAGCTCGGCAGGCGTCAGGCCGTAATTCATGAAACGCTCGAGATAGAGCGCGGTCATGTCGGCGCGGGCGGGATCGGCGAACCAGTCGCGCGAGCGGAAGCGGCGGTTGGGCGTGCGATCGGTCATGGCGCTTGTTAGCGCTAACGGAATGACGGTTCAATGCCGGTCAGATTCCGGCGTCATCCTGACGAACGTCAGCATCCATTATCGTCTCGCTCCAGTTTAGAGCAGCGAGCCTGAAATCAGAACCGTTCGTCCCCGGACTTGATCCGGGGTTGTCGAAGCACCGTCCTTTTCCCGCCGTGGAAAAGAAGAACGGCCCTTCGACAAGCTCAGGGCGAACGGCCGTGGGTCAAATTAAACGCCCGTTGCTCTAAGCCGAGTGCCAATGGATGCTGACTTTCGTCAGCATGACGAACGGGGTTTTGACAACGGCAACGGCGGAAAGCCGAGATCGATCGCTCGGTCCTCCCCAGAACGGATTATCGCATTCGATCAGCGCGACTTTCCAATCGCGCCGCCACGCCTTGAGTTGCTTTTCGCGCGCGATCGCCGCCTCCATCGTCTCCGCCATTTCGAAATGGACGAGGCGCTTGACTCCGTATCGCGACGTGAACCCTCGAACGGAGCCGGTGCGATGCTGGTGAAGCCGCGCCATCAGATCGGACGTCACGCCAATGTAGATCGTGCCGTGGCGGCCGCTTGCGAGAATATAGACGCACGGTTGTCGTTCGCGCATTCCGTCAGGCTAGCCCGTCATGCTGACGAACGTCAGCATCCATTATCGCTCGGGATATTGTATTGGCGCAGCGCCCACGATGCCGAATGGAACCCTCAGCGCTTGTCGGCAACCACCTCGGGACGGCGACGGCGTGGGGGGGCGTCGGAGTGGCGGCGCACCAGCGCGTAATCGAGCAGCACGCGTTTTGGCGCGGCGGGCTTGCCCGCGCGACGCTCTCGCGCTTCGACGACGAGCTGGTCGAGCGCGGCGCGCGACATGTCCGCGATCGGCTGGTGGATCGTGGTCAGTTCGGGCCAGATCGTGGTCGCGAACGGGGTGTCGTCGAACCCGCAGATGCTGAGATCGCCCGGCACGTCGATGCCGCGGCGATGCGCGACCGCGATCGTGGCGGCCGCCATGTCGTCGTTGCTCGCGAAGATCGCGGTCGGGCGCGGATCGTGCGCGAGCAGATGCTCGGCGGCGTCGAGCCCCGAGCGGTAGGTGAACAGTCCCTGCGCGATCAGCGCGTCGTCGACCGGCGCGCCGCGTGCCTCGAGCGCCGCGCGATAGCCCTCCAGCCGGCGCGTGCTGGCATGCTGGTTGGGATTGCCGACGATGAAGCCGATGCGATCATGCCCCATCGCGAGCAGGTGCTGCGTCATCGCGCGTGCCGCCTCGAAATCGTCGATCCCGACCGAGGAGACGCGCTCGGGCGGGCGGGCGCTCGCGACCAGCACCACCGGCACGTCGGCGGCCTCGAATATCGCGATCACTTCGCTCGAATCGCTGAGCGGCGGCGGGAGCAGCACGCCGTCCACGCCGCCGTCGAGCAGATGGCGCGCCGCGCGTTGCTCGTCCTGGCCAGGCTCGCATTTCTCGATGACGAGCTGGACGTCGCCGCGGCTCGCCTGATCGAGCACGCCGACGAGAAATTCGCTCAGATAGGCTGCGCTCGGGTTGCTGTAGAGCAGGCCGATGCGCACCTGCCCGCCGCCCGCCAGGCTGCGCGCGGCGGAATTGGGCGCATAGTTGAGCGCGCGGATGGCATCCTCGACGGCGGCGCGGGTGAGCGGGCGCACCGTCTGTTCGCCGTTGATCACGCGTGACACCGTCATCGGGGAGACGCCGGCGCGCTTGGCGACGTCGGCGATCGTGGGGGCGCTGCTGCCGCGCCGGCTGGGTCTCTTGGCCAATGTTTGTCCCTCTGTTCAGCAGTTAATGCCCCGGAGCATGGGGGAAGCGCAATGCCTCGTAATAATCGAGGCTGTGCGCGGGCGGCGCTTCGCCCGGCGGCAGCGGCAATCCGGACAGCGACTGGAACCAGGCGATCGAGGCATCGCGCCACCATTGCGCCTCGCGGCGCTGGATCGCGAGGAAGGTGGCGGCTTTCGCATAGCGTTCCTTGTCGACATAGCGCTTCAGCCCCGCCCAGGTGTGCTGCATGTCGGCGACCGCCGCGACTCCACGGCCATAGCGACGGACGAGCGTGTTCCAGAGCGTATCGCCCGAGCCCATCCGATAGGTCCAGGGCAGGTGATGGAACCACAGCAGATAATCGTCGCCCACGGTCGCGAGATCGGCGAAGCGCTTCGCCACCGGCGGCGCATATTGCGCCACCGCGTCGCTGCCCGCGGCCGTGCGGTCGAAGCCGATGCCGTGCGCGTCGGCGCGGCTGTAATAGACCGGGTTCCATTCGGGACGATCGAGATCGCCCACCCATGGCCCCGGCCCGTAATGGTGCCCGGTCGCCATCTGGTGCGCGAGACCGAGCGGCGTCATGTAATCGACCGCGGCCTGGCGCGAGCCCATCATCATCGCCGTGACCGGCGCGACGAAGGCGGGATCGGCGGTGAAGGTCTGTTCTACCCATTCCCCGGCGATCGCGCGCGAGGACAGGTCGGGATCCCAGGCGAGGCGGCCGAAGGCGTACCAGTTCGCCTGGTTGAAATCGGAGCCCGTCCAGTCGCGATCCGAGCCGATATTGGCGACGCCCGCGATCGCGCTCAGCTTGCGGTCGTCGAGCGCGCCTTCGACCACCCTGGCCACGGTCGAGCCTTTGCCCTTGGCATAGGTGTCGGCATCGAGCGCTTCCTCGAACAGCGGGCCGAGATAGACGAGGTGCGTCGCGAAGCCGAGATATTCCTTGGTGATCTGGAGCTCGAGCGCGAGCGGCGTCTTGGGCATCGCCCCGAACAGCGGCGAAAAGGGCTCGCGCGGCTGGAAGTCGATCGGGCCGTTCTTGACCTGGACGATCACGTTGGCGGCGAAGTTGCCGTCGAGCGGCTTGAACGCGCTATAGGCCTGCTTGGCGCGGTCCTCGGGGTTTTCGGCCGAATAGACGAAGGCGCGCCAGATCACGACGCCGTCGTGGGGCGCCAATGCGGCAGCGAGCATGTTCGCGCCCTCGGCCTGGCTGCGGTGATAGTCGCCGGGGCCGGGCTGGCCTTCCGAATTGGCCTTGACCAGAAAGCCGCCAAAATCGGGGATCGCGGCGTAGATTTCGTTGGCCTTCGTCTTCCACCATGCAGCGACCTTCGGGTCGAGCGGGTCGGCGGTGCCGAGGTCGCCCAGCGCCTTGGGCGAGGCGAAATTGACCGAGAGCCAGACCTTGATGCCATAGGGCCGGAACACGTTCGCGAGCGCCGCCGCCTTGGCGATGAAGCGCGGCGTCAGCATGTCGGGCGCGGCGTTGACGTTGTTCAGCACGGTGCCGTTGATGCCGATCGAGGCGTTGGCGCGCGCGTAATCGGTGTAGCGCGGGTCGGCGTAGTCGGGGAGCGTCCACCAATCCCAGATCGATTGGCCGGCATAGCCGCGCTCGACGGTGCGATCGAGATTGTCCCAGTGATCGAGCATGCGCAGCGCGATTTTCGGCGCGGAGGCGATGTCGAGCGCGTCGAGCGATGCGCCGGTCTGCGCCAGCCGCAGCCAGGCGAAGGCGCCGTGGAGCAGGCCGATGTCGGTGTTGGCGGCGATCAGCGTCACCGGTGCGCCGTCAAGCGTGACGCTGCGGATCAGATAGCCCTCATCGCCGAGTGGCGCGAGCGGCAGGTCGAGCGCGGCGAGGCGGGAAAACTCGGCGGGCGTGCCGATGACGAGCGCGCCCGCGCGCGGGGCCGACGCCCGCGGGGCCGGTGCACCGAGCAGGCCCGCGAGGCCGCGGTCGAGCTCGTCGAGCGCCGCGCGCAGGCTGGGCGAGCGATCGGCGGGTGCGACGATCGTCGTCGCGCGTGCTGCGAGGGCGGCGCGCGGCGCGGGCGCGAGCGGGCTGTAGCGTAACCACAGGTCGTAGCCGTCTTCGGCGCGTGCGGTTGACGACGTTCCGAGCAGCCCCGCGCCCAACAGCATCGCCAATGCCAGCATCCACCTTTTCATCCGCCGCCCTCTCCTCTTCGTGGTTGACAACCTCCTAGACCATGGTAGCGCTATCAGCAACGGCCGCGGTCAGCGCGGCGCAAATCGAGGGGAGGATTGGGATGAAGGTTCGCGCGATCCTGTGCGCCGTTTCGGCGCTGGCGCTGGTCTCGGCGGCGCCAATTTCCGCGCCCGCCGGCGCTACGCCCGCCGCGGCGCAAGCCGAACAGCCGCTCTACAAACAAGCATCCGCGCCGGTCGCCGATCGCGTCGAGGATCTGCTCCAGCGCATGACGCTCGAGGAGAAGGTCGCCCAGCTCGAAGTGGTGTGGACGGGCAAGACCGCCATCTTCGACGCCAACGACCAGTTCGACGCGGCGAAGATGGCGAAGGTTTACCCCGACGGCATCGGCGGCGTCGCCCGCCCGTCCGACGCGCACGGCCCGATAAGCCCGCGCGAGCTGCCCGGCCGCGATATCGCGCAGACGATCAAGCTCGTAAACGCGATGCAAAAATGGGCGACCACCAGGACGCGCCTCGGCATCCCCATCCTGTTCCACGAGGAAGGGCTGCACGGCTACGCCGCGTTGGGCGCGACCAGCTTTCCGATCCCGATCGGCCTTGCCTCTTCATGGGATCCCGATCTGGTGCGGCGTACCAACGTGGTCACCGCGCGTGAGATTCGCGCGCGCGGCGTGACGCAGGCGCTCTCGCCCGTGGTCGACATCGCACGCGATCCGCGCTGGGGCCGGATCGAGGAGACGTTCGGCGAAGACCCGTATCTGGTCGGCGAGCTGGGCGTCGCCGCGGTCGAAGGATTGCAGGGGCCGGGACGTGCGCGGGTGTTGAAGCCCGGCCATGTCTTCGCGACGTTGAAGCACCTCACCGGCCACGGCCAGCCCGAAGGCGGCACCAATGTCGGCCCCGCGCCGGTTTCCGAGCGCGAGCTGCGCGAGAATTTCTTCCCGCCGTTCGAGGAAGTGATCCGCCGCACCGGGGTCGCCGCGGTGATGCCCTCGTACAACGAGATCGACGGCGTTCCCTCCCACGCCAACAAATGGCTCCTCACCGACGTGCTGCGCGGCGAATGGGGATTCCGCGGCGCGATCACCAGCGATTATTCGGCGATCGACCAGCTCAAGGACATCCACCACGTCGCGGGCGATCTGGAGGAAGCGGCGCGGCTCGCGCTCGCGGCGGGGGTCGACATGGACCTGCCCGATGGGCTTTCGTACCAGACGCTCGTCGCGCAGGTGCGCGCGGGCAAGGTGCCCGAGGCCGAGGTGGACGATGCCGTGCGCTACGTGCTCGACATGAAGTTCCGCTCGGGGCTGTTCGAGCATCCCTATGCCGACGTCGCCGTCGCCGAAGCGATCACCAACAACGACGAAGCGCGCGCGCTGGCGCTCGAGGCGGCGCAGAAATCGATCGTGCTCCTGAAGAACGACGGCGTGCTGCCGTTGAAGCCCCAGGGCACGATTGCGGTGATCGGCCCCAATGCGGCCAAGGCGCATCTCGGCGGCTATTACGGCATCCCGCCGCACACCGTGTCGCTGCTCGACGGCGTCAAGGCCGAGGTGGGGGATCGGGCGAAGGTGGTCTATGCCGAGGGCGTGCGGATCACCGAGAGCGACGATTGGTGGGCGGACGCGGTGGCGCTCGCTAACCCGGCGGAGAACCGGCAGCGGATCGCCGAGGCGGTCGCGGTGGCGAAGGGCGCCGACACGATCATCCTCAACATCGGCGGCAACGAGCAGACCAGCCGTGAGGGCTGGGCCGACAACCATCTCGGCGACCGCGACGACATCGTTATGGTGGGCGAGCAGCAGGAATTGTTCGATGCGCTGAAGGCGCTCGGCAAGCCGATGGTCGTGGTGCTCACCAACGGCCGACCGCTCGCGGTCAACACCGTCGCCGACCAGGCCAACGCGCTGATCGAGGGCTGGTATGGCGGCGAGCAGGGCGGCACCGCGATGGCGGACGTGCTGTTCGGCAAGGTCAATCCGGGCGGCAAGCTGCCGGTGACCTTCGCGCGCAGCGTCGGGCAGCTGCCGGTTTTCTACAACCACAAGCCGAGCGCGCATCGCGGCTATCTGTTCGACACCACCGAGCCGCTGTTCCCGTTCGGCTACGGGCTCAGCTACACGAGCTTTGCGATCGGCGCGCCGCGGCTATCGGCCAAGACGATCGGCATCGGCGGCAGCGTCACCGTGTCGGTCGACGTGAGCAACACCGGCAAGGTCGTTGGCGACGAGGTTGTGCAACTCTACATCCGCGACCGGGAAAGCTCGGTGACGCAGCCGGTCAAGGAGCTCAAGGGCTTCCGCCGCGTGACGCTCGCGCCCGGCGAGAAGCGCACCGTCACCTTCACGCTGACGCCCGAGGCGCTGGCGCTGTGGAACATCGACATGAAGCGCGTGGTCGAGCCGGGCGCGTTCGACATCATGGTCGGTCCCAATTCGCGCGACCTCAAGACCGTGACGCTGGAGGTGTCATGAGGCTGCTGCTCCTCGTCGCCGCGGCGCTCGCCGCGTCGCCGGTGGCGGCGCAGGAGACGCACTGGGTCGCCTCGTGGGGATCGGCGCAGCAGGTGCCCGAGCCGCACAACGCGGTGCCCGAGGACGCGCTCACCGATGCGACGCTGCGCCAGACGGTGCACCTGTCGCTCGGCGGCGAGACGCTGCGGGTGCGCGTGTCGAACGCGTTCGGCACCGCGCCGCTGACGATCGACGCCGCGACGATCGCGCGCCCGATCACGCGCGGCAAGCCGCGGATCGCGCTAGACAGCGTCCAACCGCTCACCTTCGACGGCAAGGCGGCGGTGACGATCCCCGCGGGCGCCGAATATTATTCCGATCCGATTCGCTTCGCCGCGGCGCCGGGATCGGACGTCACGATCAGCATCCACTATCCGCAGCCGCCCGCGCAGCAGACCGGCCATTCCGGTTCACGCGCCACCTCGTTCGTGGCGCCAGGCAACCGTGTGCGCGATGCCGCCCTGCCCGACGCCAAGCCGATCGAGCATTGGTACCAGCTCTCCGATATCGAGGTCGCCGCGGGTCCGGAGGTGCGTGCGATCGTGGCGATCGGCGATTCGATCACCGACGGCCACGGCGCGACCACCGACGGCGACGATCGCTGGCCCGACCGGCTCGCAGCACGGCTGCGCGACGTGGGGGTCGAAATCGGCGTCGTCAATACCGGGATCGGCGGCAACCGCGTACTGCTCGACGGGCTCGGCCCCAATCTGCTCGCGCGCTTCGATCGCGACACGGCGGCGCGCAGCGGCGTTACCGACGTGATCCTGCTCGAAGGTATCAACGACCTCGGCACGCTGACGCGCGACGCGCCGGTATCGCAGGCCGAGCACGACGCGTTGGTCGCGCGGATCACGACCGGCTATCAGCAGATCATCGACCGCGCGCATGCGCAGGGGCTGCGCATCTGGGGCGGCACGCTGACGCCGTTCGTCGGCAATGAGTATTATCACGCCGACGCCGCCAACGAGGCCGACCGCCAGGCGATCAACGCCTGGATCCGCGCGCCCGGCCATTTCGACGGCGTGATCGATTTCGACGAAGCCGTGCGCGACCCTGCGCATCCCGAGCGGCTGTTGCCGACATATGATTCGGGCGACCATCTCCATCCCTCCCCCGCCGGCTATGCGGCGATGGCGGCGGCGGTGCCGATCGACGCGTTCGCGCAGCACCCGACGGAAGGCCCGGCGATCGCGATCACCTTCGACGACCTGCCGGTGCATGGGCCGCTGCCCGAAGGCGACAGCCGGGTCGCGATCATGGCCAAAATCAGCGCCGCGCTGAAGGCGGCGGGCGTACCGCCGACCTACGGCTTCACCAACGGGGGATTCGCCGAAAACGAACCCGCCTCCAAACCCGCGCTGGCGGCATGGCGCGCCTCGGGCCAATTGCTCGCGAACCACAGCTGGTCGCACATGAATTTGAACGAACACGAGTTCGACGACTGGAAAGTCGACGTGGTGCGCGACGAGGCGGTGATCGCGCCGCTGATGGCAGGGGCGGACTGGCACTGGCTGCGCTACCCCTATCTCGCCGAGGGCGAGACGCCGGCGAAGCGGCAGGCCGCGCGCGCCTTCCTCGCCGAGCGCGGCTATAAGGTGGCAAGCGTGACGATGAGCTTCGGCGATTATGCCTGGGCCGCACCCTATGCGCGCTGCGTTGCGGCGAAGAACACAGGCGGCATCGCCGCACTCGAGGCGAGCTACATGAAAGCGGCGGCCGATACGCTCGCCTGGGCGCGATCGGCGTCGGAAGCGGTGGAAGGCCGCCAGATTCCACTGGTGCTGCTGATGCATGTCGGCGCGCTCGACGCGAAGCTGCTACCGCGCCTGCTGACCTATTACCGATCGCAGGGAGCGCGCTTCGTGTCGCTGGCCGACGCCGAGCGCGATCCCTTCTATGCCGGCGATCTCTCCCCGGCGACGGCGCATCATCCGGCGACGCTCGACGCCGCGGCACACGAGAAGGGGATTGCGCTCCCACCCGCGCCATCTCCCCCGGCGATGCTGGAAAGCATTTGCCAATGATCGCCATCCAGCGCAGAGCGGCGGCGTTATCCACATGACGCTTGACTAATATGCTATATCGCATATTGGTAGCGCTATCAGACGCGAGGGGATGCACGAGATGGATTTTGCGGTGGAAACCGCGTTGCCGGCCGATTGGCGGACCGGCCGCTTCGTCGGGCGGATCGATCGTGGCGAGGGGCCCTGCGTCGTCCTGGTTCGCGACGGCCGGGTCGCCGACATCACCGATACCTACCCAACCGTCGCCGCGTTCGCCGCGGCGGGCGCGCCCGATTGCACCGGCGAAGACCTGGGACCGCTCGAGGCGCTCGGCCTGTCGGTCGAAAGCACGCCCCGGCTGCTGAGCCCGATCGATCTCCAGTGCGTCAAGGCGTCGGGCGTCACCTTCGCGGTCTCGGCGATCGAGCGCGTGATCGAGGAGCGCGCGCGCGGCGATGCCGGCAAGGCCGCCGAGGTGCGCGGACGGCTGGAGGCGCGCATCGGCGGCTCGATCCGATCGGTCGTCCCCGGCAGCGCCGACGCCGCGGCGCTCAAGCAGGCGCTGATCGAGGACGGCATGTGGTCGCAATATCTCGAGGTCGCGATCGGGCCGGACGCGGAGATCTTCACCAAGTCGCCGGTGCTCTCGACTGTCGGCTGGGGCGCCGAGATCGGCGTGCGATCGGATTCGACCTGGAACAATCCCGAGCCCGAGGTGCTGCTGCTGGTCGCGCCCGACGGCGCACCGGTCGGCGCGTGCCTGGGCAACGACGTCAATTTGCGCGATTTCGAAGGCCGTTCTGCGCTGCTGCTCGGCAAGGCGAAGGACAATAACGCCTCGTGCTCGCTGGGGCCGTTCATCCGGTTGTTCGACGCGGGTTTCACGATGGAGGACGTGCGCGAGGCCGAGCTCGATCTGGAGATAGCGGGCGCCGACGACGGCTATCGCCTGACGGGCCACAGCTCGATGCGCGAGATCAGCCGCGACCCAGAGGAACTGGTGCGCCAGTCGCTGAGCGAGCATCACTATCCCGACGGCTTCGTGCTGTTCCTCGGCACGCTGTTCGCGCCGACGCAGGACCGCGACGAGCCCGGACGCGGCTTCACCCACAAGATCGGCGACACGGTGTCGATCGCGACGCCGCGGCTCGGCACGCTCGTCAACCGCGTCGTCACCTCGAAGCAGGCCGCGCCGTGGACGATGGGGATCGGCGCGCTGATCGCCAACCTGGCCGGCCGCGGGCTGCTCGCGCGGCCCGCCGAATGATCCTCGATACACCCATCACCCGACGTCAAGGACTGCCTGAATGCTGCAAGAAGTGAGCGCCGACGGAACCGATACCGGCCGATCGGCGCGCTACCCGAGCCTCGCCGACAAGCGCGTGTTCATCAGCGGCGGCGGCTCGGGGATCGGCGCCGGGCTGGTCGAGGCGTTCGTGCGGCAGGGCGCGCGCGTCGCCTTCGTCGACATCGCCGATGCGCCCTCGCGCGCGCTGGTGGAGAAGCTCGCCCCCGACGCCCGCCACGCGCCGCGCTTCGACCATTGCGACATCACGGATCTCGACGCGTTCAAGGCGGCGATCGGCGCGGTCGAGACGGAGTTCGGCGGCATCGACGTGCTGATCAACAACGCCGCCAACGACGATCGGCACGACATCGACAAGGTGACGCCCGTCTATTGGGACGACCGCATGGCGGTGAACCTGAAGCATCAGTTCTTCGCGGCGCAGGCGGTGTGGCCGGGGATGAAGGCGCGCGGCGGCGGGGTGATCCTCAATTTCGGATCGATCTCCTGGCATCTGGGGCTGCCCGACATCGCGCTCTACCAGACCGCCAAGGCGGCGATCGAGGGGCTGACGCGCAGCCTGGCGCGCGAGCTGGGCCGCGACAACATCCGCGTCAACACGATCGTGCCGGGCAACGTCCAGACGCCGCGGCAATTGCAATGGTACACGCCCGAGGGCGAGGCGGAGATCGTCGCGGGCCAGTGCCTCGACGGGCGCATCCAGCCCGCGGACATCGCGGCGATGGCGCTGTTCCTCGCCTCCGACGACGCGCACATGTGTACCGCGCATGCGTATTGGGTCGACGCCGGCTGGAGCTGAACCGGGAGAACGCCATGGCCGAAGGGATCACGCGCCGCGAGGGGATCGCCCTGCTGGCGGGGCTCGGCCTGGCGACATACGGCGGCGGGGCTCGTGCGGCATCGACGCCCTCGCTCGACGCGATTGCCCGCAAGAGCGGCCGGCGCTTCGGATCGGCGGTGGCATGGAGCGCGCCCGGCGCCGATGCGGGGAGCTTCGCCAACCCGGCCTATGCCGCCCTGATCGAGCGCGAGTGCGGCGTGCTGGTGCCCGAGAACGAATTGAAGTGGCAGGCGCTGCGGCCCGATTCCAAGACCTTCGCGTTCGATCGCGCCGATGCGATCCTGGCCTATGCCGAGCGGCACGGCATGGCGACGCGCGGGCACAACCTGCTGTGGCACCGGCCCAAATGGATGCCGACATGGGAAGAATCCCACGACTTCGGCGCTCGACCGGTCGCCGAGGCCGAACGGCTGCTGACGACGCATATCGAGACCGTGATGCGCCGCTACCGGGGCCGGATCGCGAGCTGGGACGTCGTCAACGAGGCGGTCGATCCCGAGACCGGCGGCCTCGTCGAGATCGCGCTGTCCAGGGCGCTGGGCGGGGCGCAGCACTCGGTCGACCTCGCCTTCCACACCGCGCGCGCCACGGCGCCGGCGGCCGAGCTCGTCTACAACGATTACATGAGCTGGGAGGCGGGCAACGCCACGCATCGCGCCGGCGTGCTGCGGCTGCTCGAAGGCTTTCGCACGCGGGGCGTGCCGGTCGACGCGCTGGGGGTGCAATCGCACCTCGTCACCGACGGGCCGGACATCGCCGCGACCGTGGCGCGGCAGGAACGCGACTGGCGCGCCTTCCTCGATGCGGTGACGGCGATGGGGTATCGCCTGCTGATCACCGAGTTCGACGTGCGCGACAACGGATTGCCGGTGGACCCGGCGGTGCGCGATCGCGCGGTCGCCGATTACACGCGCGCCTATCTCGACATCATGCTCGACTATGCGCAGCTAGGCGACGTGCTCGTCTGGGGCATGGGCGACAAATATAGCTGGCTGCAGGGATTCGACCCGCGCGACGACGGCCACCCGCGACGCGGCTGCCCCTATGACGCGGCCTTCCGGGCGACACCGATGCGCGCGGCGATCGCGGCAGCGTTCGCCGCGGCCCCGGCGCGCGGCTGACGTCCGGACCCTCGACGCCGTGCAGGACAGCGCGTCGCTGCGATCGACCGTCGAACAAAAGGGCGCCCCTCCCGAAGGAGAGACGCCCTCCATTGCGACCCGAAGGCCCCCCAAGAAACGCTACAGGTTGCCGCGGATGATGAACGAGAAGCGGCGATCGTTCATGAAATAGGATCGCGGCCCCCTCAACCCGCTGAGCGTGAACATCTGCGAGGTCTTGGTGATCTCGTTGGTGAGGTTCACTGCCTGAACGCCGATCTTGACCCCCTTCGTCACAGTGAAGAACGCCGAGGCGTCGAGCTGGCCCGTGGGTTCGTTGAAGATCGGGTAATAAGGGAAAATCACGTCCGACGAGGTGAGCAGGAAGCGCGAGCGCCACTGGTACGCGGCGCGTAGCGAGATCGGCCCCTTTTCGTAGAAGACCTGGACGTTGACATTGTGCTTCGACAATTGCTCGAGCGGCAGCCGGTCGTTGAGGCCGATCGGCGAGTTCGTCACCGGCGCGCCGTTGTTGAGCCGCGAATTGGGCAGCCCCTTGCTCTCGATATAGGTGTAGCTCGCGCTCGCCCCCAGCCCGCTCAGGAAGCCGGGCAGGAAGTCGTACGTCTGCTGATAGGCAATCTCGAAGCCCTTGACCTTGCCCTTGCCG
>Ga0268289_100129_pt1 | contig 23294 bp, 23 predicted proteins | sample MetspNORM_FD_191340 | JGI IMG/M metagenome (GOLD analysis project Ga0268289, IMG submission 191340) | Soil microbial communities from San-Diego area, Southern California, United States - Methylocaldum sp. NOR-M | ecosystem: Environmental > Terrestrial > Soil > Desert | place: USA: California... | reverse complement strand
GGGCGATTACCGCGCAGGCGACGAGATCTGGTGCGAACAGCTCGGCCCCGAGGCGTTCGCGCAGGCGCTCAATCGCGACGTGCTGGTGCCGCGCGCGGCGGGGCGCTTCCTGTTCGGCCGGCTGATCGGGCGCGAGGCGGGCGATCCGGGCAAGCTCCACCTGCTGCCGCCGGGCGCAGGCGCGCGCCAGCAGGTCGTCGCCGACCCACCCTGGATCGCGCGCGCGGTGCGGCTGGTGCGCGGATTGTGACGAGCAAGCCGCAGTGTCAGGTCGTTGCGCTGCAACCGCGAGCCAGTTTGCCGATCAACGACCGCACGTCGGCAGGCGTGTCGCCGGGCAGCACCTCGACATAGCCGATGCCGGCACGACGCAGCGCTTCCTTTTTGATCGCGTCGCGCGTTGCCGCCGGCCCCAGATGATGCCCCCTGCCCTGTAGCTCGAACGCCTGGAGGGGCTGGCCGCTTCGATCTACGAGCAGCAGGTCGACGCGTTTGGAGTTGATCGCGCGATAGGCATCTGCATTCGGACTCGTCAGGATCTCCCCGAGACTGACTTGCGCCATCACGCGCCACCCCGGTGCCGCGGCAGCGCAGGCGTCCTCGAGAACTGTGAGCAGCCTCTGCTCCCCGCGATTGAGGATACGGCGCGCGCGGAATTGGGCGCTCTCGACATGGTGGAGCTGGGTCGGCGGATCGAAGGGCTTATCATATTTCGCTTTGCCACCACCGCAGTCGTATCGTGCTTTCCAACGGCGCCGGGTGACGCGCGCAAGCGTCTTTTCGAGCTGCGCGCCGAGCAGCGTTGCGACCACCAGCGCGAAGAACCACGCCGCATTCGCCCCAACGAAGTTGAGATAGTCGACCACGTCGCGAAGGTACCCGCCGACTGGTTATCGTTTGGTTGCCATACGATAAGGGCGGTGGTGGGCGATGACGGGCTCGAACCGCCGACATCCTCGGTGTAAACGAGGCGCTCTACCAACTGAGCTAATCGCCCGTCCCGGCGGGAGGGCCGCGTCATAGCGGGGTTTTGCGTGCGCGCAAGCACAGACCGACGCGGCCAGCGCCTCCGTAATCGCGCGTTAGGGATTTGTTAACTCTTTCGGCGCAGCCTGCATCGCGGCTCTGGGGGACCTCGGCGCTCACTGGCGAGCGCCTTGTAGCGTGCTTTCGGAGGTCGTCATGTCCGCAGATCGCAAGATCCATCCACTGGGAGTCATCGGCCCCTTGGGTGAGGCGCTGACGCTTCGGACGCTGCCCCCGCGCGACACCAAGCGCTGGATCGTGCGCCGCAAGGCCGAGGTCGTCGCGGCAGTGCGCGGCGGGCTGCTCACCGCCGACGAGGCATGCGCGCGATACCGGCTGAGCCCCGAGGAACTCGCAAGCTGGCAACGCGCGGTCGAGATCGCCGGCATGCCCGGCCTGCGCGTGACGCGCGCCCAGCACTATCGTGATCTGTATGAGAGACGCGGCGCCGATTAGGGCTGGAGCTCGGCGGAATGCGCGCCCTTACAACTCCCTAGGCGATCGGCAATCCCTGGCGCTTGGCGGCGGTGCAGTAATCGAGGAGCGCCTGACGCGTCGGGGCAGCGAGCGTGACGAAGGCGCGGCGGCGGTCGTCGGGATCGGGGACGCGGCCGAGCATCTCCGCCTCGGTCATCCGGCCGATCCAGCGCAAGGCGGTGGTGGGCGCGACCGCGGCGGCGATGCACAGGCTCGATACCGCGACGCGGCTGCCTTCGAGATCGGCGGCGAGCAGATCGAGCAGCATGTCCCACGCCGGATCCTCGAACAGCCCGCCGGGGAGATACTGGTCGCGCATCCGGCGCGAACGGATCGCGGCGCGCAGGTCTCGCGCCTCGACGACCGCGCCGGGCACGACCTCCGCCGCGCGGTAGCCGAGGTTCCGGTCGCTGACGGCGTTGCCGCCGCCGCCCGTCGGCCCGCGCTGTGCGAGCCGGGCGAGCGCCTCGGCGATGCGCGCGACCTCCTCGTTCATCTGCCGCAGGCGCTCGGCCTCGCGGTTGTTGTCCCCGACATTGGCGAGCGCGGGCGCGCGGGTGAGCATCACCGCGAGCAGCCGCTGCGCGGCGTCGGGCTCGTAGAGCAGCTGGACGCGGCGGCCGAGCAGGTACTGCGAGACGTGATCGAGCTGCGCCGCGCCCAGGGCGACGATCACGTGGATGTCCGCATCCCGCGCGCGGGCGTCGATCCGGGGCAGCAGGGCGTCTAGCGTGGCGTCGTCGAGCGCCTCGGCCTCGATCATCACCAGATCGACCGGATCGCCGAGCGCGGCGGCGGCACCGGCGGGATCGACCATAACGACGCGCCGCGCGCCGGCCGCGTCGAGCGCTTCCCTCGCGCGCACGCCAGCCGCCGCGTCGGCGGCGATGACGAGCGCGCTCAGCGCGCGGCTGTCGTCCCGATCGTAATCGTCCCCCGTCATCGCCGCCTCAGCCGAGCGCCTTCACGATCTCCTCGACCATCTTCTTGGCGTCCGAGAGCAGCATCATCGTGTTGTCGCGGTAGAAAACCTCGTTGTCGACGCCGGCATAGCCGACGCCACCCATCGAGCGCTTGACGAACAAAACCGTCTTGGCCTTCTCCACGTCGAGCACGGGCATGCCGTAGATCGGCGAGGATTTGTCGGTCTTGGCCGCGGGGTTGGTGACGTCGTTGGCGCCAATCACAAAGGCGACGTCGGTCTGCGCGAATTCGCTGTTGATGTCCTCGAGCTCGAACACCTCGTCATAGGGCACGTTGGCCTCGGCGAGCAGCACGTTCATGTGGCCGGGCATGCGGCCCGCGACCGGGTGGATCGCGTATTTGACGCGCACGCCCTCTTCCTTGAGCTTGTCCGCCATCTCGCGCAGCACGTGCTGCGCCTGCGCCACCGCCATGCCGTAGCCGGGGACGATGATGACCTGTTCAGCCTGGCTCATGAGGAAGGCGGCATCCTCGGCCGAGCCGCGCTTCCACGGGCGGTCGATCGCAGCGGCGCCCTCGCCGCCTCCGCCGCTGTCGCCGCCGAAGCCGCCCGCGATCACGCTGATGAAGCTGCGGTTCATCGCGCGGCACATGATGTAGCTGAGGATCGCGCCGGAGCTGCCCACCAGCGCGCCGGTGATGATCATCGCGGTATTGTGGAGCGTGAACCCCATCGCGGCGGCCGCCCAGCCCGAATAGCTGTTGAGCATCGAGACCACGACCGGCATGTCCGCGCCGCCGATGGGCACGATCAGCAGGAAGCCGATCGCGAACGACAGCGCCGTGATCGTCCAGAAGATCCAGGGCGATTGATCCTGCGTGAAATAGGCGACCAGCCCGACGATCGCGGCGAGCACGGCGAGGTTGATGACGTGGCGCAGCGGCAGCAGGATCGGCTTGCCCGACATGTTGCCGTTGAGCTTCGCGAAAGCGATCACGCTGCCGGAGAAGGTGATCGCGCCGATCGCGACGCCGAGGCCCATCTCGATCCGGCTGACGGGGTGGATCGCCATGAAGGGATCGCCGATCATCGGCGTGACGAGATCGGCGATGCCGAACGCGCCGGGATTGAGATAGGCCGCGCAGCCGACGAGCACCGCGGCGAGCCCGACGAGGCTGTGGAAGGCCGCGACGAGCTGCGGCATCGCCGTCATCGCGATCCGCCGCGCGATGACGAGGCCGATGGTGCCGCCGATCGCGATGGCGGCGAAGATTTCGATAAATGCCGCGTGATCGAACATCATCAGCGGTTGTCCGGTCGACGAATCGCTGATCCAACTCACGGCATATTGCGGCACATGCGTCACCAGCGTCGTGACGACCGCGATCGCCATGCCTGCCATGCCGAAGCGGTTGCCGCGGCGGCTGCTCTCAGGGGAGGACAGGCCGCGCAGCGCGAGGATGAAGCACACGCCCGCGACCAGATAGGCCAACGCGACCCAGGGATTTACGGCGGTGCTGTGTTCCATTCTGCTCCCCTTACCCGTCATGCCAGCGCAGGCTGGCATCCATGTCTCTCAGTTCCGATCCCGCCGTTGCGTCCCTTCGCAACAGACATGGACCCCAGCCTTCGCTGGGGTGACGTTACTTGACCGGCGCCGCCGGCCGTTCCTTCTTCTTGTACATCGCGAGCATCCGCGCGGTGACGGCGAACCCGCCGAAGATGTTAACGCTCGCCAGCGCTACCGCGATCAGCCCGAGCCATTTCGACCCCGTCGAACCCGCCGCCGCGCTGGCGATCAGCGCGCCGACGATGATCACGCTCGAAATCGCGTTGGTGACCGCCATCAGCGGCGTGTGCAGCGCCGGCGTGACCGACCACACGACATAATAGCCGACGAACACCGCCAGCACGAAGATCGACAGGATCGAGATGAAGTCCATCGGTTTACTCCTGACGTTCGGTCGCCCATCCCCTTGCAGGGGAGGATTTCATGTGAGCAGTCTTTCGTTCACCACCTTGCCGCCCTGGGTCAGGCGGATGGCGGTGGCGATTTCGTCGTCATCCGGTAGCACCGGGCGCCCCGCCTCCTTGTCCCAGAAGGCGGAGAGGAAATTGTAGAGGTTGCGCGCGAACAGCGCCGAGGCGTCGGCGGCGAGACGGCTCGGCACGTTGCGGTGGCCGACGATTTTGACGCCGTGGCGTTCGACGATCTCGCCCGCGACCGCGCCCTCGACATTGCCGCCCTGTTCGACCGCGAGATCGACGATCACGCTACCGGGTTTCATCGTCGCCAGTTGCGCGTCTGAGATGAGGCGCGGCGCGGGGCGGCCCGGGATCAACGCGGTGGTGATGACCACGTCCTGCTTGGCGATGTGCGACGACACCAATTCGGCCTGCGCCTTCTTGTACTCGTCGGACATCTCGCCGGCGTAGCCGCCCGAACCTTCGCCCTCGATGCCCTTCACTTCCTCGACGAAGATCGGCTTGGCGCCGAGGCTCTGGATCTGCTCCTTGGTCGCCGAGCGCACGTCGGTCGCGGAGACCTGCGCGCCGAGCCGCCGCGCGGTGGCGATCGCCTGCAGCCCGGCGACGCCGACGCCCATCACGAAGACGCGCGCGGCGGAAACGGTGCCGGCCGCCGTCATCATCATCGGGAAGGCGCGGCCATACTCAGCGGCTGCGTCGAGCACCGCCTTGTAGCCCGACAGGTTCGATTGCGAGGACAGGATGTCCATCGATTGCGCGCGCGTGATGCGCGGCATGAATTCCATCGCCAACGCTTCGAGCCCGGCCTTGGCATAGGTGTCGACGCGCTCGCGCTCGCCGAAGGGATTGAGGCTCGCGACCAGCCAGGCGCCCTGTTTCGCCGACGCGATGCTCGCGGGATCGGGGCCCTGGACGCCGAGGATGATGTCGGCGCCGGCGAGCACCTCGTCGCGGCTGCCGAGCGTCGCGCCTGCCGCTTCGTAATCGGCGTCGGCGCACGACGCGGAGAGGCCCGCGCCGCGCTCGACCGCGACCTCGGCGCCGAGGCCCGCGAACTTCTTCGCGGTTTCCGGCGTGGCCGAGACGCGCCGCTCGCCCGCGGCGGCTTCCTTGAGGACCGCGATCTTCACGCGCGGGCCCGAATCACGAGATCAGGAAGATGACGAGGAACGCGATCAGGAAACAGCCCACCGCCCCCCATTTGAGGAGCGCCATGATGTTGGCGTAGGTCGCTTCGTGCGCCTGCATGTCACCGTTTCCGGCCATCGATCCCTTTTCCTCTCAGAAACCCCGTCGGCGCCGATCCTTAACCGGCGCACCCCGGCACCTCAAGCCCTTCGGCGGCCAGGCATGGGCCGCACGCTTAAGGCTGCCTTTACCGCCTGCGCTTATGGTCCGTCCCGAACCGGGACCAAGAGGGTGGCAATGACGCGCAACGGCCAGCGCATGCTGATGCTGATCGACGACGAACCCGCGCAGCGCCGGCTGGTATCGGCGCTCGCCGCGCGTGGCGGCTGGCGGACGCTGTTCGCCGCCGACGGCGAGATGGCGATCGCGACGTTGGGCACGCAGGACGGGATGCAGCTCGACGCGATCGTGCTCGACATCTGGTCGCCCGACGCCGACGCCGCGAGCCTGATCGCCGAATTGCGCGCGCGCCGCCCAGCCCTTCCCATCCTGATGCTGACCGCGCACGCCTCGGTCGCGCGCGCGGTGGACGCGATGCGCGCCGGCGCCACCGATTTCCTCGTCAAGCCGCTCGCGCCCGAACGCCTGCTCGGCGCGCTCGAGGCGGCGGTCGGCGGCAAGACCACGGGCGAGCTGCGCCCGCTCACCGAGAAGATCCCAGCCACGCTGGGGTTCGAGAACATCGTCGGCGCCGAGCCGCAATTCCGCGCCGCGCTGGCGATCGCGGCCAAGGCGGCGCGCGCGCGCATCCCCGTGCTGCTCGAAGGCGAGAGCGGTGTCGGCAAGGAAGTGGTGGCGGATGCGATCCATGCCGCCTCCCCGCGCGGCAAGAAGCCGATGATCGCGGTCAATTGCGGCGCGATCCCCGCGAACCTCGTCGAATCGGAGCTGTTCGGCCACGAAAAGGGCGCGTTCACCGGTGCGTTCGAGCGCAAGATCGGGCGCTTCCAGGAAGCCGACGGCAGCACGATCTTCCTCGACGAGATCGGCGAGATGCCGCTCGACGCGCAGGTCAAGCTGCTGCGCGTGCTGCAATCGGGCGAGGTGCAGGCGCTGGGCGCGCGCCACGTGCGCGAGGTGGACGTGCGCGTGATCGCGGCGACCAACAAGCGCCTGCTCGACGAGGTCGAGGCCGGGCGCTTCCGCGAAGACCTCTATTACCGGCTCAATGTCGTCCAGGTGACGATCCCGCCGCTCAGGGAGCGCGCGGGCGACATCCCCTCGCTGACGCGCCACCTGCTCGCGCGGATCGCCGAACAGCCGGGGCTGCGACCGATCGGCATCACCGACGAGGCGATCCGGCTGCTGATGCGCTACGACTGGCCGGGCAACGTCCGCCAGTTGCAGAACGCGCTGTTTCGTGCGGCGGTGCTGTGCGACGACGCCGCGTTGACGGCGGACGATTTCCCGCAGATCGCCGCGCTCGGCACCGAACGCACGGTCACCCCCGTCACGCCGGCGATGGCGTCGAACGGCGGGGTCACGCTCTATCATCCCGACGGCAATCTGCGCGCGCTGGAGGAGATCGAGGCCGACGTGATTCGGCTGGCGATCGGCCATTATCGCGGCCGCATGACCGAAGTCGCGCGGCGGCTGGGGATCGGCCGCTCGACGCTCTACCGCAAGCTCGGCGAGCTCGGGATCGACAACGCGGCGTAGTTTGCCGTCAGCGCCCCACCAGCGCCTGATCCCGCAGACCCCGCCAGACGCGCATCGCCTGCATCGTCTCCGCCACGTCGTGGACGCGCAGCAACTGGACGCCGGCGTCCATGCCCTTCATCGCCAGCGCGAGCGAGCCGCCGAGGCGGGCGTCCACGGGCGCCTCGTTCGAGAGCGCGCCGATCATGCGCTTGCGGCTGGCGCCGAGCATGATCGGACAGCCGAGGCCGTGGAAGAGCGGGAGGCCGTTGAGGAGCGCGAGATTGTCGGCGAGCGACTTGCCGAAGCCGATGCCGGGATCGGCGATGATCTTCGTGCGATCGACGCCCGCCGCGACGACCGCGTCGATCCGCGCCTCAAGCCAGTCGAACACCTCGGTCAACACGTCGACGTAACCGCTGCCGCCGTGCGGGCCCTTCTCAGGCTCGGGCGAGTGCATGAGGATGACGGGACAGCCGGCGTGGATGACAATCTCGAGCGCGCGATCGTCCCACAACAGCGCGGAGACATCGTTGACGACGTGCGCGCCCGCGGCGAGCGCGGCGTCCATCACGCTCGCCTTGCGGGTGTCGATCGAGATCGGCGTACCCGCTGCCCGGAGACGTTCGATCACGGGGACGACGCGCTTGGCCTCGTCGCCTTCCCAGACGGGCTTGGCGCCGGGGCGGGTCGATTCGCCGCCGACGTCGATCAGCGCGGCGCCGGCTGCGGCCATGTCGACGCCCGCCGCGGCGGCGGTGGCGGGGTCGTCCTGATGCCCGCCGCCGTCGGAGAAGCTGTCGGGGGTGACGTTGAGGATGCCCGCGACGAGCGGCTGATCGAAGCGCAGCGTGCGCTCGCCGAGCGTCAGCGGCGCGCGGGGAGCGGTGATGCGCTGGTGGAGCGTGACGGCGCGGTCGTTGCCGCCCAGCTCGCGCTCGAAATCGGCGATGGCGACGGTACGGCGCGCGCCGTTGTCGATCACGTCATAAGCGGCGAACCACAGCATCCCGCCCGCGAGCCGCGCCACCGCGCCGTCGCGACCGATCGGCGAATCGACGAACTGGGTGGGGCGGAGGTGGAGGGTCACAAATCACCCTCACCCTTCCCACGACGCTTCGCGTCGCGGGCCCCTTCCCCCTCCCAACGGGAGAGGGAGGGAGCGGCGAAGCCGCGGAAGGGTGAGGGCAACCGAGAAAGCGTTCGTCGCATCAAGGCTGCGTCGCCAGGATATAGGTCTGCCGCAGCGCGTCGATCGGTTTCAGGCCGTCGGCGGCTTCGTAATGCCAGAAGGTCCAGCCGTTGCACGCGGGCGCGCCTTGCAACATCGCGCCGAGCTTGTGGATCGAGCCGGCCTGCCCGCAGTCGCTCAGGAGCGAGCCGTCGGCGCGGACGGTGGCGCGCCAGCGGCGCTTGGTATCGGTGAGCACCGCGCCAGGCTTCAGATAGGCGTTCTCGACCAACACGCCGAACGCGACCTTGGGCTGGCTCCTGGGGCTCTGCATCGTCGCCAGCGCCGATTCGTCGAGCGGGAGCGCGGCGGCGATCCGGTCTTCGGCGGCGGCGATGTAATCGCCCTCGCGCTCGATCCCGATCCAGCGGCGACCGAGCCTTTTCGCCACCGCGCCTGTGGTGCCGGTGCCGAAGAACGGATCGACCACCACGTCGCCCGGCTGGGTGCAGGCGAGGAGGATGCGGTAGAGCAGCGCCTCAGGCTTTTGCGTCGGGTGGACCTTGTGGCCGTTCTTCTTGAGCCGCTCCTGCCCGCCGCAGATCGGGAATTCCCAATCGCTGCGCATCTGCAGCTCGTCGTTGAGCGTCTTCATCGCGCGGTAGTTGAAGGTGTATTTCGCCTTCTCGCCCTTCGACGCCCAGATCAGCGTCTCGTGCGCGTTGGTGAAGCGCGTGCCCCGGAAATTGGGCATCGGGTTGGCCTTGCGCCAGACGATGTCGTTGAGGATCCAATAGCCGAGATCCTGCACCGCGGCGCCGACGCGGAAGATGTTGTGATAGCTGCCGATCACCCAGATCGTGCCGTCATCCTTGAGGATGCGGTGCGCCTCGGCCAGCCAGGCGCGGGTGAAGGCGTCGTAGGCGGCGAAGGTATCGAACTTGTCCCAATCGTCGGTGACGGCGTCGACATGGCTGCCGTCGGGGCGGTGGAGATCGCCGCCGAGCTGGAGATTGTAGGGCGGATCGGCGAAGATCATGTCGACCGATTTCGCCGGCAGCTTCTTCATTTCCGCGATGCAATCGCCGCGCAGGATCGAATCGAGCGGCAGCGCCGACGTCGCTTCGGGCGTCCGCGCCCGGACCTTTTCGAGTACCGCCATCTTCAAAAACCCCTGTCTTGGACGGGCAAAAGGGCGAGCCGGCGCCGAAGCGTCAAGCAGAGTTTAGTTAACGAGCAGGGTTACGAAATCGTTAACGACGCGGAACATTTCGTGGCCGCCCACAGATGTTGAGTCCGCCTCGGGCGGCCAGACGCAAGGTCTGGTGGTGTGACTCGAAAGACTCACTTTTTGGCGCATGCGCGGCGGCGGCACCGGCCAGCTCCCCCACCCGGCCACCCAACGCCAGTATCCTATGGGTGGCCGGGTGGGGGAGCTGGCCGGTGCGGCAACCCAATCTAAAACATCAGCTCCGCTTGCGCGACGGGCGCGAAGCTGCGGCGGTGGAGGGGCGAGGGGCCGTGCTCGCGCAGCGCGCGCAGGTGGGCGGGCGCGGCATAGCCCTTGTTCGAATGCCAGTCGTAATGCGGATAGGCTTCGGCGTGGCGAATCATGATCGTGTCGCGGGTGTGCTTGGCGACGATCGAGGCGGCGGCGATGCACGCGGCCTGCGCGTCGCCGCCGACGATCGGGGTGGCGGTGTAGCCCCAGCGCGGCAAGCGGTTGCCGTCGACGAGGACGTGACCGGGCAGATGGCCGAGCGCGGCCGTGACCGCGTCGACCGCGAGCGTCATCGCCTTCATCGTCGCCCAATAGATGTTGAGCGTATCGATCTCGTCCGATTCGACGATCCCGACGCCGACCATTGCGCAAGCCATCAGGCGATCGTGGAGACGATGGCGTTCGGCGGCGGTGAGCTTCTTCGAATCGTCGAGCCCGCGCGGGCACCCGCGTTCGGGCAGGATGACGGCGGCGGCGACCACCGGGCCCGCGAGCGGCCCCCTGCCCGCCTCGTCGACGCCGCAGACGGGGGCGGCAAACAGTTTCTCGTGACGCCGGCTCGGCATCAGTCTTCGAGCTCCGCATAGGGGTTGTAGCCGAGCGTGTGCCCGATCGGGCCGTGACCTTCGCCCAAACCCGGGGCGTTGATCAAGGCGATCCGGGTGAACCGGACGGCATCGACGAACGCCTCGTCGATCGGCCGGCCGCGCCCGAGTTCGGTGGCGAGCGCGCTGGCGAAGGTGCAGCCGGTGCCATGCGTGTCATCGGTATCGAAGCGCTTGCCGTCGAGCTCGCGCAATTGCTGGCCGGTCGGCGAAAGCAGGCTGTCGATCACGCGCGGGCCGCTGCCATGACCACCCTTGAGGACGAGATGGCAATCATGCGCCAGCACGGCATCGATTCCGCCGAGCGCCTCGAGTTCGGGAGCGTTGGGGGTGACGACACTCGCCACGTCCATCAGCCGGCCGAACGCGGCGATCGTCGCCGGATCGGCGAGCGGCGAGCCGCTCGTAGCGATCATCACGGGATCGAAGACGATGGGAAGCCTGTCCTTGTCACCCCCGCGGAAGCCGGCGCCCATCTCGGGCGCTTGCTCGTGCGATTCGGGTTGGGAGATGGGTTCCCGCTTTCGCGGGAATGACGGGGAAGAGAGGTAATCCGCCACGGCATTCGCGACCTCGGCCGAGCCGATCATGCCGATCTTGATCGCGTCGACGCCGATGTCGGTGACGCACGAATCGATCTGGGCGACGACCATATCGGCGGGCACGGGCATCACGCGCTGGACGCCTGTCGTGTTCTGCGCGGTGAGTGCGGTGATCGCCGTCATCGCATAACCGCCCAGCATCGTTACGGTTTTGATGTCGGCCTGGATGCCGGCGCCACCGCCCGAATCGGAGCCGGCGATGATCAGGATGCGCGCCGGGATCGTCACCGCCGGGTTCCCGAAGTGGAGAAAGTGGAGAGCCTCGCAGAGGTAGCGACGCGGGCCGGACAGGGCCGGCAAAAGCGATACGAGGAGGAGGTCGGGACGATCATGGCGAGCATTGTGCCATAGCCGTGGGGTTGTAGGACAGAGGCCATCAACCCGATCCGAAAGGGAAAGCAGCATGACGACCATTTCTCGACGCGGCGCGATCGGCATGGGCGCGGGCGCGCTCGCGGCGGCGAGCGCAGCGCGGGCGGCCGGGCCCGAGGACGATCCGATCGCGGTGGTCTCCACCTGGGATTTCGGCAAGGCGGCGAATGTGGCGGCGCTCGAAAAGCTCAGGACCGGCGGTACGCCGCTCGATGCGGTCGAGGCGGGCGCGCGGGTGCCGGAGGCCGATCCGGAGAACCATTCGGTGGGCTATGGCGGCTATCCCGATCGCGACGGGCACGTCACGCTCGACGCCATCATCATGGACGAGGACGGGCGCGTCGGCGCGGTCGCGGCGCTGGAGGACGTGGTCCACGCGATCAGCGTCGCGCGGGCGGTGATGGAGAAGACGCCGCACACGATGCTGGTGGGCGACGGCGCGACGCGCTTCGCGCTCGACCAGGGAATGGAGCGCACCGACCTGCTGACGCCCGAGGCCGAGACAGCATGGCGCGAGTGGCTCAAGACCGCCGACTACAAGCCGGTCGCCAATATCGAGAACCAGCTGCCCGGCCCGCCCGGATCGGCGCTGAACCACGATACGATCGGGATCATCGCACGCGGCGAAGACGGGCATGTGGCGGCGGCGTGCACCACCTCGGGCATGGCGTTCAAGATGCGCGGGCGCGTGGGCGATTCGCCGCAGGCCGGGTGCGGGCTGTTCGTCGAAAGGGGCGTTGGCGCGGCGGTCTCGACCGGGGTCGGCGAGGAAGTGATCCGCATCGCCGGTACCGCGCGGGTGATCGCCTCGATGCGGGGCGGGATGGCGCCCGAGGCAGCGTGCCGCGAGGCGTGCGAACATATCGCGCGGCTGCGTGGCGATGCGATCAAGGGGCTGCAGGTGGGATTCCTCGCGCTGGGCAAGGATGGTGCGGTCGGGGCGTATGCGTTGATGCCGGGGTTTACCTATGCGGTGACGCGGGCGTCGGGGGCCGCAGAGGTGCTGCCGGCGGAGAGTTTGTTTCTCGCTGAGGGCTGATCATGCACTGATCGCCCTCACCCTTCCCACTCGGCTGCGCCGAGCGGGCCCCTTCCCTCTCCCGGCGGGAGAGGGAGGGAGGCGCGTAGCGCCGGAAGGGTGAGGGCGCATTACGCCGCAGCCATCTCCACTGCCGCGCAGATGCGGTTGACCACGGCCTCGACCTGCGCCGAATCGTCGCCTTCGGCCATGACGCGGATGACGGGCTCGGTGCCCGAGGGGCGGATGACGAGGCGGCCCGCCCCGTTCAATTCGGCCTCTGCGGCAGCGATCGCATCCTGCACGCGGGCGTCGTCGAGCGGCTTGCCGCCCTTGAAGCGGACGTTCTTGAGGAGCTGCGGCACCGGATCGAAGCGGTGGAGCACATGGCTCGCGGGGGCGCCGGCCTGGACGAGTTCGCCGAGGATCTGGAGCGCGGCCACCAGCCCGTCGCCGGTGGTGGCGTAATCCGAGAGAATGATGTGTCCCGATTGCTCGCCGCCGACATTGTAGTCGTCGCGGCGCATCGCCTCGAGCACGTGGCGGTCGCCGACCCGGGTGCGGAGCAGCCCCAGCCCCTGCGCCGCCAGATGGCGTTCGAGGCCGAGGTTGGACATCACCGTCGCCACCAGCCCGCCGCCGCGCAGCAGCCCGCGCCTGGCCCAGCTGGTCGCGATCGTCGCCATCAGCTGATCGCCGTCGACGATGCGGCCGGCCTCGTCGCACACGATCAGGCGGTCGGCGTCGCCGTCGAGCGCGATGCCGAGATGCGCGCCCGATGCCGCGACCGTCTCGCACATCGTCTGGGGCGCGGTCGAGCCGACGCCTTTGTTGATGTTCTTGCCGTTGGGCTCGATTCCGATCGCGACGACCTGCGCGCCCAATTCCCACAAGGCCGAGGGCGCGACCTGATAGGCCGCGCCGTTGGCGCAATCGACGACGATCTTGAGGCCTTCGAGCGTCAGCGCCTGCGGAAAGGTCATTTTGGCGGCGTGGATGTAGCGGCCGCGCGCATCCTCGACGCGGCGCGCACGGCCGATGTCGGCCGCGGGCGCGAGCGGGACCTCTCCATCGATCAGCGCCTCGATCGCGGCTTCGTCCTCATCCGACAATTTATAGCCGTCCGGCCCGAACAGCTTGATGCCGTTGTCGGCGAAGGGATTGTGGCTGGCCGAGATCATCACGCCCAGATCGGCGCGCATCGAATGCGTCAGCATCGCCACCGCGGGCGTCGGCATCGGCCCGACCAGCACCACGTCCATCCCCACCGCGGTGAAGCCCGCGACCATCGCGTTTTCGAGCATATAGCCCGAAAGGCGCGTGTCCTTGCCGATCACCACGCGGTGCTTGTGCTCGCCGCGCACGAAATGCGCACCCGCGGCCATGCCGACCTTCATCGCCATCTCGGCCGTCATCGGCGCGGCATTGGTGAGGCCCCGGATGCCGTCGGTGCCGAAATATTTTCTTGCCATTGCGCGCCGTCCGATCCGCTATGTCCGCTTTTGCGCCCTGATAGCGACTAAGAGGAGCAAGCGCGAGCATGTCCAAGACCACCCGTATCCTGCTTGCGCTCGCCGTCGGGCTGGCGATCGGCATCCTGATCGCCGCGGCCCGGCCCGATTGGGTGCCGCGGGTCACGGGAGTCGCACAGCCGATCGGCACGGCGTGGCTCAACGGATTGCAGATGACGATCATCCCGCTGGTGGTCGCCCTGCTCGTGAACGGCGTCGCGCAGGGCGCGGAGGCGGCGCGCGCGGGGCGGCTGACGGCGCGCGCGCTCGTCACGTTCGTCGTCCTGCTGTGGGCGGCCTCCGCGCTGGCGGCGATCGTGACGCCGCTGCTGCTCGACCTGTTCCCGATTCCCGGCGGTGCGGCAGCCGGACTCCAGGATGCGATCGCGCATGCGGGGCCGGTGGGCGAGATTGCGCCGTTCTCGCAGTTCATCGAAACTTTGGTGCCCTCCAACGTCGTCACCGCGGCGGCCAACGACGCCTTCCTGCCGCTGATCGTGTTCGCGCTCGTCTTCGGCTTCGCGCTCACCCGGTTGCCCGCCGAACAGCGCGAGCGGATGACCGGCTTCTTCCAGATCATCGCCGACGCCATGGTGGTGGTGATCAACTGGGTGCTGTGGCTGGGGCCGATCGGGGTGTTCGCGCTGGCGCTGGTGTTCGGGGCGAAGGCGGGGACGTCGGCGATCGGCGTGCTGCTCCATTATGTCGCGATCGTCTCCGCGGTGGGCGTTGTGGTGTGGCTGCTCGCCTTTCCGTTCGGCGCGATCGGCGGGCGGATTCCGTTCGGCCGCTTCGTGCGCGCGACGGGGCCGAGCCATGCGGTCGCGATCAGCACGCAGAGCTCGCTCGCCTCGCTGCCTGCGATGCTGCGCGCGACCGAGGAGCTGGGCGTGCCGGTGGCCAAGAGCGGGATCGTGCTGCCGCTGGCGGTCGCGATCTTCCGCGTGACCGGGCCGCCGATGAACCTCGCGGTCGCGATCTACGTCGCCCACCTCTACGGCGTGCATCTGGGCCCTGCGCAGATCGCCGCGGGGATCGCGGTGGCGGCGGTGACGACGATGGGCGCGGTGGGATTGCCGGGGGCGGTGAGCTACATCAGCTCGATCGCGCCGATCTGCATCGCGATGGGCAGCCCGATTACCGCGCTGGGGCTACTGGTCGCGGTCGAGACGCTGCCCGACCTGGTGCGCACCGTGGGCAACATCGCGATGGACATCGCCGTGACCGCGACCGTGGGGCGGCGGCACCCGGACGACCCGGCGCCGGGCGAAGCGGATGCGCTGCTGGAGGGAGATGTGCGGTAGGGGGCCGCTGCGATTGCCCTCTGAAGACAGCCGAGCCGAGGCATCGAGCCTCGGCTCACCCACCCCTTGATCCCCTCCCTTGAAAGGGAGGGGAGAGAAATCGGTCAATCCGCCTGGAAATCCCGTCCGTAGACGTCGGGGCGGAAAGAGACGCCCTTCTTCGTGTCCTCGGCGGTGATGTAGGTGAGGTAGACGGGGACCGAGACGGGGAGCGGGATCGCGTCCTCGGGTTTCTTGTCCTTCGTCGGCACGGGGCGCTGGAGCAGCCAGCGGCCGAGCTCCATCGCCTTTTCGAGGCGAATGCAGCCGTTGCTGAAATGGCGGTCGCTCTTCCTGAGCAGGTCGCGCTCGGGGGTGTCGTGGAGGTAGATGCCCTCGTCATTGGGGAACAGGAACTTGACCTTGCCCATCGAATTATAAGGCCCGGGAAGCTGGCGCAGGCGGATGTCCTGCGCCCCCGAGACCACCGCGGGCCAGTTGATCTGGGAGGCCGGGACGACCTGCGCCTGCGGCGTCCAATCCGACAGCGCCTCGATGTGCATCGCCTTCAGCGAGCGGCCGGACGCGACCTTCTTCGCGATGCTGCCGCGCGCGAGATAGGTGGGGACGTTCCAGTACGGATTGACGATCGCCCAGGTGAGCGCGCCCACCAGCATCGGCGTCTGCGTTTCCTTGGCGCCGACCACGACGCGCATCGTGCCGACCTGCTTGCCCGCCTCATAATACCACAGCCGCCCCGACGAGGCGTCGACCTCGACATGGCGGACCCAGGGGCTGGGCAGGATGCGTGCGCGATCCATGTTGATGCGCAGCCGGGCGATCTCGGGCGCAGGCGCTCGCGCCGCCGCGGCACGGGCCATCAGGCCGCGGAGCATGACGTATTTCTCGCTCATCCACCCCATGTCGTCGACATAATTGGTGAAGGATTTGGGGAAGGAGGCGGCGATCAGCACCTGCTCGGTCTTGAGCTTGCCCGGTTTCAGCTTCTTGTCGGCATAGATGATGTCGACGTCGCGGCTTGGGCGGCGCTGGTCGCGGACATAATTGGCGAAGGTTTCGGAAAGCGCGAGCTCGGCCTCGGCGAGCGCCTTGGGATCGCCGTCCCGCGCCTTCCCGATCGCCTCGACCAGCTCGTCGGGATCGTAGGATTTGGGCTTGAGGCCATCGAGCCACGCGGTCGCGAGATAGCTGACCAACTTTTCGGCCTGCGGGCCGAGCCGGCGGCCCTCCACCCACAAGGGCCGGTAGCCGCGGTGGCGATAGAAGCGTTTGAGATCGCCGCCGGCCTCGTCCTTGATTGCCGCGGCGACCACCGCATCGGGCGCCGCGCTGGCGACGGCGCGCAAAGGTGCTGCCGCCGAGGCGGTGCCGGACGGCGCAAGCGACATGGCGAAGGCGGCGACGAGAAGATGGGGAGCGCGAAACCGCCGCGCTCCCCGAACCGGATTGCTCAGCCTCTCTCTCCCACACCGGTGGGGGCGGGCGGCGGCGGGGGCGGCGGCATGGGCACCGCATTGGCGTGATACATGCCGTCGGCGGTGTAATAGCCGTCGACGATGCCATCGCCGTCGCGATCGGCCGCGATGCTGCCGGCGACAGCGCCCGGCGGCGGCGGCGGGGGCGGCGCGGCGGCCACCTCTTCCTTCTTGGCGCAGGCGGTGAGCACTATCGCGCCCATTCCCGCCAGCAGAATCGTTCTCAAGCGCATAGCCGTTTCCTTTCAAACTGCCCGGCGCCGCAAGACCCCGGTGCGCGCGCCCAACCACCGGCTATGGTTGTAGTGCCGTAACGGTTCCCCGCTTAGCGCCAGACGGTGCATCCCAAGAGGCAAACCGCCGAGAGCGCGAAACGATCCGTGGGGGCTTTCGTGGAGAACGGCACCGCCCTCCAGCGCCATTCCAACGGTGCTGCGCATCGCCGGAACCTTGGACGCTTCCGCCCGCTCCCCCACCCGGCCTCCCAATGCGATTATCCCATGGGTGGTCGGGTGGGGGAGTGGGCCGGTGCCGCTACTGGAAATGCGCCTTCAGGCGCATTTCCCAAAGGAACCATCAAATCCAGCGCCAGATGCCCGCGGCCCAGCCGGCGATCGGCAGGTGCGCCCAGGTCGCGGCGAGCCACAGGATGAGGCCGCCGGCCCAATCGTGCGGGCGGAAACCGCCGAACCGCGCGCGGCCGGCGAGGATCGCGGCGAAGGGCCAGTAGCTCGTCTTGGCTTCCCACGCGCGCCAGATGTCGGGCTGGAGCCGCTCCTTCTTCCTGTCCTGCAACGCGGCGCCGACGAGCGCGAGCACCACGATCGCGCCGGCGAGGACGACGTTCGAGGGATCGGGAAAGACCGCGATGTGGGCGAGGCCCCACAGGCCGAAGCCCCACATCATCGGGTGGCGCGTCACCGCGAACACGCCGCGCGGCTCACCGGGCATGCGCGTCTGGTTGCGCGGATCGGGGAAGGCCGGGTTGCCGACGAGCGAGCCGACAAACAGGATGCTCGCGACCAGCATCACCGCCGAGACGATTGCCCACAGCGTGTCGCCCACCGGCCAGAGCGGCGCGCCCGCCGGCGTGGTGACATAGGCGTAAGCGAGCCAGCCGAGCGTCGCGAACGAGACGATCACGTAGACGCCTAGAAAGCCGCGCTGCCCCAGTGCGCGCACCAGCGGCGCGCGTAGCGGATGCGACATCAGGAAATGCGTGCCCACGAACGCGACCGCCGCCGCCAAGACCATGCCCGTTCCGTCCATCATGAGGCTCCCCGATTGGGTTTGCCGAGGAGGCTAACACAGGTTCGGCCGAGCCTAAATCGGCTTGCGCGGGTCACCCTCACCCTTCCCAGGCTACGCCGAGCGCGCCCCTTCCCTCTCCCAGCGGGAGAGGGAAGGGGCGCGCCCGCAAAAGCGGGTGCGCGGAAGGGTGAGGGCGAACCGCTTCGGCACGTTACTGCACGCCGTGCATCCACTTCTTGATGAGGGGCGAGAGCAGCAGCAGGAACAACCCGATGCCGACCGCGATCCAGCCGATCTTCACGAACACCGCGGTGTAGGTGTCGAGGCTGACCTGGAGGTTGGTGACCTGCCCGCCCACCGTCTCGACGCTCGCGACCTGCGCGACCACGCCGGCCACATACTGCGCGACCGAGATCGAGAGGAACCACACGCCCATCATCAGCCCGACGATGCGCGCGATCGAGAGCTTGGTGATCATCGACAGGCCCACCGGCGAGATGCACAGCTCCGCCAACGAGTGGATCAGGTAGAGCCCGGCGAGCCACCACAGGCCGACCTTGAAGTCGGGCCCGGCGAAGGTGGTGCCCCAGACGAGGAACAGGAAGCCCGCGCCCACGCCCATCAACGCGATCGCGAACTTGACGGGGATCGAGGGTTCGAGGTTGCGCCGCGCGAGCGCACCCCAGAGCAAGGTGAGCAGCGGCGCGAAAATGACGATCGAAAGCGGGTTGAAATTCTGCGTCTGCGGCGCGGAGAGGGTGAACAGCCCGAACACGCTCAACTCGGTGTTGCGATCCGCGAACAAGGTAAGCGACGACCCCGCCTGCTCGAACAGCGTCCAGAATACGACGTTGAAGGTGACGAGTACCATCGCCGCGACCATCATCTGGAACTCGGCCTTGCTGCCCTCGATCCACGACCAGATCAGGATCGCGGGCACGCCGATCAGGAACGAGCCGAACAGGAGCTTGCCCATCAACGGCAGCGTCAGGATGTAGCCGACGATGCCCGACCCCGGATGCGGCTCGGGCGCGTTCATCAGGTTGACGAACAGGAAGTAGAAAACCGGCACCGCGAGCACCGCGCACAGATAGATCAGCATCGTCCGATCGGGGCCGGTGCGCAGCGGCGGCTCGCCATAGCCGTCGAGCAGCCCGCGATCGAACTGGATCAGCGTCCACGAGATCAGCATGCCCACCCCGACGACGAGAAAGCCCGCCCACCAGCCGAACATGTCGGCGGCGATCGGGCAGATGAACTGGCCGCCGATCGAACCGCAGTTGATCCCCATGTAGAAGATGGTGAAGCCCGAATCGCGGCGTCGGTCGCCCTTGTCGTAGAGCTCGCCGACCATGGTCGAGATGTTGGGCTTGAAGAAGCCGTTGCCGATCGAGATGATCGACAGCGCCGCGAGCAGGATCGCGACGTAGAAGGGGCTGCGCTGGCCGCCCGATTCGAACGAGTCCTTGGCGACCGTGCGCGCGACCGAGCCGTCGGCGTTCATCAGCGCGACGCTGCCGTCGGCATTGCCCTGGATCGCGTAGCGCTGGCCGTTGTCGACGAGATAGCGGACTTCGTCGTCGCTGCTCGAGGGGCCGTCGGAGAAGTTGGAGACCTGCACTTCGTAGCGCTGGCCGTCGATCGTCGCATAAGGCTGCGCGGTGGGGCCGCCGAAGCAGAGGATGAAATAGCCGACCGCCATCATGATCGCGCCGAACTTCACCGAGCGTTTCGAGCCCAGATACTGGTCCGCCAGATAGCCGCCGACGAGCGGAGTCAGATAGACGAGCGCGGTATAGCCGCCGTAGAGCCCGGTCGCCTCGCGATCGCCGAAGATGAAATGCTTGGTGAGATAGAGCGTCAGCAGCGCCCGCATGCCGTAATAGCCGAAGCGCTCCCACGCCTCGGTCGAGAACAGGCGCGCGAGCTGGCGCGGATGCCCGAACCAGGTCTTCTCCTTCGCCGGATTGACGTGCGTGATATCCGGCTCTCGCGGATTGTCCGCGGTCGGCGTGTCCACCATCAGGAATCTCCCCGAAATCATGTGCGCCGTCGAATGCGGCGATATGACGAGGCAACCTAGCGGCGAATCGCGCGGTGTGAAGCCGGTTGTTGCCGACGCTTCCGATGCTTAGCTGTTGCGGCATGACGCTCAACGACCGCTCCTCCCCGCTCGCGCTCCTTTCCACCCGCCGATCGGGCAAGCCCCGCGATCTGATCGCGCCCGGCCCCGACGCGGCGCAGCTCAAGCGGATCCTGACGATCGCCGCGCGCACGCCCGATCACGGTAAGCTCGCGCCGTGGCGTTTCGTGGTGGTGCCGGACGAGCGGCGCGACGCCTTCGCCGCGTTGCTTCACGACGCCTATCTGGCCGAGCGGCCGGAAGCGAAGCGGCTCGAGCGCGAGGCGGTCGAACAGTTCGCGCGGCAGGCGCCGGTGCTGGTGGTGGCGCTGTCCTCGCCCAAGCCGGAGAGCCACATTCCGCTATGGGAGCAAGAATTGTCCGCAGGCGCGGCGTGCATGAATCTGCTCCACGCCGCGACCGCGACGGGCTTCGCCGGCGGCTGGCTGACCGGCTGGGCGGCCTATTCGGACCGGGTGCGCGATGCCTTCGGCGCCGCGCCCGAGCGGATCGCCGGCTTCCTGTTCCTCGGCACGCCTGGCAGGCCGCCCGAGGAGCGCCCACGTCCGGAAATGGACACGATCGTCCGCTATTGGACAGAATGATCTCTGGACGCGCCGGGCAATTGGTGTATTAAGGCAGCATGACGGCCCTGAAGAGCGACGATAGCCCGGTCTATCTCAAGCTGCGCGCGATCATCGCCAAGGCGATCCTGCGCGGGGATTATCGTGCGGGCGACCAGCTTCCCTCGGTGCGCGCCTTCGCCGCCGAGCACGGCGCCAATCCATTGACGGTCGCGAAAGCCTATCAGAGCTTCCAGGATGACGGTTACGTCGAGGTGCGCCGCGGCGTCGGCATGTTCGTGCTGCCGGGCGCGGTCGAGCGGCTCCGCGTCGCCGAGCGCGACGATTTCGTCTCCAACGTCTGGCCGCGGGTGCGCGCGCACATCGATTTGCTGGGGCTGAATACCGCCGACCTGCTCGACGCCGAACGCGCCTGACCGCACCGACCAACCGTTGCCGATCGGCAACGGCGCCGAGCCGGTCGTCCGGTTAACCATTTCGTCGATGGAACCCAACGATTCGTCGCCGGGTTGTCTCTTGTGGATTGCACAGGAGACGTATCATGTTTCGTCCCGACACGGCCCGCGGCTATCGCGCGGTGTTCCGCACCGACGAGGTCAACCACTGCCCGGGCTGCGGCGGCAGCCAGTGGATGGTGGGGCGGCTCACCGCCGAATGCGCCTTTTGCAGCACGGCAGTGCCGCTGATCAGCGCCGGGATGACGGGCACGGGCCTGTTCCGCGCGAGCCACGCGACGCCCGACAGCCTCGCCGCCTGAGCGCGCATAGAGTCGTTTTCAGCTTCGCTGATCGGCCGGTGCCGCTACCGTTTCAGCGAAGCTGAACCAGAGCCTACGCCGCGACCTCGATCGACGCGCGCGCCAGTCGCGGGCTGAGCAGGTGGATGACGAGCAGCGCGATCAGATAGACGCTGCCCGCGACGAAGAAGATCAGCCGATAGGTGCCCACGGTTTCGAGCACATAGCCCGCGAACTTGGCCATCAGCATACCGCCGAGCGCGCCCGCGGTGCCGCCGATCCCGATCACCGATCCCACCGCCTTGCGCGGGAACATGTCCGAGACGAGCGTGAACAGATTGGCGGACCACGCCTGGTGCGCGGCGGTCGCCAGGCCGATGATCAGCACCGCGATCCACAAATGACTCACCCATTGCGCGAAGAAAATCGGCGTGACGGCGAGCGCGCACACCAGCATCGTCAGTTTGCGCGCGCGATTGACGCTGTAGCCGCGCGCGATCAGTTTCGATGAGGCCCAGCCCCCTGCAATGCTGCCGACGTCCGATAACAGGTAGATCGCGATCAGCGGCGGGCCGAAGCTCATCAGATCGAGATGATAGCGCTTGGCGAGGAAATCGGGCAGCCAGAACAGGAACATCCACCAGATCGGATCGGTGAGGAACTTGCCCAGCGCGAACGCCCAGGTCTCGCGATGGCGCAGCAGCCTGAGCCACGCCACCTTGCCGGGCGCGTCGGCCTCGTCGCTCTCGATCAGCGCGAGCTCGGCGGCGCCGAGCCCCTTCGCCTCGCGCGGGTTGCGATAGAAAGCGAGCCAGGCGGCGAGCCAGACGAGGCTGACCAGCCCGGTGATGACGAACGCCGCGCGCCAGCCATAGGCGACCGTGATGATGGGGACGATCAGCGGGGTGACGATCGCGCCGACATTGCTGCCGGCGTTGAAGATGCCGGTCGCGAGCGCGCGCTCGCGCGCCGGGAACCAGGTCGCGACCGCCTTGAGCCCGGCCGGGAAGCTGCCCGATTCGCCGATGCCGAGCGCGAAGCGGACCGCGGCGAACCCGAACGTCGTGCGCACCGCACCGTGCAGGATATGCGCCACCGTCCAGAGCGTGAAGGCGACGGCATAGCCCATGCGCGCGCCGACCTTGTCGACGAACCGGCCAAAGCCGAGATAGCCGATCGCGTACGCCGCCTGGAACCACAGCACGATGTTGGCATAATCGGTTTCGGACCAGCCGAGATCGGCCTGCAGCGTCGGCTTGAGGATACCGATCATCTGACGATCGACGTAATTGATCGCCGTCGCGGCGAAGAGCAGCCCGCAAATCAGCCAGCGATAACGACCGACACGCTCGGCCGCATCGGCGACCCGCCGATCAGTGGCATCAGACATCCTCTTCTCCCCGCTCGTTGCATGGCGCCGTCACGATAGCGCTCACCTGCTGCCCGTTCGACGAACGGCGGTCAACAGGCGGCCATTGCCTGGCGTCACCCCGACGGGCGAGTGGTGAATTTACGGACTGGCACAAGCCGCGCCCAGATGGAGCGCCTGCAGATCGCGTATTCACGAGCGTCCATTGGATCAGCCGGCGTGCAGGCGAAGTGCCCGGACGGGCTGGGACACGGGACAGGGCAGAGCGTCATCGCGCATGGCGCCGCGGGCGCCTACGTCGTCGGCACGGGGCGCGCCGCCGATCGCCAGGCAGCGCTCGACTTTGGCGCGAACGAATTCGTCGACCTCGACAACGACGCTCTGGAGGATGTCGGCGTCGTCGACCTGGTGTTCGATGTCATCGGCGGCG
>Ga0268289_100128_pt1 | contig 23334 bp, 31 predicted proteins | sample MetspNORM_FD_191340 | JGI IMG/M metagenome (GOLD analysis project Ga0268289, IMG submission 191340) | Soil microbial communities from San-Diego area, Southern California, United States - Methylocaldum sp. NOR-M | ecosystem: Environmental > Terrestrial > Soil > Desert | place: USA: California... | reverse complement strand
TGTCATCGAAGGCCGCGACATACAGTCGCGCATGCGGATCGTGGTCGTGCAGCAGGATCGGGACCGGCAAGCGCGCCAGGTCCTGCCTGGCGGCTTCGAACAGGGCCAGGTCGTGTTCGTCCACCGGATAGACGCCAACGCCGTCTTCCAGGATGCGGTCCTTGCCGGCCAGGTGCGTTTCGTCGCCCATCCCTGTCCTCCCTGGTCAGCAGGACCCCGCCTGCGCGTGCGCGCAGCGCGCGACGGCGCGTGTCGTCGACGGGACCGCCGACGCGCCATGGCTCGAGCGATTGCGTGACCTGCGTTGCATCGGGGCAATCCCTCCGTGGACGATGCCGTCGACGTTAGTCCGGCACCCCACCGCGCACAATCGGGAAAACCCTAGGCAAGCGTGACCGCCTGCGCCTTTCCGGCATCGGCTGCTACTGGGTGAGCTTGTGCAGCACCTTGACCGCGATGCCGCCGGCGGGAATCGCGGCCGACGCGACCTCCGCGCCGAGGTCGAACAGCATGTCGCGCGTCATCACCTGGTCGATCTTGTCGCGGAACCATTCGCCGCCTTCCACGATGTCGCCGGTCAGCCCGTCGATCTCGATCACGCCGATCCTGCCGGCGGGGTTCCACGCATACTCGAACGCGAACACGGGGCGGTAGTAGAGGAACAGCTTCTCGAAGCTGTAGCGGTCGTCCTGGATGGCGCTCGCGTCGACCGCCTCGGCGGCCAGCCGCGACAGCGCGAGCTGGATCGCCGCGGCAGATGAAAGCTTGGGCTCGATCGCGCCCTGCCAACCCAGTTGCTGCTCTTCCACCGCCTTGTACTTCTCGACGTACCTCTGCAGCGCGGCCGGCTTGACCTGGCGCTTGAGGCCGTCCTGGTAGAGCACCGCGTCGATCTTGCGATGGCAGGCTTCCAGCACCGGCACCTCGATGCGCGGCTTTCCGCCGGGCGAGAGCACCTCGAAGCCGCGCCCGGCGATCTCGGCGCGCTGCGCATGCGGGTTGGTGATCTGCAGCGAGTAGGTGGCCTCGTGGACGTAGTCCACCTCGCGGCGGGCGACGACGTGCCAGAACGGCTCGTAGCGCAGCTCCCATTTCGACAGCAGCACGGTGTCGGGCTTGGGACGGTTGAGCGGGTTGAGGCGGGCGAACGTGCCGAAGGCGTCGAGCTTGCGCTTCTCCGCCTGCTCCTGGGCGGCGCGGGCAGGGTAGACCTCCTCGAACCGCAGGATCCTGGTCGCCGAAGGGTCGATGTGGACGTCGGTCTGCACTGGCGCCTCCCCATGGTGGCCGGTGCGGATTGCGCCGGGTCGCCGTCGGCTGGGGATACGCGGATCCGCCGCTCCAGCGGCCATGCGCGCCCTATGTCGGGGGGCGGCCGATCCGTAAAATGCCGCGGATGTCGCGACCGATCACCGCCACCATCCACGCCGGCGCCATGCGCCACAACCTCGCCGCGATCCGCGCGCGCGCGCCGTCCAGCCGGGTCATGGCGATGGTCAAGGCCGACGGCTACGGGCACGGGCTGGAAACGGCGGTCTCGGCGCTGCGCGAGGCCGACGCCTTCGGCGTGGCTGCGATCGAGGACGCGCAGCGCATCCGCGCGCTCGGCCTGGCGCAACCGGTGCTGGTGCTGTCGGGCTTCGATTCGCCGGAGGACCTCGACCAGCTGCGCCGCCTGCGCGCGGACAGCATCGTCCACCACGCCGCGCAGCTCGACATGCTCGAGCAGGCCGACGGCGAGCCGATCCGCTGCTGGCTGAAGATCGACACCGGCATGCACCGCCTCGGCTTCGCGCCGGAACGGGTGCGCGAGGCGCATGCGCGCCTGGCGGCGGCGCGCGGCGTGGCCGGCGGGATCGTGCTGATGAGCCACTTCGCGAGCTCGGACGAATTCGAGGGCGCGTCGTCCAGCGGCCGCCAGACGCGCGAGCAGCTGCAGGTGTTCGCCGACGCCACCAGCGGGTTGCCGGGGCCGCGCTCGCTGGCCAATTCCGCCGCGGTGCTGGGCTGGCCCGGCTCGCACGGGGACTGGGTGCGCCCGGGCGGCGCGCTGTACGGCATGTCGGTGGTGGCGGGGCGCACGGCCGCGGACTTCGACCTGCGCCCGGCGATGACCTTCCAGACCCGGCTGCTGGCGGTCAACGACATCCGCAAGGGCGAGCGCGTGGGCTATTCCGCGACCTGGGAGACGCCCGAGGACATGCGCATCGGCGTCGCCGCGGTCGGCTACGGCGATGGCTATCCGCGACTGGCGCCGGCGGGGACGCCGGTGCTGGTGAACGGCGCCCCGGCCCAGGTGGTCGGGCGCGTGTCGATGGACCTGATGACCATCGACCTGCGCGGCCAGCCCGACGCGCGTCCCGGCGATCCCGTCGTGCTGTGGGGCGGGGCGCTGCCGATCGAAGCGGTCGCCCACGCCGCCGGCACCATCGCCTACGAGCTGACCTGCTCGATCACCCGGCGCGTGCGCTTCGTCGAAGGCTGAGCGTCGGGCGTCGCGGTGACGCCGCCGTTGCAGCATGGGCGAGGGCAGGGCGTGTGCGAGCACCGACTGCTGCGTGTCCCGAACGTGATGTCTGCGCGGCGTCGATCCGGGGCGGCAGTCGCTGCGCGGCGCCGCAAATTGACGCTCCCGTGGCCCCGTGATTCACTCCCGCGACCCGCCGGGAGGACAGGATGGCGAAGCAGCAACCGCGCGATGGTGCGCGCCGCGAACCGATGTCGCGGGTCGACACCGCCTGGCTGCGCATGGAGCGGCCGACCAACCCGATGATGATCACCGGCGTGCTGATGTTCGCCGAGCCGATGTCGCTCGAGCGGCTCAAGCGCGTGGTCGCGCGCCGCTTCCTGGCCTATGCGCGGTTCCGGCAGAAGGCGGTCGATTCGCCGGCCGGCGCGGCGTGGCAGGACGACGCCCACTTCGACCTCGACTGGCACGTGCAGCTGGCCGCGTTGCCGGGCCGCGGCAATGGCCGGCGGCCGCCGCGCGGCGACGCGGAGAAGCGGGTGCTCGAGCGCTTCGTCAGCCAGCTCGCGTCCAGCCCGCTCGACAAGCACCGTCCGCTCTGGCAGTTCCACCTGGTCGAGCGCTACCAGGGCGGCTCGGCGCTGGTAGCGCGGCTGCACCACAGCTATGCCGATGGCATCGCGCTGGTGCAGGTGCTGCTCTCGCTGACCGACACCGCGCCCGGGGCGGGCAAGGGCAAGGACCTGGCCAAGGCCTGGCTCAAGCGCGACGGCGCGGACGTCGCGCGCCGTGTCGGCGCCGTCGAGCGCTACACCCGGCTCGGCGGCAGGATGCTCGGCAAGGGCATGGAGATGATGCAGGACCCGACCCTCGCGGCGATGCTGGCGCGGGAAGGCGGCGAGATCGCGCGCGAGCTGGTGCACGCGCTGGCGCTTCCCGACGACCCGCCCTCGCTGCTGCGCGGCCGCTTGGGCGTGAGCAAGCGCGTGGCGTGGGCCGAGCCGCTGGACCTGGGCGAAGTGAAGACGGTCAGCCGCGCCTGCGGCTGCACCGTCAACGACGTGCTGATGGCCGCCGCGGCCGGCGCGCTGCGCGACTACATGATCGAGCGCGGCGACGACGTCGACGGCCTGACCCTGCGCGCGACCGTGCCGGTCAACCTGCGCCCGCTCGAGCACGCGAAGAAGCTGGGCAACCACTTCGGCCTGGTGTTCCTCGACCTGCCGGTCGGGGAGGCCAACCCGGTGCGCCGGCTGGAGCGCGTCGCCGAGTGCATGAACGAGCTGAAGACTTCTCGCCAAGCCATTGTCGCCTATGGCCTTCTCGCGGCCTTGGGCATGGCACCTCAAGCATTGCAGGAACTTGCGCTGGAGCTGTTCAGCCGCAAGGCCACTGCCGTGGCGACCAACGTCCCAGGCCCGCAGCAGCCGCTTTACCTGGCCGGCTGCCGGCTGCGCGAGATGATGTTCTGGGTGCCGCAGACCGGCTCGATCGGCGTCGGCATCTCGATCATGAGCTACGACGGACGCGTCCACTTCGGGCTGATCGCGGACGCGAAGCTGATCCCCGATCCGGATGCGGTGATCCGGCGTTTCGGCGTCGAGTTCGAGAAGCTGCTGTACCTGGCGCTGATGGGCGACTGGCAGCACGTGCTGGATGCGCACGCCGCGCACGGGCTGCTGCCGCAGGCCGGTGATCGTTAACCGCTACTGATCGCCGCGCTCGCGCCGGCGCGGCCCGTCACCCCATGCCGACGGTAGCGTGGTTAGCTTGGCTCCCCCCATTCACGGTTCCTCGAAGGACCAGGAGAGCCCGATGCGTCCCTTCCCGACCGCAGCCATCGCCACCGCGCTCGCCGGCAGCCTGTTGCTGGGCGGCTGCGCGACCTACACCGGCCAGACCAATGCGCCGGACGATCCCAACCGCACCCGCACGGGCGCGCTGGTCGGCGCGGGCATCGGCGTCGTCGCCGGCCTGCTCAGCGGCGGCGACGCGACCGAGCGCCGCCAGCGCGCGCTGGTCGGCGCCGGCGTCGGCGGCCTCGCCGGCGGCGCCATCGGCGCCTACCAGGACCGTCAGGAAGCGCAGCTGCGCAGGCAGATGCAGGGCACCGGCGTCGACGTCGTGCGCAACGGCGACAACATCACCCTCAACATGCCCGGCGGGGTGACGTTCGCCTTCGACAAGGCGGAGGTGCAGCCGCAGTTCTACCCGGTGCTGGACAACGTGGCCAGCACGCTGCAGCAGTACAACCAGACCATCGTCGAAGTGGCGGGCCACACCGACAGCGTCGGCAGCGACAGCTACAACCAGCAGCTCTCGCAGCGCCGCGCCGAGGCCGTGGCCAACTACCTCAATTCGCGCGGCGTCATGCGCGACCGCATGATCACCGTGGGCGCCGGCGAGACCCGCCCGGTCGCCAGCAACGACACCGAGGAGGGACGCGCCACCAACCGTCGCGTCGAGATCACGCTGGTGCCGGTGCGCTCGTAGGCAGAAGTCGCCGACCAACATGGACGCAAAAAAAGGGCCACCCGGAAGGGTGGCCCTTGCGTTTGGTGGAGGTGGCGGGAATCGAACCCGCGTCCGAAGGCATTAACTGCCGTCCGCAGCCGTCCGTCGCCATCCCGTAAGTTGTTGATATAGGGGAATGTAGTCCGCATCCGTCCACACTTGTCCGCCCCTGTTTTTCCGTATAGAGTCCGTACGGAACGAAACGCCCCAGGGGGCACTAGTGGCACGGCACGACATCGACAAGGCAACGATCCGCAACAAGCTGCCGCCGCGCAGGGAGCCGTATTGGGGAGCGCCGGTCGAGCGCGGGCTGTTCGTCGGGTTCCGTCGCCTGGACATGGGCGGCAACTGGATCGCCCGCTATCGCAACGATGAGGGCCGGCAGGTCTACCAGTCCCTAGGGGCTGTCACGGCCGAGAACGACTACGAGGCCGCCAAGCGCGAGGCAAGGCGCTGGCGTCGCATCGTGGAGGCCGGCGTCCAGACGGACCGGCCGCTGACCGTGGCCGATGTCTGCCGCGATTACACGGATGCGATCAAGGCCGAGGGTAGGGAGCGCACCGCGACCGACGCCCGCAAGCGGTTCGATCGAATCGTCTATGACGATCCTATCGGCAAGATCCGCGCGGACAAGCTGACGCAGCGCCATCTGGAGGCATGGATGGCTCGCATGGAGGCGGGGGAGATGACGGGGCGCAAGAAAGGGCTGCCGTCCAAGGCGACATTCAACCGCAACCTGACATCGCTCAAGGCGGCCTTGAACCGCGCCGTGAGCCGCAGGGAAATCCCCCACGACCGCGCCGTCGAGTGGCAGGCGATCAAGCCGCATAGGGACGCGGACGGCAAGCGAGAGGTCTATCTAGACCGGGACCAGCGGCGGGCACTGCTGGAGGCCGCAGACGCCGACCTGCGCGACCTGCTGACCTGCGTAGCCCTGACCGGCTGCCGCCCCGGCGACCCGGCGGCGATGCTGCGGAAGGACTACGACGCCCGTACGGGGTCCGTCACGTTCCGCACCAAGACAGGTGCGCGCACCACCCCGGTATCGCCCGCAGCCAAGGCGCTGTTTGATCGGCTGGCAAAGGGGAAGCTACCCAAGGCCCATCTATTTACCGACGATGGCGAGCCGTGGACCCCGCAGGCATGGGCACCGAGGGTCAAAGCCGCCGCCACCAAGGCGAAGCTGCCGCCCGACCTGGTGGCCTACACGCTACGGCATTGCTGGATCACCGACGCCATCGTCGGAGGCATGGACCCGGTGACGGTCGCCCGCTTGACGGGCACGTCGCTGGAGATGATTTCCAAGACATACGGGCACCTTGTCGAAGGGGCCGCACGCGAAAAGCTGGGGAGGCTTAGCTTCCTCTAGCTAACGATTCCCGAGAGGGAAGAGCGGCGGCCACGACAGAACGAGTGCCGTGGCCGCCTACCACAACCGCCAACCTTAGGAGAATGGCGATCATGGCGAGCGAAAGTGTAGCAATGGCACCCCTCACGATGGATGCCTTCGACAGCGCGAGTTTGTTGATTTCAGAGGCCACTGCCTTGCTGGAAATGACATGGCGCACGAGCAACGACAATGAAGAGGATTTCGACATGATCCAGAGCGCATGTCGCGTCACTTTTCGCCTTCTCGAAGAGGCACAAGCGTTGCTTCACAAGGGGGACCCGTCATGAGCCATGACCAGGAAATGCTCGAACACCTTTGCGCTGTGCAGGCCCTCGCCTGCCTGCTTCAGAAGGCCCACGAGCACACGGATGACTCCCATACCGGCATCTACGGGACTGCACTCATCATCGAGCAGAAGGCGAACCGGATGCTCGAATTGATCGGGCAGGCGTGACATGGACAACGACAACGTGATTCCAATCGAGTTGGCCGTCCACCGCAAGCGCGAGCCAGCGTTGACCGATGCAGAGCTCGTGGCGATCAGGGCCCTGCTGGACGACTTCGCGGAGATTCGCGCGGAATGTCCTGTCGCGAGGCGGCTGTTGCGGGACCGCGACGCGCTCGACGGATAGCCGTCTACCCGCACCCAGCCCAACTAAGCCCCGGCCAAGCGCCGGGGTTTCTTTTGTGGAGAGGGTGGGGACAGGAATTAATAAACTAGATAGTACAATAATAGCTTGGGAGGGTGCCCATACCCCCTCCAGAAACACCGCAACATCCGCAACATCCGCCACACCCGCAATCTGGGATAGAAAATCGGGCCAGCTTGCTACGCTGGTCTTAACTGCGGGGATCACCGATCCCGTGCGAGCATGGGGTAACCCGGACGAGGCCCGCGCGGATGCGAGCATGGGATACGGAGGGCCGGGAAAGTTTTCTGAACGAAAGTCCGAAAGCCGCATTCCGGGGCTATCTTGCCGAAATCCCTTCCGCCGCTTCCCGCGTGATATTGCAAGTGAGGAAGGAGTAGCAAAATTTTCTGAGGCCCGCCAAGTGCGGGCCTTTTGCGCTTCTGACTTCTAAGCGGAAGTCTGGCTGCGAGTCTCCGTATCGGAATGACGGCGCCGCCGAGTGGTATAATGGAAGTATCGATTGAAAAAGGCTCGCTTCGGCGGGCCTTTTGCGTTTCCGGGCCTAGCCCGAAGATTCCTTGACGGGAGTCACCCGCGCCATCGGCGCGTCACTAGTTTCCGCCGGCACCTTCCCGGCAGACACGCGCGCAAGCTGCGATAACGCTGCACTCCCGTCCGCCGCCCGCGTCAAAGGCCGCCTGACCCCCGTCACGGGTCCCTTACTTCGAGGCCCGCCCTGACACGGCGGGCCTTTTCATATCCGGCCGATGGGAGCCGGTAACCGAACCGCCGCGAGGCGGTTTTTTTGTGTCTGCAAGAAGGAACCGCAATGGCAGAGAGCAAAGGCCGGCTGGCCTACACGATCCCCGACGCCTGCGAACAAATCGGCGTTGGCCGTTCTATGTTGTATGAGCTGATCGGCGCGGGCGAGATCCGCACGGTCAAGATTGGCGCTAGGACGTTGGTCCCCGCGTCTGAGCTGACCGACCTGCTGGAGCGCAAGCTCAAGGAGGCGGCATGACTGCCCTAACGAGCAACGCCCCGACCTGGCAGGGTCGAGGCGCTGGAGGTACTTACGGGGAGGTAAGTGCGTGCATCCTACTGGAGCGATTGGATGCCGTGCAAGTGCAAGGCAAGGGCTGGCGGGCGCGGTGTCCGGCCTGCGGCGGAAGATCCCGCAAGCTATCCGTCGCGGAGTCCGATAGTCGTGTCCTGGTGCATTGCTTCGGCGGCTGCAAGGCAATCGAGGTGCTGGAGGCGGTCGGGCTGACATGGGCCGATATCATGCCGCCGCGCCACTGGCCGGAAAGTCCCGAGGAACGGCGGATGGCTCGCCGCGCGATGAAGGAGGCCGGCTGGGCTGCTGCGCTGGCCGTGCTGAGTATCGAGGCGCAGATCGTGAATCTGGCTGCGCAACGCCTGAAAGGCTGGGGCTACCTGTCGGAAGAAGACGACAAGCGACTAGCGGCTGCGGCTGATCGAATCGCGGACATCGCCGTCGTTATGACGGAGGTCGGCCGATGAGCGCGCTGGAGAGGGAAGTCGTCGCCCAGTTGCACCCGGACGGTGCCGCCATCCTGCGCGAAGTCTACGATTACGTCGGCCGCTTCGTGGCGTATCCGAGCCATCACGCCAAGCTCGCACACGTCGTGTGGATTGCACACGCGCATCTGATGCGTGCATGGGACACGACGCCCCGGATTGCATTCCTGTCCACGGAGCCGGGCAGCGGCAAGTCGCGTGCGTTGGAAGTGACGGAGTCTCTGGTGCCCAACCCGCTGCTGGCGGTGAGTGCGACGCCCGCATATCTGATTCGTCGCATTGCCGATGAGGACGCGTTGCCTACCGTACTGTTCGATGAGGTCGATACGATCTGGGGAAGCAAGGCACCGGGCAACGAAGAGTTGAGGGCGCTGTTGAACAGCGGGTATCGGCGTGGCGCTTCCGCTGGCCGGTGCGTCGCCAAAGGCAAAGAGATTGTCGCGGAGGACTTCCCGACCTATTGCCCGGTGGCGCTGGCCGGTCTTGGCAGTCTCCCCGACACGATCCTGACCAGATCCGTCATCATTCGGATGCGCAGGCGTTCGCCGGATGAGGCCGTCGAGCCTTACCGGCAGCGAGTGAATCGCCCCGAGGGTGAGCGCATCCGTGACCGCATGTCCCGCTGGGCGCGCACCATCGAGGACGAGATCACGTTCCCTGCATTACCCGATGGCATTGCCGACCGTGACGCGGATGTTTGGGAGCCATTGATTGCAGTTGCCGATGCGGTAGGCGATGAGTGGCCGGACCTAGTCCGCGCTGCGGCCGTTGCGCTCGTTGCGGAATCTAAAGAAGGAGGCGGGGTCAGTCTGGGCGTTCGCCTTCTGCATGACCTTCGCTCCGTCTTTAGGGACGCCGAGGCTTTGTCCACGGAAACGATCCTGGGCCGGCTGCACGACATTGACGATGCACCGTGGGGCGACCTTAAGGGTAAGTCGCTAGATTCGCGCGGCTTGAGCTGGCGGTTGAAGCAATACGGAGTGAAGCCGCGAACTGTGCGAATCGGCTACGCCACGCCCAAGGGCTATCGGCGTGAGGACATGCACGACGCATGGGCGCGCTATCTAGCCCCCGGTTAACGCCGAATCTATGCCGGCAGATGTCCGGAATCGCTGGCTGGATGCCAGCACAAATCCCGTCGTGAGGCGGCATATCCCTAAAAGATGGAACAAACGATGCAATACCCAAAACTAAGCGGCACGCTCGCCGCGAAACGAGCCGTAGTGAAGCGGGCAACCATCCACCTGACGGAGGTCGAGAAGTTCGTCAGTAGTGGCAAGCGCAAGGTACGGGGGCTGGCGTCTTCCGTTCGTCCCGATCGCGTCGGCGATGTAGTCGAGCCCAAGGGCGGCATCTGGACATTGCCGCTCCCGATGTTGTGGTCGCACTCGCACAAAGATCCGGTCGGCTGGGTTCGGAGCATCCATGTCCGCGCCGACGGACTCTGGATCGAAGCCGAATTCGCGGAAGGGTTCGATCGCGCCGATGAGGTTTGGCGGATGGTCGAGGCTGGGCTGGTCAATAACTTCTCCATTGGTTTCCGCTCAATTGAGTCTTCCGCGCTTCCAAGCGGCGGCTTGCGGTTCACCAAGTGGGAACTTCTGGAAGTCAGCTGCTGCGTTGTGCCGGCTAACCCGGACGCAAAGATCAGCCGTTCCGGCCGTGCGGTCGAGCCGGTGCAGCTGGTGGAGGCCAATCCTGGAGCGATCAAGATCATTCGCCCGCCGGGCTCCGTAAAGCTGGTATCCCGAACTCGCTGCCCGGGCGGCGTGCCTCTCGTCGAGCGAAAGAAGCCGATCAAGCTCAAGCGCGCCGACGGTTCCATTCTGCTGAATGGAGACGACTGATGGACGACTTGCAGCAGTTCTATGCAGAGTTCGATCGCGCAGTCGCATTGTTGCCGCCGGAGATCGCCCGCAAAACGCACGTCACACGATGCGAGGTCGAGCGGGATGGCACGATCAAATTCAAGGATGAATGTTGGCGCGATCTGGCTTCAGTAACGCAGGAGGGCAATATCGCTTTGCCGGGCCAAGCGGAACCCGCCGGACAGGCACCGAAGCCGCAGCCACGGGCCATCGCGCAGGGGATGACCGACGTCCAGAAGGGGCTACTCATCTCGGTTGCCAAGAAGGTCCAGGGCCTGGACGAAGTGGTGGCTGAAGTGGTCGAGGTAGTTTTCGAGCGCATCAAGAGCCTGGAAGCGAACCACGTCTCCAAATCGCTTGACGCCGAAGCCTATGACGCAATGGCAGACCTGGCGGAACGATTGGACAGAATTGAGGCTGGACTGCAGGAGATCGCGGACAACGGGCTGCGCTATCGCGGCTACTGGCGAGATGGCCTGAAAGCCAAACGCGGGGACACGTACACCCATGATGGTTCGCTTTGGTGGGCTGTGCGTGGCACAGAGGACAAGCCGTGCCATGAGAGCGCGGATTGGCAGGTAGCCGTTCGGAAGGGGAGGGACGCTCGATGACAGAGGATCGTGTGGTTATGCGGGACGGGCAGCTGATCCGCATGCCAGCCGAGGAACTCGACGCCCTGCTGCAAGCCGCTTTCATCACGGCCACCTGGTCTGCCCTTCGGCAGCTCGGCATCTCAGACGACGATCCCGCCCCGACTCTCGATTCGGTCGAGGCGCTGGCGGGGTTTGGAAACGACCACATCACTGCGCGCGTGCGGCTATTAGACGGGCGAGAGGCGTCTGCCTCGGCTTCTATCTGGCCTACGACCACGCGGCAGAACTAAAGGACTGCATCCATGAGTGACTGGCTCAAGCTAAGCAAAGAGGACGCGGAACTGTTCCGCAGCTGTCATGAGGACGAGAACGTCGTGCTGCTGGATGAGCGGTGGCAGAAGATGCCGCAGAAGACCATTGGCTTGATGATGATGGATGCCTATCGGCGCGCATCCGAGGACGCGCTGAAGGGGCTTTCAGTCGATTACGAGACAGTACTCGACCCTGTCAATCCGCACGCCAGATACACACTGCGGATCCGGGGCGGATACACGGACCTGCACCTCGACTACGACATCGAGAGCGAATCCGCCTGCTGCATTGTCACCCTGAACGATGGCCGGACAGGCAAGGGCTTCGCCAAGCTGAAACGACTGAGGCCACAGTGATGCAGATCGTTATCGTAGACCTGAAGCGATCCCACTACGGCGCCACAGCAGACGAGGTATGTGAGGCGTTCAATGTAGATCGAGGCGTGCCGTCCTCGCTGCTGGGGATGGCAGTTCATCCGGAGCACCGCCCGACAGTCGAGGAATACCTGGGCGTGGTTGGCTGGAAGCTGGAGAACACGGAGGGCGAAGCCCATGCCCGATGGCAGTCAGTCGCCGAGCACCTGCACATCGTCCTCAAGGCCAGCGCGATCAAACACCGCGAGAACGTGAAGAAGGCGGCTGCGTAAGGGTGGGGGGGGGGGGGGGGGGGGGGGGGGGGGGGGGGGGTCGCCAAATTGGAGGCGATCCGCCGGGGACCGCACACGGTACCTCTCTTACCTCAAAACCCCGATTCTCCTTTGAAAAAGTGACCACCTCCGGGTGGGCCTGAAACGAGGTATTGCCTTGAAAGAAGCCACTCCCAAGTCCCCGCCCTCTGGGTTGTCTCCAGCTGCCAAAGCGTGGTGGAAGCGCCTGTGCAAGGAGTTTGACCTGGAGGACGCCGGGGCGTCATTCCTCCTCGAATCGGCGCTGCGAGCCTTCGATCGCATGAACGAGGCGGCCGAGCTGATCGATAAGCACGGGGTCTGCATCCTCGACCGCTATCAGCAGCTCAAGCCGAACCCAGCGGTGGCTGCCGAGCGCGATTCGCGCGCCGCGATGCTGGGCGCGTTCAAACAGCTCAACCTGGACGTGCTGCCGCCCCAGCGGCCGGGCCGTCCGAGCGGGAGATAAGCGATGGCAGGTGTTCGAAGGCGTCGGCGACTAGAGAAGGCCGGGCGCATCACCCAAGAGGCCATCGCGGCGTTCAAGGCGGGTGACGTGATCGCCTTGCAGCGCGCGTTGCGCCTACCGCCGTGGCAAGTATCGCCTCTCACTGTGGCGGGTAAGTGCCCGTGGCCACCGGGCAGCGGCGGCGCGATCACTTGGGTCGATTCGGTGGGCTTGCGGGAGGCGCTCAATGGGCATGGTTAACCGCCGTAAGCGCCGCCGCATGGAAAATGTGGAAAGCCTTGCGGGCGCCTGGGATCGCGGATGCCCTCCGCCGGAGTGGGCATACCAGCCGGGCGGGCATTTCGACGAACTGATGGAATTGGTCTACTTCGGTACCGACGCTAGCCCATATGCAACGAAGCACCCGCACTACCTGGACTGGTCCGAAGCCATGCGCGAGGCCAGGGCATGACGCACAACTGGAACAACAAGCGTGGTGTCGGGCGCCTTTCGAGCCGGCCCTGGAGCCGGCTGCGGGAGCAGATCCTGCGCCGCGACCCTCTCTGCGTCGCCTGCAAGGCCCAAGGCCGCATCCGCGAGGCCACGGAGGTCGACCATATCGTGGCGCTGGCGAAGGGTGGCACAAACAACGCCGACAACCTCCAGGCGCTTTGCGCTGACTGTCATAAGGTCAAAACCCAGATCGACAGCGGCAGAAGCCGGAAGGTTGAGATCGGTGGGGACGGCTGGCCCGTCTCAGCGCGCATAGCGGGGAGAAGCAAGCCGGGATCCCACTGGGACCGCTAACCAAGACAACGACCGTCGTGAGACGGACAGGAGAACAACATGGCAAACAGGTCCCTTGGGGTCCTGTCGGTAGATCTCGTCGCCCGCATTGGAGGCTTCGAGGAAGGCATGGACAAAGCTGGTCGCTCGCTGGACAAGAAATCCCGCGAGTTGAACCGGAGAGCAAAGCAGCTAGGCGCGGACCTGGGGCTGGCGCTGTCCGCAGGCATTGGCGCCGCCGCTACGGCGATGGGTGTCTATATCAAGAACACGATCGAGGCCGAAAAGGTGCAGGCGCAGTTGGCATCGCGCATCAAGGACACGGGAGGCATCGCCGGCAGGACGCTGGCCGACCTCAACGCCCAGGCGGACAAGCTGCAGAACCTGACGATCTTCGATGACGAAGCCATCGGCGGCGTGCAGGCAATGTTGCTGACCTTCAAGAACATTCAGGGCGTCAACTTCGACGACGCCACGGCTTCGGTTCTCGACCTGTCCACGGCGATGGGGACGGACTTGAACAGCGCGGCGCTGCAGCTGGGCAAGGCCCTAAACGATCCGGTCAAAGGGCTATCGGCGCTGGGCCGCGCAGGCGTTCAGTTCAGCGAGGATCAGCAGAAAGCCATCAAGGCGATGGTGGAGGCTGGCGACGTGGCGGGCGCGCAGCGCGTCATCCTGAAGGAGCTGGAGGGGCAGATGGGGACGGCGGCCGAGGCCGCGCGGAACACGCTGGGCGGCGCCTTCCAAGGACTGAAGAACACCGTAGACAACTTGCTGGAGGGTGACGCCAGTTCCGGCGGCATGTCCGGGCTGGTGGAAGCGGTCAACAACCTCAACGCGTCCCTTCAAGATCCGGGCCTGAAGCGCGGCATTGATTCGCTCGCGGAGGGCATCTTGGCGGCTGCCAATGCGGCCATTCAAGGCGCGGCCAAGCTGGGCGACTTCATCGCGCAATACAAGCAATTCCTGGCCGACCGTGGATTCATTGCCGGAAAGGAAATCGATCAGCTGGAGAAGCGGCGCGACAAGCTGGTCGAGTTCAAGGGCACGCTAAGCGGGAAGCTGCTGTTCAACAGCAGCGATATCGACAAGGAAATCACCGAGGTCGATAACAGGATCGAGCAGCTCAAGCACGACGCGGTATGGGGCAACGTCTTGGGCGGTGTTGGCTCGACCTATGACCCCAAGGCCGCGGCCGTCCCAGGCAGCACAGGCGGGGGCAGCGCGCGCAGTGCATCCAAGGCGAAGTCCGACGCAGCCAAGGCGGCGCGTGAGGCAGAGGGGGCCATCAAGGCGCTCACAGAGGCCGATGCCGACCTGTACGCGGCATCCCTGCAAGTCGTGGACGCCCAGTCGCAGGCGATGGTGCAGTGGACCGACCTGACGGCGGAGCTAGACGGCCCGCTGAAGGTGGCGGAGGTTGATCACATCCACCGGCTGCAAGAGATCGAGGAAACGGGGAAGGCGGCCGGCGCCACGGCGGAGCAGATCGCGGACGCCAAGGCCAAGGAAACGGCGGCCTACAACGCGACCACGGAGGCCATCAAGGCGCAGCAGGAAGCCATGCAGAATGAAGACCTGATCCGGGGCATGGATAACGCCCGCGCGGTCGCCTATGACTTCCTGATGGACTTGCCGCGCAAGGGAAAGGGCGCTTGGCAGGACTTTCTCGACAACCTGACCGACATGCTCGACAGGTGGGCCGCCAAGGGCATCGTGGATCAGCTCTTCGGCCCGCAGGGCACCACGGGGCAGGGCACCACGGGCGGCGGCTGGCTGAGCAGCCTCATAGGCGCATTCGCCGGCAGCGGTAGCAGCCAAGGATCGCTTATAGACCTGTTTTCCGGCGGCTGGGGCTTCGCTGACGGCGGCACGATGGCGGCCAACTCCTTCGCGCGTGTGAACGAGCGCGGATTCGAGATGGCGACGGTCGGCGGGAACGATTACCTGCTGACCGGGAATCGGCCAGTGAAGATCACGTCCCACGAACGACTGGGCGGGGGTGGGGTCACTCAGAACGTGACCTTTAACGTCCAGGGTGTCATCGATCGCAGGACCAAGGACCAGATCGCCAACGACATGCTCAAGCAGGGCGTGCGCGCCAACCAGCGCAACTGACCTCAACGAATCTCACATAGGAGAAAATGAAATGATGCCAGGCATTGTTGCAGGCGGGGTGCGAAGCAGCAGCGGCACGGTGTACGCCACATGGAATCCAGCCGACAAGGCAACGGAAATCACTCTGTCGAACGGGAACCGCACGGCGGAAGTGGATGGTCTAGGAATACGAACGGCGCGCGCAACGATTGCCATGTCGGGCAAGCAGTATTTTGAGGCGTCATTTGCGCCCAACGGGGATGGCGTGGGCATCGGATTGGCCAGGTCGGCCGCCGATCTGTTTGTCTATCTCGGCAGCGACAGCGCGGGGTACGGCCACTACCTGCCCTCAAACGACGTTTACCGTGGCGGGTCGGTTGCCTACAACGGCGCGACCAACTCCACGTCCCCGGTGACCGTTGGCATTGCCTTCGACGCGGCAACGCTCGAAATGTGGGTCATCGTGGAGGGCGGCTCTGGCTTTGAGGGCGGCGGCGATCCCGCCGCAGGCACCAGCCCAACCCTCACCCTCGCGGCAGGCACGTACTACCCGGCCTGTACGCCCTACACGGGGGCGAGCGCGGTCACGATCAATGCGGGCCAAGCCGCCTTTTCGCTGTGGACACCCTCGGGCGGTTTCACTGGCGTTAGCTGAGCTAACGCAACCCGTGAGACCCCCGCCAGTACGCTGGCGGCATGGCCAACGATGACATCGGGCGGCGCATCAAAGTGGTTCTGAACTGTTCAGGAAAGCGCCCCTACCCTCCCGTTCATGTGGAAGCTGAAGCTCGTAGCCGAGCCCCCAGATTCAGACGGTCAACCCAGCCAGCCCGTTTGGATTCTGGTTGACGATAAGGGCACGCCTTACGCACGCGATGGAAGAGTTCTCTCCGGCACGCCCTTCGAAATGCAAGCGATCGCCGACCAACTTAACGCGGCTGGAAACTGAGCGCCTTTAATCCACAGCTCGAAGCGTCCCCCGCCCAAGGGAAGCCAGGTCATCGATCGTCTGTGAATCGCATTTTCCGGAGCGGCCGGAATTGACTACGAAGCCAAATCGGGATGAGAAGTCATCCAATAGGCCGCAGTCCCGTGCGACTTCTACCAAGCGCGCATCGATGCTCTCTCTATCGGCGGGCGGGCACAGGTTTGTAATGATCTCCACACCCATCCAGTACCGATTGAGGCGCCGCATTCGTCCGCGAGTGGAAAGGCAAATGAGGCTGAGCTGGTCCACAATTTCAGCGAGGCTTACGGCGTGATTCGGTAAGCGCCGAGGGATGGTGTGCATGATCGTCCCCTTGGAGTCTTGGAGAGAAGGCAGTACGTGAGCGCCGTGTTGTGGCTGCTCAAGGGGTGAATAGTTCGTACTTGCGGATAAGTTCCTGTAGCCGCGCGGTCACGTAGGGAATATCGACCTCCGCTAAGGAGAGGTCGTGGAAAATTTGACTACCGAGGAAGTACGCCCCAAGGGCGTCACCTTCCGGCGCGCCGGCAATCTCAGCATCCAGGCTGTCCAGGATTTCGTCTATGTCGGGGCGGGCTAACTGCATGGCCGCAAGCCTTGCGCAATCCGATCTCACTGCATGGGACTGCATCGCTATTTGCCAAGGTGCTCCCGGACGGCGGTAGCAGAATTGCCAACCGCGGCGACTGCTTCCCTGAGCTCCTCTTCAGAGACCCCCAAAGACTTGGTCCACCACTGGACCTCCCAGTCCTCTTCAAGGGCTATGCGGGAACGGTCGGCGGGCCCGCGGTTGCTCAGGTCGTCACTCATGGAGTTCTCCGGCGGCAAGGGAGAGCAAAAATAGGCGGGCGACTGCAAGGCTGCGTGAAAAATCCTGCCGGTCTCGGCTGGCGAGTCTGTCTCACGGTTTGTGATGGGGACGGGGGTAGGATGGGCGCCGAAGCGAGGTGCCGCATGTGCTATTCAGCGATGGTCATTGCCGAGATCCGCAAGTACGAGCGCAAGCTCGGTGTGAAGGTCGATCCGAAGTGGTACGTCCAGACCTTCTGGATCGACCGCGGAAAGAACCCCTTCAAGCGGCCGAAGGTGCCGCGCGCCCTGGAACTGGACGCCATCGCCAACGGGCCTCCGGAGATCGCCGCTGCGGTGCGCGAAGCCGACCAGGCGGAGACCGACCGGCTCACACAGGAGCTGTTCGCCCAGCGCAAACGCGTCGGCGATGCCGAGCGTGCGCTGCAGGTCAAGGAGACCAAGAAGGCGCGCGAGGACGTACGCATCGGCTCGGCGAAGGTGGAGGCGGCGCTGCGCCGTCTGGACGAGTTGAAGAAGCCCGCCAGCGAAAGCGGCATGGGGCGCATCTACCCCGGGTACTACTGCCCGGTGCTGACCTTCGAGGACGGGCGGCACGTGGTGCGGCCGATGCGCTACCAGTGCCGGCTGCCGGGCTGGGATGAACTGGTCGAGCGAAGATATCCGGACACCTACAACGCCCGCCGGGACAAGCTGGAAACGTCGTGGGGCAAGGTGTTCAGCCATAGCCACGGCGTGGTGCTGGCCACCGCCTTCTACGAGCACGTCGACCGCAATGGCCAGGACGCGATCCTCGAGTTCAAGCCCGACGACGGTCGCGACATGATCGTCGCATGCATCTGGACCCGAGCGGTCGACCGCGACGGCGCCGAGCTTTACTCGTTCGCCGCGATCACCGACGACCCGCCACCCGAGGTGGTCGCCGCCGGCCACGACCGCTGCATCATCCCGATCAAGCGCGAGAACCTCGACGCTTGGCTGCAGCCTGACCCGACCAACCTCGCTGCGCTCTACGCCATCCTCGACGACCGCGAGCGACCGTACTACGAGCATCGGCTCGCGGCATGAGCAGGGTCAGCGCCGAGCCACTGCCGGAGGGGTATTGGTGGTCCGAGTCGGAAGACGGAGCGACGCTCTTCCTGCGCTACGGCTGGGCCGCTACCGTCACGCCCAGCAAGGTCGAGGTGCGGTGCCGCGACGGGCGGCGGCTGAGCGGCCGCTGCGGGAGCATCGCCCAAGGGAAGCGCTTCGTGACCCGGTGGCTGCTGGCCAAGCTCAAGCCGGGCGGCTGGCGCCGGGCAGAGAGCCGGGCACCGCTGCTGCCGCCGGCGCCTCCCTCCCTGGACCGGGCTTACGCCGCCGTCCTGCGTCCGCGCCGGCCAGCCAGCGCGGCGCCCCAGGTCTGCCGCCTGCCCGCCGAGCCAGCGGCGGACGATTGGGAGACCTGGGCGTGGCGTCAGGACGTGCCGTTGGAACGGCTTAAGGACTTGTCATCCGGAATCTGAACTTCCCGACGGTTGCAACGGGCGAGGCCAAGGCACGGGAATCCCACCCACCAAGATAGGGTGATGCCCGTTGCTAATGCGGACACGCAAGCTTCACCCGGCCGATTCGAACATCGCCACTTGGCGGAGTTGCGCATGGCGCTGTCGAGTTCACATTACGCTGAGCTGTATGCCTTGGGCGCGGTCGCGGAGACCGGCTACATGCCCGCCGGCTGCGGCCCTGACGTGTTCTTGCAGGTAGGCTATGTGACGCGCGATGGCTCGGGGTACCTGTTAACTCCGGCTGGTAGGGCGAGGCTAGGGGAGTTATCCCGGCTCCACGCTTCCTCCGAACACAGCCCGTAAGTCGATCCCCAGCGGGCAGCCCGGGGGCGCGATTGCCTCCTTTCGACTACCCGTGTTCGGCGACGAGTACCTCCGAGCCACACGCAAGCCGCAGCACGACGCCTATGGGCTCGCCGGTGACCCCGAAGCGGTCCTCCGCATGATCCTTGGCGGTAGCCAGGGCTTCCGCTTCCGTGGCCTTGGTGGCGAGAGCAGACCCCTAAAACTGACAGCCCAACCGTCCGCGGTGGGCTGGACCAAGAGCATCCGCTTCTGCATGGCGCAATCCTGAGGAGGAGAAGTGCCCCGGCCCAGCTTCACGACTTGCCCAAGGTCGCAGCCCATCTCCGTTGCTGAGCGGCATCCCTACCGGGTGCATGGGCCGTGCTGCCGGGGCGGGGACAGGCTCCCTCGAACCGCGGACGTTGTCAGTCGGCAAGTGCCGCGATTCCGTGTAGGGATTTTCCTACACATGAGATTGCGTTCTGGAGGACTTAGAGTTCCATGTAGAAGGAACTTCGAAAATGAGGAGTGCCAACATTATGATAGGGTCCATCCCAAACGTCTGAACCAGTCGATGACTGCAGCAGGTAGGGGGGAAGCTTGGCTTTCACCGTCTGCGTTATTCGAGTGGGGAAGGAATGATCAAGGCCTGTAAAGCTATTTAGCTTGGCCGCATGGTTTGCCGGCGAACCAACCCACACGAGCTCATTATCTCCGCGCACCCCTGCCTTGCATACCAAAACTGATCCGGAATCAATGCCAACGGTGTGTTGAATGGGGATGTGATTGGAGTGAAAAGAAAATGCCGGGTTAATGATGTGACCAACACAATAGTTGATCTTCATCGCAGCGAGAACGGCATTCTCTTCTTTTGCGCTCCCTACAAAGACACCCATAACTCTGTCGCCGTCATAGGCTTCTATTGAGCCTTCATTCGCGACTATTATCTTTGCGGAACACCAGAGAAATGATTTGTAGTACTCAGCAGCAAGCGTTGAGGACACACGCTCAACAATGCCCGTCGAATCACTGAGATCGGCATAAAGAAAGCATGCATCAATGGTCTTTCCGGAATTGCCTAGAGTTAGTGCCGCCAGATCAGGCACAGTCTTTGCACTATTGGTTTCCCATTTCTCTAGGGCAATTGCATCCACGGCGGTTACCAAATCATCTTTTAAGGTCATTACGCCACCGCCATTGATGCGAGTGTCACTACCCAGCACGCCACTGCAACGACAGCTAATCGCATTGAGATTCGAATGAGATCGTATTTCCAAGCCGCAATTTCAGAGTTGCGGTGTGTTTGTCGAGCGATGTCTTCGATGATCTCCTTCGCCCCAACCTGAAAACAATGCTCTATGTATTCCTCTTTTTTGAAGTTCCTAATCCTACCGAAGAAAATCATGGATCCATCTCCCCCAGTTGTAATGGGAAAGAAGACGGCGGCCGCATAACCAGCACCTAGGGCGGAAACGATCGAAGAAATCGCAATCGCAATAGCCAAGATGTTGCCCGTCTCGCTTGATTTCAAACTATCGATCGCGATTCCACCCAAGGCCAAATACAGCGCAACTAATGCCGCTGCTTTGGTGTCGGCACCCGAAATCCAATGAAGTTGGCGCTCCAAAACCCACTTTTGTACATCCAGTCGTTCTCGATCGTTCACTTTGTCGCCCCCCTCTACAGCAAATATCTAAGTGCTGCAGTTGGCCAAGTCCACACTTACGGAGAAAGGCTTGCTAACCATGCCGCCTCCGAAATGATGGCTAATGGATATCCATCTTCACGCAGTTGCACAGCCTTCTCGATTTTTCTTCCAGCATTGCTGTTGATCCAATCACGAGAACCGAGATCGCCAATCACCAAGTAGTTTGTCTTGCGAGTTGGCGAACTGCTGACCTCGCTTCCGCGTCCTTCAATTGCTGCGTGCACAGCAGATCGAGCGCCAAATGAAAATGTGCCGGTGACTACGAACATTGTTCCCGTGTAATGGATGATGGGGCATGGATTGTCGAGAGGAAGACTCGTGGATCGCGATGCTGTTTGCCCTTCAGCGCTATAAGCCTCTCCCCCCACAAAGCGAGCTAGTGTGTCATGCAGATCCGCAGACTCATCAGAGTCAACGAAGCCATCCTTTAACACTTCGATCAGCTGGCGATAAATGCGGTCGAATGGATACATGCCAACGAAGTCGGCATTTCGTTCGATCCAATCCTTGAGAAACTGCGCTTCCATCTGGCTCACATGGCCGTCTGCGAGTAGGCCGCGGCATAGCCCGACGAGTTCAGTAGTTGCTCGGTCCGCGAGTCGAGATCTAGTAATTCTCGGAGATGGTGCGCGGTCTTCGACGTTACCCATCTGGCCTCCCAATTTCTGGTCCGTGCTTTTCGTCCATCGAGCCTCCGTGCAACTTATAGGAGGCGAATCTCAAAACGCTATCGCGGAACCTTGAGATGCTGGCATGCGTCACATCGCTTTGCGGGATCTGCTTCATACCTCTGCGTGACTGAGGACTCGGCCGATGCCGGCGCCACTAGCGGAAGAGTTGTGGCTGAGGCAGGATCGCGAGTGCCGGCGGGATACTTGGCCTCATAGTTCGCGACCGCTTGATCCAAGCCCATTTGTATCTGGTTTCTGAACTGGTTGTTGTTGTAATCGACGCGCTGCACGTCACCAAAGCAGCGGTTGACCTCCAGCCAACCATTCGCCGTCACAAAGACATCCATCCCCGACGGCACAAGGGTGAATTGCATTCGCTCGACCGGATCGTGAGTACAAGCATTACCGAGCAATACTTGAGCAAGAAAAGCCTGGCCGCTCGATGGCTTTCCGGTGCATGTCACCGCGTATTGTTGGGACTCCACGTTCGCACCATGCTTGGCGCAGGCTAGTGCCAACTCATTGCGCACAAAGTCCACTGACGCATTCCGGAATGTAGCTTCCGGGCGTCCAGACATGGTTTCCTTCATAAGCGCTTGCTGCGAAGCGCATCCTGTGATCAAGATCAGCGACAGACCAAGTACAAGCCCCTTTCCAACCATTGCGACTCTCCCCAGGCGCATCAGGCGTGACCGAGGCTACGCCTCATATCGCTGATAGGGATGCTGCCCACCACTGAGAAAAATTCCCGGTAGACCAAACCGCGTGTTGTGGTGTGGCGGATGTTGCGGACTTCCAAAGGGGGTAGGGCATCCGCACGTCGCGCGGGAGTCACCTGATTAGGTTTCCGTACATGCGTCCGTACAGGGAATTTTATGGGCTACTTGAAAAGAAAAACCCCTGATAAATCAGGGGCTTAAATGGTGGAGGTGGCGGGAATCGAACCCGCGTCCGAAGGCACTCCATCCCCGGCACTACATGCTTAGCCCACCGTTGGATCTCGTTCCCCGGCAGCACGGCGTGCGAAGCGCACCGGGGAACCAGCCTGTGAGTTCAACCACGGCAGACAGGCGGCCGCCGCGGCTGGTTCCCGTGATGATGACCCTACATCCACGAGCACGGGCACAAGTGGGTTCGGGGCTTACGCCTTAAGCGGCGAGAGCGTAGTTGTCGTCGTTGGCAACTAGAGTTTGCGGCTGGATTTACGAGGAAAGCTGCCCCCTCGGCATGCGCCAGGCGATTTCGCGACCCCCGTCGAAGCCAGTGCACCCCCGGGAATGTCGATCTCGCCGACCACCGCAGTATAGGGGCGGAAGCCGCCCAGGCAAGCGCCGGCCCGGTCGCGCGAAGGTGGTCGTTCACGCCCGCGGCGGCGCCGGTCCGGGCTATGCTGAACGCGATGGGACTCCTGCGCGTCATCGGCCTGGATCGGGGAGGGACGCGGCTCCGCGTGCCGCTCCACGGCTACGCGCTTTCGCTGCTGGCGCTGGTCGCTTCGCTGCTGCTGGTCTGGTTGTACTGGCAGAGCGCCAAGCAGCGCGAGCTGAAGGCGGCGCAAGCGGAGTTCGCCGCCGAAACCGACGCCATCGGCGAACTGCTGCGCCGGCGCATGGCCAGCTACGAGCTGGTGGCGCGCGGCGGCGTGTCGCTGTTCGCGTCGGTCGATCGTCCCAGCGCGGCGCAATGGCAGGGCTACGTCGATGCGCTCAGCATCGGCGAGCGGTTCCCGGACGTGCTCGGCCTGGGCTACGCGCCGTACCTGGATCGTTCGGGATTGCAGGCGCTGCAGCTGGACATGCGCGACGCCGGCCAGGGGTTCTACGTCGTCAAGCCCGGGGGCATGCGCACGCACTACGGCCCCATCCTCTACCTGGAGCCGAGGTCGCCGCGCAACCGGGAGGCGGTCGGCTACGACATGTTCTCCGAACCCGTCCGCGGCGCCGCCATGGCGGCCGCGCGCGACGACGCGGCGGTGCGCATCACCGCGCCGGTGGTGCTGCAGCACGAGTCAGGCAGGCCGATTGCCGGCGTGG
>Ga0268289_100127_pt1 | contig 24182 bp, 24 predicted proteins | sample MetspNORM_FD_191340 | JGI IMG/M metagenome (GOLD analysis project Ga0268289, IMG submission 191340) | Soil microbial communities from San-Diego area, Southern California, United States - Methylocaldum sp. NOR-M | ecosystem: Environmental > Terrestrial > Soil > Desert | place: USA: California... | reverse complement strand
GCCCACGCTGTCGGCGACCGTCACCGAGACCGCGCCGGGGCCGGGCATCGGCGGCGTCACCGTCTCGGGCCGCGTCGGCGCATGAGCACCGCCGGCCGACAGGATCGCGGCGACGGGCAAGGTGGCGCGCTCGGGCAGCTTGACGAGGTCGGCCGCGGCCACGCCCAGCGCGGCGGCAATGCGGTTGAGCCAGTCGACCGAGACGGTGCGCGTGCCCGTTTCCAGCCGCCCGATCGTCTGCGCCGTGGTCGGGGGCGCGCAGCGGCGCGCCACGTCCTCGAGCGTCAGCCCCTTGGCGCGACGTACTTCGCGGATCGCGGTGATCATTCGCTCGCTCCTTTAACCGAATTGGTTTTATCTCTGTCCTACAACGGGGCCGATATGGCAAGCCCTGCCGCGACTCGACGAGGGAGGGCCCATGCGACACCTGGCGGAACGGAGCATCGATGAACACGGCGTGGTGCGCGGCGGCAAACGCCGGTCCGGGCGGAGCGTCACGGTCAATCTCGCCGAATCCCCGCTGTCGTGGCTCGCCTCGCGCAAGCTGGTCACGCCGCGACAGGTCGAGGCGGGGGAACGCCTGCGCGCCGATTACGAGCGCGCCGCGCTCCCCCCACGCGTCACGATGTGCTGGGATGCGGCGCCCGGCGGGCGCGGCGCAGGCGCGTCGGTGGCGCGCGACCCCACCACTGCCCAGATCGCCGCCAAGCGCCGCTTCGATGCCGCGATCGCCGAGGTCGGCAGCGGTCTTTCCGACATCCTCTGGCGCGTGGTCTGCGCGGGCGAGGGAATTTCCGCGGCCGAGCGCGGCCTCGGCTGGCCGGCGCGCGCGGGCAAGCTCGTCCTCACCCTCGCGCTCGATCGCCTCGCCGATCATTATCGGCTGCCGTGAGGGTGGAATATGAAACCGCGCGACGCTCTCCACTTTCTCCACTTCACCCCCTCTTGATCGGGCGCGCGGGCAGCGCGAAGGGGTGACCACCATGCTCACCCGCCGTTCGATCTTCGCCCAGGCCTGGCCGATCATGCTCGGCCAGACGACGGTGCCGCTCGTCGGCCTCGTCGATACCGCGGTGATCGGCCATACCGGCGATGCCGCGGCGCTGGCGGGGGTCGCGCTCGGCACCACGATCATCAACTTCCTGTTCTGGTCGTTCGGCTTCCTGCGCATGGGGATGACGGGGATGACCGCGCAGGCCGAAGGCGCGGGCGACACGAGCGAGGTCGAGGCGATGCTGCTGCGCGGCCTCGCGCTCGGCTTCGGGCTCGGGCTCGCGCTGTTCGCGCTTCAGGTGGTGCTGATCCCGGCGGCCTTCGCGCTGCTCGCGGGCGGCGCGCGGCTCGACGTGGCGGCTGAGGGCTATGTCGCCGCGCGCTTCCTCGGCGCGCCGGCCTCGCTCGCCGTCTTCGCGATCAACGGCTGGCTGCTGGGCCTGGGGCGCACCCGCGCCGCGCTCGCGCTCCAGATCGTGATGAATCTCGTCAATATCGGCCTCAACGTGCTGTTCGTCTGGCATTACGGCATGGGCGCGCGCGGCGTCGGGCTCGGCACGGCGTGCGCCGAATGGACCGCGCTCGTCGTCGGCGTGCTCATCGCGAGCCGCTATACCGGGGGGATCGCCGTCCTCGGCCGCTTGCGCGATCGCGGCTTGTTCGCGCGCGCGGCGGTGCGGCGGCTGTTCGCGGTCAATGCCGACATCATGATCCGCACGATCGCGCTGCTGCTGCTCTTCGCCTGGTTCACCAACGCGGGCGCCCGACTGGGCGAGACGACGCTGGCGGCGAACCAGGTATTGATGCAGTTCGTCAGCGTCGCCGCCTTCGTGCTCGACGGCTTCGCCTTCACCGCCGAATCGCGCATCGGCCAGGCGATCGGCGGCGGCTCGGCGGCGGCGATGCGCCGCGCGATCCGGCTCACCGGCGAATTCTGCCTTGCCGCGGGCGTGGCGTTCGCCTTGCTGTTCTGGGCGGCCGGGGGGCCTTTCATCGCGCTGCTGACGAGCAACCCCGAGGTGCGCGCCACCGCCGCCGCGTTGCTCCCCTTCGCCGCGATCGTGCCCGCGATCGGCGCGCCCGCCTGGCTGCTCGACGGCATCTTCATCGGCGCGACGCGCGGCCGCGCGCTCCGCAACGCCGCGATCCTCGCCACCGCTGCCTATGTCGCGACCGATCTGCTGCTGCGTCCTGCGGGCGCCTGGGGCGTATGGGCCGCGTTGGTGCTGAGCTACATCTATCGCGCGCTGTTCCTCGGCGCCCATCTGCCGGGGCTGCTGCGCTCTGTTGCACTCGCGAAGGCAGCGCCGTAGAGCGCGCGTCGATTCCCACCCACGGAGCCGCTGCCATGTCCGAGAAGATCAACCGAGTCGTCCTCGCCTATTCGGGCGGGCTGGACACGAGCGTGATCCTCAAATGGCTCCAGCAGACCTATAATTGCGAGGTCGTCACCTTCACCGCCGATCTGGGCCAGGGCGAGGAGCTCGAGCCCGCGCGCAAAAAGGCCGAGGCGGCGGGCGTCCGCCCCGAGCACATCTTCATCGATGACCTGCGCGAGGAATTCGTCAAGGATTACGTCTTCCCGATGATGCGCGCCAACGCGCTCTACGAGGGGCTGTACCTGCTCGGCACCTCGATCGCGCGGCCGCTGATCGCCAAGAGGCAGATCGAGATCGCGCGTCAGGTCGGCGCCGACGCAGTGGCGCACGGCGCGACCGGCAAGGGCAACGATCAGGTCCGCTTCGAGCTCGGTTATTACGCGCTGGCGCCCGACATCAAGGTGATCGCGCCGTGGCGCGAATGGGATCTCAACAGCCGCACCGCGCTGATCGACTTCGCCGAGAAGCACCAGATTTCGGTGCCCAAGGACAAGCGCGGCGAATCGCCCTTCTCGACCGACGCGAACCTTCTCCACACCTCGTCCGAGGGCAAGGTGCTCGAGGATCCGTGGGAGGAAGTGCCCGACTACGTCTATTCGCGCACCGCGAACCCCGAGGACGCGCCCGACGCGCCTGAGATCATCACGATCGATTTCGAGCGCGGCGACGGGGTCGCGCTCAACGGCGAGGCGATGAGCCCCGCCACCCTGCTCGCGGCGCTCAACGATCTCGGCCGCAAGCACGGCATCGGCCGGCTCGATCTGGTCGAGAACCGCTTCGTCGGCATGAAGAGCCGCGGCATGTACGAGACGCCCGGCGGCACGATCTACCATGCCGCGCATCGCGGCATCGAGCAGCTGACGCTGGATCGCGGCGCCGCACACCTCAAGGACGAGCTGGCGGTGCGCTATGCCGAGCTGGTCTACAACGGCTTCTGGTTCGCGCCCGAGCGCGAGATGCTCCAGGCCGCGATCGACCACAGCCAGGAAAAGGTGGCGGGCACGGTGCGCCTCAAGCTTTACAAGGGCAGCGTCAACGTGATCGGCCGCAAATCGCCGAACAGCCTCTATTCGGAAAAGGTCGTGACTTTCGAGGACGATCAGGGCGCCTACGACCAGCGCGACGCGGCCGGCTTCATCAAGCTCAACGCGCTTCGCCTGCGGCTGTTGGGACGGCGCGACCGCGGGTGAGGCTGCGTTTTCCGGCGACATTAACCAAATATTGGCAAGCCCTCGCTACGCCTCGCGCGAAAACGGGGGGCTTGCAGCATGGGCGATCGCGACTGGATGGTGCCGAGCATCGTGCTCACCGTAGCGACGGGCGCGGTGGCGTTGCCGCTGATGCCCGATCTCTCGGGCGTGTTCCCCGCGATCGGCATCCTGCCCTTCTGGATGACGGCAGCGGCGATTCTCGCGAGCATCTATGGCTTCGCGACGATGATTGCGGCGCGCGTGCCGCGCCCGCTCGCGCACATTCGTCAGCTGGTGACGCGCGACTGGCGATGGCTCCTGATGTTCGTCTTCGGGATATTCCTCGCCGGGCTCAACATGACGACATTCATGTGGATCAAGCCCTTGCTCAACTATCTCGTGCCGTTCCACGCCGATCCGATGCTTGCGGCGATCGATCACGCCTTGTTCCTCGGGCACGATCCCTGGACCCTGTTCACCTGGCTCAACACCCTGCCGATGGCGCTCTTCTACCATCGCGTCTGGTTCATCCTGATGATCATCACCTTGTTCGGTGTGCTGACGGCGCCAGCGTCGCCACGCAAGTCGGCGATGATGGTGACCTATTTCGCCTTATGGTCGATCGTAGGGCCGGTGATCCACAGCCTGCTCCCCGCAGCCGGACCGATCTTTTACGAGCGCCTCGGCTATGGCGATCGATTCGCGACGCTGGCGCACGTTTCCGAAACGCGCGAGGTCGCCGACTATCTCTGGTCGGTCTATACGGGATCGCGGTTCGGGCCCGGCAGCGGCATCTCCGCGATGCCGTCGCTTCACATCGCGACCACGACCTGGATCGTACTCGCGACCTGGCATTTCCAGCGCCGGATCATGATACCGGTCGCCATCGCCGCGGCGCTCATCTTCATGCTGTCGATGGCATTGGGCTGGCATTATGCGGCCGACGGTATCGTCGGCGCAGCGGCGACGATCGGTTGCTTCCGCTTGCTGCTCGCGCTGTTTCGTCAGCGCGCCGCGCGCAACGAGGCGATCGTCCCGGTTCCTGCCGTCGCCTGATCCGCGCTTGCCTGTTGCCGTCGCGGGGCATCCGCTCCTAAAGCGCGGGAATGGAGCGTCGAGGCGACTGGTGGAACGAGCGCTGGCTGCTGGCGGCCCTGGTGGCGCTTGCGGTCGTGCCCTTGCTGTGGCCCACGGTGCCGCCGCTGGTCGATCTGCCGGGGCACATGGCGCGCTATCGCGTCCAGCTCGAATATGGCACGCATCCCTGGCTCGACGATTGGTATGCCTTCAAATGGGCGCTGATCGGCAATCTCGGCGTCGATCTGCTGGTCGAGCCGCTCGGCCGGCTGCTGGGCGTCGAGCTCGCGGTCAAGCTGATCGTGATGACCATCCCCGCGCTCACCGTCAGCGGGCTCTTGTGGATCGCGCGCGAAGTGCATGGCCGGGTGCCCGCGACCGCCCTGTTCGCGCTGCCGATCGCCTATTCCTACCCCTTCCATTTCGGCTTCGCGAACTTCGTGCTGTCGATGGCGCTCGCGCTCAACGCCTTCGCCTTGTGGATCCGGCTCGGGCGGCAGCATCGGATCGGGTTGCGCGCCGCGATCTTCGTGCCGCTGTCGTGCCTGCTCTGGCTCTGCCACACCTATGGCTGGGGCGTGCTCGGCGTGCTCGCCTTCTCGGGCGAACTCGTGCGCCAGCGCGATCTCGGCCATTCGTGGGTCAAGGCGTGGTTCCGTGCGATCCCGCATTGCCTGGTGCTCGCGCTGCCGATGGTGCTGATGGCGCTGTGGCGCAGCGGCGACCATGTGACCGGCCATACCGGCGACTGGTTCAACTGGCGGGCCAAGGTCAATTGGGTCACGATGATCCTGCGCGATCGCTGGATGGCGTTCGACATCGCCTCGGTCGCGGTCTTCCACCTGATCCTGTTCAAGGGCATCCGCGATCCCAACATCCAATATTCGCGCAACCTGACGCTGTCGGCGCTGTTCCTGCTCGCGGTCTATCTGCTGTTGCCGCGCATCGTGTTCGGCTCGGCCTACGCCGACATGCGCCTCGCGCCGTTCATGGCGGGGATCGCGGTGATCGCAATCCGGCCCAAGCCGGGGCTTTCGATTCGCGGCGCCTCGGTGCTCGCGCTGGCAGGACTCGTCTTCTTCGGCGTGCGGATCGCCGCGACCACGGTGAGCTTCTACCTCTACGACCAGAGCTGGAAGCGCGAGCTGGCGGCGCTGGATCATGTGCCGGAGGGGGCGCGGATGGTGAGCTTCGTCGGTGCGGCGTGCCGCAACGTCTGGTACGGGCCACGCTTCGAGCATCTGCCGGGGTTCGCGCTCGAGCGGCGGCGCGCCTTCTCCAACGATCAATGGTCGATGGCGGGCGCGCAACTGCTCACGGTGCGCTATCGCGCCGGGCGCGGCTTCACACACGACCCGTCGCAGATCGTCACCGTCGCGCAATGCCCGCGCGAATTCTGGCGACCGATCTCGGAAGCGCTCGCCGAATTTCCGCGCGACGCCTTCGATTATGTCTGGCTGGTCCAGCCGCCGCCGTTTGATCCGGCGCTGACGCGGGGCCTGACGCCGATCTGGCGCTCGGGCACCAGCGTGCTCTACCGCGTCGACGATCGCCGCCGGCCCGCGGTCAACCGTCCTTCCTGAAGGGCAGCATATCGCCGAGAAAGGCGCGGTCGTCCTCGATCGCCTCGCGCTCGCGTGTCAGGAAATCGGCGACGGCGCGCCGGAAGCCGGGATCGGGCAGGTAATGCGCGGACCAGGTCGGCACCGGCTCGTAGCCGCGCGCGATCTTATGCTCGCCCTGCGCGCCCGCCTCGACGGTCGAGAGCCCGCGCGCGATCGCGGCGTCGATCGCCTGATAATAACACAGCTCGAAATGGAGGAAGGGCACATGCTCGGTCGCGCCCCAATAGCGGCCGTAGAGCGCGTCGCCGCCGATCAGGTTGAGCGCGCCCGCGATCGGTTGCCCGTCGCGCTCGGCGAGGATGAGCAGCACCTTGTCCGCCATCTCCTGCCCGAGCAATGAGAAGAAGGCGCGCGTCAGATAGGGTCGCCCCCATTTGCGCGCGCCCGTCTCCTGATAGAACACCCAGAAGGCGTCCCAATGCGCCTCGGTGATGTCGCGGCCGGTGAGATGCCGGATCGTCAGTCCGTCCACCGCCGCGGCGCGCTCCCGCCGGATTGCCTTGCGCTTGCGCGAGGAAAGCGCGCCGAGGAAATCGTCGAACGAGCGATAGCCTCGGTTCTTCCAGTGAAACTGCATGCCTTGCCGGATCAGCCAGCCCGCCGCCTCGAACCACGCCGCCTGTTCGGGCGCGACGAAGGTTGCATGGGCGGACGACAGGCCATGCTGATCCGTCACCGCCTCGATGGCGGCGATCAGCGCGGGCGCGAGCGCCGCATCGCGCAGCAGCAACCGCGGCCCCGGCACCGGCGTGAAGGGCACCGCGACCTGGAGCTTGGGATAATAGGCGCCGCCCGCGCGCTCCCAGGCGTCGGCCCAGGGATGATCGAAGACATATTCGCCCTGGCTGTGGCTCTTCGCGTAGGCTGGCGCGATCGCCGCAGGCCGGCCGTCAGCGCCGTCGATCACCAGCGGGATCGGCTGCCAGCCGGTTGCCGCCGTCGCGCTGCCCGATCGTTCGAGCAGCGCTAGGAAAGCGTGGCTGACGAACGGATTGCCCGCGCCCGCGCACGCATCCCAATCGGCCGCGTCGATCGCGGCGACGCCGCGCGCCAGCCGGGCGGTCACTGCAGCGCTCACGGGCAGGCGGCCGTGCAGATCAGTCGATCGCGTCCTTCACGCTTTTGCCGACGAGCAGCCCGAGCACGAGCAGGATCACGAAGATCGCGATCGCGATGAAGAACAGCATCTTGGCGATGCCGATGAAGGCGCCGCCGATCCCGCCGAAGCCGAGCACGCCCAGCACCAGCCCCACGATCAGGAAGACGAAGGCCCATTTGAGCATGATGCCTCTCCGTTGGCCGTCGGTTCAACGGCGGGTGCGACTGCGCGTTCCGCCTCAGGATTTCCGGCTGGCCTCGAACAGGAACCATGCGCGCTCCTCGGCCTGATCGGTCCAGTCGTCGAGGATGCCGCTGGTCGCGTTGTCCTTGGCCTCGTCGACGATCTCCTTGGCCTCGCGCAGCGTCTCGACGAGCTTGAGGTTGTCGTCGCGCAGCTCGGCGAGCATGTCCTCGGGCTTCACGAAATCCTTGTCGTTGTCCTTGATCGACTGGTGCCGCCCGATGTCGCCGACCGAGCGCAGCGTGGTGTTGCCGGTCTTGCGCACGCGTTCGGCGATCTGGTCGGTGGTCGCCAGGATCTGCGCGGCCTGCGCGTCGAACATCAGGTGATAATCGTGGAAGTGCGGGCCCGAGACGTGCCAGTGGAAATTCTTGGTCTTGAAATAGAGCGCGAACGAATCGGCGAGGATGCCGTTCAGCGCCTCGGCGACCGTCTTGGCGGCGTTCGATTTGATGTCGGTCGGCGTCTTCAGCGGCGCGTCGGTGGTGGCCATCGCGGATGCTCCCTTGGCTGATTGTGGATCGTTGCAGTAACGATTCGAGTGCCACATTGGGTCCGGCGACGCCTTACGCAATGTCTCGATGACAGCGATCGATCGGTTGGTTGAGGGGGGAGCGGCCCGGCATTACGCCGCGAGCGCTATCTCCGCCCGCTCGGTCTCGGCGATCCAGCCGCCGCCGAGCACGCGTTCGCCAGCGTAGAGCACCGCCGCCTGGCCCGGCGCGACGCCAAATTCGGGCGCGTCGAACACCAGGCGATCGTCGCTGATCCAGGCGGGCACCGGCCGCGCGAGCGAGCGCACCTTCGCCGTCACCGGCCCCGCATGGCGCGCGCCGATCCAGTTGACGTCGGTCAGCCGCGCCGCGCGCACCGCGAGCGCCGCCTTCGGCCCCACCACCAGCCGGCGCGTCTCGGGCTCGAGCCGGACGACGTAGAGCGGCTCGGCCTGGCCGCCGATCTCGATGCCGCGGCGCTGACCGACGGTGAAATGGATCAGCCCCTTGTGCTCGCCGAGCTTGCGCCCGGCTTCGTCGACAATGTCACCGCCTGCATCCGCCTCCGGCCGCAGCTTCTTCACCAGCCGTGCATAATCGCCATCGGGAACGAAACAGATGTCCTGGCTGTCGGGCTTGCCGGCGATGCCCAGCCCCAGCTCGGCCGCGATCTCGCGCACCCGCGTCTTGGGCAGCCCGCCCAGCGGGAAGCGGAGGAAATCGAGCTGACCGGCGGTGGTGGCGAACAGGAAATAGCTCTGGTCGCGCGCCGGATCGATCGCGCGGTGGAGTTCGGGCCCCGCCGGCCCTTCGACGCGGCGGACGTAATGCCCGGTCGCCAGCGCGTCGGCGCCGAGCTCGCGCGCGAGCGCGAACAGATCGGTGAACTTGGGCCCCATGTTGCACTTGACGCAGGGGATCGGGGTGCGGCCGGCCATATATTCGTCGGCGAAATCGTCGATCACGGTCTGGCGGAAGCTCGATTCGTGGTCGAAGACGTAATGCGCGATGCCGAGCCGGTCGCACACCGCGCGCGCGTCGCGAATGTCGCGGCCGGCGCAGCAGCTCCCCGCACGCCCCACCGCTTCGCCGTGATCATAGAGCTGGAGCGTGACGCCGATCGTCTCCGCGCCCGTCGCATGCGCGAGTGCGGCCACCACCGAGCTGTCGACGCCGCCCGACATGGCGACGACGATGCGGCGGCCGGACAGCGTGTCCCCGAGCTGGAAATCGCCTTCGATCATCGCCGCGGCCCATAGTCGACGCGCGCGCGCGATGCAAAGGCGAGACGGTTTCCAAGCTCTTTCCCGCGGGTTTACCGGACCTTCAGACACGCGCGCTACGAGCGATTCCCTGAACAGAAAAAGGGTCCGTCGGGCGTTGGTCGATCTCAGTTTCAGCCGTTTCGAGAAGAGCGAGGCGTTGACCGTCCTGCCGCCCGATCTGGCGGTGATGATGGTCTCGATCTCGGCACGCCAGGCGGCCAGCCCCACGGCGACGGCCTTCGCGCAGGCCGCGGGCATGTCGTTCGAGCCGAGCCTGCTCGCGCCGGCGCACGGCGCCTTCAATGCGGCGGCGGCCGTCGCCTTGAAGGGCTGGCGGAAGGAGTGAAGCCGACGTTTACCGTGCCGTTTCAGGCGATGTTGAATCCCCTGCGGCATAGGACGTGTTGTGTTGAGTGAGAACGGGGGCCCCCGCCCCGATGAGGTATGGATGATCGAAAACCAGAAGATTCGCCCCGCCAAGGTAATCGGCCCGCTCGGCGAACCGCTGACCCTGGAGACGCTGCCCCCCGCCGACACGACCCGCTGGGTCGTCCGGCGCAAGGCCGAGGTCGTGGCGGCGGTCAACGGCGGGTTGCTGACGGTCGATGAAGTCTGCGATCGCTATGGCCTCACGGCGGAAGAATTCGCGAGCTGGCAGCGCGCGATCGATCGCTCGGGCATGCCCGGGCTCCGCGTGACGCGCATCCAGCACTACAAGTCGCTCTACGAACGCCAGCAGAAATACTGAGCGCGCGTTTCGAAAACCAAAACGCCTGCGGAACAATTTGCCGCGCTCGTGAGTCTTTCCTCCACAGTCCGGCCTCGAGCCGGGCTATAAACGGAGGGACGTCCATGGGTATCATCATTGCCATCATCATCGGCGGCATCATCGGCTGGCTCGCCAGCATCGTGATGCGGACCGATGCGCAGCAGGGAATTCTGCTGAACGTCGTCGTGGGTGTGATCGGATCGTTCGTCGGCAACTGGATCGGCGGGTTCTTCGGGTCGGGCGCAACCCTGAGCACGTTCAGCGTCGTCGGGCTGTTCTGGTCCTTCGTCGGCGCGATCGTGCTCCTCGGGATCGTCAACCTGATCCGCCGCGGCACGGTACGCTAGCTGTTTGAGCGGGCCGGTGCCGCACCCGTTTCAGCGAAGCTGAAACCAAAGGCCCACGCTGCGTGAACAAGGCCCCGCCCGGTGCGCACCGGGCGGGGCCTTTGCTCATTTTAGCAGGAAGCGCACCGACAGCCGCACGGTCACGTCGGTCTCGCCCGGCACGATCGCGGTGTCCGCCGCGGCCTCCGCGCGTGCGGCGTACATCACGGGCCGCGGCGGCGGCATGCCGGCATTGTCGCCCTCTTCGCTGATCGAGATGATGCGGTCGACGTGCAGGCCCGCGGCGTTGGCGTAGAGCTCGGCGCGCGCGCGCGCGCGCTTGACCGCGTCGGCGCGCGCCTCGTCGAGCGCGGCGTCGGGATTGTCGAGCGACAGATTGGGGCCGTCGATCTGGTTGGCGCCCTGCTTCACCAGGGCGTCGAGGATCGCGCCGCTCCTGGCGATGTCGCGAAAGCGGATCGAGACCGAATTGGTCGCCTGATAGCCGGTGATCGCGGGCGGCTGGTTCTCGCCGTAGCGATATTGCGGCGACAGTTGCACGTTGGCGGTCGCGATGTCGCGTGTCGCGACGCCCGCTGCCTTGAGCGCGGAAAGGACGCGATCCATCCGCTGGGCGTTGTCGGAAAGCGCTGCGGCCGCGGTCGCCGCCTGCGTCACCACGCCGGCGCGGATCGTCGCGAGATCGGGCACGCGCGTGCTTTTGCCTTCCGCGGCGACGTCGAGCAACGTCCCGTCGGGCAGGATGGCGGGCGCGGCAGGATGCGTCTGCGCCGCCGCCGGCATGGCGGCGAGCGGCACTGCGGCGAGAGCGATGGCGGTACGGTGCATGAACGTCTCCTGATCTAAAGATGGGGGCATGATCGCGCCGCGGGGCACAACCTGCGCTGAACGGGGAATTATCCCCGGGTGCGGCGTGTCAACACCAGTCGGTAGCACAGCATCAGCGCGACGGCGCCCAGGCCGGCGGCGATGTCGTTGCCCCAGCCCTCGCCGATCGGCCAGCCGAGCATCTGGGCGATCATGCCGCCCAGCATCGCGCCGACGATCGCGATCAGGATTGCGACGACGAACCCACCCGGATCGCGGCCGGGCATCAGCATGCGGATGATCGTGCCCGCGACGAGCCCGATCAGCACCCATTCCAGCATCGAGCGCTCGGGCATCGATCCTGCTCCTGTATTGCCGTCCCCCTCCAGCGGGCATATCCTCGCGGCAAGCACGGCGCATTGCAACCGTTTCTTGCCAGCAACGACCGTGGTTTCGCTAAGCTCAGGTTCACGCGACGCGAGTCAAAAAAAGCGCATGTGCCTGCTTGAGCTCGGTGATATATTTCTATAATACACCGTTCGACAGAAACGGCAGGACGGCCGGGACGGGAAAGTGACGCAGCACATGAACTACGAATCGGGGGCCATCGGCGAGGAGGAGCGCTACGCGCTGCCGGACATGAGCGGGGGTGGGCGCCGCCGGCGCTGGCTCGTCTATGCGCTCGTCGCGCTGGCGGTGGTGCTGGTGGTGTCGTATCTCGCGTTCGGCCATACCAAATCGTCCGATCAGCCGTTCGGCGCGGTTGATCCCAGCAGCCAGATTCCGACCGTCACGGTGATGCAGCCGGGCAACGAGACGATCGTGCGCGACATCTCGGCCACCGGCACAATCGCCGCGCGGCGCGAAATGCCGGTCGGCGTCGCGGGCGAGGGCGGTCGCGTCACGCGCGTGCTGGTCGATGCCGGCACCTGGGTGAAGGCGGGGCAGGTGCTCGCGACGGTCGATCGCTCGGTCCAGACCGAGACGGCCGCGTCGCTCGCCGCGCAGATTCGCGTGGCCGAAGCCGACGCGCGTCTCGCCCAGGCCGATCTCGATCGCGCCAAGCAACTGGTGTCGCGCGGCTTCATTTCGCAGGCCGACATCGACAACAAAACCGCGACCCGCGACGCCGCGGTGGCGCGGGTCAACGTCGCCAAGGCGTCGCTCGCGGAGACGCAGGCGCGCAACGGCCGGCTCGATATCCGTGCGCCGGCCGCGGGGCTGGTGCTGACGCGCGACGTCGAGCCCGGCCAGATCGTCAGCGCGGGCAGCGCCGTCCTGTTCCGCGTCGCGCTCGGCGGCCAGATGGAGATGCAGGCGCGTCTCGCCGAGGCCGATCTCCAGCGCCTCTCGGTTGGCGTGCCGGCGACGGTGACGCCGGTGGGCACCGACAAGCATTTCAAGGGCCAGATCTGGCAGATCTCGTCGGTGATCGACCCCGACACGCGGCAGGGCATCGCCCGGATCGCGCTCGCCTACGCGCCCGAATTGCGCCCCGGCGGCTTCGCCTCGGCGCGGATCATCGCCGGCTCGAACCAGGCGCCGCTGCTTCCCGAATCGGCAGTGCAGAGCGAAAACGGGCGCAATTACGTCTATATCGTCGGCAAGGACGACAAGGTCGTGCGCCGCAACGTGACGACGGGCGAGGTCTCCGACGCCGGTGTCGCGATCGCTGCCGGTCTCGACGGCAGCGAACGGGTCGTCGTCTCGGCGGGCGCCTTCCTCAATCCCGGCGACAAGGTGAAGCCGGTCCTCCAGAAGCGCGCGAGCTAAGGGCCCAACCCCATGAACTTCCGCAACATCTCCGCCTGGTCGATCCGGAACCCGGTGCCGTCGATCGTGCTGTTCGTCGCGCTGACGCTGGCGGGGGTCGTCAGCTTCATGCGGATGGACGTCAACAACGAGCCCGACATCGATTTTCCGATCGTCTGGGTGGTGATCTCGCAGCCGGGCGCGGCGCCGTCGGAAATGGAGACGCAGATCACGCAGCGCGTCGAATCGGCGGTGCGCAGCCTGTCGGGCATCGACGAGATCAACTCGACCGTGACCGAGGGGCAGTCGGAAACGGTGATCCAGCTCGATATCGGCACCCCGATCGATCGCGCGGTGGAAGACGTGCGCAGCGCGGTCCAGCAGATCAGGAGCGAACTACCCGACGGCATTCTCGAGCCGCAGATCGGCCGCGTCGACACCACCAACAACGATCTCGCCAGCTTCTCGGCGATCGCCACCGACATGACGGTCGAGGAGTTGAGCTGGTACATTGACAACGACGTCGCCAAGGAACTGCTCGCGGTGCCCGGCATGGCGGGGGTCAACCGTAACGGTGGCGTCGATCGCGAGATTCGCGTCATCCTCGATCCCACGAAGCTCCAGGCGCAGGGGCTGACCGCGAGCGAGGTCAACCAGCAGCTCCGCCAGGTCAATCTGAACGCCGCGGGCGGCAAGGCCGAGATCGCGGGCTCCGAACAGGCAGTGCGCGTGCTCGGCAATGCCGAGACCGCCTATGCGCTCGGCCAGACGCAGATCGCGGTCGGCGGCGGCCGCACCGTGCGCCTCTCCGACATCGCGCAGGTCAAGGATCTCTATGCCGAGCCCCGATCCGCCTCGGCGATCAACGGCCGGCCGGTGATCAGCTTCGATATCCAGCGCGCCAAGGGCGCGTCGGACGTCTCGGTCTATCGCGAATCGGTCGAGAAGCTGAAGCAGCTCGAGACGCGCAATCCGAAGGTTCAGTTCCGCCAGCTCTACACCAACGCCAAATATGCCGAGGAGCAATACAGGAGCGCGATCGACGCGATGATCGAGGGTGCGTTCCTCGCGGTCGTCGTCGTCTTCCTGTTCCTGCGCGATTGGCGCGCGACCCTGATTTCCGCACTCGCCATTCCCTTGTCGGCGATCCCCAGCTTCTGGTTCATCGAGATGATGGGGTTCAACCTCAACCAGATGACGCTGCTCGCGCTCAGTCTGGTCGCGGGCGTCCTGGTCGACGACGCGATCGTCGAGATCGAGAACATCGTGCGCCACATGCGCATGGGAAAAACTGCCTATCAGGCCTCGATCGACGCGGCGGACGAGATCGGGCTCGCGGTGCTCGCCACCACCATGTCGATCGTCGCGGTGTTCCTGCCGGTCGGGCTGATGCCGGGCGTGGCGGGCCAGTATTTCAAGAATTTCGGCCTCACCGTCGTCATCTCGGTGCTGATGAGCCTCGCGGTCGCGCGCCTGGTGACGCCGATGATCGCGGCCTATTTCCTGAAATCGTTCGGCCACGCCAAGCATGGCGAAGGGCGGCTGATGGACATCTACATGGCGATCCTGCGCTGGACGCTCGATTCGCGCGTCGCCAAGGCGCGCGCGGCGGGTCGCGGCTTCTTCGGCCGGGTGCGCGCGCGGTTCCGCGATCATCGCGTCTGGGTGCTCGGTATGGGCGTGGCGTCGTTCGTGCTCACGCTCGTCTGCTTCGGGATGCTGCCGATGCAGTTCCAGCCCGTGCAGGATGACGATTCGAGCACGGTGCGTATCGAGATGGTGCCCGGCACCACGCTCGAGCAGACCAAGGCGGTGGTCGATCGCGTCGCGCATCTGCTGAGCGAGCAGAAGATCGTGACCTCGGTCTATCAGCGCAGCTTCATCGGCTCGGGCCGCGTCACCGCGCAGCTTTCGGACGATCGCGAGATGACCTCGACCGAGTTCGAGCGCAGCCTCGCGCCCAAGCTGCTGGCGATCCCCGACGCGCGCGTCAACTTCCAGTCGCAGGGCGGCTGGGGATCGAGCGGACGCGATCTCACGATCGTGCTCGGCGGCGAGGATCCCAAGTTGCTCAACGACACCGCGATCAAGCTCGTGGCCGAGATGTCGAAGCTGAAGACGGTGATCGCCCCGCGCATCACCGGCGATCTCCAGCGGCCCGAGATCGTCATCCGTCCGCGGATGGACCTCGCCGCCGATCTGGGCGTGACGACCGCGGCGATGTCGAGCGCGATCCGCATCGCGACGCTCGGCGACATCGATCAGAACAGCGCGCGCTTCTCGCTCTCGGATCGCCAGATTCCGATCCGCGTCGCGCTGTCCGAGAATGCGCGCGAGCGGCTGTCGACCATCCAGAACCTGCCCGTGACCACGCAATCGGGCGGATCGGTGCCGCTGCGCGTGGTCGCCGACATCGGTTTCGGCGCGGGCCCGACCAAGATCGAGCGCCTCAACCAGCAGCGTCAGCTCACGATCGGCGCCGATCTGGCGCAGGGCGTGGTCAGCGGCGTCGCGATGCAGGCCATCCACAACCTGCCGCTGATGAAGAACCTGCCGCTCGGCGTCCACGAGCTCCAGGTCGGCCAGGCCAAGTGGCAGGCCGAGATGCTCAAGAACTTCGCGATCGCGGTGGTCTCGGGCACCTTCCTCGTCTTCGCCGTGCTGGTGCTGCTCTACCGCCGTTTTCTACCGCCCTTCGTCAACATGGGTTCGTTGCTGCTCGCCCCGCTCGGCGGCCTGCTCGCGCTGATGGTGACGGGCAACGCGCTGTCGCTGCCGGTGTTCATCGGGCTGCTGATGCTGCTCGGCATCGTCGCCAAGAACTCGATCCTGCTGATCGATTTCGCGCTCGAGGAGATGCAGAAGGGCGTCGACATCCTGACGGCGGTCATCGACGCGGGCCACAAGCGCGCGCAGCCGATCGTGATGACGACGGTGGCGATGATCGCGGGCATGATCCCGACCGCGATCTCGCTGACGGGCGACAACAGCTGGCGCGCGCCGATGGGCATCACCGTGATCGGCGGGCTCGCGCTGTCGACCGTGCTCACGCTGTTGATCGTGCCCGCGACCTTCAGCCTTGCGGTCGGCGTCGAGCGCTGGCTCGGGCCCAAGCTCGGCCGCCGGTTGCTCACCTATCGCCCCGGCGACGGCGACGGTCCGGCGATCGATCACCAGGGCGGTCCGGCGCTTCCCGGCCGTCCCGGGGCGATCGGCTATCGTGGCGATGACGAGGAACCGCAGCCGGCCGAGTGAGGAAACACTTGAACAATCCTCGGCTTCGGGGATTGTTTCGGTGATGAATCGTGCTGCCCGCTCCTCGTCCGCCGATGCGCCGCCCCCGGGGCTCGTGCGGATGCGGGTGATCGCGACCGGGCTGCTCGTGCTGATGGCGGCCCTGTTCTTTGTCGCGCGCGCGCTCGAGCCGGCGCAACCCGGCTTCGGCTATCTCAGGAGCTTCGCCGAGGCGGCGATGGTGGGCGGGCTCGCCGACTGGTTCGCGGTCACCGCTTTGTTCCGTCATCCGCTCGGCCTGCCGATCCCGCATACCGCGATCGTGCCGCGCAACAAGGATCGGATCGGCGACACACTCGCCTCGTTCCTGCGCGCCAATTTCCTCACCCCCGCGGTGGTCGCGCGGCGGATGCGGCGCGTCGATATCGCCTCCGCGATCGGGAAGTTCCTCGCCGCGCCACCCGAGCGCGGCCGGTTGTGGCGCGGCGCCTCGCGGCTGATCGCCGACGTGCTCGAATCGCTCGATCAGGAACGGCTCGGCGGCATGGTGAAGGGTGCGCTCGCGCAGCGGCTGCGCGAAATGAACGTCGCGCCGGCGCTAGGTCAGGCGCTCAAGGCGGCGATGCGTGAGGATCGGCACGTGCCGCTCGTCGATGCGGGCATCCGCTGGGCCAGCGCGCTGCTCGACCGCAACGAACGGCTGATCCGGTCGATGGTGCATGATCGGTCGGGCTCGATCCTCCGCTGGACCGGGCTCGACGAGACGATCGCCAACAAGATCATCGACGCGCTCGATCGGCTGCTCGGCGAGATGGCGGCCGATACGGCGCATCCGCTGCGGCTCAAGATCGAGGACAGCCTCGCCGAACTCGCCTTCGATCTCCAGCACGATCCGGCGATGCGCGACCGCGTTTTCCGGCTGAAGGACGAGATGCTCGCCAATCCCGCGGTCGAGCGCTGGTGGATGAGCATGTGGGAACAGATGCGGCGCGGACTGATCACGATGGTGCGCGATCCCAACGACGCGCTCGGCGGCCAGTTCGGCGAGGCGCTGCGCCAGCTTGGCGAGACGCTCCAGCACGACGACAGGCTACGCGCGACCATCAATCGCTTCCTGCGCCGCGCCGCGGTGGGGATCGCCGCCGATTATGGGGACGGCATCGTCCGGCTGGTGTCGGAAACGGTGCGCGGCTGGGATACGCGCACGATCACCGGGCGGCTCGAGAATGCGGTGGGGCGCGACCTGCAATATATCCGCGTCAACGGCACGCTGGTGGGCGGGCTGGTCGGCCTCGTCATCCACGCGGTCGACGTCGCCTTGTGATCGCGTCAGCGTTCCCAATCGACGATCGGCCAGCCGCGCTTGCGGGCGAGCGCGCGCAGCCTGTCGTGTGCGTTGACCGCGAACGGCTCGTCGGCCCAGTCGAGCACCGGCGCGTCGGAAACGTGATCCGAATAGAAGCGGATGTGGCAATCCTTGCGGTCGATGCCTTCGCGCGCCAGCCAGGCCTGGATCGCCGCGAGCTTGGCGGGGCCGTAGACATTGTCGCCGACCATCTTCGCATACAGTCGCCCGGTCTCGTCGATCTGCGCCTCGGTCGCGATCACGTCGTCGAAGCCCAGCCGCTCGGCAATCGCATCGACGTAGAAGCGATACGAGGCGGTCGCCATCACCAGCCGGTATCCCGCCGCGCGGTCCGCCGCGATTCGCTCGCGCGCGCCCGCGAACACGCCGGTTGCGGTGATGCGCTCGGCGAACGCTTCGGCCGCGGCCTCGACCGCTTCGGGCGCGAGCGAGCCGCCAAGCAGCAGCCGCTGCATCGTCTGCTTCAGCCGCGCGCGATCGATGAGCTTTGCGAGATAGCCGAGGCCCGCGACCACCGCCGCGGGCACCAGGATCATTCGCCACGGTGCATGGCGGCGCATCGTCCCCCACAGGAACGGCGTCCAGGTGGGGGCATGGGTGATCGTGCGATCCATGTCGTAGATGGCGAGGCGGTGCATGGCGTTTCCATAGGCCGCTATCGGCTTGCCGATCCAGCAAGATTGCACCAAGGATGCGGGCGATGACTGCCCCGGCCGATTTCTCGCCTGCCGGCGACCATACCGGCACGTTGCGTTTTTCCGGTTCGCTCGCGCTTGCGTGCCTCGGCGACCTGCCCGATCGGCTCAACGCCTATGACGGGGCGGTCGATCGGCTCGACATGAGCGGGATCGACCATATCGACACGGTCGGGGCGTGGGTGATCCATCGCTTCGCAGTCGGTCACGGCGCCGAGATCGACGGGCTCGACACCGACGGCAAATATCTGCTCGAACAGGTGAGCGCGGCGGACAAGCCGGTGCAGATGCGCCCGGAACCGTGCGGTGCCTTCGCCCGCGTGCTCGGCGAGATCGGCGATGCCGTCGTCATCAGCATCAACACGCTCTACGGCCTGCTCGGCTTTCTCGGCGCGACGACGATCGCCTTCTGGAACGTCGTCCGCCATCCACAGCGCTTCCGCTTCAACGCCACCGTCCACCGGTTCGAGGTGGTGGGCGTCTCCGCACTCGGCATCATCGGCCTGATGAGCTTCCTGATCGGGATCGTGATCGCGCAGCAGGGTGCAGTGCAGCTTCGCCAGTTCGGCGCGGAAGCGCTGACGATCAATCTGATCGGCCGAATCACCTTGCGCGAGCTCGGCGTGCTGATGACCGCGATCATGGTCGCGGGGCGCTCGGGCTCGGCCTTCGCCGCGCAGCTCGGCACGATGAAACTGACCGAGGAGATCGATGCGATGCGCACGATCGGCGTCTCGCCGATGGAGGCGCTGGTGTTGCCGCGCACCATTTCCGCGATCGTGCTGATGCCGCTGCTCGGCTTCTATTCGTCGCTGATCGCGATCATCGGCGGCGGCGTGCTCTGCTGGGTGTCGCTCGGCATCCCGCCCGTCACCTTCATCCAGCGGCTGCGCGAGGTGGTGCCGATCACCGATCTCTACGTCGGGCTGGTCAAGGCGCCGGTGTTCGGCGCGATCATCGCCATCGCCGGCTGCTTCCAAGGCATGCTCGTCGAATCGGATGCCGAGCAGGTGGGCCTGCGCACCACCAGCGCGGTGGTCCAGGCGATCTTCCTCGTCATCGTGCTCGATGCCTTCTTCGCGGTCTTCTTCACCTGGATCGGGTGGATCTGATGGCGGGGCGTGAGGAATCGATCATTTGCGTGCGCGGCTTGCGCAACAGCTTCGGCGAGCAGGTGGTGCACGAAAACCTCGATCTCGACGTGCGCCGCGGCGAGATCCTGGGCGTGGTCGGCGGTTCGGGCACCGGCAAATCGGTGCTGATGCGCTCGATCGTCGGTCTCCAGCCGCCTGACGAGGGCGAGATCACCGTGTTCGGCGAGAATGCGCTCAGCCAGGACGAAGCCGAAGCCACCGCGATGCGCAAGCGCTGGGGTGTGCTGTTCCAGGGGGGCGCCCTGTTCTCGACGCTGACGGTGGCCGAGAACATCCAGGTGCCGCTGCGCGAATTCTACCCACAGCTCGATCAGGGCCTGCTCGACGAGATCGCCGCCTACAAGGTGGTGATGACCGGCCTCGCGCCCGATGCAGGCCCCAAATATCCGTCCGAGCTGTCGGGCGGTATGAAGAAGCGCGCCGGTCTGGCCCGCGCGCTGGCGCTCGATCCGCAGCTCCTCTTCCTCGACGAGCCGACCGCGGGGCTCGATCCGATCGGCGCGGCGGGGTTCGACGCGCTCACCAAATCGCTGCACAAGACGCTGGGGCTCACGGTGTTCCTGATCACCCACGATCTCGATACGCTCTACGCGATCTGTGATCGCGTCGCCGTGCTCGCCGACAGGAAGGTCATCGCGGTGGGCACGATCCCCGAGCTGCTTGCGTTGGATCACCCGTGGATTCAGGAATATTTCAACGGGCCGCGCGGGCGCGAGGCGACCGCGACGGTCGAGCGCAACGAAGCGCAGCAGGAAGCAGAGGCTGAGTGATGGAAACGCGATCGAACCATGTCCTGGTAGGCGCCGTCGTGCTCATCCTGCTGCTCGTGCTTGCGTTCTTCACGGTCTGGCTCGCGCGGCTGAGCGGCGCGGAAGAGAAGGAATACGACATCTTCTTCCGCCAGTCGGTCGACGGCCTCGCCAAGGGATCGTCGGTTGCCTATTCGGGCGTGCCGGCGGGCCAGGTGAAGGAAATCGCGCTGTGGAAGCCCGATCCGCAGCTCGTGCGCGTGCGCATCTCGATCGATCCCGACATCCCGATCCTGCGCGGCACCACCGCCACGATCCAGAGCAGCTTCACCGGCACCAGCACGGTCGCGCTCGACGGGGGCGGGAAGGGGCAGCCCGAAATCACTTGCCCCGAGGAGAATGCGGTCACGCAATGCCCGTTCGGCGTTCCCGTCATCCCCACGCGGATCGGCGGCCTCGGCGCAGTGCTCAATTCGGCGCCGCAACTGCTCGAACGGCTGTCGGCACTCACCGAGCGCCTGACGCAGATGCTGTCGGACAAGAACCAGGCATCGATCGCGGGCATTCTCGAAAACACCAACCGTCTGACCGAAGCGCTCGCCGATCGCGGTCCCGAGATCGCCGCGACGCTCGCCCAGACCCGCGTCGCGATCCAGCAGGCGGGCGACGCCGCGGAGAAGATCGGCGATCTCGCCGCGACTACCAACGGCGTCCTGCAGGAAGACGTGCGGCCGGCGATGGCGAACCTCAACGAGGCGATCAAATCGGCCAAGGCCAGCACGGACACGCTCAACGCCGCGATCGGCGATGCGCGGCCGGGGCTGCAAAGCTTCTCGAAGCAGACCATCCCCGAGGTCGGCCAGCTCGTTCACGATCTGCGCGTCATGTCCGAATCGCTGTCGTCGGTCGCGCAGAAGCTCGATCAGGGCGGCGCCGGGTCGCTGATCGGCCCGCAGAAGCTCCCCGATTACAAGCCCAGGAAGTGACCATGCGCCACGCCATCAAGACCTCCGCCCTCCTGCTCGCGGCGCTCCCGCTCGCGGCGTGCATCAGCTTCGGCGCCGAGCCGCCGCCCTCGTTGCTGACGCTGACCACCGAAGCGCACGTCGCGCCCAACCAGCCGCAAAGCTCGGCCAACGCCGCGACGATCCTGGTCACGGTGCCCGCGGTGCCACAGAAGCTCTCGGTGATGCGCGTGCCCGTCCAGGCGACCGACACCTCGATCGCCTATGTCAAGGATGCGCAATGGGTCGAGCCGCCCGCTGAGCTGTTCGCGCGGCTGATGGCGGATGCGATCACCGCGCGCACCGGGCGCGTCGTGCTCAGCTCGGCACAGTCGCGGATCGATCCCGGCAGCCGGCTCGCCGGCGAGCTGCGCGATTTCGGGGTCGATGCGGCGACGCAGGAGGCGGTCGTGATCTTCGACGGCGCGCTGATCCGCGACGGCAGCAATGCGGTCGAGAAGCAGCGGTTCGAGGCGCGTGTGCCCGTGGCCGCGATCGAGGCCGGCGCGGTCGGCGTCGCGATCAACCAGGCGGCGAACCAGGTCGCGACGCAAGTCGCGGATTGGGTCGGGCGTGGATCGGCCGCCGCAGCCCCTCAGCCGGCGGGATAGTTCGGCCACAGCCCCGGCGTCGCCAGTTCGAGCACATGGCCGTCGGGATCTTCGAAATAGAGGCTGCGCCCGCCTGCCGGCCATGTCCGCTCGCCGCGCATCCTGACGCCTGACGCCGTCAGGTGCGCACGCCAGGCGTCATACGCCTCGGCGGCGATGCGGAACGCCATGTGCAGCGGGCCCGCGCCGTCGTGCCCCGGCACGGTGCCGCGCTCGGAGACGCTGTCCTCGATCGAGCCGCCGCGGGCGAAGATGAGGAGCACCGCCTGCGGCCCCGCGTCATAGGCGATCAGCCGCTCGGTGCGGATCATCGCCCGCAATCCCATGATCCGTTCGAAGAACGCCGCCGATCGCGTCATGTCGTCGACATAGAGCGCGGTTTCGAGCAGCCCCGCGATCGGCGGCGGCGCGCTCATCGCCCGATGGAATGGTAGGTGAAGCGCGTGCGTGCGATTTCGGCGGGCGAATAGATGTTGCGCAGGTCGACGAGGATGGGGGCGGTCATCACCTCGGCGAGGCGATCGAGGTCGAGCGCGCGAAACACGTCCCATTCGGTGACGATCGCCACCGCGTCGGCGCCGGTCGCCGCGTCATAGGCGTCGGCGCAGAAGGTTACCCCCGGCATTAGCCCCTTCGCGATCTCCATGCCCTCGGGGTCGAACGCGCGCACGGTCGCGCCCGAATCCTCGAGCGCCTGGACGATGGCGAGGCTCGGCGCGTCGCGCATGTCGTCGGTATTGGGTTTGAATGTGAGCCCCAGCAGCGCGACCGTCTTGCCCCGCGCGTCTCCGCCCAGCGCGTGGATCACCTTGCGCCCCATCGCGCGTTTGCGGCTGTCGTTGACCTTGACCACCGCCTCGACGATCCGCACGGGACTGTCATGGTCCTCGGCGGTCTTGAGCAGCGCCAGCGTGTCCTTGGGAAAGCACGAGCCGCCATAGCCCGGCCCCGCGTGCAGAAACTTGGATCCGATCCGATTATCGAGCCCGATCCCGCGCGACACGTCCTGCACGTCGGCGCCCACCGCCTCGCACAAGTCCGCGATCTCGTTGATGAAGGTGATCTTGGTCGCCAGGAAGGCGTTGGCGGCGTATTTGGTGAGCTCCGCCGTCCGCCGCCCGGTGAACAACAGCGGGCTTTCGTTGAGATAGAGCGGTCGATAGACGTCACGCATCACCTGGCGCGCGCGTTCGTCCTCGGTACCGATGACGATGCGGTCGGGCCGCTTGAAATCGCCGATCGCGGCACCTTCGCGCAGGAATTCGGGATTGGAGACGACCGCGACCCGCTGGTTGGGGCACACCTCGCGCAAGATCGCCTCGACCCGGTCGCCAGTGCCCACCGGCACGGTCGATTTGGTCACCACCACCGTCGGGCCGGTGATCGCCGCGCCGATCTCGCGCGTCGCGTCGAACACATAGGTGAGGTCGGCATGACCGTCGCCGCGGCGCGAGGGCGTGCCGACCGCGATGAAGACCGCATCGGCGCCCGCTACCGCGCGCGCCAGATCAGTGCTGAAGCTCAGCCGCCCAGCCGTCACGTTGGCCGCGACGAGCTGCGCCAGCCCCGGCTCGTAGATCGGCATCCGCCCCGCATTGAGCGCGTCGATCTTCGCCGCATCCTTGTCGACGCAGACAACCTCGTGGCCGAAATCTGAAAAGCAGGCCCCCGACACGAGCCCGACATAGCCCGATCCGATCATCGTGATGCGCATGAGGCGGCAATAGTCCCGGAAAAATGGGTGGGGCGCAGCCCCGGACGCGCCTCATGTAACGCCCGGTGCCGATTTTTCCAGTCGCTTGCGCGTGCCGTGGCGCCCCGCGCGGTGGTTACCGGCGAACCGCCTTCCAATGGCGCTGCGCATGAAAAAAGGGAGGCCGGCATCTGCCGCCCTCCCTCTTTTGGTTCGCTGAGAAGCGAGCTTACATGCCCGATCCCGGCCCGTAGGTGATTTCCACGCGGCGGTTCTGCACCTCGCGGACACCATCGGCCGTCTCGACGCGCGGGCGGCTTTCGCCGAACGCTTCGGTCGAGATCACGCCCTCCGGGATCGCATGCGACACCATATACTCCTTCACGGAGTCGGCGCGCCGCTGCGACAGGCCCACGTTGTACGTGGCCGGACCCGAACGGTCGGCGTGGCCGGCCAGCATGACCTGCGCATTGCCACAGCTCTGGTACGCGGTGATCGCGTTGTCCAGGATCGACGCAGCCTCGGGGGTGATGTTCGACTTGTCCCATTCGAAGAAGACAATGAACGGACCCGGCGAGCACACGACCTCGGGCGGAGGCGGCGGCGGAGGCGGCGGGGGAGGCGGCGGCGGGGGCG
>Ga0268289_100126_pt1 | contig 24379 bp, 18 predicted proteins | sample MetspNORM_FD_191340 | JGI IMG/M metagenome (GOLD analysis project Ga0268289, IMG submission 191340) | Soil microbial communities from San-Diego area, Southern California, United States - Methylocaldum sp. NOR-M | ecosystem: Environmental > Terrestrial > Soil > Desert | place: USA: California... | reverse complement strand
TGGCGGGCGGCAATGTCTCGGTGATCCGCCGCGACCGGCTCTATCGCGAGGACGGCAAGGTAAATTCGGCGGTGGTCGCGCGTGACGATTTCGTCGGCGACGTGGGCGAATTGCTCGAAAGCATCCAGCAGGCGATCCACGATGAGGCGCAAGACCGGATGGCGGCGAACATCGACCGCAGCATCACCGACTTCGCCGGGATCGAGGCGTTCTTCGCCAACGGCGGCAAATATCCGGGCTGGGTCGAGGTGCAATGGGCGAAGCCGACCGGCGCCGCGCTCGATGCGGTCGACGAGCGGCTCAAGAAGCTCAAGCTCACGATCCGCAACGCGCCGATGGGCGCCGCGCCGGCGGACGGCGCGTGCGTCTTCACCGGTGAGCCCGCGGTCGAGCGCATCCTGATCGGCCGCGCCTATTGAGCGCGGGGTGACGCGGAGCGCCCGACGCCTTATCTTTCGTACGATGGCGAAACCCAAAGCGAAGCCGGGGCTGCCCTCGCGGCAGCAGATCCTCGATTTCATCACCACGTCGGATACGCCCGCGGGCAAGCGCGAGATCGCGCGCGCCTTCGGGCTGCACGGCGCGGAGAAGATCGCGCTCAAGGCGCTGCTCAAGGACATGGCCGACGAAGGCCTGATCGATTCGGCGCGCGGCCGTGCGTTCCACAAGATGGGCGGCGTGCCCAAGGTGACGGTGCTGCGCGTCGCCGATGTCGACGACGGCGGCAACGTGTGGGCGGTGCCCGAGACGTGGCACGCCGAGACGCCCGCCCCGCGGCTGCGCGTGCGCGAGCGATCGAAGCGCAGCGCGCTCGGCGTCGGCGACCGCATCCTCGCGCGGACCGAGGAAGTGGGGAAGGGCTGGATCGCGCACCCGATGAAGCGGCTCGCGCGCGGCGAGGAGCTGATGCTCGGCGTGCTGCGGCAGGAAGGCGAGCGCTTTTGGTTACAGGGTGTCGAGAAGAAGGAGCGGCGCGAATTTCCGGTCTCGGATACCGGCGGCGCGCAGGCGGGCGATCTGGTCAAGGCCGAGAAGACCGGCCGGGGGCCGCATCTGTCGGCGAAGGTGGTGGAGCGGCTGGGTGATCCGTTCGAGGCGCGCAACTTCTCGCTGATCGCGATCGAGAAGCTCGGCATTCCCGACGTTTTCCCCGAAAAGGTGCTCGACGAGGCGGTGCGCGTTTCCGGCTACAAGCTGTCGGATGCGCCGCGCGAGGATCTGACGCACCTGCCGATCGTCGCGATCGACCCCGCCGATGCGCGCGACCATGACGACGCGGTGTGGGCCGCGCCCGACGACGACCCAAAGAACGACGGCGGTTGGAAAGCGATCGTCGCGATCGCCGACGTGAGTTTCTACGTCCGCCCCGGCTCCGCGCTCGACATCGAGGCGCGCAAGCGTGGCAACAGCGTCTATTTCCCCGATCGCGTCGTGCCGATGCTGCCCGAGACGCTGTCGGCGGACATGTGCTCGCTGAAGGAAGGCGTCGATCGCGCGGCGCTGGTGTGTCATCTGCAGGTCGCGAAGAACGGTGTGCTCAAGAGCTGGCGCTTCACGCGGGCGACGGTGCGGATCGCGGCGAACATTGCTTATGAGGATGCGCAGGCGGCGATCGATAATAAGCCCCTCCCCTTCAGGGGAGGGGTTGGGGGTGGGGCAGTACCTCAGGCGTCGGACTCTGTCGATAGCCCCCACCCCAACCCCTCCCCTGAAGGGGAGGGGCTTCGAGAGGCTCTCCTCCCCCTCTGGGCGTGCTGGCGCGCGCTCTATGCCGCGCGCGAGAAGCGCGAGCCGCTCGATCTCGACCTGCCCGAGCGCCGGATCGAGCTCGACGAGAAGGGCCGTATCCTCTCGGTGGCACCACGCGAGCGGCTCGATGCGCACAAGCTGATCGAGGATTACATGATCGCCGCCAACGTCGCCGCCGCGAAGGCGCTCGAGGCGAAGAAGGCGCCCGTCATGTACCGCGTTCACGAGCCGCCGAGCCGCGAGAAGCTGGTCGCGCTCAAGGACTATCTCAAGACCTTCGATCTCGATCTCGCGCTGGGGCAGGTCATCAAGCCCGCGACCTTCAACCGCATCCTCGATCGCGTCGGCGAGGCCGATTTCAAGCCGCAGGTGATGGAGCAGGTGCTGCGCAGCCAGACCCAGGCCTATTATGCGCCCGTCAATCACGGCCATTTCGGGCTCGCGCTCGGCAGCTACGCGCATTTCACCTCGCCCATCCGGCGCTATGCGGACCTGATCGTCCACCGCTCGCTCGTCGCCGCCTACGGGCTGGGGCCGGGCGGGCTCACCGACGACGAGGCGGCGCAGATGGAGCGCACCGGCGAGATGATCAGCCAGCTCGAACGCCGCGCGATGGAGGCCGAGCGCGATACCGTCGATCGCTATGTCGCCGCCTATCTGTCCGAGCGCGTCGGCGAGGTGGTCGAGGCGCGGATCACCGGCGTGCTCAATTTCGGCTTCTTCGCGACCGTCGAGGGGATCGGCGGCGACGGGCTGGTGCCCGCGCGTGATCTGGGCCGCGAATATTTCCGTTACGACGAGGCCGCGCAACAACTCGTCGGCGAGGAAACGGGCGAGACCTACGCAGCGGGGCAGCGGCTGAAGCTCCGGCTCGCCGAGGCCAATCCGGTGTCGGGCGCGCTGCGCTTCGAGCTGGTCGACGGTGGCGGGGGTGGAGAACCGCGCGGGCGTGGCGGCAAGCCGCCGCGCGTGATCAAGCGCCGGGGTCGGCCGGGCAACATCCGCCATCAGGGCCGCAAGCGGTGACACGCCGCTGGCGCCGCCCGCGCGGCCCCTCGCTCGTGCATCGGGTGCGAGTCGAGGCGCACGCGGTCTGGCTCGCGGCGCGGGACCGACGCACGCCCTGGACCGCGCGGGTGGTGGGGCTGCTGGTCGCCGCTTATGCGCTGTCGCCGATCGATCTGGTGCCCGATTTCATCCCTGTGCTCGGCCTCGTGGACGACGTGATCCTGATCCCTGCGGGGGTCTGGCTGTTCGAGCGGCTGGTGACGCCGGAGTTGATGGCGGAGCACCGCGCCGCCGCCGAAGCCGCGTCACGCCGCCCGGTTCATTGGGGTGGGGTGCTGATCGTGATCGCGCTGTGGCTGCTCGCGGCCTGGCTGGTGTGGAGCGTGTTTCGGTTCGCGTATGATTGAGGACGCAGCACGATCGATGCGATTCGTCATCCTGACGTAAGTCAGGATCCATTCGGCGCGCCGCCCGATTGCCCACCGAGGTGAGAATGGATGCTGACTTTCGTCAGCATGACGGCGCGATTTGAACTCAGGCCGCCTCTTTTACCGCGTCGCGCTCGCCGTCGAAACGCGCGATCCAGTCTTCGAGCACCGGTGCGATCTTGGTCCGCCATTTGGAGCCGTTGAAGATGCCGTAATGCCCCGCGCCTCTGGCGAGATGATAATGCTTCATCGCCTGCGGCAGGTTGGGCGTCAGCTTGAGCGCGGCCCTGGTTTGCCCGATTCCCGAAATGTCGTCGCGCTCGCCTTCGATCGCGAGGATCGGGACGTCGGTGATCGCCGCCAGGTCGACCTGCCGCCCGCGATGCGTCATCTCGCCCTTGGGCAGCGCGTGGCGCTGGAACACCACGTCGATCGTCTGCAGGTAGAATTCGGCGGTCATGTCGCAGACCGAGCGATATTCGTCGTAGAAATCCTTGGTCGCCTCCGCGCCCTCGTCGTCGCCCTGGACGAGATGTTTGAACATCTCCCAATGCGAGATCATGTGGCTGCCGAGGTTCATCGACATGAAGCCGGCGAGCTGGAGGAAGCCCGGATAGACCTGCCGCCCTGCACCCGGATAGGTCATCGGCACGGCCGTGATCACGTTCTGCTCGAACCAGGCGTGCGGGCGCTGCGTCGCGAGCGTGTTGACCGCGGTCGGCGCCTCGCGCGTGTCGATGGGGCCGCCCATCATCGTCAATGTCGCGGGCCGGCACGGGTTCTTGTCCGCGCTCATCAGCGCGGTTGCGGCGAGGCACGGCACCGCCGGCTGGCACACCGCGAGCATGTGCGTGTTGGGGCCGACATGTTCGAGGAAGGCGATGACGTAATCGATATAATCGTCGAGATCGAAGGCGCCGTCGGACAACGGCGCCAGCTTGGCGTCGCGCCAGTCGGTGATCCAGACGTCGGCGCTCGGCAGCATCCGCTCGACCGTGCCGCGCAGCAGCGTCGCATAATGGCCGGACATCGGCGCCACGATCAGCAGCTTCGGCCCGCCTTCGACACCCTCGCGCACGAAATGCTTGAGCTGGCCGAACGGCTTGCGGCACGCGATCTCCTCGCGCACCGGCACCTCCTCGCCGTCGATCACGGTGCGATCGAGCCCGAAATCGGGCTTGCCACGCGGCGCGGCGGCGTGCGCGAAGACTTCGAGCGCGGAACCAAGGACAGGCCCGCCGCCGAAATAAGCGAAGGGATTGGCGGGATTGTTGAGCAGCTCGGCGCCGAATTCGGCGATCGCGCTGGCCCCGGCCAACCACGACCGCTGGAGTTCATAGGCACCGTAGAGCATCGCGATCCTTGTATGACGAAACCGGTTTCTCGCGCGTGAACGCATAAGCGCGACGGGCGGTGCTGGCAACACGGTGTTCGGTTCCAGGGCCCTACCCGTTGAGGCGCGCCCGCGCCGCTGCTAGGCGGTTGGCCCATGGCAGAAACCGCCCCCCAGCCGCCCACCGCCGCGCCGCCGCAACCGCCCAAGCGCAAGCTCGGCAACCTGCTGATGGTCTGGGGCTATGCCTCGCGCTATCCGTTCCAGATCGTCGCGGCGCTGATCGCGCTCGTGGTTGCCGCGGTGGCGACGCTCTGGATCCCGCGCACCTTCCAGAAAGTGATCGACAACGGCTTCGCCGCGGGCGCCGATCCGAACAATATCGCCCCCTATTTCCAGGGATTGCTCGGCGTGGTGGTGGCGCTCGCGCTGGCATCGGCCGCACGCTTCTACTTCGTCTCGTGGCTCGGCGAGCGCACCGTCGCCGACGTGCGCATCGCCGTCCAGCGCAACCTGCTTCGCCTGACGCCGCGCTGGTTCGAGGAGAATCGCCCATCGGAGATCGCGTCGCGACTCACCGCCGACACCGCCGTGGTCGAGATTGTGGTGGGGACCACGCTGTCGGTGGCGCTGCGCAACCTGCTCGTCGGCGTCGGCGGGGTGATCTATCTGTTCGCGCTCTCCCCCAAGCTCGCGGCATGGCTGATCCTCGGCATTCCGCTCGTCATCCTGCCGCTGATGCTGCTCGGCAAGCGCGTGCGCGCCTATTCGCGCACCAGCCAGGACAGGATCGCCGATATCGGCGCAATCGCCACCGAGACGCTGGGCGCGATGAAGATCGTCCAGGCCTTCGGGCAGGAGGCGCGCGAGGGCGACCGTTTCGAGGCGGCGGTGCGCCACGGCTTTGCCGCCGCCAAGCGCCGTTTCGGGATGCGCGCCTTGCTCACCGCAATGGTGATCGGGCTGCTGTTCGGCGCGATGACGCTGATCATGTGGGATGCCGTCCACGATGTCGCGAGCGGGAAGCTGTCGGGCGGATCGCTCGCGGCGTTCGTGTTCACGGCCGGCATCGTCGCCGGCGCCTTCCAGGCATTGACCGAGGTCTATGGCGAGCTGCTGCGCGCCTCGGGCGCGGCGGGGCGGCTTTCCGAACTGCTCGCCGAGTCGCCCGAGATCGCCGCGCCCGCCGATCCGGTGGCGCTGCCGAGCCCGGCACAGGGCAGGCTCGGCTTCGAGCACGTCACCTTCCGCTATCCGACCCGCCCCGATGTCGCGGCGCTGCATGAATTCTCGCTGGACGTGGCGCCCGGCGAGACGGTCGCCGTGGTCGGCCCCTCGGGGGCGGGCAAGTCGACGCTCTTCCAGTTGCTCGAGCGTTTCTACGATCCGCAGGAGGGCGTGGTGCGCATCGATGGCGTTGCCTTGCCCGACGCCGATCCGGCCGCGATCCGCGAGCGCATCGCGATGGTGCCGCAGGAGACGCTCCTCTTCGGCGCTTCGGCGCGCGACAATCTGCGCTACGGCCGGTGGGACGCCGACGACGCGGCGATCTGGCACGCCGCGGAGGCCGCCAACGCCGCCGATTTCCTGCGCGTGCTGCCGCAGGGGCTCGATACCTTTCTCGGCGAGGGCGGCGCGCGGCTCTCGGGCGGGCAGCGCCAGCGCATCGCGATCGCCCGCGCGCTGCTGCGCGATGCGCCGATCCTGTTGCTCGACGAGGCGACCTCCGCGCTCGACGCCGAGAGCGAGCGGCTGGTGCAGGAAGCGCTCGAGCGGCTGATGGCGAACCGCACCACGCTCGTCATCGCCCACCGCCTCGCGACCGTGCGCGCGGCGGGGCGGATCATCGTGATGGACGGCGGCCGCATCGTCGAAACCGGCACGCACGCGAGCCTGATCGGCGAGAACGGTCTCTATGCCCGGCTTGCGAGCCTGCAATTCAGCGAAGCGGCGTAAGGCCGACCGACATTCAGTTCTGGCGGCCTGCAAATGGCGCCTTTCCGAGCTTCCGGTGCTCACGGACCTTTAGTCCGCTGCGCTCCGGGTCTCGAAAAACCACCATTTTCGACTCGCCATCTCCTGAATGTCGATCGGCCCTAGACACAACCCGGAACGTCGCTGATCCCGGGCCGTTCTCCCAGGCGAGGAGGACGCCATGTGCAAGGACACGGAAGACATCCCTCCGGATGCGGGCAAGAGGTCGCCGATCATGGCGCGGGAGCCGCCGCTCGGCGAGATCGGGTCGGGCCCGGGCTATTCCGGGCAGGAATATGACAGCGCTGGCCAGGCCGAATGGCGCGCGCGCGAGCAGGCACGCAGCGTACCGCGCGACGGCACGGTCGAGGGCAGCGGCATCGGCGCCGGCGGCGGGCAGGAAGGCGAGGATTACGATCTGGACGATGCCGGCGGCGGTTCGCTGCCGGGCAGCGGCGAAGGCTAGGGCGGATCGACAGGCCTCAAGCGGCCGAGGCGCGGCGCGCAGGGGCGACCACCACGTCGCTGTCGCCGCCTGAACGCTTGGCGACGTAGAGTGCGGCGTCGGCTTCGGCGAGAAGCTGCTCGCTGTCGAATCGGCCGGGCGCGCCGAAGGCGATGCCGACGCTGCCGCCGGCGACGATCGGTTGGGGCGCGATGCCGTGGAGCGGCTCGGCGAGCGCGTCCGCCACGCGCCGCGCGATCGTCGCCGCGAGCGCGACCTCGCCGCCTTCGACCATCACCACAAACTCGTCGCCGCCCAGCCGGCACGCAAAGTGCGGCGCGGCGGCCTCCGCGATGCGCCGCCCGAGCGCGATCAGCGCCGCGTCGCCCGCGCTGTGGCCGTGCGCGTCGTTGATCGCCTTGAACCGGTCGAGGTCGACGAACAGCAGCGCGATCGTCGGCAGCGTCGCCGCGACAGGCGCCGTGTTACGGCGGTGCAGGCGCGAGAGGAGGGCGGCGCGGTTGGGCAGGGTCGTCAACACGTCGGTTTCGGCGAGTGTTCGCGCCTTGTGCTCGGCGCGCAACATCGCGACCAGCGTGCGGTTGTTCTGAAGCGTCAGCGCGGCGGTGCCGACCGTGACGATCACGAACTGCACCGCGCCCGCGACGAACGCGCCGCCATCGGCCATCATGCCCGCGACCGAGAAGGGCGCCGCATAGACCACGATCGTGAAGATGCCGAGCCGCGGCAGCGCCGCCCAGCGCGTCGCGAGGCCTGCGACGAGCCCCATCATCGATGCGGTCGCGATCATCGGCAGCGGCCGGATCGCGGTCAGCAGGCTCGCGGTGCAGCCGGCGCTGAACAGCACGAAGACCGCGCAGGCGAGCAGGATCGTCCGGCGCGCCACCGCATGGGGGATCGCCCCGCCGCGCTTCTGATAGCGCCAGGCGACCGCGAACCGCGCGCCGAGCAGCACCACGTCCGCCATGAACCAGGCGGCCGCCCAGGGCGCGCGCGTGAACAGCATCGCGAGCAAGCTCGTCATCAGCACGCCGAGGCCCGAGGTGAGCAAGGCGAAGGGGCCGAGCACCGCGGTCGCCAGAATATCGTCGCGATAGCGCGCGGCTTCGTCGGCCGGCAATGCCGTCAGCCAATCGAACAGGCGGACGAGCGGATCGTGCGACGATCGGTCGGCTGAGCAGGACATGACGACCCGGATTCCCCTTTTCGTTGCGTCCCCCGGGGTGGTCGGTAGGAATTGGAGGTTACCAAATCCTGATCACCGAAAACTTGTCCATCCGAAATGGTCCGATCGCCTCGTCGCGGGCGCGTCGCCTCGGCTCGACATCGCGCGCGGCTCTGCCTATCGGTCTGCCGGCCGAAGGGAGAAACCGACCCAATGACGACAGCAAGCCATGTGCTCGATCGTGTTCTCGTGCTCGAAATGGTGCGCGTCACCGAATCCGCCGCGATCGCCGCCTCGGCGCTGGTCGGACGCGGCGACGAGAAGGCAGCCGATGCCGCCGCCGTGCAGGCGATGCGCGAGGCGTTCAACGGCCTGTACATGGACGGCACCGTGGTGATCGGCGAGGGCGAGCGCGACGAGGCGCCGATGCTCTATATCGGCGAGAAGGTGGGCTCGGCGCCCGGCAAGGGCCCGCAGATCGACATCGCGCTCGATCCGCTCGAAGGCACGACGATCACGGCCAAGGCGGGGCCGAACGCGCTCGCGGTGCTGGCGATCGCGGAGAAGGGCTGCCTCCTGAACGCGCCCGACGTCTATATGGAAAAGATCGCGATCGGCCCGGGCTATCCCGAGGGCACGATCGATCTGACGAAGAGCCCGACCGAGAATGTCGCGGCGCTGGCCGAGGCGAAGGGCGTCAAGCCGGCCGAGATCATCGCCTGCGTGCTCGATCGGCCGCGCCACGAGAAACTGATCGCCGAATTGCGCGCGATCGGCTGCGGCATCATGCTGATCCCCGACGGCGACGTCGCGGGCGTGATCGCGACCACCGATCCCGACACCACGATCGACATCTACATGGGCCAGGGCGGCGCGCCAGAGGGGGTGCTCGCGGCCGCTGCGCTGCGCTGCGTCGGCGGGCAGTTCCAGGGCCGGCTCGTCTTCCGCAACGAAGACGAACGCGCCCGCGCGCGCAAATGGGGGATCGAGGATCTCGACAAGATCTACAAGCTCGACGACCTCGCCAAGGGCGATTGCATCTTCGCGGCGACCGGCGTGACCGACGGATCGCTGCTCGAAGGCGTCAAGCGCATGAAGGGCAAGATGACGACCGACAGCGTGGTGATGCGCGCCAGCTCGGGCACGGTGCGCTGGGTACGGGGCGAGCATCGCGCGTGAGCCCGCCGTGGCGCTGATCGTCCTCGCGCTCGCGCTCGGCGCCTATGTCTATTTCTTCAAGGGCGATTTCGGGCGGCTGCGTGCGCTGACGGCGACGAAGCCGCCGGGCTGGCGGCTGACGCGCTACCGGCGGTGGATCGCCAAGGCGACCGTGTTGTTCGCGGGGCCCGCGTTCGTCGGGCTGGCGCTGCTCGGCAGGCTCGATGCGCTGGTGGCGCTTCCGCCCGAATTCGGCGCACTCGCCGCTGCGGCGGGTTATCCGTTGTCGATCGGGACACTCGTGCTCGAAGTGGTGGCGGGGCTGGCGATCGGCGCGCTGCTCGGCGGCGGGTGGACGATCTGGCGGCGGCGGCGCGGCAAGGCGCCGGCGATGCTCGGCGATTTCTCGCTGTTGATCCCGCGCCAACGCAGCGAGGCGCTCCACGCCGCCGCGTCGGCGCTGACGGCGGGGATCACCGAGGAGCTCTATTTCCGCCTGCTGCTGCCGCTCGCGATCGCGCTGGTGACAGGAAGCGCGCTGCTCGGCTTTGTGGTCGCAATCTTGCTGTTCGGCTGGGCGCATCGCTATCAGCGCTGGAAAGGCGTCGTTGCCACGAGCGCGGTGGGCGCGGTGCTCGCCTTCGTCTATCTCGCAAGCGGCGCGCTGTGGCTCGCGATCCTCGTCCATGTGCTGATCGATCTCAACGGCCTTGTGTTTCGGCCGTGGCTCGGCGGGATGCTGCCGCGCGCGTGATCCCCTTGCGCGCGGGCGCCCATGCGCGCATCATTCGCCGCGATCGACGAGGGAGCGCGGCCATGACCAGTGTTCCGAATGCGACCGACCAGCGCGCGCGATTGCTGCGCTACACCGACGGCGCGATCCTGCTGCACTGGCTGACGGTGCTGCTGGTGCTGATCCAGCTCTGCCTCGGCTTCACCTTCGTCGGGATGGAGCGCGGGCCGGCGCGGAGCGAGCTGTTCACCTGGCACAAGACGGTGGGCGCGACGATCCTGATCGTCAGCCTGATCCGGCTGGGCTGGCGCCTCACGCACAAGCCGCCGCCCTTTCCCGAGAGCCTGCCACGCTGGGAGCGGATCGCCGCAACCTGGAACCACCGTGCCTTCTACGTGCTGCTGATTGCTCTGCCGCTGACCGGACTGTCGATGATCTCGGCGGGGAAGAGCGGGTTTACGACGCTCGCCGGAGGCATTCCGCTGCCGATGATCCCGGGGCTCCCCGACTCCGCGGGCGAGACGTTCGAGGGCGCGCATATCGCGCTAATCTGGGTGACGATCGCGCTGGTCGTGCTCCACGTCGCCGCGGCGCTCAAGCACCAGTTCGTCGATCGCGCGCGCGTTGCCGGCCGCATGCCGCCGTTTCAGGCGCCTGGAGGGGAGGGGGTCACACCGCTGGAGCGCTGATTGTCCGTCAACATTTTGCGACGAGAATGGCTATTCGGAAGTTGCCGTTTCTTGATCGACGGGCGGCATGGTGATCGCGATGAGGAGCCCAATCGGTCCGCCGATGAACGCAATGGCGAAACCCGCAGCCCGACTCCTGCCTCTTAGCTGATAAATCGTCGCGCCCGCGAATGCGCCGATCAGGTTCGACGCCAGCAACAAGACCGGTTCCACGTTCATGCCCTTATTTCGGCGCAGGGCAGGCAGGCCGTCAAGGCCGAGCTTGTTTAGGTCCGCGAAGCCTCAGTTCTTCAGCCGCCACCCCGTCTTGAAGATAATCGCGATCAACGCGAGGCACAGCGCCAGGAAGCCCGCGATCGCGGCGAGGCTGACGCCGACGCTCACGTCGCCCTGGTCGAAGAAGCTCCAGCGGAACCCGCTCACCAGATAGACGACCGGGTTGAACAGGCTCACCGTGCGCCACGGCTCGGGCAGCATGTCGATCGAATAGAAGGCCCCGCCGAGGAAGGTCAGCGGCGTCACCAGCAAGGCGGGCACCAGGCTCAGTTGCTCGAAGCCCTTGGCCCAGATGCCGATGATGAAGCCGAACATGCTGAACGCGATCGCGGTCAGCACCAGGAAGGCGATCATCGCCGCCGGATGCGCGACGTGGAGTGGCACGAACAGCGTCGCGGTGGCGAGGATGATCAGCCCCAGCACCACCGATTTGGTCGCCGCCGCGCCGACGAATCCCACCACCATTTCGAGCGACGAGACCGGCGCCGACAGCAATTCGTAGACGGTGCCGATGAACTTGGGGAAGTAGATGCCGATCGACGCGTTCGAGATGCTCTGCGTCAGCAGCGAGAGCATGACGAGCCCCGGCACGATGAAGCTGCCGTAATCGACGCCGCCGACATTCTGCATCCGGCTGCCGATCGCGCCGCCGAACACGACGAAATAGAGGCTGGTGGTGATCACCGGCGTCGCCACCGATTGCCACAGCGTCCTCAGCGCACGCGCCATCTCGAAGCGGTAGATCGCCCAGATGCCGTGCCAGTTTATTGCGGGCGCGGTGGTCATCGGCCAATCCTCCGAAGCCTTTTCCGTTCGTTTCGAGCGCCGTCGAAAAACCGCCCCGAGCGCCACGCCAATGCTTCTCGACTACGCTCGAAGCGAACGGAGATGGGATAGTGCCTCATGCCGCCTTCTCCCGCGGTTCGTGGACGAGGTCGACGAAGATGTCCTCGAGCGAGCTCTTCGAGGTTTCGAGGTCGTTGAAGCCGATCCCCAGCTCGCCGAGCTTGCGCAGCAGCGAGGGGATGCCGGTATGCTCGGCCTTGGCGTCGAAGACGTAGACCAGCCGCTTGCCCTCCTCGTCGAGCGCCAGATCCCACTCGCCGAGCGCAGAGGGAATCGCGTCCATCGGCTCCTGCAGCAGGATCGTCATCTCGCGCTTGCCGAGCTTCGCCATCAGCGCGGCCTTCTCATCGACGACGATGATCTGCCCCTTGTTGATCACGCCCACGCGGTCGGCCATTTCCTCGGCTTCCTCGATGTAATGCGTGGTGAGGATGATCGTGGTGCCCTTCTCGCGCAGTTTGTGGACGAGTTTCCACATATCGCGGCGCAGCTCGACATCGACGCCCGCGGTGGGCTCGTCGAGGAACAGGATGTCGGGCTCGTGGGCGAGCGCCTTGGCGATCAAGACGCGGCGCTTCATGCCGCCCGACAATTCCATGACGCGGCTGTCGCGCTTGTCCCAGAGCGACAGATCGCGCAGCACGCCCTCGAGATAGGCGTCGTCGGGCGCCCGGCCGAACAGCCGACGGCTGAAGCGCACGTTGGCGAGCACCGACGTGAAGCCGTCGATCGCGATTTCCTGCGGCACCAGCCCGATGCGGCGGCGCGTCGCGCGATAATCCCGGATCGCATCATGGCCATCGACGGTGATCGTGCCCGACGATGGCGTGACGATGCCGCAGATGATGCTGATCAGCGTCGTCTTGCCCGCGCCGTTGGGGCCGAGCAGCGCGAAGATTTCGCCGCGATTGATGTCGAGGTCTACGGGCTCGAGGGCGCGGAAACCGCCGTCATAGGTCTTGCTGACCCCCGCGACCGAAAGGATCGGGTCCATATGCCCCCCTTGTTTGGAAGGCGCCTAACGTAGGTTTGTCGATAGGGGTTTCAATTGTGCGGAACGATTTCGTGGACGGATCACCCTCACCCTTCCGCGCCTTCGGCGCTCCCTCCCTCTCCCAATGGGAGAGGGAAGGGGCCCGCCCGGCGCAGCCGAGTGGGAAGGGTGAGGGTGACCAGCGATACGTTGTTGTCTTCAACCCCGCTTGCGGGCCGCTGCGACCGCGTCTTGCATCTGCTCCAGCGTCAGTGCGCCCGAATGGACGCGATCGCCGATCACCCAGGCGGGCGTGCCGCTGACGCCGAGCTGCCCCGCCATCGCCAGATTGGTGCGGATATCGTCCTCGATCCCCGGCGCCTGTGCCGCCTTGGCGATCGCCGCCGGATCGAGCCCCGCCGCGCGCGCCGCCGCCGCCAGCGACGCCTCGGTGATCGGGCCGCCGGCATAGAGCGCCTCGTGGAAAGCGTTGAACTTGCCCGCCTTGGCCGCCGCCAGGCTCCAGCGCGCGGCGACGCCGCTTTCCTCGCTCAGCACCGGCAGCTCGCGGAACACGATCCTGACGTTGGGATCGGCCTTCACCAGCGCAGCGATCGTCGGCAGGCTGGCGCGACAGAAGCCGCAATTATAGTCGAAATATTCGACCAGGGTGACGTCGCCCTTGGGGTTGCCCGTCCAGGCGCTGGCGACGGGCGTGAAGATCGCGCCCCGGTTCGCGGCGATCACCTTCCCGGTCTCGCGGTCTTGCAGGCGCTGCATCGCCTGCGGGATCAGCTCGGGATGGTCGAGCACATAATCGTGGACCACCGCCTCGATCTGCGCGCGGTCGCCGCCGGGCGCGCCGGGGACGAGCGCCTGCACGGCCAGCAGGATGCCCGCTCCCAACGCCGCGGCGAGCACGAACAGCCCCGCCAGCGCGAGCCAGCTTTGCGACAGGCGCCGGATCATCGGCGGCGGCGCCCCTTGTCGTCGTCGAGCTCGTTCTGCGCGGTCAGCGCGATGTCCTGCGCGTGGATCCAGTCGGTGGTGTTGGGCTCCAGCCCCGCCATCGCGGTGCGCGCGCTCTGCGCCGCGAGCGCGGTCTCGCCGTTCATGATCGAGCGTTCGGCGGTGGCGAGCGCCGCGCGCGCATAATCGCCGGTGCGCTCGTAGACGGTGCCGAGCTCGTACCAGGCGAAGGGATTCTCGTCGTCGCGCGCGACCGCCTGACGCAGCACCTTGATCGCCTCGGGATAATGGGTCTTGTCGTCGGTCGCGATCAGCGCGTGGCCGAAGGTGGTGGCGATCAACGGCTGATAATTGGTCTTGGCGGTCGCCTCGCGCAGCGGCGCGATCGCCTCGGCGGGGTTGCCGCCTTCGAGCAGGATCTGCCCCTTCAGCTCGAGGAAATACGGGTCGTGCGGATCGGCCGCGATCAGCGCCGCGACTTCCGCATTGGCTTTGTCGGGATAGCCGCTCTTGTGATAGGCATAGGCGCGCGCATAATGGCCGTAGACGCTCTTGTCGCTCGGCGGATAGGCGACCAGCGTCTGGCGCGGATCGTCGACATAGCCTTCGAGCTTGGCCTTGACGCGCTTGAATTCCTCTTCGAGCGCGGGATCGGTCTTGGCGTTCCAGGCGGGCGAGCTTTCGAGCGTGTGCGTCAGCGTCGCGACGCGCTGGCCGCTCAGCGGGTGGCTCTGCGCGAACGGATCGACGTCGGTATAGCCGTAGCGGAATTCCTGGTTTTCCAGCTTCTTGAAGAAGGCGAGCATACCCTTGCCGCTGATGCCGGCGGTCTGCAGGAACTTGGCGCCGGTGGCGTCCGCGGTCGCTTCCTGCACGCGGCTGAAGGCGAGGAACTTGCCCATCGCCGCGGTCTGCCCGGCCGAGAGGATGCCCGCGCCCGCTTCGCCCGCGCCTGCCGCCATCGCCGCGACGCCGAGCACGAGGCTCAAGAGCGAGATGCCCATCGCCGGTTTGGCGCCGTTGTCGAAGGTGACGACATGGCCGTCGGCGATATGGCCGAGCTCGTGCGCGATCACGCCCTGCACCTGGTTGGCGTTGTCGGCCGCGGCGATCAGCCCCGAATGGACGTAGACCGTCTGTCCGCCGGCGACAAAGGCGTTGATGCTGTCGTCGTGGATCAGCCGCACCTTGACGGTGGCGGGCGACAGCCCGGCGGCGCGGATCAACGGCTCGGACATGCGCGCGAACATCGCCTCGGTCTCGGCATCGCGCAGCAATTCCTGCGCGGCCGCGGGCCGGCCGACCAGCAGCAGCGCGAGCGCAACGAGGACGAAAAGCCGCTTCATGCGCCCTCTATCGGCCACATCGCGCGTGGGTTCAACGTCATTGGGCGGACGCTAGGCGGAAGGGGCTGAACCTCGGGTGAAGTGGAGCGGCGCCTGGTGGTTGACCGCACGGGCAGGCAAGCGCGGCATGACGAGAGGGAGCGCCCGGAAGCCGAGACTTCCGGGCGTCATCCGATCAGGCCCCGAAAGTGCGCTGCCACCAGCCGCCGCGACGGGGGCGATCTTCGTCCCCGCCCTCGGCCTCGCCGCCGATCGCTTCGTCGGCGGGCGCAGCGCCGTCGGTGGCGGTCGCGAGTGCGGCCTCGGCGCCGTCATCGGCGGCTTCGGCCTTCTTGCGACGCGTGCGCTTGGGCTTCGGTGCGGCCTCTTCGGTGGCTTCCGCCGGCACGGCTTCGGCCGGCTCGGCCGCCTCCGCCTTCTTGCGGCGGGTGCGCTTGGGCTTGGCGGGCGCCTCTTCCTCGGCCGTTTCGACTACGGCAGGAGCCTCTTCCACCGGTGCCGGAGCCGCCTTGCGACGCCGGCCGCGCGCCGGCTTGGCATCCGCTTCGACCGTCGCCTCGGGCGCGGTTTCCTCGGCCGCCGTCGCCGCCGGTTCGGCGGCGTCCTCGGTGCGGGCGCGGGGCCGTCGGCGCGTGCGCTTTGCGGGAGCCGCAGGCGCTTCCTCCTCGACGACGGGCTCGGGCGTTTCGGCGAGCTCGGGTTCGGGAGCAGCGTCTGCGGCCGGTGCCTCGGCATCGCGGGCGCCTTCCGCGCCGCGTCCGCGCCCGCCCCGACGGCCGCGCCGGCCGCGCCGACGACGCGAATCGCCGTCCTCGCGCGCCTCGCCCGCCTCCTCGGCTTCTTCCTCGGCCTCGGCGCGATCCGCGGTCTCGTCGGCTTCCGCCGGCGTTCCCTCGTCGTCCCGGCCCCGGCCGCGGCGGCCACGGCGGCGGCGGCGGCGCTTGCGCTCGCCGCGATCCTCGCTCTGAGCCTCGTCAGCCTCGATCTCGGCCTCTTCCTCGTCGATCTCTTCCTCGATCTCGGGTTCGTCCTCGATCACCGCCGGCGCGAAACGCGGCGCGTGCGCGGGCGGCCCGCCCGACGCCTCGACCGACATCCGCGCGCCTTCTTCCTCGCGATCGGCCTCGACCTCGACATGGACGCCGTAGCGATCCTCGATCTCGGCCAGCTCGGCGCGCTTCTTGTTGAGCACGTAGAAGGCGGCTTCCTGGCTCGCGCGCAGCGTCAGGACCGAGCCGCGGCCGCGCGCGGCCTCATCCTCGATCAATCGCAGCGCCGAGAGACCCGCCGACGAGGCGGTGCGGACCAGCCCGGTGCCCTCGCAATGCGGGCACTGGCGGGTCGAGGCCTCCAGCACGCCGGTGCGCAGCCGCTGGCGGCTCATCTCCATCAGCCCGAACGACGAGATGCGGCCAACCTGGATGCGCGCGCGATCGTTCTTGAGCGCCTCCTTCATCGCCTTCTCGACCTTCCGCACGTTCGATCCGTGGTCCATGTCGATGAAGTCGATGACGACGAGGCCGGCCATGTCGCGCAGGCGCAGCTGGCGGGCAATCTCGGCCGCCGCCTCGAGGTTGGTCGCGGTCGCGGTCTGCTCGATATTGTGCTCGCGCGTCGAGCGGCCCGAGTTGATGTCGATCGACACCAGCGCCTCGGTCGGGTTGATCACCAAATAGCCGCCCGATTTGAGCTGGACGACCGGGTGATACATCGCCGCGAGCTGATCCTCGACGTGATGGCGCTGGAACAGCGGCACCGCGTCCGAATAATGCTTCACGCGCCGGGCATGGCTCGGCATCAAGAGCTTCATGAAATCCTTGGCCTGGCGATAGCCGTCCTCGCCCTCGACGATCACTTCGTCGATGTCGCGATTGTAGATGTCGCGGATCGCACGCTTGATCAGGTCGCTGTCGCCGTAGATCAACGCCGGTGCGGAGGAGGCGAGGGTGGTCTCGCGGATGCCGTCCCACAGCCGCGCGAGATAATCGAAGTCGCGCTTGATCTCGGTCTTGGTGCGCGACAGGCCGGCGGTGCGCACGATGCAGCCCATCGTCGACGGCAGCTTGAGGTCCGCCATGATCGACTTCAGCCGCTTGCGGTCGCCGGCGTTGGAAATCTTGCGGCTGATCCCGCCGCCGTGCGACGTGTTGGGCATCAGCACGCAATAGCGCCCGGCGAGGCTGAGGTAGGTGGTCAGCGCCGCGCCCTTGTTGCCGCGCTCTTCCTTGACGACCTGCACCAGCAGCACCTGGCGGCGGCGGATGACGTCCTGGATCTTGTAACGCTTGCGCAGGTTCAGCCGACGTTCGCGCAGCTCGTCGGCGGCGGCGTCGGCCTTGCTGCCGCGCCGCTTGCCGCGGCGCCGGCGGCCGCCTTCCTCGTCGTCGGCCTCAGCCTCGGGTTCGGCGGCATCCTCGTCGCCAGGCTCGGCCGCGTCTTCGACCTCGGCCGCCTCGTCGTCGAAGCGGTCGAGCACATCCTCGTCGGCGTCGAGCGCCTCGGCCTCGTCGCTCTCGGCGCGCAGCGCGGCTTCCTCGGCGGCGTGCTCGGCCTCCTCGCGCAGCAGCGCGTCGCGATCCGCCTTGGGGATCTGATAGTAATCGGGATGGATTTCGCTGAACGCCAGGAACCCGTGGCGATTGCCGCCATAATCCACGAACGCCGCCTGCAGCGACGGCTCGACGCGCGTCACCTTGGCGAGATAGATGTTGCCTTTGAGCTGCTTGCGCTCGGCAGATTCGAAATCAAACTCCTCGATTCGATTTCCCTTGACGACGGCGACGCGGGTTTCTTCCCGGTGCCGTGCGTCGATCAGCATACGCATGGTCATTGAAGTGTCTCCGGGCGCGCGGCGGCGGCAGTGGTTGCTGCGGCTGCGCGCGATGAACGAGCGTGACCGATGCCGTGGCGGTGAGGCCGCCGGCGCCGGTCACACGGGCTTTTGTTGATTGTTCCTGATCTCGCGGCGCACGTCCGAACCAGAGGCCCCGGACTCCCGCGCCCGCATCTCCGCCGGCGTGGGCCGGGCGGATCGAGGGGGAGGGGAAATGCGCCATGCGAGTGTCAACCTGGTGATGCCGCGCCGCGATGAAAAGGGCCGGGGCGGCGGATAATCCGGCAGGCGAAACCTTGCCCGGCCGGGAGACCGAGGTGCCTAGCACCACGTTTGCGGCACGGCAACCTGAATGGGCGGTTCCGCCTCATCAACGCAGCATTTCGACCAAAACATGATGAAGGTAAGATTAAGCCTTTCTTTTTACCGTGATTTGAGGCACACTCATCTACCTGGGGGAGTAATACGGAGCTAGTAACGGGAACCCCCCTCCCATGGTTTTTCGCTGGACCGGTGCGTACCGGGCACGGCATTGTCGGTTCGTGTCCTTCCTTCTCGCGCTTCTCGCCTGTTGGATCGCCGGTACTCCCGGCTTCGCGGCGACCGTCGATCACATCGACGTCGAGCAGGACCGCATCCTCATCCATTTCGACGGCGGCGTTTCGCTGGCGACGAGCTTTGTGCTCGATGGCCCGCGCCGGATCGCGGTCGATGTCGATGGCGCGACGCCGGGCGGCTCGGCCGAAACGGCGGGCGCGGTGGCGCGCGTGCGTCAGGGAGTGCGTGACGGAGACAATGCGCGGATCGTGTTCGATCTGGCGCGCCCTGCGATCGTCACCGGCGGCACGCTGGGCGACGGCGGGCGGACGCTGACGCTGTCGCTCGCCTCGGTCGACAAGGACGATTTCGCGCGCGCGACCACCAGGGCGCCCAAGCGCTACAGCGTCTCGATGGCGGTTCCTCCGGCCAAGGGCGGGCTCGACCTGCCGGGCGTGCGCGGGGACGAGAGCCGCCCGCTGGTCGTCATCGATGCCGGCCATGGCGGACACGACCCCGGTGCGATCTCGCCCGATACGGGGCTCCAGGAAAAGGACGTCACGCTCAAGATCGCCAAGGCGATCCGCGACCAACTCGTCAAATCGGGCCGCGTGCGCGTGGCGCTGACGCGCAGCGACGACCGCTATCTGGTGCTGCGCGAACGCTATCAGATCGCGCGGCGGCTGAAGGCGGACCTGTTCATCTCGATCCATTGCGACAGCGCCGTCAATCCCGAGGCGACCGGCGCCACCGTCTACACGCTGTCCGAGGTCGCCTCGGACAAGGAAGCAGCGCGCCTCGCCGCGCGCGAGAACCGCGCCGACATCCTCGGCGGCGTCAACCTCGCGTCGACCTCGAACGACATCTCGTCGATCCTGATCGACCTGTCGCAGCGCGATACGATGAACAGCTCGGCCGATTTCGCGCGCCTGCTCGGCCGCGAGGCCAAGCCGCTGGTGCCGATGAAGGCGACCTTCCACCACATGGCGTCGCTGATGGTGCTGAAGGCGCCCGATATGCCTTCGGTGCTGTTCGAGACCGGCTACATCTCGAACGCCGACGATGCCGCCTTCCTCAATTCGTCCAGCGGCCGCCACCGCATCGCCGAGGCGATGAGCCGCGCGATCAACGTCTATTTCGCAAAGCAGCTCGCGTCGCGCTGATCGTCGCGCGCTGCCGCATCTGTGCTGGCATGCGCCGATAAAGTTGCTACAGCAGCGTCGCGATGGCGGGTTCCGAGAGTTCCGAAACGAGCATGAAGCTGAAGTTGCGCCGCGAGGTCGAGGGCGTGCGCGGCTTCTTCAAGCGGGTATGGAGCCGCTGGTGGGGCAAGGCGATCGTCGTCCTGATCGGGCTCGGCCTGATCGGCGTCTTCCTGATCTGGTTCTTCTTTGCGCGCGGTCTGCCCTCGGTCGACAAGCTGCGCGCCTACGAACCGCCGCTCCCCACCTATGTCCGCGGCATCAACGGCGAGCCGATCCATTCCTACGCGCGCGAGCGCCGCGTCGAGCTTTCCTATGACGAATTTCCGCCGCTGATGGTGAAGGCGATCCTCGCCGCCGAGGACCGCACCTTCTTCCAGCATCACGGCGTCGATCTCGCGGGTATCGCCAACGCGGCATGGACCAACCTCACCCATTCGGGCCGGCCGATCGGCGCCTCGACGATCACGCAGCAGGTCGCCAAGAACCTGCTCGTCGGCAACGAGGTCAGCTACACGCGCAAGGCCAAAGAAGCGATCCTCGCCTGGCGGATCGAGCAGGCGCTGACCAAGGAGCAGATCCTCGAGCTCTACCTCAACCAGATCTTCCTCGGCCGCAACGCCTATGGCGTCGAGGCGGCGGCGCACGCTTATTACGGCAAGCCGCTCGACCAGCTCGATCTCGCGCAATTCGCCTATCTCGCGATCCTGCCCAAGGGGCCGGCCAATTACGATCCGGTGCGCGACAAGGACGCGGCGCTGGCGCGGCGGCACTACGTGCTCAAGGAGATGCTCGACAACGGCTTCATCGACCAGGCACAATATGCGACGGCCGATGCCGAGCCGCTCGGCACGGTGCGCCAGCGGCTACGCAAGTTCGATCGCGTCGGCGGCTATTTCATCGAAGCGGTGCGCCGTCAGCTCATCGACATGTACGGCCAGAAGGCGGAAGACGGCCCGCACAGCGTCTATGCCGGCGGCCTGTGGGTGCGCACCTCGCTCGATCCGCAGATCCAGGCCTATGCGCAGAAGGCGCTGCGCGACGGGCTGATCCGCTACGATCGCGGCCGCGGCTGGTCCGGCCCGCTCAAGCATGTCGATGTCGAGGACGGCGGTTTCCAGACGGCGCTGCTCCTGAGCAACATCGGCCTCGATTACGAGGATTGGCAGGCAGCGATCGTCTCCGAGGTCGGCGGCGGCACCGCGAGCCTCGTCTTCGCCAACGGCAAGGCCGGCGATCTGCCGCGCGGCAACGCGACGATGCCGGTGCGCGGCAAGGGCGGCACCGCGTTCGCCGCGCTGAAGCCGGGCGACATCATCGCGGTGGCGCCTTCGGGCTCGGCCTGGTCGCTGCGCAGCGTGCCGCTGATTTCCGGCGGCATGATCGTCGAGCAGCCCGCGACGGGCCGCATCATCGCGATGCAGGGCGGGTTCGATTCGCGCATCCAGTCGTTCAACCGCGCGATGCAGGCGATGCGCCAGCCGGGTTCCACCATCAAGCCGATCGTCTATTCGGCCGCGCTCGAACAGGGGATGACCCCTGCCTCGATCGTCGTCGACGGGCCGTTCTGCGTCTATCAGGGCGCGCGGTTGGGGCAGAAATGCTTTCGCAACTTCGGCGGCGGCAACGGCGCGGGCCCGCACACGATCCGCTGGGGCATCGAGCAATCGCGCAACCTGATGACGGTGCGTACTGCGGCGCAGACGGGCATGGAGCATGTCGTCGATCTCGCCAAGCGCATGGGCGTGGGCGATTACCCGCCCTACCTCTCGATGGCGCTCGGCGCGGGCGAGACCACGGTCGAGCGCATGGTCAACGCTTTCTCGGTGCTCGCCAACCAGGGCAAGTGGCACGATCCGACGCTGATCGATTTCGTCCAGGATCGCCACGGCAAGGTGATCTGGCCCGCCAACTGGCGCGCCTGCGCCGGCTGCAACGCGCCCGACTGGAACGGCAAGCCGATGCCGCGCCCCGAGATTCGCGGGCGTCAGGCGCTCGATCCGCTCACCGCCTATCAGATGGTCCTCATCACCGAAGGCGTGGTCGAGCGCGGCACCGCGCGCACGCTGCGCGACCTCGGCCGCCCAATGATGGGCAAGACGGGCACGACCACCGGCCCCACCGACGTCTGGTTCATCGGCGGCACCCCGCAGATGATCGGCGGGCTCTATCTGGGCTATGACAATCCCCGCAAATTGGGCGGCTACGCCCAGGGCGGCACGATCGCCGCGCCGATCTTCAAGCAGTTCGCGAAAGAGGCGTACAAGGATTTGCCTATCGTGCCGTTCCGCGCGCCGCCGGGCATCCGCATGGTCCGCATCGACCGCCGCAGCGGCAAGCCCGTCTACGGGGCCTGGCCGACGAACGACCCGCTGTCGCCGGTGATCTGGGAAGCGTTCAAGCCCGAAAGCGAGCCGCGGCGCGCGATCAAGCGCGACGAGACGGTGGCGGAAAAGCCGAAGGAAACCGCGCCCGTCGATCAGCCGCGCGACAGCGACTTCTTGCAAAGAGAGGGCGGGATTTACTAGTCGGCGCCGCGGCGCCGACGTATCCCCGCGCAGGCGGGGATCACGTGCCGTCTGGCGTGACGGCGTCAGAGCCACCACAATGAGATTCCGGCCTTCGCCGGAATGACGCACTGATTGGAGTTGCCCATGCGCGCCGAAGCGCAGGCCCATGTCGATACGATCAACGAGGCGCTGGCGCTGCTCCGCCGCTTCCTCGACTGGGATCGCGCGCTCCGCCGGCTCGACGAATTGAACGCGCGCGTCGAGGATCAGGCGCTGTGGGACGATCCCAAGCTCGCGCAATCGGTGATGCGCGAACGCCAGCGGCTCGACGAGGCGATCACCGCGACCCGCGCGATCGAGACCGAATTGAACGACACCGCCGAGTTGATCGAGCTCGCCGAGGCCGAGGGCGACGAGGAGATGGCGGCCGAGGGCACCGAGAGCCTCGCCGCGCTCGCCAGGCGCGCCGAGGAAAGCAAGGTCAAGGCGCTGCTCTCGGGCGAGGCCGACGCCAACGACACCTATATCGAGGTCAATGCCGGCGCCGGCGGCACCGAAAGCCAGGATTGGGCGGGCATGCTCCAGCGCATGTACACGCGCTGGGCCGAGCGCCACGGCATGAAGGTCGAGCTGGTCGACCAGCATTCGGGCGAGCAGGCCGGCATCAAATCCGCGACGATGCTCCTGAAGGGCGAAAACGCCTATGGCTATGCCAAGACCGAGAGCGGCGTGCATCGCCTGGTGCGGATCAGCCCATACGACAGCGCCGCGCGCCGCCACACCAGCTTCGCGAGCGTCTGGGTCTATCCTGTGATCGACGACAATATCGAAGTCGAGATCAACGAATCGGACTTGCGCATCGATACCTATCGTGCCTCGGGCGCGGGCGGGCAGCACATCAACACCACCGATTCGGCGGTGCGCATCACGCACCTGCCGACCGGCATCGTCGTCCAGTGCCAGAACCAGCGCTCGCAGCACAAGAACAAGGCCGAGGCCTACAACCAGCTCCGTGCCCGCCTCTACGAGCGCGAGTTGCAGGAGCGCGAGGCCGTGGCGAACGCGGAGAATGCCGCCAAGACCGACATCGGCTGGGGACACCAGATCCGGTCCTACGTCCTCCAGCCGTACCAGATGGTGAAGGACCTGCGCACCGGCGTCACCTCGCCGACGCCGTCCGACGTGCTCGATGGTGATCTCGACGACTTCATGGCCGCGGCGCTGTCGCAGCGCGTGACCGGCGAGACGGTCGAGGTCGAGGACGTCGAATGAGAGTGGCCGCCGTCATCGGGCTCGCGCTCGTGCTGGCGGCGTGCGATGGCTCGACGCCGCTCTTCGAGCATGACGAGAAGGAGGATGTCGGCACCTTCCCCGAGGCCGACCGCCCCGTCGCTACCATCATCTCGAGCCGCTGGTCGACCGAGGAAGCGCGCGACCGCCTCAACGAGGCCGCCGACGTGATGGACAAGGCGGGGATCGCGCCCGGCATGACCGTTGCCGATATCGGCGCCGGGCAGGGCTATTACACCGTCCGCCTCGCCAGCCGCGTCGGGCCCAAGGGCCGCGTACTCGCCGAGGACATCGTGCCCGAGGTCCGCGATGCGCTCGCCGAGCGCGTCGCGCGCGAACGGCTCGACAATGTCAGCGTGCGGCTGGGCGAGCCCGCCGATCCCAAGCTGCCGCCGCACAGCTTCGATCGCGTGCTGATGGTCCACATGTATCACGAGATACAGGAGCCCTACGAGTTCCTGTGGCGCCTGCGCCCATCGCTCGCCCCCGATGGCGAGGTCATCGTGGTCGATGCCGATCGCGTGCCGCAGAACCACGGCATGCCGCCCAAGCTGCTCGAATGCGAGTTCGCCGCGGTCGGCTACAAACTCGTCGAGAAGCGCGAGATGCCCTCGGCCGGCGGCTATCTCGCCGCCTTCCGGGCGGTCGGTCCGCGCCCCGAGCCCGAGGCGATCAAGCCCTGCCGGCTGAGCCCCGAGGAACGCCGGGCGGGCTGATCGGCGCTGCCGGCTTGGCGGCCGGGCCGGTAGGCGCTAGGCCGTCGCGATGCGGCAATATCTCGATCTGATGCAGCGCATCCTCGATACCGGCACGCGGCAGGACGACCGCACCGGGGTCGGCACGCTCTCGGTGTTCGGCGCGCAGATGCGCTTCGACCTCGCCGCCGGTTTCCCG
>Ga0268289_100124_pt1 | contig 24761 bp, 21 predicted proteins | sample MetspNORM_FD_191340 | JGI IMG/M metagenome (GOLD analysis project Ga0268289, IMG submission 191340) | Soil microbial communities from San-Diego area, Southern California, United States - Methylocaldum sp. NOR-M | ecosystem: Environmental > Terrestrial > Soil > Desert | place: USA: California... | reverse complement strand
GGCGAGGCCACCACCGCATTTGCCGCCGGTGTGGACTGCTGCAGCGCGGCGTGGGCGTGCGCGACCTGCAGCGAAAACTGCCCGGCCGCAATCGCGAGGACGAGCGCAAGGGAGCGAAGGAGGTTTGACGACTTCATAGGGATAAATTCTCATTGCGAATGTGATGCAAAGCCCCGTTCGGGGGCGTGCTGTGTTGGATCCGACAAGCGTTAGATGTCGGGCTGTCACCGAACCACGGTTGGTCGGCTTTTGATACCAACGGCTTCGCGAGATGAGGATCCCGCCGGCTCAGGCGGGATCCTCGACGCATCAAGCCGCCATGGCGCTGCAGCTTTCCGCGCAACGGCGACAAACTTCGGCGCAGCGCGTCATCTCAGGATCGTTCATGGCGTCGCATGCATCGGCGCACTGGCGGCAGATCTCCGCGCAGGCACCGCAAACGACCTCGTGAACGCTGGTACCGCGCAGCATCGCGTCGGCACTAGTTGCGCAGATATCGGCACACGTCGCCAGCAGGGCAATGTGTTCCGGCGCTGCGTGGGCACCTCCTTTGGTCAGGCAGTAGTTGATGGTCTCCAGGCAGATCGCATGGCACTGCGTGCAGTTGTCGATGCACTCGTTCATGGCCTGGGGCCGGTGTGCTGCGGAATGGTGAGTCATGTGGTTCTCCTTCTTCCTCGCGGGCGAGAATCGGCGCGCCCGCAACACCGCCCCCTGTTGCTCCGACGGATCAGTGCTGTGCGAACGGTACGGTGGTTCCGTCTTGACGGACCAGTTCGACCGTGTACGGCTGCTGGCGCCCATCCGGGACTTCCATGCCCGGAGAACCAAGCGGCATTCCCGGCAGGACCAGGCCGCGTGCGTCCGGCTTTTCCTCCAAGAGGCGCTTGATGTCCGCGGCCGGAACATGGCCTTCGATGAGGTATCCGCCGATCTCGGCGGTGTGGCATGAACCCTTCGCGTAAGGGACACCCAGACGTTCCTTGACCGGACCAAGGTCATCCATGTCGTGCACATCCACCGTGAAGCCCGCTTTCTGCACGTGCTCGATCCAAGCGCTGCAGCAACCGCAGGTCGGGGATTTGTGGACGGTCATGCGGGGCAAGGCCTTGGGAGCCGCGTCGGTCGTTTCCAGGGCAGCCTGCGCGGCTGGGGCAGTGGTGGCGGATTGCGCGGGTGAAGCGGCCTGGGAGCAAGCACCCAGGCCGATCACGGCAAGACCCAGCCACGTGAGGCGGTTGACTCTGTGAGGGTTCATTCGGGAGTCTCCGCTCAGCGCTTGGTCCGCGAGGACCAGTGGATGTGGACGATCCGCCAGCCGTCGGCGGTCTCCTTCAGCACCATCGTTTCGGCGCTCTGGACGGTCAGTGGCTTGCCGTCCTTCTGGGCATGCAACTCGCTTTCGGTTCCGACCCATGCGAACTCGCCAGCGGTGCGTGCGCGCTGACGGAGCAGTTGGCGGTGGGCGCCCTTGAGGAACGCCGCATCGCTTGCGGCGTGATGGCCCATGTATTCCTCACGGCTGCGCTCGGCGCCTCCGGACTCCAGGATGAGCACGTCCGCAGCGAGCAGGGCTTCGACCGTGGTCAGGTCGCCGCTGGACAGCGCGGTGTTGAATCGTTCCGCCACAGCGACCGCGGCTTCTGCCGCAGGGGGGACGTCCACGTCCGCGGATGGCGCGACAGCCGGGTAATGGGCATGCGGCTGTGTTGCCTGCGCCATCGCGGGCGACACGACGGCCAGAGCAAAGGCGAGGGTGAAGGAGGTTGTTATTGCTTTCATGCATGGACTCCAAGGGATCAAAGGTTGTATGTCTGGCCTGCGAAAACGCGGATCAGCCAGGCGCGCTTCAGGTGTGTCGTCTTCACTGTCCTGCTTCGCGTCAGAACCATATTCGAACGCCGGCAACGATCCTGGTGTCGTCGATGTCTCCGGACTGCGCGCGCCGCTGGTCCGCCGTCCCGCCGTAGGCACGCTCCCAGACCACACCGACATAGGGAGCGAACTGACGATGGAACTCGTAGCGCAGGCGGAACCCGGCCTCGACGGTGCTCAGCCCACTGCCAATTCCGACCTCGGGATCGTCCTTGCTCCAGGCCTCACCTTCGACCAGCCACTGCCCGATCAGTCGATTGGTGAACAACATTTCGTACTCGGCTTCCGCCCCGATCCCGACTTGGCCGGACTCGCCCAGGTACGCCGTGGCTGAGACTTCGAACATGTACGGCGCCAAGCCGATCACGCCGAGCGCCGCATAGGTGCGGGACGGACCGGCGCCAAAGCCAAAGTCATGGCGGACACCGGCGACCGCATCCCACCACCGGGCGATGGCGCGGCCGTAGAGGACCTCCACGTCGGCGGACTCGGTGGATCCACCAACACGCTCGCCCTCGCTGCGCAACCAGAGCCGGTTCAAATCGGAGCCGACCCAGCCTTTCGCTTCCCAGGCCATGCGGGTGCCGTCCTCATCCGCGTCCCACGCCTCAAGCCGGTCAAGCGCCCAGTAGGAGTTGATCGATTCGCCGTGCAGTACGTGCGCGTCGAGGTCCTGGAACGCCGCGGCGCGATCGGCCGGCGTAACGACAGGAATAGGCTCGTGTGGTTCGGCCGTGGCCGGGAGGTCCTGGCTGGTACCTGCCTGGTGGCCCATGGAGGCGTGGTCCATGCCCGAGTGGTCCATGTTCGATCCATCCATTCCAGAGTGATCCATCGAGGAATGGTCCATCGTGGAGTGATCGCTAACGGCAGGGTCCGCTGCCCCCTGTTTCATGGCGCCGTGGTCCATGGCCCCGTGATCCTGCGTTCCATGTTCCATCGGTGCCACCGGCGATTTTGACGGGGTTGCGTGCTGCGCATGGTCGCTGGTGTGTGGGTCAACCGGCTTGGCCGTCGACTGTGTGGCAGTCGGCTTCGCTGCCGGATGGTGCGAGGCGTGATCTGTCTCCTGGCCCCACGCCGGCGCGACACCAGCAGTGAGGAGCAGTGCGGTGGCCAAGCCGAGGGTGAGCGGATGGCGGCGGGAAAGTGTCATGGCGTTCATTCCTCCACCCGCACTTCGCGGAACATGCCGGCTTCCATGTGGTAGAGCAGGTGGCAGTGGTAGGCCCAGCGGCCGAGCGCATCGGCGCGCACCCGGTAGCTGCGCTTGGTGCCAGGCGGCATGTCGATGGTGTGCTTGCGCACCATGAAGTTGCCGGACTCGTCCTCGAGATCGCTCCACAGGCCGTGTAGGTGGATCGGGTGCGACATCATCGTGTCGTTGACCAGCACGATCCGCATGCGCTCGCCATAGTTCAGCCGCAGGGGCTCCGCGTCGGCGAACTTCAGTCCGTTGAACGACCAGGCGAAGCGCTCCATGTGGCCGGTCAGGTGCAGCTCGACCGTGCGGCTGGGTTCGCGGCCGTCCGGGTCGCGGAACGTGCTGCGCAGATCGGCGTAGGTCAGCACGCGTCGGCCGTTGTCGCGCAGACCAATGCCCGGATCGGCGAGCTTGGGCGCGGGCGTCATCGTCTGCATGTCGACGAGGGGGTTGCTGGTTTCGGTGGCCGGGTGCTGCTGCATTCCGCCGGCGCCGTGATCCATGCCCGCCATGCTTCCGCCGGCCATTGCGCTTCCGGTCATCGACGACATGTCGTGGCCGCTGTGGTCCATTCCAGCCATTGCGTTATTGGACATCGAGGACATGTCGTGACCGCCGCCGCCCATTCCGCCGTGGCCCATATCGTCCATGGTGAGGAGCGGCTTGGGACCGACGTCGGGCACCGGCGCACGCAAGCCGTCCCGGACGGCGAGGGTGCCGCTGATGTAACCGCTACGCCCCAGGTCCTGCGCGAAGATGGTGAACGCATCCTGCCCGGTGGGTTCGACGATGACGTCGAAGGTCTCGGCGGTGGCAATGCGAAACTCGTCGACCGTGACCGGATGCACGTACTGGCCGTCGGCCGCGACCACCGTCATCTTCAGGCCCGGGATGCGCACATCGAAGTGCGTCATCGCGGAGCCGTTGATGAAGCGAAGGCGGACCTTTTCACCGGAGCGGAAGAGGCCGGTCCAGTTGCCGAGCGAGGTCGTGCCGTTCATGAGGAAGGTGTAGGTGTTGCCATTGACGTCCGACAGGTCGGTCGGCGTCATCCGCATCGCGCCCGCCCACATCTTGCGGTCTTCGACCGTGGGGGCCCAGCCGCGCTGCTTCACGTCGTCGAAGAAGTCGCCGACCGTCTGCTTGGCGTAGTTGTCGAAATCCGACCGCTTCTTGAGCCTGGCGAACAGGTGGCGCGGATCGAGATCGGTCCAGTCCGACAGCATGACCACGTAGTCGCGGTCATAGGCGAAGGGCTCGGGCTCGAGCGGCTCGATCACCAGCGGCCCATACAGGCCGGCCTGCTCCTGGAAGCCGGAGTGGCTGTGGTACCAGTAAGTGCCGCCCTGCACGACGTTGAAGCGGTACTGGTAGGTTTCGCCGCGGTTGATTCCGTCGAAGCTCAGCCCGGGCACGCCGTCCATGTTGGCCGGCAGCAGGATGCCGTGCCAGTGGATCGATGTCTGGTTGCCATGGATCGAGCCGGGGGGCAGGGCATTGCGGACCCGCAGGTTGACGGTGGTGCCCTCGCGCCAGCGCAGTAGCGGCGCCGGAATCGAGCCATTGACCGTGATCGCCGGACGAGTGACGCCGGTGAAGTTCATCGGCGTCTCGCCGATGGTGAGGTCGAAGTCGGTGCCCGAGAGCACGTTGGGGAGGCCCTCGGCCTTGACGGCCCAGCTCGAACGGGGCCATAGACCCAAAGTTGCGACGGCCCCGCCAACAGCAAGGCCCTGAACGAAGCGGCGGCGCGACAGGGCAGACAGCCCTTCGGCACGGCCGAAAGAATCGGATGACATGGGAACTCCGGGAAATATCGAGCGCTCGCGTGGCGAGCCTTACCCTGTCGGTGGGGAGCAGCGAGCAGGGTTCATCAGCGCCATGGAAAGGCGCGCAACGATACTTAGCCGATCGGAGGTCGGAAAAGATTGGTCAGCGCTGCGGACGCATGCACCGACAGGAACGGTGCGACGGTTTGCCGATACTGGACGTTGAAATCAGCAAGCGCAGCTTGTGCAAGTGCCGCGGAGCAATGATGCATGCACGGATAGCAATTGGCGGTCTCGCAGCAATCGTCCAGCGGCGGTGTTGCCACGGCTTGGTCAGCAGCCTGGAGGTACTGATGATCGGTCACCGGAGCGATCACCGTGGCATCGTGGCAGGCGGGGATGGCTACAGCCTGCTGTGCTGTCACACTAGCGGCTTCGCCCATGGAACCGCGCAAGTGCTCCACATGCATGGATGCACCAGCAATTCCCGGACCGTTGGCCAGCAAGGCAACGATCAGGAGCAATCGCATCAGGAGTGCGCGGAGAGACATACACTTCAATCATACCCTCACACGTAAACGGGGGATGAATGCCTATGAAACAAAAACAAGGCAATGGCTCATTGAGCCTCAAGGCTGAACCAGAATACTGTTCATCCAGTCCCAAGTCCGGATCGCCCAAGGCAGGTGGGCGCAGCCGATGGAACGGGCGACATCGTGCTCGACCGTCTCAACGGCGCACCGCGCTACTTCCCAGGGAAGTCCCTCGTCATTTTGGCCGCAGATCGCAGGCCCGCCGATCCAACAATAGATCCCTGGGATGCGGCTACGAACTAATGCCGCGAGTCGCCAACATTCGCCTCATCTCTGTAACTCCGCCAAGCCATGCGGAGTACGCGGGTCGCCGACCGCAGAAACATCAGCAACAGTCCACCGGCGATGACCAGATCGGGCCAGCCGGCATCGAACAGCCACACGCCGGCGGCTGCCAGCAGCACCGCAACACCCTCGTACAGGTCATTGCGCGAGCACTCCCAGGCCGATGACATGTTCACGTCGCCAAAGCGGTACGGGGTAAGCAGCCACAGGCACAAGGCGTTGAACGCAAGATTGATCACGGCGGCGATGCCGATGGCCTCGAAGATCGGCACCTCCGGGTGGGCCAGGCGCCAGCCGATCTGGATGGCGACCGCAACCGCGGCACCGAGGATCAGCAATCCCTTGAACAACGCCACCCTGGCCTTGGCGCGCAGGCTCGCGCCGATCACTGCCAGGCTCAGCAGATAGGTCAACGCATCACCGAGGTTGTCGAGGCTGCCCGACAGCAACGAGGACGAGCCGCTGTAGATCGCTGCGGTGATCATCATCACGAAGCTGGCGATGTTGATTGCCAGCACGATCATCAACACGCGCCGCTGCCCCGCCTCCAGGGCGCGGATATCCACCGTGCTTCCGCAGCCGCACGAATCACTCATGATCATGTCTCCGAGTCGAGCGGGCGTCCGAGGATTTGCGGCCCGCTTCCAGGTCGGCGATCCTAAACCCCGGAGTCGCTACAGAGTCAAGCCCATGAAGATCGGAGAGGTCGCGGAGCGCAGCGGGTGCCATCCCGAAACCGTGCGCTACTACGAGCGCATCGGGTTGTTGCCTGCCCCGCCGCGCACGGCGGGCGGGTATCGCGACTACCGTCCCGCCGACGCGGATCGGCTGCGCTTCATCAGCCGCGGACGCGAACTGGGCTTCTCGCTGGAGGAGATCCGCAGCCTGCTGGGCCTGGCCGAAGACGACGGGTTGTCCTGCCAGGATGTCGACCGTCTTGCCCGCGGGCACCTGCTGGACATCCGGAACCGGCTAAACGACCTTCAGCGGATGGCCTCGGAGCTCGAACGGGTGATTGGCAGTTGCAGCGGCGGCGAGCGCGGCCAGTGCGCCATCCTCGACACGCTGCGCCACCCGCCATCCTAGGTCGGCACTCAAGCGTCCTCTTCGCCACGGGCATCCTGCAGGATCTCGATGCCCCCTTTCAGGGCGATCGCCGCCACTGCGAGCCCCACGACGAGGTCGGGCCAGGCCCGCCCGGTCCACAGCACCAGTCCGCCACCCACGAGCACGCCTGCGTTGGCGATGAAATCGTTGGTGCTGAAGGTGGTCGCGGCACGCACGTTCACATTGGCCTGCCGGATTTTCTTGAGCAGCCACACGCATGTCGCGTTTACCAGGCCGGCCCCCAGCGCCATCACCATCATCGTCGTACCAATGGGCTCGGCGTCACCCAGGAACCGACGGCCCACGTCGACCAGGATCCCAGCGGCGAACAGGATCAGCAGCCAGCCGGACACTTTGGCCGCCGACCGTTTCCAGGCTTGTGAGCGACTGAGTGCGAGCAGGGTGATGATGTAGACGGCGCTGTCGGACGCATTGTCCAGTCCATTTGCGATCAGAGCGCTTGAGCCGGCGGCGACGCCCGTGACCCCGAACCCCGCGGCAAGCGCGAGGTTCAGGGCGAGGACGATCAACAGGATCCGGCGCTGGTGCGCGTCGTGTATCTCGATCTTCTCTTCACTCAACTCAGTGGGCCTCCAGTTGCGGCTTCGCTGCGTCGCCGCGATGCAGAAGACGGTAAAGGGTGGGCAGGACAAGCAGGGTGAGCAGCGTTGAAGACACGATCCCGCCGATCACGACGGTGGCGAGCGGACGCTGCACCTCCGCGCCCGCGCCGACATTGAGCGCCATCGGGACGAAGCCGAGCGACGCCACGAGGGCAGTCATCAAGACCGGCCGCAGCCGCCCGAGCGCGCCGTTGAAGACCGCGTCGTCCAGCGACTGGCCTTGTTCGCGCAGGTTGCGAATGAAGGCGATCATGACCAGGCCGTTGAGCACGGCCACGCCGGACAGCGCGATGAAGCCGACACCTGCGGTGATCGACAACGGGATACCGCGCAGAGCCAGTGCGGCCACGCCGCCCGACAGCGCCAGCGGCACGCCGCTGAACACGATCACCGCGTCCCTGGCCGAGCCAAAGGCCATGAACAACAGGCCGAAGGTGAGGACCAAGGTCACTGGTACCACTACTGCGAGCCGTTGGCTGGCCGAGATCAACTGCTCGAACGTGCCGCCGTAGTCGATCCAGTAGCCCTCGGGTACGTTCACCTGCTGCCCGACGCGCTGCTGCAGCTCTTCGACGAAGCTACCCAAGTCGCGATCACGCACGTTGGCGGTGACCACCACCCGGCGCTTTCCATTCTCACGGTTGATCTGGTTGGGCCCCAGCAGGCTCTCGATCTGCGCGACCTCCCGCAGCGGCACGGTCCGCGCGCTCGCCCAACTGGGTTCCAGGCTCGACCGGTCCGCGTTCGCCACGTCGGGCAAGGGGATCGGCAGATCCTCGAGGGCGGTCGGATCGACGCGCATCTGTTCCGGCAGTCGCACCACGATGTCGAAGCGGCGGTCGCCCTCGAACAGCTGGCTGGCCACCTGGCCACCGACCGCAGTGGCAACGGTCTGCTGCACGATCCCCGGATTCAGGCCGAAGCGCGCAAGCGCCGCGCGGTCCGGGACGATCGTCAGCAGTGGCAAGCCGGTTGCCTGTTCGGTGTTGACGTCGACCGCGCCCTCGACCTGCCTGGCAGCCGCCTCGACCTGTTCGGCCACTTCGACCAGCGTGTCCAGGTCGTCACCGAACACCTTGATCGCCACATCCGCACGCACCCCCGAAATCAGCTCGTTGGTCCGCATCTCGATCGGTTGCGAGAACTCGTAGTTGTTGCCTGGCAGCGTGGCCACTGCGGCTTCGATTTCGTCGATCAGAACGTCCCTGGGCTTGCGTGGATCGGGCCATTGCCCGCGTGGCTTCACCATCAGGTAGGAGTCCGCCACGTTCGGTGGCATCGGGTCGGTGGCCACCTCAGCCGTGCCGACCCTGCTGAAGACCCGCTCCACTTCCGGAACCTGCACCAGCCGTTCCTCCACGGCCACTTGCATCTTCACCGACTGCTCCAAGCCCGTTCCGGGTATGCGGATCGCTTGCATGGCGAGGTCGCCCTCGTCCAGGCTGGGAATGAACTCGCTGCCCAGGCGCGTGGCGACCAGCAGGGACACGACGACCAGTATCAGTGCCCCGCCAAGGACCCAGTTCTGACGACGGAGTGACCACGCAAGCAAGGGCTCATAGCGTCGGCGCGTCCACTGGACCAGCCGGTTCTCCTTCTCCTCGACGCGGTTGCCCATGAAGATCGCGATGGATGCGGGAACGAAGGTCAGCGACAGCACCATCGCGCCGGTGAGGGCCAGCACCACGGTGATCGCCATGGGATGGAACATCTTTCCCTCGATCCCGGTCAGCGCGAAGATCGGCAGGTACACCGCGGCGATGACGAACATGCCGAACAGGCTGGGCCGGATGACTTCGACCGTGGCGGTGGCGGTCAGTTCATTGCGCTCGTCGCGTGTGAGCGCCCGGCCAAGCCGATGCTGCATCTCGCCGAACCGGCGCAGGACGTTCTCGATGATGATGACCGCGCCATCGACGATCAGGCCGAAGTCGAGTGCACCCAGGCTCATCAGGTTGCCGGAGACGCCGCCGCGCACCATTCCGGTGATGGTGAACAGCATCGCCAGGGGGATGACGGCGGCGGTGATGAGTGCGGCGCGGACATTCCCCAGCAGCAGGAACAGGACCACGATGACCAGCAGGGCGCCCTCGATCAGGTTCTTCGAGATGGTCTGCATGGTGCGTTCGACCAGCACGGTGCGGTCGTAGACCGCCGTCGCGGTCACGCCTTCCGGCAGGCTCGCGTTCGCGTCCTGCAGCTTCGCCGCCGCGGCCTGCGCGACGCTGCGGCTGTTGGAGCCCACCAGCATCGACACGGTGCCCAGCACGACCTCTTCGCCGTTCTGGGTGGCCGCGCCGGTACGAAGCTCCGGGCCTTCACCCACCTGCGCCACGTCGGCCACCCGGATCGGCAGGCCCTCGCGCCGGTCCAGCACGATGTTCCGGATCTCGTCGACGCCGCCGACCTGGCCGGGCACGCGCACCAGGTACTGCTGGCCGTTGCGCTCGATGTAGCCGGCACCCATGTTCTGGTTGTTGGCGGCGACCGCGTCGACGATGTCCTGCAGCGTGAAGCCGAGTGCGACCAGCTTGGACGGGTCCGGCGTGATGTGGATCTGCCGCTCGAAGCCGCCGATCGTGTTGACCTCGGTCACTCCCGGTGTGTTGCGCATCTGCGGCCGGATGACCCAGTCCTGCAGGGTGCGCAGGTCGGTGGCGGTCCACAGCGTACCGTCCGGCTTGGCCGCGTCGGGTGCAGCGTCGACGGTGTACAGGAAGATCTCGCCCAACCCGGTCGAGATCGGCCCCATTTCGGGCTCCAGTCCCTCGGGAATCTGCGAGCGGATCTGCTGCAGCCGCTCGGCCACCTGCTGCCGGGCGAAGTACAGGTCGGTGCCGTCCTCGAACACCACGGTGATCTGCGACAAGCCGTAGCGTGACAGCGAGCGCGTGTAGTCGAGCCGCGGCAGGCCGGCGAGTGCCGTCTCGATCGGATACGTGACCCGCTGTTCGGACTCCAGCGGCGAGTAGCCGGGCGCTTCGGTGTTGATCTGCACCTGGACGTTCGTGATGTCCGGTGTTGCATCGATCGGGAGCCGGGTGAAGCTCCAGATGCCTACTCCGATCAAGCCCAGGGTCAGCACCAGCATCATCCAGCGATGCCGGATCGAGAACCGGACGATCCGCTCCAGCAGGCCGGACTGGTGGGCTGCGGCGTCAGTCGTCATCCGACACCCCCGCCTTGCCGATGTCCGCCTTGATCAGGTAGCTCTCCGCGACCACAACATCCTCGCCCACGCTCAGGCCCGCGCGGATCTGCACCTGCGTGGTATCGCGGGCGCCGGTTTCGACGTGTCGGGTCAGGTAGGTCTCGCCCTCACGTACGAACACGGCCTCCCGGCCATCCATCGACTGCAGCGCCGTCAACGGCACCATCAGGTCCACCGGCTCCTGCGCGACCGTGATCCGCGCCTTGACCGCCGTACCCGGCCGCCATTGGTTGTCGGCGTTGTCGATCGTTGCGCGGGCGACAGTGCTCTGGCTGGCCGTGGCCATGCCGGGGAGCACACGTTCGAGCGTGGTGTGGACCAGCTCGCCATCGCTCATGCGGGTGACCGCCACCGGCACCCCGGGCTTGATGTGCTGGGCGTCGGCGCCAAAGATGTGGAGGTCGACCCAGAGCTGCGAAAGATCGGCGATCTGGAACAGGGGCGCACCCTCGCTGGCCAGGCCACCGACCGACGCACTGCGCTCGACGACCACGCCGGAGATGGGCGCGGCGACGCTGTAGGTGCTCAGGCTGAGGTTGCTCTCGATCGTCGCCAACGTCTGGCCGGCGCGGACCTGGTCGCCAACGTTGGCGCGCAGCGAACGGATCGGGCCAGGGAAGCGGGCGGTGACTTGGGCGACCCGACCTTCGACCGGGGTCAACAGGCCTTGTACCTCATGCTCGTCGGCGATCACGCCGGGGCCGACGGGCTGCGTCTGGATGCCGGACTTCTCGGCGATTTCCGCTGGGATGACCGTGCTGGCGACTTCACCCGCCTCATGGCCGTGTTCGTCGGCCTCGGTTCCGTCGTGGGCGGTCTCGTCCGCATGAGCGTCCTTCGCCGGCGGGTCCGGCTCGCCACTGCATGCCGCCAAGACCAAGGCCAGCGCCAATGCCGGGATCAGGTGGACAGGCTTCATGGGGTTGCTCCTTGGTTGTCTTGCGGGCCCGGGCCGGCGACGAATGCCTGGCCGGTCAGCCGCTGGATCTCGATCAGGGCGCGCTGGGCTTCCAGCGCAGCTGCCAGCTGTTGCTGCCGTGCGGCGGCGCGCTCCGCCTGCAGGCTCGACCACTCCAGATAACTGGCGGCGCCTGCGCGGTACGCGGTGGCGGCCGCTGCTTCGGCCTTGGCCAGACGTGGAAGCACGTCCTCACCCAGCCGCTGTGCTTCCAGGCGGGCCACCCCGAAGCGGCCATGCGCCTCACCGAGGGTGGAGTAGAGCGACAGCCCCACGGCCTCCCGTTCGATTTCCAGCGCTGTCAACTCGGCGCGTGCGGCACGGATGCCCGGTTGTGCCCGGCGGGTGGTGCCCAGCGGGATCGAGACACTGCCGACCAAGCCGAAGTCATCGCCGTCCGCCATCCGTCGCACGCCCACCTGCCAGTCGAAGTCCGGGGTCGCTTCGCTGCGTGCCAGCTGCAGGCGTGCCTCGCCAATGCGCTGCTGATCGACGAACTGCGCGAGCTCGGGAGTGCGTTGCAACCAGTCGGCGAGTACCGCGAAGTCCGCGATCTGGGGCACGGCGAGCAGATCGCCCCCGAGGATCTCGAATGCGGGATTTCGCTCGCCCCACAGGGCCGCGAGATGCTGGCGGGCGGCCGCCTGACGTTGCCGGGCTCGCGCGCGATCCAGTTCCGACCGCGCGAGGGCGGCCTGGGCGGTGAGTACGACCGATTCCGGCGAAGCGCCGGCCTCGTGACGCCGGCGCGCCGCAGCAACGGTGCGTTCGCGCTGGTCGACGTCCAACTGCGCAAGCTCGCCTTCGCGTTGCGCACCGACGACCGCCAGGTAGCGGCGGGCCACTTCGGCCAGGAGATCCAACCGCTGCGCCTCGCGCTCGATGGCCAGCGCGTCGATCCGGCTTTGCGCGAGCGTGCGGCGGGCATCGAGCTTGCCGCCGCGCTCCAGCACGGAGGCGAGGCTCAGCGTGATCTCGGCGCCATCCAGGCCGCTGGCCGGGCCGGTACCGAGCAAGTTCTCGACCTCGGCTCCAGCGACCAGCGCCGGGCGCAACGAGGAGCGATCCAGTTCGGCTTTCAGGGCCTCATGGCGGGCACCAAACAAGCGTAGATCGGGATGGGCGTCGGCAACGCGAAGGAAAGCGTCGTCCAGGGTGAGGGGGTCGGCGGCGTGCGTGGGCAATGCCACGGCACACACGGCGACGAACACGGCCAGGGCCGCTGATCGCAAACGCATGGGGGTTGCTCCGATGAATCGAATTGACGGGAGTCGGCATCAGGCCGACGGCGCGGTCATCCGGAGATCGGAGGCTTGAATGGGCTCGGCAGACGCAGGGCGGCCGGGGGCGATGCTTCTTCGATCCCGATTCCACCGGCGACCGGCCGGGTAGACAAGGAATCGTGGACCGGCAATGCAGCCGCGGCCGAACCACAGCAATGGGCGAAGTCCAGCAACAGGTGCAACGCCTCCGACCCATCCTGATCGAGCGCACCCGCCGCAACGGACTCCGCGCGCGGATCGTCGGCATGCGGGCCGTGGCTGTGCGCGCCCGATGGATCGTGCGCGAGCTCGTGCATCTCGCCAGCGGCTGTCATCACCGGCTGGACCGCCACGCCCAGCGCCAGCACGCCCAGCAGGACGACGCGCAGGAGCGGCAACACGAAGCGGGAGTGCAGGCGGGTCATGCCCGCGCAGGGTACCTGCGGACGATGGGGTTATACAATTCCGCTGAATGCGTCGAGAGGGCTACAGGGAAAAGGCGCGCTCCAGTTGTCGGCCATGGCACCGCTTGTACTTGCTTCCACTGCCGCACTGGCACGGCTGGTGGCCGCGCAGCCCCGACAATAGTGCGTATCCCAGGAACTGGTGCGCCTGCTGCAGCGGTTCGATTTCATGCGCGGGGACACTGACCTCGCCGGGAGCCGCCGGGACGCCCCGGCTCAGCACGCGCGTGATCGCTTCCGAGACCCCGATGAAATGTCGAATCAACTGGTCATCGCGGATCGGCAGACGCACATTGTCAACGGTGGCGCCGCTGTAGCTGCGCCGAGCGTCCGGGACGAACAAGACCGTAGTTTCGTGGTGGGGTTTGGGCGTGAGGTCGACCATCTGACCGTCGGGCGACAACCAGACCGCATGGAATTCCGCTTCGACCAGCACGTGCGCCCACTCCCAAAGTTGCCAGCCACGGAGCATGCGGCCGCCGGCTCGCGCGATCTTGGCCTCGACATTCGGGAAGCATTCCTTTTCGAGCGCATCGACTTCGGGCTGGACGGCCATGTACGACGCCACGCCGCCAGGAACCACTTTCTGGATCAGCTGGCGGATATGTCGGGTGATCTGCGGCGGCGTGGTGGTATGCAAACGTCGATCCTCTAACGGCGCCGGCGAACGCCGACGCTCCGATCACGATGTAACCCGACTGGATCTCGCCGCATGAGATCACGATTCCGGCGCTGTCGCATTGGCGGTGCTGGCGGGACGCAGTTACGCGAGCAGCTCTTCCAGCGTCTCCAGGCGGACGCCGGCCCGCAGCGCCTTCGACTCGGCCGATTCACGACGGCCCCGTTCCTGGGCGGCTTCGGCGCCGGCGCTCGCCAACTCGGTGCGCAGCGCCTCCAAGGCTCGGGTGTCTTCCACCCAGCGGCCCTGCAGGGCCTCGTGTTCCGCCGCCGTAAAGCGCATGGCCTAGATCGACGCCTTGGCGGCGTGGGCGGACAGCCTTCGCTAGCGTCAGAATGTTGCTAGGCTGTCATGAGGTCTAAAACTCATGTCGGCTACTTGGATGACGTGGTGAGATCGGCTTTACCTCAGCTTCCGGCAGCGCTCGCAACTGCGCGAGCTGATCCCTTGAGCTGCGGTACGACTCATAGAACTGTGCCCATTTACTGAATCCGCCCAATTCGCCGACGGCGCGGATCATCGCTACGTGGGATGCTGTTAGCAAGGCGACTTGCGATTCGAGCTCGGCGATGCGCACGTCGCGTTCTGCTAGTGCGTTGGCCGCGGCGACACCGGAGAGCTTGCCCGGCCTGCCACGCCAACGACGGAACTCGGCTTGCCGCTCCTGATACTGCGCAAGCATGTGGCTGCGTTCGGCGCTCCGGGTGATCGACGACGCTGCATTGATTCGCGGATGCAATCGTGCAACTGCCCGCGCGGTGATGTCCTCGTCGCGTGAGAGCAGGTCGTCCAGCACTCGGCGCATTTCCGGATCGGAATCGGATGTGGGTTGTTCCAAGCTGTCGTTATCCATCCATGACTCCCGCGCGGCGAGGAAGAGAGAGGTCGGGACCATCGGGAAATGGCTTTTCGCCCTGTTCGGTCGCCAAGAGCGTACGCACGCCGTCAAGCCGGACCTTGGCATGCTGAATCTGGTTTGTGCGGCCGATGCTCTTTGATGGCTTAGCCTCCGCGGTCTCGACAGCCGCGGCCAACTTGAGTTCGAGGGTGCGCAGATGGCCACGGTTCTCGGGCAAATTGGTCGCCGAAAGATGGCGGCAGCCGGAAAAGCACTCCAGATGTTTCGGGCACGGATCGACAGTGAAGCTGTTCAAGCAATGCCCGTAGGGAGTCGCGTGAAAGCCGTCGGCTTCGACCTTCAGGAACTCGAACGCGGCGGTGTCACCCTCGCTGCTCTGGATCCGCTTGAACGCATCCACGATCGGACCGCTGGCTTTGCCGGATTGGATCATCTTCGCGACAGTGCTGGCTTTCTCGCCGAGCGCCATTTCCACGTCGGCAGGCAGTTCGAGTTGATCCAGCTCTTCCGCCAGGCTGCGATGATCGTATTCGTAGCTTTGGGCCACGCTGCGGCGATTGAAGCGCTTGGAGATGATGGTGTCGGCGACGCCGAGACGGAAAAGCTCGGTGTTCTGTAGGTGACGCAGGGTGTGGGAGGTGAGCACCAAGTCCTTATCGTCGTCAGATTGCCCATACCGCTTGAACAGCGTGTCGCGGGACTTCTGCTCGCCAAGGGAAAGATTGACCAAGCTTGTATCAGGCCGACCAACGGAGACGTATCGGGTGACATCGCAGACCCCATTGTTTCGCTCCTCAGCCAGGGATCGTTTCGGATGCAGGAAAAGGAATTCCCAGGAAGCAAAGCTGCGATCTGCCAGATTGAAGAAGTCAGTGTCTGGACGTTTTGAGGACTTCGCAACACGAAGGTGGCTTTCGAGGTCTTCAATCTTCACGAAAACCTTGTTCATGTCCCACATGTCCATGAGCGAAATGACCGTGCCGTCGGCGCTTCTCAGTGCTAGAGCCGAAGCATCCTTCCTGTGCAACTCCGTCATCCGACGGAAGTACAGATGCGCAGCTGCGCTCATATCTCCCCGATGGCTAACGCTCGTCTGCTCTTGCATCCTCTGCAGTTCGTCAAAGCTGTCGACCGAATAATTTTCACGGCACCTTTCTATCCAATAGCGCTTCTTCTCTTTAGGCAGATCTAGCCAAAAAGCGTTCCCGGAAAGGCGAGTGTAGAGGCGCGTAATCGGAACCAGTTCATCCATCGCAAAGTCTGGCAAAACGCGCCCTGCTTCAGTCTGCTTCCTCAGCGTGCTTCGTAGCGGGTTTGTGATTGCCTCAGCACGGGTCAGGGTCTCACTCACAATCTCCTCGAACATCAGGGGGACGTAGTGAGTCTTGGCGACGAGCACCTTGCTATCGGCGTTCTTTGCTTGCTGCTTTTCGGCGAAGTGTCGGATCATGAGCGATTGGGAATACCCACCTAGCTCCCCGGCAGGACGCTGCTTCGAGTCGTAGTAGTGCCGGTCCGTTCGCCACTCAGCGGGAAGGAGCGTGGCCTCTCCAATTCGGAAGCCCGTCAAGATCATGATCCGAATGGCTGCAAAACGCAGTTCGTCCATGAAGGTTTGGGGCTGCTCGGTCATGACGATCCGGACCAGCTCCCAGAAAGCGCGACGTTCGGGTAGGCGCTCAGCGCGTTTGCGATCTTCCAGGTTGTGCCGAATCTCCTCTTGAGAATTAAGAAATTTGGACCGTCGAGTGGCTCTAGGCTGGAGACGTGCGGTGGCGAGGGCAGGGTAGAGCGGTCCCACGTCGGCCAAGTGGTTGGTATCAAATAGCACCTTGGTCAGCCCCGCGATCAAATCGCCAAGCTTGCCCGATGCCTGGATGCTGTTGCCGGTACGAACCGCGAGAGCCATCTCATCAACAGTGACACTCCACGGCTCGGCGTCTCCCGCGCATGTAGCGATTACGCGCAAGGGGCGTGCCACATTGTTGGCGATGTGACCGAACGAGTTGCGGCGAACAAACAGCTGTTCCATGACTGCAGCTTTGATGAGGTCTTGCCATGCCCGCGACAAAGTGCGAGCAGACAGTGCCGGCATCCCGTTGGAAGAGCGAGCTGCGTTGAGCGCATCAAGTGCCGAACGTTCCGAACTGAAGTGGCGCAAGCGATGCTTGGGAGCAACGCCCCCTGCTAGCGTCGTGAGGTCCCATTCATGTCCTTTAATTGCAGTGCCGCTTTGGTCCAGCGGCATCTCCCAGGTGACGCCGTGCGCTGCGGCGAGCTCTTTCCCAAGCTGGATGAAACCTGAGAAGTGAGGATTCAAGACGGCGAACCTTCGAGCTCGAGAACCACTGCCTGAACTTCAGCAATTGTCCGTTCAAGCTGAAGATAGGCTGGCGAAGCCGCGTCGCCACGAGATGATTCATGGAAGAACCGCGCCACACCCCGAAAGTCGGCTAGAACTCTCGAGTGCATCTGAACGTCGTAAATCGGCATGAACTTCCTACAGCCATAGCAGGACAAGATTGGGTTGTAGGGACACGCAGCCTGCCCGGAGGTGCATCCACCGATCCCCGCAATCGGAACACCATGTGGCGCTCCGCCGATCTGCTGGGACTCCTTCAACTGCGCGAGCTCTTCTGGACCGATAAACCGATCGTGGGCAATGCGAGCCACGCGTTGATAGATCTCGGAGATTCCTAGCGCCTTGTTCACCCGCTCAGCCTGGTTGGCCGATGTTTCGTAGTACACGAGCGCAGTTGTCATATCCGAGTGCCCAAGGAACTCGGCCAGTTCCTCTTGGCTTGCGCCGGCGTCAACGAGGCGTTGAGCGGCTGTGTGCCTCAGATTGACGGCAGTCGCGCCGAGCTCGAGAAGGTCGCGAAGTAGGGAGCTGATGCGACGACTTGCTTCATTAGCGGAAGTGGCGCCGAACACCCTAGCGCCCGCATCATCGCCACTAGCCTGATAGTGCCGATCGATCTCTACGAAGAGTGGGGTCCACTCGCGTTTCACGCGCCTAAGCAGCGGCTTGGCGGCACTGGAACTGCGCTGCTTCGCCATCCGGAATGTGATGTGGACAGACGCGAGCATGCCGACATGTTCCCGACGAACTTTTACGTCACGAAACGTGAGCATTGCAATCTGAATAGGTCGCATTGCGAACTGATACGCACAAAGCAACATCGCTGCGTCTTGCACATCTTCGAGAGCCAGCAACGACTTCTTTGCCTGGATCGCCGCTTCATCCAAGAACCGGACTACCGCAGCTTCATCGTCAACCGAAATAAAGGCTTCACCCGATCGAACGACGGCATACTTGCCTTTGAAGGGGAGGGGTAGAGCAGATATGACATCGTGATAGGAGTCCGACCAGCCCTTGATGCGATGTTGGCAGAGCAATTTGAGGATCGATTTAGCGCAGGAGTAGGCGTCTGTGGGCAAGGTTTTCGCGAGGAAGGCGGTCCATACGGAAGAAATTCCTGTGGGTCCAGACCCCAAAAGCTCAATAACATCTTCGCTTCCAAAGTGCTTCCCTCCGAGCGTGTACATTGCGGCGGTCCTCGGCGCGAAGCCCTCTCCAATGATGCGCAGGAATACGTGTTTTAGAAGGGTTCCAAAGGCCTCTTGAAACAGAGCGAACTCGATGTTGATAACGCTTCCATTCGCATGAACTGCGAAGCGATTGGCTGTCGCAGGACTTCGAATGGAGCGAGTCGTGTCGTCGAAATCGTCGTAGTACCTAATCACGGGCGGCAATGGCGGAAGCTGCGCAGCGACTTCGCTCAGCGTTGACGCGTCGAGCCGACGATGATGATCACGTTGCATATCCATATGTATTTCCAATGGCGCAACTCAGGAAGGAATTGCTCTCAGAACCTCTACTCGGTCGTCAAATGCGTTGTTCCACACCGACGATAGACGGTCTTCGAACACCGCTCGCGCATAGCGAACGGGCATCTGTGATTCTCGCGACCAGCCGAAGAAGGCCCGGAGCTTCTGCAGTGCTTCATCCATTGAGTCCCCATGGCGAAGAAGTTGATTCAGTCGCACTACGGCGCACGTATGACGAAGGTCGTGGGGGGTGACTGATTTTTTTCCGCTTCGTTCCTTCAGTTCCCGGAGAATGGAGGGTGGTAGGGCGGCGGAAACTTTCAGGAACATCTTCGTCAAGGATTCAGTGGACAGCGGGCTGTCCTGCTGTGTGTTCAGCAGGAATGCGTGACCTGGCCTACCTCGATAGTTTTCAACATATGTTTGTACTAACCCCGCGACCGCTTCGCTCACCGGCAGTTGGCGGACAGAGTTCGCCGACTTGATGCTGGGTCTGGAATACCGCGGGTCATCGCCGTCATCGGAGTACAGGCTCTCTTGCACATTCATCCAGCAGCGAGACCTCTGCTGCCCTTCATCAAATCCGTCCTTGATCACGTCCGCGGTAAGCAACAGGAGCTCGCCGCGTCGGAGCCCCTGATGGAGCATCAAAAGGAAGGAAGTAAAGGCGAGCCATCGCGTGTGCTGTCGTGCAAAGGGATTGGTAGCCGATGCCGGGTCTAGCATTTCGTAGAGTGCCTTGATCACGCTCGCCGGCAATGAACGGATCTGACTCGGTTGGCGGCTCCTGCGGACGTGGAGCTGCCCATACAAGTGGGATAGGCGATGCAGGCGAGCTTCAATCTGCCGGAGACGGTCGGTCGGCAACGTTGACTTGGACAACCAGGTGACCACAGACCCGACAAATGCTAAGCCGGCGCGCCAACGTGATTCATCCGCCGGACCAACGGAAGGTTGATTGCGGATCGATATGAACCAGGACTCTAGGATCTCGGCAAGCACGACCTCGTTCAGGTGGCCCAAGGCGTCATCCAGCGCGTGGGCGCCGAACTGACGATCCGCATGGCCGTACAAACTCTCGATGTACCGAAGCTTCTTTACCTGGCTGGATGCGGCGAGGTCATGGTTGGACATCAACGCCCAGACGCTAGCCCAGTAACGAGGCAGCCTGTGAACATCGTCAACTAGTAAGGCGCCCCGTAGGTAGGCTGGAACCTGAGGATCCGTAAGCACGTTGAGCAAAGGCTGTTTCCTGTTGAGGAAGCAACACTATATGTACCATCGAACAAAGGCTCTGTTGCGGAAGGAAGACTCCAATCTAGGGCTTCCACGCAACACTACGAGAAGTACTAGATTTTCGCATAATGCCTATTATGTAAAGTATCGGTATGGGATTGCCCCAGAACCCGGGTTGCCGGCGCGGCGGCCAGCCCTGCCACGAATCGACGGCGCGAGATCGAATCCATGCCGCGAGCCTAGCAACCCTGGAGCGAGGTCCATGCAACCCCGCGGCGCCATTCACGGCCGGCACCCGTCATTTGCCGACGTAGGCCGGCGCCACGACCAGGCGGCTTTCGCAAGGTGGATTCGTCGCCGGCAGCGGCACCGCATGGCGAAGTTCGTAGCGGCCGGGTTCCAGCCTGGCGCGGGCAAGCTCGATGGACAGGTGCCGGCCGTTCCAGGAGCTGAGCCTCGGATGCTCCACCGGGTCGATCGGCCTGGCTTCCCGGGCGCCTTCGCGGGCCACGCTGGTTTCGGGGTTCCAGCCAGCCGACAGCGTCGCCGCCTCGAGGACGCGCCACGCGGCCCGACGGTTGTTGGCGTCGCGGACCGTGCACTCGTACGAGATCGAGTACAGGCCCTGCCGGCGGATCGCGAACGGGCTCGAGCCCGAGGCGCCGGCATGCAGGTCCACCGACAGCGCGGTTCCCTGCCGGCCTTCGCAAGCCGTGCAGGCCAGCAAGGCGATGGCGAACCCAATGGACAACGGCAACCGCTGGTGGCGCATCGGACGAGCCCCCTGATGTCGGCGCCCGCCTCCGGCGCCGTCGCGGGATCTTACTTGCAGGCCTCGTAGACACGGTGGTTCCAGCGTGAGAGCTCGTCCATGGTGACGTGGATGCTGCGGCGACGCTGGAAGTCGTCGCGGGCGCGCTTCTCGCGGGTGCATGGATCGACGCTGGGCTTGCGGCGCTTCGGGCGGCCGCGCACGGATGCGCGGGTCGCGTGCGTGCGCCGCGTCGCTGGCGCCTGCGTGGCCGCGCGACCGGCGGCGACCGGTATGCCGGCGGAAGCCGAGTCCGGATCCGCCACGGCTTCGTGTCTGGCGACGAGGCGCTCGCCGGCGAGGCAGTCGCCTTCGCGGTACGCGGTGGCGCCGCCCTGCCCCTTGCACTGGCTCAGGGCGTGGGCCTGCGCGCAGGCGCATAGCAGCAGCCATGCGGGCAGCAGCAGTATCGGTCGCATCGTGGACTTCCTTCCGTGGTGGTCTCGCTGCCTGCAGAGGATCGGCACGCAAGCGAGGCCCGGGAAGCGGGATCGGCCGCGCCGTGGCATCGGGGACAGGCGTGCGCACGCGTAGGGAATTTCTGCGGCGCGATGCCGCTACGAGGCCAGCCACAACTCCACGGCGTGCTGCGCGTAATCGTCGCGCAGCGGGATCGCCAGGCCCGCCTGCTCGACACCGTCGACCAGCAGCCTCGAGGGCGCGTCGCCGTCGCCGCGATGCACCTGGATGCGGTACACGGTGTCGCGGTAGCGATAACGGATCGCATAGCCTGGCCATTCGGGCGGGATGCACGGCGACAGCCGCAGGGTCTCGCCCTGCAGGCGCAGGCCGAGCAGCGATTCCACCAGCAGCCGGTACATCCAGCCGGCCGAGCCGGTGTACCAGGTCCAGCCGCCGCGGCCGACGTGCGGCTCGACCGCGTAGACGTCGGCCGCGAGCACGTAGGGCTCGACCTTGTAGGTGGCGATGCGCGCGGCGCTGTCGCCGTGATGGATCGGGTTGATCATGCGGAACAGCTCCCACGCGCGCGCGTGGTCGCCGATCTCGGCGAACGCCATCGTCGCCCACACCGCGGCGTGGGTGTACTGGCCGCCGTTCTCGCGCACGCCGGGCACGTAGCCGCGGATGTAGCCGGGGTCCTGCGCGGTGCGGTCGAACGGCGGGTCGAGCAGCTGCACCAGCCCGGCGTCGCGCCGCACCAGGTGGCGGTCGAGCGATTCCATCGCCTGGCGCGCACGCGCCGGGTCGGCGGCGCCGGAGAGCACCGACCAGCTCTGCGAGATCGAGTCGATGTTGCATTCGTCGCTTTCGGTCGAACCCAGCGGCGCGCCGTTGTCGAACCACGCGCGCCGGTACCAGGCGCCGTCCCAGGCGTGCTCTTCCAGGTCGCGGCGCAGCTGCGCCGCGCGTTCCTGGCAGCGCTCGGCGAACAGCAGGTCGCCGCGGTCGCGCGCGACGCCTTGGAAGCGCACGAGCACGTCGTAGAGGAAGAAGCCAAGCCACACGCTCTCTCCCCTGCCGCCCTCTCCCACCCGGTTCATGCCGTCGTTCCAGTCGCCGGTGCCGATCAGCGGCAGGCCGCGCTCGCCGAAGCGGTCCAGCGCGTGCTGCAGCGCGCGCACGCAATGCTGGTAGAGCGTCTCGCGCAGGCCCGAGCGCGACGGCAGGTCGTAGTACGACTCCTCGTCGTGGTTCACCCGCCGGCCCTCGATGTAGGCCACGCGCTCGTTGAGCACGCCGCGGTCGCCGGTGGCCTCGACGTAGCGGCAGGCGGCCAGCGGCAGCCAGAGGTAGTCGTCCGAGCAGCGCGTGCGCACGCCGCGGTCGAGCGGCGGATGCCACCAGTGCTGCACGTCGCCGTCGGTGAACTGGTGCTCGGCGCACAGCAGCAGGTGGGCACGCGCGAGCTTGGGATCGGCGTGCAGCATCGCCATCGTGTCCTGCAGCTGGTCGCGGAAGCCGAACGCGCCGCCGGACTGGTAATAGCCGCTGCGCGCGAAGTAGCGGCAACCGATGGTCTGGTACAGCAGCCAGCCGTTGGCGAGCAGGTCCATCGCCGGATCCGGCGTCTCCACCTGCACGGCGCCGAGGGTGCGCAGCCAGCCGACGCGGACTTCGTCGAGCGCGTCCCAGGCAGCGTCGCGCCCGCGCAGGCGCCGCGCGGTGGCCAGCGCGTCGGCATGGGTGAGGCCGGCGCCGAGGCGGAACACCACTTCGCGCATCTGCCCCGGCGCCAGGTCGACCGCCAGCTGGATCGCCGCGCAGGGATCGAGCCCGGCGCCCAGCCGGCCGGACAGGCGCTCGCGCGTCATCGCGACGGGGGCGCGGAGGCTGCCGTTGCGGCCGATGAAACCGGCGCGGTCGCCGCTGACGCTGCGGCGCGCGGCTTCGTCGTGCCAGCCGGCGGCGTCGACGTCGGCGTCGAAGAACGCCACCCGGCCGCCGAACTCGGTGTTGTAGGCGTTGCGCGCGAATACCGCGCCGCCCTCGTTGTCCGGCTCCGGCTCGGTGACCACGTGCATCTGCGTGCGCGCATGCAGGTCGCCGAGGATCCACTCGACGTAGCCGGTCGCGCTGAGCCTGCGCGTGCGGCCGCTGTCGTTGCGCACGCGCAGCACGCAGAACTTCACCGGCGCCTCGCGCGCGACGTACACCCACAGCTCGCTGGCGATGCCGTCCTCGACGTGCTCGTAGACGCTGTAGCCGAAGCCGTGGCGCACGCGGTAGCCGCCTTCGCCGCGGCACGGCAGCGGGGTCGGCGACCAGAACCGCCCGGTCTGCTCGTCGCGCAGGTAGAAGGCCTCGCCGCTGGCATCGCACACCGGGTCGTCGTGCCAGGGCGTGAGGCGGAACTCGTGCGCGTTCTCCGACCAGGTGTAGCCGGTGTTCGACTCGCTGGCCACGCATCCGAAGTGCGGGTTGGCGAGCACGTTCGACCACGGCGCCGGCGTGGCGTCGCCGGGCTTGAGGTCGATCACGTATTCGCGGCCGTCCGCGGAGAAGGCGCCGATGCCGTTGCCCTCCCGCAGCGGTTCGTCGACCGGATCGAAGGGCCAGGGATCGATCGCCGATGCGTGTTCGTCCCGCGGCGGGGCCGTGCCGGCGCCGGCGAGCGGCACCAGCTCGTATTGCGTGGGCTGCGGTTGCAGCGGCGGCACCGGCGCCTCCGGCGGCGGGCGCCGGCCGACCTGCTCGGCCAGCGTGCCGTGCGCGTCGCTGACGATCACGCGCGCCACCGACTGCAGCAGGATGCGGTCCTCCTGCGGCAGCTGCTGCGCCGGGCGCACGAAGATGCCGCCGGGCTTGTCGATCACGTTGGCTTCCACGCCCGCGGTGATCAGCCCCATGATCTGGTCTTGCAGCTGCTGGCGGTAGCCGCCCTGCTCGTCGTTCCAGATCACCAGGTCCGTGGTCAGGCCCTTGAGCCGCCAGTAGGCGTAGGCCTGCACCATCTGCCGCACCAGCTCGATGTGCTGCGCGTCGGCGATCTGCACCAGCACGATCGGATGGTCGCCGGAGATCGCCTGTCCCCACAGCCCGGATTGGCCGCGGCGGTTCTGCAGCAGCAGCGCCTGGTCGGCGCGCAGCGCCGGGTGCGCGTGCAGGATCAGCCCGGCCAGGCGCTCGTACAACTGCGCGTCCGACTGCGAGGCGTTGATCTGGCGGCGCACCACCTGGCTGTGGGTCCAGGCCAGGTCGAACACGCGGTCGGCCAGGCGGCGGTCGCGGTACTTGTCGACCAGCACCGCGCATTCCTCGCGCGCGCCGCCCACGCCGGTGACCATGTCGATCGTGGCGACCTGCCCCGGCGCCAGGGTGATGCGGCAGCGGATCGCCACGATCGGGTCGAGCACCGAGCCCTGCCCGCCCGACAGCGGCCCGTCCCGGGCGAGCGCGACCGGCTCGCGCGCGTCGCGGCCGCGGCCGATGAAGCGCGCGCGGTCGGTTTCGTACGAGATCTCGTCGACGTCGGCCTCGTGCACCGCCATGAGGTGGAACAGCCACGGCGGCACTTCGTCCTGCGCGCGCGCGC
>Ga0268289_100123_pt1 | contig 25385 bp, 18 predicted proteins | sample MetspNORM_FD_191340 | JGI IMG/M metagenome (GOLD analysis project Ga0268289, IMG submission 191340) | Soil microbial communities from San-Diego area, Southern California, United States - Methylocaldum sp. NOR-M | ecosystem: Environmental > Terrestrial > Soil > Desert | place: USA: California... | reverse complement strand
TGGGGTAGCTGAAGCCGTTGGGCAGCAGGTGCAGGAACTCGCGGAAGCGGTCGGCGCGGGCGGCGCGGAAGCCGGAGGTGAGGTCGTCGACGCGATGGCCGGTCATCCAGCTGGCCAGGCGGTTGTAGAAGCGGTTGGCGAGGCTGCGGCCGGCGCTGGCCTGGCCGCTGCTGTCGCGGGCGCCGACGACCATGTCGTAACCGCGGTCCAGGCGCTCGAGCAGGGTGGGGATTTCGGCCGGGTCGTGCTGGCCGTCGGCGTCCATGAATACGAGAACCTCGCCGCTGGCGGCGCGGGCGCCGCGCTTGATGGCGGCGCCATTGCCCATCGAGTACGGGCTCGACAGCACCCTGGCGCCGTGGGCGGTGGCGACGGCGGCGGTGTCGTCGCTGGAGCCGTCGTCGACGACGATCAGCTCGGCATCGGGCTGGGCTTCGCGCAGCCGCGGGAGGGTGCGGCGCAGGCCTTCGGCCTCGTTCTTGGCGGGCAGGATGACGGAAATGCGCATGGGTTCCCCTTTCGCGGCAAGGGTAGCCGGAATTGGGCGGGGCCGGTTGTGGCGTTGGGCGCGCGGGCCAGCGCGGGGCGTCGGGGCGGTAGCCCCGACCTACGAGGCGGCGGTATGGCACGTGGCATGCTTGCGCTAAAGTCTGGCCCTTCGGGGGAGGAGCGAATCATGAATGCAGTCCCGGCGCCCAATCTTGTCGGCATCACCGGCATCGCCCGCCGCCTGGTCCTGGACGGCGCGCTGGACGACGCCACCGCGCGCGACGCGCTGGACAAGGCCACCCAGGCACGCAAGCCCATCGCGCTGTACCTGCGCGAGCAGCGCCTGGTCACGGCGGCGCAGATGGCGGCGGCCAACTCGATGGAGTTCGGCATGCCGGTCTGCGACCCGGAGGCCATCGACGTCGGCCAGAGCGCCATCAAGCTGGTCAAGGAGGACCTGGTCCGCAAGCACATGGTGCTGCCGCTGTTCAAGCGCGGCGGCAAGCTGTTCGTGGGCACCGCGGAGCCCACCAACAGCCATGCGCTGGACGAGCTCAAGTTCCACACCAACCTGGTGGTGGAGCCGATCCTGGTGGACGAGGACACCATCCGCCGGCTGGTGGACAAGTGGCTGGAGACCAGCGACGCCCTCAACGATGCGCTGGGCGGGGGCGACGACCTCGACAACCTCGACATCAGCAGCGGCGAGGACGACGTCGGCGGCGATGGCGGCGTGGAGGCCAAGGGCGACGACACGCCCATCGTCAAGTTCGTCAACAAGGTGCTGATCGACGCGATCAAGAAGGGCGCCTCGGACATCCACTTCGAGCCCTACGAGAACGACTACCGCGTGCGCCTGCGCATCGACGGCCTGCTCAAGCAGGTGGCGAAGATGCCGGTGAAGCTCAACCAGCGCATCACCGCGCGCCTGAAGGTGATGGCGCAGCTGGACATCGCCGAGAAGCGGGTGCCGCAGGACGGCCGCATCAAGCTCAACCTCAGCAAGACCAAGCAGATCGACTTCCGTGTCAGCACCCTGCCCACCCTGTTCGGCGAGAAGGTGGTGCTGCGCATCCTGGATGCCAGCGCGGCCAGGCTGGGCATCGACAAGCTGGGCTACGAGCCCAAACAGCAGAAGCTGTTCCTCGACGCGATCCAGAAGCCCTACGGCATGGTGCTGGTCACCGGCCCCACCGGCTCGGGCAAGACGGTGTCGCTGTACACCGCGCTGGGCATCCTCAACGACGAGCAGCGCAACATCTCCACCGTCGAGGACCCGGTGGAAATCCGCCTACCGGGCGTCAACCAGGTGCAGCAGAACGTCAAGCGCGGCATGACCTTCGCGGCCGCGCTGCGCAGCTTCCTGCGCCAGGACCCGGACGTGATCATGGTGGGCGAGATCCGCGACCTGGAGACCGCCGAGATCGGCATCAAGGCGGCGCAGACCGGCCACATGGTGCTGTCCACCCTGCACACCAACGACGCGCCGCAGACCATCGCGCGCCTGATGAACATGGGCATCGCGCCCTACAACATCACCTCGTCGGTGACGTTGGTGATCGCCCAGCGCCTGGCGCGGCGGCTGTGCAACCGCTGCAAGAAGGAGATGGAGCTGCCGGACCACGCGCTGCTGGCCGAAGGCTTCACCGACGACGAGGTGCACGAGGGCATCAAGCTGTACGACGCGGTGGGCTGCGACGAGTGCACCGAGGGCTACAAGGGGCGCGTGGGCATCTACCAGGTGATGCCGATGAGCGAGGACATCCAAGCCATCGTGCTGCAGGGCGGCAACGCAATGCAGATCGCCGAGGTGGCCGGGAAGGCCGGCGTGCGCGACCTGCGGCGCTCGGCCCTGGACAAGGTCAAGGCCGGCGTCACAAGCCTGGCCGAGATCAACCGCGTCACCAAGGACTAGCAGGTCGGGGCTACGCCCCCGCGCCCGCTCCTACGGGGGGACGCGCGTAGGGCCGGGGGGTCCGACGTGTGTGAAAGGCGGAAACCGGGCGGCCGTCACAGGCCGGAACTTCACACCGCGCCGTAAACGGATACCATCGCAGGCATTGCGCCCGGCGCCCGACGCCAGGCAGGGGGAGAGAACCAATGGCCGTGACCCGTAACGTTGCCAGCCGCCAGGCTGCCGCCGCCACCACCGTGCGCCGCGAGGCGCCGCTGCCCGTGTTCGTCTGGGAGGGCACGGACAAGCGCGGCAAGAAGATGAAGGGCGAGCAGTACTCCAAGAACGCCAACATGCTGCGCGCCGAGCTGCGCCGCCAGGGCATCCAGCCCACGGTGGTCAAGCCCAAGCCCAAGCCGCTGTTCGGCGCCACCGGGCGCAAGATCTCCGCCAAGGAGATCGCGGTGTTCAGCCGCCAACTCGCGACCATGATCAAGTCTGGCGTGCCGATCGTGCAGGCGCTGGAGATCATCGGCGGCGGCAACAAGAACCCGCGCATGAAGGACCTGGTCAACAGCCTGCGCGCCGACATCGAGGGCGGCTCCTCGATCTACGACGCGATGGCCAAGCATCCGGTGCAGTTCGACGAGTTGTACCGCAACCTGGTCAGGGCCGGCGAGTCGGCGGGCGTGCTGGAGACGGTGCTCGACACCATCGCCAGCTACAAGGAGAACATCGAGAGCCTGAAGGGCAAGATCAAGAAGGCGCTGTTCTACCCGGCAACGGTGATCGTGGTGGCGATTCTGGTCACTGCGGTCTTGCTTGTCTTCGTGGTGCCGCAGTTCCAGCAGGTGTTCAAGAGCTTCGGCGCGGACCTGCCGGCGTTCACCAAGCTGATCATTGCGGCCAGCGACTTCCTGATCGGCTGGTGGTGGCTGATCCTGATCGTGCTGGTCGGCGGCATCTTCGGCTTCCTGTTCGCCTACAAGCGCTCGCCGTCCATGCAGCACGGCATGGACCGGTTGATGCTCAAGATCCCGGTGGTGGGGCAGATCCTGCACAACGCCTCGATCGCCCGCTTCTCGCGCACCCTGGCCACCACCTTCAAGGCCGGCGTGCCGCTGGTGGACGCGCTGGACATCGTCGCCGGCGCCACCGGTAACCAAGTCTACGAGAAGGCGGTGCACAACATCCGCGACGACGTGGCGGTGGGCTACCAGCTCAACATGGCGATGAAGCAGGTCAACCTGTTCCCGCACATGGTCACGCAGATGACCGCGATCGGCGAGGAGGCCGGCGCCCTCGACACCATGCTGTTCAAGGTGGCGGAGTTCTACGAGGAAGAGGTCAACAACGCGGTGGACGCGCTGAGCAGCCTGCTCGAGCCGATGATCATGATCTTTATCGGCGGCGTGGTCGGCTGCATGGTCGTGGGCATGTACCTGCCGATCTTCAAGCTGGCGGCGGCGATTTGACGCGCGTTGCCGCTGTAGGAGCGCACCCGGGCGCGACGCAGGCTTTCCCCGCGCTGGCGGTCGCATATCGGCGCGCTCCCGCATGCGCCGGGTCGCGCCCGGACGCGCGCCTACAGGGGGCCGCCGATGGCGTTTCTTGACCAGAACCCGGCGCTGGGCTTCCCCGCCGCGGCCGGCTTCGGCCTGCTGCTGGGCAGCTTCCTCAATGTCGTGATCCTGCGGCTGCCGCGGCGGCTGGAGTGGGAGTGGAAGCGCGACAGCCGCGAGATCCTCGGCGAGCCGGACCTCTACGACCCGCCGCCGCCGGGCATCGTGGTGGAGCGCTCGCACTGCCCGCACTGCGGGCACCAGCTGACGTGGTTCGAGAACATCCCCGTCTTCAGCTGGCTGGCGCTGCGCGGCAAGTGCCGCAACTGCAAGGCGCCGATCTCGATCCAGTACCCACTGGTGGAAGTGCTGACCATGCTGCTGGTGGTGGCGTGCGTGTGGCAGTTCGGGTTCGGCTGGCAGGGGTTCGGGGCGATCGTGCTCACGTGCTTCCTGATCGCGCTGGCGGGCATCGACCTGCGCACGCAGCTGCTGCCGGACCAGCTGACCTTGCCGCTGATGTGGCTGGGGCTGGTGGGCGCGGTGGACAACCTCTACATGCCCGCCAAGCCGGCGGTGGTGGGGGCGGTGATCGGCTACCTGAGCCTGTGGACCGTGTGGTGGCTGTTCAAGCAGCTCACCGGCAAGGAAGGCATGGGCCACGGCGACTTCAAGCTGCTGGCGGCGCTGGGGGCGTGGATCGGGCTGCAGGGGATCCTGCCGACGATCCTGCTGTCGTCGCTGGTGGGCGCGGTGATCGGCTCGGTGTGGCTGGCGGTGAAGGGCCGCGACCGGGCGACGCCGATCCCGTTCGGCCCGTACCTGGCGATCGCCGGGTGGATCGTCTTCATGTGGGGCGACCAGATCATCGGGGCGTATCGCGCCTACGCGCATTTGTAGGTTGGGGCTACCGCCCCGACGCGCCGGGTCGTTTCCTGGCCCTCTTGCCTGGCCCCTTCCGCCGCGCTTGCTGCTTGGGGCCCTCCCTCCGCTTCCTGCTTCAATCCCTTCCCTCCGCCTCCTGCTTGGCCCCTTCCCCCGCTTGCGGGGGAAGGCTGGGATGGGGGCGCGCGCAAAGCGCGCGTGATGCATCGCGCCAGGAGCCGGCCCCCTCCCCAACCCTCCCCCGCGAAGCGGGGGAGGGAGCAGTGCGTACGCCATAATCGCGGCATGAGCGACTACATCATCGGCCTCACCGGCGGCGTCGCCTCGGGCAAGAGCGCGGTGGCCGCATGTTTCCAGGCACTGGGCGTGGCGGTGGCCGACGCCGACGTCGCGGCGCGCGAGGCGGTGGCGCTGGGGTCCGAGGGGCTGGTCGAGGTGGTGGCGGCGTTCGGCCCCGGCGTGCTGTCGGCTGATGGCGCGCTCGATCGCGCGGCGATGCGGCGGCGGGTGTTCGCCGACGACGACGCGCGCAGGCGGCTCGAAGCCATCGTCCATCCGCGCGTGCGCGCGGCGCTGCACGCGGCCTGCGCGGCGGCGCCGGGGACGTACGCGATCGCGGCGATCCCGTTGCTCGCCGAGGGCGGCGGGCGCGTGGCGTATCCGTGGCTGGACCGGATCCTGGTGGTCGACGTCCCGGAGAGGCTGCAGCACGCCCGCCTGCTGCAACGCGACGGCATCGACGACGCTCTCGCCGAGCGAATGATCGCGGCCCAGGCCACCCGCCAGCAGCGCCTGGCGATCGCCGACGACGTGATCGTCAACGACGGTCCGCTGCAAGCGCTGGACGCCCATGTGGCGGCCCTGGACCGCCGCTACCGCCAGCTGGCCGGCGGCTGATCCGGCGTTACCGCCTGCTCGCCGGCGCCTGACGTCGTCCTTGTTATCCCTTCTCCCTTGCGGGAGAAGGTGCCGAAGGCGGATGAGGGCGCGAGCGCAGCGAAGCGTGCCGTTGACTTTGGTTTTTTCGCTGCGGGCCAGGGGCGGGGGCGGTTGGAGCAAGAGCAGCTCGCTTCGCTCGCGCCCTCATCCGGCGCTACGCGCCACCTTCTCCCGCAAGCGGGAGAAGGGCTATCCCTTGCTTCGGTCGCTGCCTTGCTTCGGTCGCTGCCTTGCTTCGGTCGCTGCCTTGCTTCGGTCGCTGCCTTGCTTCGGTCGCTGCCTTGCTTCGGTCGCTACCTTGCTTCGGTCGCTACCTTGCTTCGGTCGCTGCCTGCGAGCGGGGGCCTGCCCACGCTGGTCGTTCCGGATTCGGCCGGTTCGGTGGAGGTCAGGCCAACTCCGACGCCCACAGGCCGCGGATGGCGGCGATGCCCTGGGCGCCGTGGCGGCGGGCTTCGGGGATGTCGGCGGGGGTCAGGCCGCCGATGGCGTAGATCGGGAGGCTGGCGTGTTCGCGCAGGTGGTCGAAGGCGGGCCAGCCGAGGCCGGGGGCGTCGGGGTGGGTGGGGGTCGGGAGCACGGGGCCGGCGACGGCGAAGTCGCAGCCGAGGGTTTCGGCCAGGCGCAGCTCTTCGGCGTCGTGGCAGGAGGCGGCGACGGGTGGGCCGGGGGGCAGCGGGCGCTCGGACAGGGTGCGCAGGCGGGCGGCGGGCAGGTGCAGGCCCAGGCCGAGTTCGCGGGCGAGGTCGGGGGCGTCGTTGACCAGCACCTGCGCGCCGACGCGCAGGCCGCGCTCGGCGGCGGCGAGGACGAGCCGGCGGCGGCGCTCGGGGTCGATGCCGGGCAGGCGGACCTGGAGGCGGCACACGCCGGCGTCCAGCGCGTGCTGCAGGGCGGCGAGCCAGGGGCCGTCGTCGTCGCCGGCGGGCGGCGGGGTGACGAGGTAGCGGTCGGGCTGCAGCAGGGCGGCGACCACGGGGCGGTCGGCCGGGGGCATGGCGTAAGACGGGAGCTTGTCCCGCGGCACCCAGGCCAGCGCCTGGCCCTCGTGGCCGCGCGGGGTGCCGCGCCAGCGGGTGACGCGGCGCACGTCCAGGCGCAGGCGCTTGTGCGGGTACTGCTGGGCGACGGCGATCACGGGCGGGCCGACGGTGACTTCGATACCCAGCTCTTCGCGCAGTTCGCGGACCAGGGCCTGCTCGGGGGATTCGCCGGGCTCGCGCTTGCCGCCGGGGAATTCCCACAGGCCGGCGAGGTCGCGCCCCTCGGTGCGGCGGGCGAGCAGGACGCGGCCGCGGGCGTCGGTGATGGCGGCGGCCACCACTTCGATGCGGGGGGATTCGGGCCGGGTGGACGGCGCAGGGGGCGTTGCGGGCGGCGTCGGGTCGGGCTTGGCCATGGCCCTACGTTACATCGTGGGTCGGGGCTGCCGCCCCGACGGACCGATCGGCGGGACATCCGGCGCGGAGGAAGCCCGCGCCGAGAACCCGGACATGCCCGATAGTCGATGTCATCCCGAGCGCAGCGAGGGATCTGGCGCGGGCTCGCGGGAAGCAGATCCCTCGCTGCGCTCGGGATGACAGATGGCACGAAACGGGCGTTCCGACTGGAGCGCCCCCGTTCCGGCCATTCCCCGCCGGCAGGGAATCGACCTCAGGCCAGCTGGCCGTGGCAGTGCTTGTACTTCTTGCCGCTGCCGCAGGGGCACGGGTCGTTGCGGCCGACCTTGGGGGCGTCGCGGGTGGCCGGGGTGTGGGCGGCCATCGCCTGGGCGAGGCGGGCCTGCTCGGCTTCCTCGTCGGCGCCCAGGCCGCCGGCGTCGGCGTGCTGGAACTGCATCTGGCGCGCGGCGGCCTCGGCCTGGGCGCGCTCCTGCGCCTCCATCGCGGCGATCTCCTCCTCGCTGCGGATGCGCACGCGCGCGAGCAGCGAGACGACCTCGCGCTTGACCTTCGACAGCATCTCGCTGAACAGCTCGAATGCCTCGCGCTTGTACTCCTGCTTGGGCTGCTTCTGCGCGTAGCTGCGCAGGTGGATGCCCTGGCGCAGGTAGTCCATGCGCGCCAGGTGCTCCTTCCAGTTCTGGTCGACGACGTTGAGCATGATGTGCTTCTCGAGCATGCGCATCGTCTCGGGGCCGACCGCGGCTTCCTTGTCGGCGAACACGCGCTCGAGCGTCTCCTGCACGTGGCCCTGGATCGCCTCGGCGTCGACTTCCTCCCTGCCCTGCACGAAGTCCTGCACCGGCACCTGCAGGCCGAACTCCTCGGCCAGCGTCGCCTCGAGCCCCGGCAGGTCCCACTGGTCGTCGATCGACTCGGGCGGCACGAAGCGGTCGACGATGTCGGCCACGACGTCGGCGCGGATGCCGGCGATGTTCTCCTGCACGCTCTCGGCCTCGAGCAGCTCGTCGCGCTGCGAGTACACCACCTTGCGCTGGTCGTTGTTGACGTCGTCGAACTCGAGCAGGTTCTTGCGGATGTCGAAGTTGTGCGCCTCGACCTTGCGCTGCGCGTTGGCGATCTGCTTGCTGACCAACGGCGACTCGATGATGTCGTCTTCCTTCAGGCCCATGCGCGCCATGACCTTCTGCACCCAGTCGGCGGCGAAGATGCGCATCAGGTTGTCTTCGAGCGAGAGGTAGAAGCGGCTCGAGCCCGGGTCGCCCTGGCGGCCGGAGCGGCCGCGCAGCTGGTTGTCGATGCGGCGGCTCTCGTGGCGCTCGGTGCCGACGATGTGCAGGCCGCCGGCGGCCTTGACCGCCTCGTGGCGCTTGAGCCACTCGGACTTCAGGCGCGCGCGGGTGACTTCGTCGAGCGGCTCGCCGCGCTCCTTCTCGAGCTCCGCGACCTCGGTCTCCAGCGAACCGCCGAGCACGATGTCGGTGCCACGGCCGGCCATGTTGGTGGCGATGGTCACCGCGCCAGGGCGGCCGGCCTGGGCGACGATGATGGCCTCGCGCTCGTGCTGCTTGGCGTTGAGCACCTCGTGCGGGATGCCGGCCTCGCGCAGCTGCTCGCTGAGCATCTCCGAGACCTCGATCGAGGTGGTGCCGACCAGCACCGGCTGCTGGCGCGCATGCGCGTCCTTGAGCTCGGCGACCACCGCGCGGTACTTGCCGGCGCGGTTGAGGAACACCGCGTCCGCGTTGTCCTTGCGGATCATCGGCATGTTGGTGGGGATCACCACCACTTCCAGGCCGTAGATGTTCTGGAACTCGTAGGCCTCGGTGTCCGCGGTGCCGGTCATGCCGGCGAGCTTGCCGTACATGCGGAACAGGTTCTGGAAGGTGATGCTGGCCAGCGTCTGGTTCTCGCGCTGCACCGGTACGCCTTCCTTCGCCTCCACCGCCTGGTGCAGGCCGTCCGACCAGCGCCGGCCCGGCAGGGTGCGGCCGGTGAACTCGTCGACGATGATCACCTCGCCGTCGCGGACGATGTAGTCGACGTCGCGCTGGTAGATGCCGTGCGCGCGCAGGCCGGCATTGAGGTGGTGGACGACGTGGATGTTGTGCGGGGCATAGAGGCTGTCCTCGGCGGCGATGATGCCGGCCTCGCGCAGCAGCGCCTCGGCGTGCTCCTGGCCGTCCTCGGACAGGTGCACCTGCTTGGACTTCTCGTCGACCCAGTAGTCGCCCTCGCCTTCCTCGGTTTCCTGGCGCGAGAGGCGCGGGACGATGCGGTTGACGCGGATGTACAGCTCGGGCGACTCGTCGGCCGGGCCGGAGATGATCAGCGGGGTGCGCGCCTCATCGATCAGGATCGAGTCGACCTCGTCGACGATCGCGTAGTTGAGGCCGCGCTGGAAGCGGTCGGCCTTGGCCAGCGCCATGTTGTCGCGCAGGTAGTCGAAGCCGAACTCGTTGTTGGTGCCGTAGGTGATGTCGGCGTTGTAGGCCTCGGCCTTGTCGCCGTGTGGCATGCCCGGGTAGACCACGCCGGTGGTCAGGCCCAGCCAGCCGTAGAGCTTGCCCATCTGGGCGGCGTCGCGGCGGGCGAGGTAGTCGTTGACCGTGACCACGTGCACGCCCTTGCCCTCGAGCGCGTTGAGGTACACGGCGAGCGTCGCGGTGAGCGTCTTGCCTTCGCCGGTGCGCATCTCGGCGATCTTGCCCATGTGCAGGACCATGCCGCCGATCAGCTGGACGTCGAAGTGGCGCATCCCGAACACCCGCACCGAGGCCTCGCGGCAGACCGCGAAGGCCTCCGGCAGCACCTTGTCGAGGGACTCGCCCTTGGCGATGCGTTCGCGGAACTCGGTGGTCCTGGCCTGCAGCTGTTCGTCGGACAGGGCCTGCATCTGCGGTTCGAGCGCGTTGATCTTGTTGACGATGCGCTGGAGCTGCTTGAGCAGGCGTTCGTTGCGGCTGCCGAAGACGCCGGTGAGCAAGCGATTGAGCATGGGTGTACCGGTTGGGATCTGGGTGGGTACGGGACCGCCCCCGGGGCGCTTGGGTTCCCGCAAACGAAAAAAGGGCGCGGGGCGCCCTTTTTGGCAACGCGACATTGTACGTGGAGACGCCGGCGGGGGGTATCAAGCGGCCCCGTGGCCGGTTCCGATGCTCATGGAACCGCGCTTCGCTTCGCGTTTTTGCTCCCTCCCCCGCTCCGCGCTTTTGCTCCCTCCCCCGCTCCGCGGGGGAGGGTTGGGGAGGGGGCCCGGCGGTTGGCGCGATGCGTCGGGCTTCACGCACCCCCATCCCGGCCTTCCCCCGCAAGCGGGGGAAGGAGGGTTCGCGTCACATGCGCTTGGTCGCGCCGTGCTCGCCGAGGAACTTGCGCGGGTTCAGCACGCGACCGTCCTGCCAGACCTCGAAGTGGACGTGGGCGCCGGTGGAGCGGCCGGTCGAGCCGGCCTTGGCGATCTGCTGGCCGCTGCGGACCAGGTCGCCGACCTGCACCAGCAGCCGCGAGTTGTGCGCGTAGCGGGTGACGTAGCCGTTGCCGTGGTCGACCTCGACCACGTTGCCGTAGCCCGAGCGGCGGCCGGAGAAGCTGACCACGCCGTCCGCCACCGCGCGCACCGGGTCGCCGACGTTGGCGTGGAAATCGATGCCCTTGTGGAACGCGGCGCCGCCGCCGAACGGGTCGGCGCGGCCGCCGTAGCCGGAGGTGATGTAGCTGTTGGCGATCGGCTCGCCCGAGGGCGTGGCGCTGCGGTCGAGCTCGCGGTTGAACAGCAGCGATTCGAGCACCGAGAGCTGCTTGCCGGAATCCTTGAGCTGCGCGCCCAGCCGGTCCATGCCGCCGCGCAGTTCGCCGGCGGCCATGTCGCGCACCGGGCCTTCGCCGCCGACGCCGACCGGCTTGTTGAAGTCGAACTCGCCGTCGCCGAGCTGGCCGATGCGGGTCAGGCGGTCGCCGAGCGCGTTGAGCCGGTTGGCCTCGGCCTGCAGCTCGCCCAGGCGGGCGGCGAGCGCGTTGACCTCGTGCTGGGCCTGGCGGCGGGTGTGGTCGAGCTGGGTCTGCTGGCTGTCCGCGCGCGCCTGCAGGTGGGCCAGGCGGGCGGTGCCGAGGCCCTGGGTCGCGCCGGCGCCCAGGACGACGCCGCCGACGACCAGCACCGCGATCGCGGTCGCCGGGCGGGCGGCGCTGCGCGCGTGCAGGTGGGTGGCGAGCGCGTGGGTGCGGGCGTGGGTTCGCGCGGCCAGCAGGCCGGCGTGCTTCCGCGTCGATCGCCAGCCCTTGGCCGAAAGCTCACGCGCGGATTGGAGGAAGCTGTGTAAAGTCATGTCTACCGATGTCTGATTCGCGATCCAGGTCGTCCCCTCCGGCGCCGCAAGCCGCGCTCGATGCGCTGCTGGGCGATGCCGCGGGAAACAATCCGATCCGCCGCGCCATGTGGCTGGACGAACTGGACCGTCGTTTGAGCCCCCTCCTGCCGCCTCCGCTGGCCGCGCACGCGCGGCTGGCGAATGTCGATGGCGACAGGCTCGTCTACCTCGTCGATTCGCCCGTCTGGCACGCCAGGCTGCGCCTGGCCGCCAACGAACTGGTCGACGTCGCCCGCTCCCTCGGGCTGGATGTCACCCGCCTCGTCGTCAGGACGACGAGGCAATTGCCCGGAACAAGCGTCCAGCCCGGACCCACGGCCGTACCCATGTCGGCCACCGCGCGGAAGGCCCTGCGCGATGCCCTTGCGTCGCTGCGCGGGCCCGGAGACGAGCCGGCGAAGGACGGGTCCTGAGTTGTCCGGAGGGGGCGCCAGGTCACGTTTGTGCGTGATCCCGGCGTGAGCGGACGGGGCATCCTACCGGCCACGGGGGGTCGGGACGTTAACTAATCATAAGAATTTCAATAAGAAACGGTTATATTTTCGTTAAAGTTCACCGGCCGCTCACTTCTGTGCGCGGGTTCCCGAACCGGCTTCCGGGGCGTCAACGACCGTTCCCGGCGACCCGGGCGGCACCAGGCCGCAGCTGGAGGCGGTTGGGCTTCGCGACAACTTTCCGAGAGGCGGCGTGCCCGCGCCATCCGGGCTTCAGGTTCGGGACAGGGAAAGCCAGCGGCCGAGCAACCCGGCGGCGCGGGTGGATCCTGCGGGTTCCTGGAAGGCGCGCGGCCGCTCAGGCCGGCAGCGGTTCGCCGTAGGCGAGCGGGGAGGCGTCGGCCGGCTCGGGAAAGGTCACCTCTTCCCAGGCCGAGCGTTCGGCCAGCAGCGCGCGCACCAGCTTGTTGTTGAGCGCGTGGCCGGACTTGTAGCCCTCGAAGGCGCCGATGACGGCGTGGCCGGCCAGGTACAGGTCGCCGACCGCGTCGAGGATCTTGTGGCGGACGAACTCGTTGGCGTAGCGCAGGCCGTCGTCGTTGAGCACGCGGAACTCGTCGAGCACGATCGCATTGTCCATCGAGCCGCCGAGGCCGAGGTTGCGCTCGCGCATGTACTCCAGGTCGCGCATGAAGCCGAACGTGCGGGCGCGGCTGACCTCGCGGATGTAGTTCTCGGTCGAGAACTCCACCACCGCGCGCGACTGCGAGGTGGGGATGGCCGGGTGGTCGAAGTCGATGGTGAAGCCCAGGCGGAAGCCGTCGTGCGGCTCGAAGCGGGCGATCTTGTCGCCCTCGCGCACCTCGACCGGGCGCTTGATGCGGATGAAGCGCTTGGGCGCGGCCTGCTCGACGATGCCGCCGGACTGCAGCAGGAACACGAACGGCCCGGCCGAGCCGTCCATGATCGGCACCTCGGCCGAGGACAGCTCGACGTGCAGGTTGTCGACGCCCAGGCCGGCGAGCGCCGACATCAGGTGCTCGACGGTCTGCACCTTGGCGGCGCCCTGCGACAGGCCGGTGCACAGCGTGGTCTCGCTGACCAGCTCGGCGTCGGCGGGGATCTCGACCGGCGGGTCGAGGTCGACGCGGCGGAACACGATGCCATGGTCGACCGGCGCCGGGCGCAAGGTCAGGTAGACCTTCTCGCCACTGTGCAGCCCCACGCCGGTGGCGCGGATCACATTCTTGATGGTGCGCTGCTGCATGGGCGGGCGGGGGTTCGCAAGGGGCGCCACGGGGGCGGAAAACGGCCGAAGGTTAGCACGCGGCACGCTGAACCTGAACGGAAGAACCGCACGGTTCCGCGCCCTCCCGCCTCGCCCTTCGATGCGGGCGGGAACCGGAAAAATCCACCGGGCCGGCGCAGGCCCGGTGGGTCGAACGGACACGGCACCCGTCGCTGCCGACCGGCGTCGCTGCCGCGGGCGAACCCGCGGGTGGAGCGTTCGCCGCCGTCCCGCGAAAACGGGCGGCGACGACCTCGTCAGTCCGCCTGCCTGCGCAGGAACGCCGGGATGTCGAGGTAGCTGCTGTCGTTGCCGAAATCCGCGACCGGCGGGGCGGCCGGCGCGGCGGGTTCCGCGGAGCCGCCGCGGCGCAGGTTCGACGCCAGGCTGCCGGGGTTGAACGCATGGCCGGTGTCCTCGACCAGCATGCCGGTGGTGCCGTCGCGGCGGGCCTGGGTGCGGACCAGTTCGACCTGCGGCCGGCGCATGGCCTCGTGCCCGTAGCCGCGCTCCTCGTGGCGGTGCGCCTGGCGGCCGGCGTTGCGGTTCAGGCCGGTGGCCACCACGGTCACGCGCACTTCGTCCTGCATGTCCGGGTCGAGCACGGTGCCGATGACGATGGTCGCGTCCTCGCTGCCGAAGTTCTCCACCGTGCGGCCGACCTCGTCGAACTCGGCCATGGTGAAGTCCGCGCCGGCGGTGATGTTGACCAGGATGCCGTTGGCGCCGGCGAGGTTGACGTCGTCGAGCAGCGGGTTCTGGATCGCGGCCTCGGCGGCGGCCTGCGCGCGGTCGTCGCCGCGGGCGGTGCCGGTGCCCATCATCGCCAGGCCCATCTCGCTCATCACGGTGCGAACGTCGGCGAAGTCGACGTTGATCAGGCCCGGGCGCACGATCAGGTCGGCGATGCCCTGCACGGCGCCGAGCAGCACGTCGTTGGCGGCGCGGAAGGCCTGGATCATGGTCGCGTTGCGGCCAAGCACGGTGATCAGCTTCTCGTTGGGGATGGTGATCAGCGAGTCGCAGTGCTGGCCCAGCTCGTCGATGCCCTTGAGCGCCACCTGCATGCGGCGGCGGCCCTCGAACGGGAACGGCTTGGTGACCACGGCCACCGTCAGGATGCCCATCTCCTTGGCCAGCTGCGCGACCACCGGCGCGGCGCCGGTGCCGGTGCCGCCGCCCATGCCGGCGGTGATGAACACCATGTCCGCGCCCTGCAGCGCGTCCATGATCTGCTCGCGGTCCTCGAGCGCGGCCTGGCGGCCGACCTCGGGGTTCGCGCCCGCGCCCAGGCCCTTGGTGACGTTGGTACCCAGCTGCAGCTGCAGCTTGGAGCCGCAGTTCTTGATCGCCTGCGCGTCGGTGTTGGCGGTGATGAACTCCACCCCGTCGACGCTGCTGTTGACCATGTGCGCGACCGCGTTGCCTCCGCCGCCGCCGACGCCGACCACCTTGATGTTGGCGTTGGGTGCCATCTTCTCTACCAGTTCGAAATGCGCCATGTCCGTGTCCTCGTTGTTTAGTTATGTGTTGCTGTCGAAGTCCGTGTTGCCAAGTGCTTCATCGTCGTCGCCCTGCCTGCCGCCCCGGGAGCGGGAATGGGGAATGGGGCATGCGGCGCGGCGGCTTCGCCGCATCCCGCATTCCCGTTTCTCCATTGCCGCTCTTCATTCCTCTCTCCCGTCCTTCATCGCAGTTCCCGCGTTTCCTCAGAACTCGCCGCGGTACCAGTTCTTCAACTTGTTGAAGAGCGACCCGGCGCGTCCGGTGGGGATCACCGGGCGACGCGGGTGCTCGATCTGGCTGCCCATCAGCAGCAGGCCCACGCCGCTGGCGTGCACCGGGTTGTTGACCACTTCGCCGAGGCCGGTGACGTGCTGCGGGATGCCCACGCGTACCGGCATCTGCAGCATTTCCTCGGCCAGCTCGACCACGCCTTCCATCTTCGCGGCGCCGCCGGTGAGCACCATGCCGGCGCGCACGTGCTGCTCGAAGCCCGAGCGGCGCAGTTCGGCCTGCACCATCTCGAAGATCTCCTCGTAGCGGGCCTGCACCGCCTGCGCCAGCGACTGCCGCGGCAGCCGGCGCGGGGCGCGGTCGCCGACGCTGGGCACCTGGATCGATTCCTCGCTGGTGGCCAGCTGCGCCAGCGCGCAGGCGTAGCGCACCTTGATCTGCTCGGCCTCGGGCGTGGGCGTGCGCAGCATGTGCGCGATGTCCTCGGTGACCTTGTCGCCGGCGATCGGCAGGCTCGCGGTGTGGCAGATCGCGCCCTGCACGAACACCGCCAGGTCCGTGGTGCCGGCGCCGATGTCGACCAGCACCACGCCCAGCTCGCGCTCGTCTCCGGTGAGCACCGCGGTGCTCGACGCCAACGACGACAGGATCAGGTCGTCGATCTGCAGGCCACAGCGCTGCACGCACTTGCTGATGTTGGCCGCGGCCGACTGCGCGCACACCACCAGATGCGCATGCACCTCCAGGCGCACGCCGGTCATGCCGACCGGGTTGCGGATGCCTTCCTGCGAATCGTCGAGCACGTACTCGCGCGGGATCGCGTGCAGGATCTTCTGGTCGGCCGGGATCGCGACCGCCTTGGCGGCCTCGAGCACGCGGTCCAGATCCGCCCAGGTCACCTCGCCGTCGCGGATCGGCACGATGCCCGGCGAATTGCGGCACTGCACGTGGTTGCCGGAGATCGAGGCGTAGACCGAGCGGATCTCGCAGCCGGCCATCAGCTCGGCCTCCTCCACCGCGCGCTGGATCGACTGCACGGTGGACTCGATGTCGACCACCACGCCGCGCTTGAGCCCGCGCGATTCGTGCGAGCCGATGCCGATCACCTCGATCGGGTTGCCCGGGGAGTATTCGCCCACCAGCGCCACCACCTTGGAGGTGCCGATGTCGAGCCCGACGATGAGGGCCTTGTCGCCTTTGCGGTTCATGTCTGCAAGCCGTGGTTCGTGATTCGTGGTTCGTGGAAGTCGACGGCCAGGCGCAACGTGCGCCATGCCGCCCCCGCCGCTTCGCGCGCTTGCGCGAGGCCGGTCGACGGCGCGCTGCCGGGCTGCGATTCGTCGCCCCACGTCAGCGCGAACCCGTTGGTGTAGCGCAGGTCCGCGCGCGCCAGCGATTGCGGTCGCTGCGCGAGCAGGAGCGGCAGCAGGCGCGCGAAGCGGGCCAGGCGCAGCCGCGCCTCCTGGCTGCCCACCACGACCTGGGTGCCGTTGGACAGCACCAGCGACCAGCTGCCGCGGCGATCCAGCGAGACCTCGCGCACCGCGATGCCTTCCGGCGCGAACATCTCCTTCGCCTCGTTGTAGAGCGCGACGACGTCGGCGATGCGCGTCTGCGGCGCGTCGACGTCGAAGCGCGGCAACCCCTTCGGCACGTCCGCGCCGGCGATCGGGAACAGGTCGCCGTCCTCGGACAGCAGCCGGTCCTTGCCCCAGCGCGCGAACGGGCGGTGCTCGACGATCCGCACCTCCACCACGTCCGGCCAGCGCTTGCGCACTTCGGCGCGCTCGACCCACGGCAGCGCGGCCACCTCGGCCTGCGCGTCGGCGAGCCGGATCGCGAAGAAGCCCTTGCGCGCGTACGGCAGCACCGCCGCGCGCAGCTTGCCTTCGTCGACGCGCTCGAGCTCGCCGGCGACCCGCAGCGTGCGCAGCGGCCAGCGGTCGGCGCCGATCCAGCCCTGCAGCACGGCCACCACCGGCAGCGCGACCAGCGCGAGCGCGAGCAGCCAGGCGGCGAGGCGGAGGAAGGCGCCCATCAGCCGCCGCCCTCCGCCACCGAGGTTTCGAGGATCCGCCAGCACAGCGCCTCGAACGACACGCCGTAGGCGCCGGCCGACTTGGGCATCAGCGAGTGGCTGGTCATGCCCGGCGCGGTGTTGGCCTCGAGCAGCCAGTTGCGGCCGTCGCGGTCGCGCATGAAATCCACGCGCGCCCAGCCGCGCAGGCCGAGCGCGGCGAAGGCGGCCTCGGCCTGTCCGCGCGCCTGCGCCTCGCCGGCCTCGTCCAGGCCGGGGCAGATGTACTGCGTGTCCTCGGCGACGTACTTGGCGTGGTAGTCGTAGTACTCGCCGGCGGGGACGATGTGGATGCTGGCGAGCGCGCGGCCGTCGAGCACGCCGATGGTGTACTCGCCGCCTTCCACCAGCTGCTCCACCAGCAGCTCGCCGGGGTAGCGCGCGGCCAGTTCCACCGCCGCATCGAGGTCGGCGTCGCTGAAGACGCGGCTCACGCCGACGCTGGAGCCTTCCAGCGACGGCTTGACGATCACCGGCAGGCCGAGCTCGCGCGCGGCGGCGTGCACGTCGTCTCCCTTGGCCAAGCGGACCCAGCGCGGCGTCGGCAGGCCGATCGCCGTCCACACCTGCTTGGAGCGGATCTTGTCGAGCGCCAGCGCGCTGCCGAGCACGCCCGAGCCGGTGTAGGGCACGCGCAGCGATTCGAGCAGGCCCTGCAGCACGCCGCTCTCGCCGTCGCCGCCGTGGAGGATGTTGAAGACGCGGTCGAAGTGCCGGTCCTGCAGCTCGCGCACCAGGTTGGGGATGCCGTCGACGCCGTTGGCGTCGATGCCGCGCGCGCGCAGCGCCTCGAGCACGTTGCGGCCGGAGTCGAGCGAGACCTCGCGCTCGGAGCTGGTGCCGCCCATCAGCACGGCGACGCGGCCGAACACGGCCGGGTCGTCGAAGCGCGGCGGCGGCAGCACGCGGCTCACCGGTCGCCTCCGTCGAAGCCGTTCGCCGCGAGCTGCTGCGCCGCGTGGCCGATGTCGCCGGCGCCCATCATCAACAGCAGGTCGCCGTCGCGCAGCACGTCGGGCAGCACCGAGGCGAGCTCGCCGGCGCCGTTGACCACCACCGGGTCGATGCGGCCGCGCGCGCGGATCGCGCGCGCCAGCGCGCGCGCGTCGGCGCCGGCGATCGGCGCCTCGCCGGCCGGATAGACCTCGGTGAGCACCAGCGCGTCGACGTCGGACAGCACGCCGGCGAAGTCGTCGAACAGGTCGCGCGTGCGGCTGTAGCGGTGCGGCTGGAACGCGACCACCAGGCGCCGGTCCGGCCAGCCGCCGCGCGCGGCGGCGAACACCGCGGCGAGCTCCTTGGGATGGTGGCCGTAGTCGTCGACCAGCTGCACCGTCGCGCCCTGCGCGGTGGTGAGCTGCGCGAGCAGGTTGAAGCGGCGGCCGATGCCCTGGAACTTCTCCAGCGCCGAGGCGATCGCCGCGGCGGGAATGCCCAGCTGCCACGCCACCGCGGCGGCGGCCAGCGCGTTCTGCACGTTGTGGCGGCCGGGCAGCGCCAGCGTGACCGGCGTGCAGGTGCCGTCGGGCAGGCACAGCTCGAAGCGCATGCGCGCGCCTTCCTGTACCACCGCGTCGGCGCGCACCTCGGCGCTCTCGGCGAAGCCGTAGGTCATCACGTGGCGCGGCGTGTGCTCGGCCAGCTCCGCGACTTCCGGGTCGTCGATGCACAGCACCGCCACGCCGTAGAACGGCAGCCGGTGCAGGAACTCGGAGAACGCCGCGCGCACGCGCGCGAAGTCGCCGCCGTAGTTCTCCAGGTGGTCGGCGTCGATGTTGGTGACGATGGCGACCAGCGGGTTCAGGCGCAGGAAGCTGCCGTCGCTCTCGTCGGCCTCGGCCACCAGCCAGTCGCCGCCGCCCAGGCGCGCGTTGGCGCCGGCGGCGAGCAGCTGGCCGCCGATCACGAAGGTCGGGTCCATGCCGCCCTCGGCGAGCACGCTGGCCGTCAGCGAGGTGGTGGTGGTCTTGCCGTGCGTGCCCGCGACCGCGATGCCGCGGCGGAAGCGCATCAGCTCGGCCAGCATCTCCGCGCGCGGCACCACCGGGATGCGCTGCGCGCGCGCCTCGAGCAGCTCCGGGTTGTCGGGCCTGATGGCGCTGGACACCACCACGCAGTCGGTGCCCAGCACGTTGGCGGCGGCGTGGCCGCGGTGCACGTTGGCGCCGAGCTGCACGAGCCGGCGGGTGACCGCGTTGTCGGCGGTGTCCGAGCCGGACACCTGGTAGCCGAGCGTGCACAGCACTTCCGCGATGCCGCTCATGCCGACGCCGCCGATGCCGACGAAGTGCACGCGCGAGTAGCGCCTGGCGAAATCGCCTTGGGCCGCCGCGTCGCGCGCATCGAGCATCCTGCGGATCATGCGATGCGTCCCATGGTCGGTTCGACGCGCTGGCGCAGCCGGCTGGTGCCGCGCGCGGCCGCCGGGTTCGCGCCGGCCGGCGCGGGCTGCGCGGCCGCCGGCGCCTTGCCGCGCGCGACCCTGCCCTGCGGCGGCTGCGGTTCGGGCGACGGCGCCGCGCCCTCGCCGCGCAGGCGCGCGACCTGGCGCTCGGCGCGGTCGAGTTCGTACGAGACCCGCAGCAGCAGGCCGAGCGCGGCGCAGGTCATCAGCACGCTGGAGCCGCCGGAGGACACCAGCGGCAGGGTCAGGCCCTTGGTCGGCAGGATGCCGAGGTTGACGCCGATCGAGACGAACGCCTGCAGGCTGATCGCCAGCGCCACGCCGAACGCGCAGTAGCCGGCGAAGTGCCGGCGCATGCCCACGCAGCGGTAGCCGATCCAGAACGCGCGCCCCACCAGCAGCGCGTACAGGCCGACCACCAGGCAGACGCCGGCGAAGCCGAGCTCCTCGGCGATCACCGAGAAGATGAAGTCGGTGTGCGCCTCCGGCAGGTACGACAGCTTCTGCACCGAGGCGCCGAGGCCGACGCCGAACCATTCGCCGCGCCCCACCGCCATCAGCGCGTTGCTGAGCTGGTAGCCGGAGCCGAGCTGGTCGGCCCAGGGATCGAGGAACGAGGTGAAGCGGCGCACCCGGTACGGCTCGAGGATCGCGATGAAGGCGAACACCGGCAGCCCGACCACGATCGGCAGCGACATCCGCGGCAGGTTGACGCCGCCGAGCACCAGCATGCCGGCGGTGATCGCCAGCAGCAGCGAGGACGAGCCGAAGTCCGGCTGCAGCAACAGCATGGCCACCAGCGCGACCGCCACGCCCAGCGGCTTGAGCATCGCCGGCCAGGTGGCGTTGACCTCGTCGCGGAAGCGCACCAGGTAGCTCGACAGCCAGACGATGTAGAGCACCTTCACCGCCTCCACCGCCTGGAACTTCGACACGCCCAGGTTGATCCAGCGCCGCGCGCCGTTGACGCTGCTGCCCACGCCCGGCACGAACACCAGCGCCAGCAGCACGAAGCAGCCCAGCAGCAGCAGCTGGTTGTAGTGCTCGACCGTCTTGAGCTCGGTGCGCATCGCCCACACCGCCAGGCCGATGCCGATCGCCAGGAACAGCAGGTGGCGGTTGAGGAAGTAGAACGGCCCCACGTCCAGCCCCTCGCCGATCGCGATCGAGCTCGAGGCCACCATCACCACGCCCAGTCCCGCCAGCGCGATGCAGGCACCGAGCAGCCAGCCGTCGTAGCGGCCGGCGATGGCTTCGAAACGGGTGGCCTGGCGGCTGCCGTTCGATTGGGTTCCGGTCGCGTGCATGCTTCCGTCCATCAGCGCACCTTCAACGTGGCGAGGCCGACCAGCACCAGCACCACCGAGATGATCCAGAAGCGCACGATCACCCGCGGCTCGGGCCAGCCCTTGAGCTCGAAGTGATGGTGGATCGGCGCCATCCGGAACACGCGCTTGCCGGTGAGCTTGAACGAGGCGACCTGGATCATCACCGACAGCGTCTCGACCACGAACACGCCGCCCATCACCACCAGCACCAGTTCCTGGCGCACGATCACCGCGATGGTGCCGAGCACCGCGCCCAGCGCCAACGCGCCGATGTCGCCCATGAACACCATCGCCGGGTAGGTGTTGAACCACAGGAAGCCGAGCCCGGCGCCGGCGATCGCCGCGCAGATGATCACCAGCTCGCCCGCGCCCGGGATCTGCGGGATCTGCAGGTAGCTGGAGAACACCGCGTTGCCCGAGGCGTAGGCGAACACGCCCAGCGCGCACGCCACCAGCACCGTGGGCATGATCGCCAGCCCGTCGAGGCCGTCGGTGAGGTTGACCGCGTTGGAGAAGCCGACGATCCAGAAGTAGGCGACCACCACGAAGAACACGCCCAGCGGGATCGCCACCGTCTTGAGCAGCGGCACGAAGAAGGTGGTCGCCGCCGGCACCGACGGGTCCGCGGTCAGGTACAGGAACAGGCCGGCGGCGAGCCCGAACAGCGACTGCAGCAGGTACTTCCAGCGCGACTTGAGCCCGTTGGGGTCGCGGCGGACGATCTTGATCCAGTCGTCGTACCAGCCGATCGCGCCGAACGCGAGCATCACCGCCAGCACCAGCCAGACGTAGCGGTTGCGCAGGTCGCCCCACAGCAGCACCGAGGCGAGCACCGTCATCAGGATCAGCGCGCCGCCCATCGTCGGCGTGCCGGCCTTGGAGAAATGCGTCTGCGGTCCGTCGCTGCGGATCGGCTGCCCGCCCTTGTACTGCGCGAGCCTGCGGATCACCGCCGGCCCCCACCACAGCGACAGCGCGAGCGCGGTCAGCGCGCTCAGGATGCCGCGGAAGGTCAGGTAGCCGAACAGCCCGAACAGGGCGTCGAGTTGCTTCAGCCAGTGGCTGAGTTCAAGCAGCATGCGCGGTCTCCCCTTGCAGCAGCGCGGTCACCACGCGGTCCATCGCGCTGCCGCGCGACCCCTTCACCAGCACCTGCACGCGCGCGCCCTCGCCGTTCGTGGGAGCGGCTTCAGCCGCGAGCTCTTGCCCCGGCGCCGAAGAACTCGTAGCTGAAGCCGCTCCCGCGGGATCCGCTCCCGCCTGCGCCTCGAGATCGGCACGCAGCGCGGCGGCCAGCGCCGCGTGCGACTCGAACACGCGCCCGCCGGCGCCGAATGCAGCGGCCGCGGCGGCGCTCAGCGGCCCCAGCGCGTACAGCCGCGCGATCCCGGCCTCCTTCGCGCGGCGGCCGGCGGCCTCGTGCAGCGCCTGCGCGTCCTCGCCGAGCTCGCGCATGTCGCCCAGCACCAGCCAGCCTTCGCCGCTGGCCGCGGCCAGGGTGTCGATCGCGGCGTTGAGCGAGCCGGGGTTGGCGTTGTAGCTGTCGTCGACCAGCACCGCGCCGCTGCGCAGGCGATGGCGCACCAGCCGGCCGGCGACCGGCCGCGCCTCGCGCAGGCCGGCGACGATGTCGTCCAGGCCGACGCCGCAGGCCAGCGCCAGCGCCGCGGCGGCCAGCGCGTTGGCGACGTTGTGGCGGCCGGGCATCGGCACCGCGGCATCGGCTTCGCCCTGCGGCGTGGACAAGGTGAAACGGCTGCCTTCATCGCCGGCCACGATGTCGCGCGCCGACACGTCGGCGGCCGCGTCCAGCCCGAAGCGGATCAGCCGGCGGCCGTGCGCGCGCTCGGCGAAGTACGGCGCGAAGGCGTCATCGGCATTGATCACCGCGACGCCGTCGGCCGGCAGCGCGTCGTAGATCGCGGCCTTGGTGTCGGCCACGCCGAGCAGGCTGCCCATGCGCTCCAGGTGCGCGGGCGCGACGTTGTTGACCAGCGCGACGTGCGGGCGCGCGATCGCGGTCAGGTAGGCGATGTCGCCCGGCTTGCCGGCGCCCATCTCGTAGACCGCGAAATCGGCGTCGTCCGGCGCGTCGATCACCGCCAGCGGCAGGCCGATCTCGTTGTTGCGGTTGCCGGGGTTGCCGTAGGCCTTGCCGGCGCGTTGCAGGATCGACAGCACCAGCGTCTTGACGCTGGTCTTGCCGTTGCTGCCGGTGACGGCGACGACCTTGCCGGCGCGCGCGTGCTGCATCGCCGCGGCCAGCGAGGCCAGCGCGCGCTGGGTGTCGGCCACCAGCACCTGCGGCAGCGACGCGTCGACCAGGTGCGAGACCAGCGCCGCGCGCACGCCCAGGTCCGCGGCGCTGCCCACGTGGTCGTGGCCGTCGAAGCGCTCACCCTTGATGGCGACGAACAGCGTGCCGTCGCCGGCGCCGGCCTCGAGCGCGCGGGTATCGGTGGCGAGCGCGTCGATGACCACGTCGTCGCCCTGCAGGCGGCCGCCGGCCCATTGCGCGATCCGCGAGAGCGGCAGCGGCTTCATGCGCGGCCCCCGAGCAGTTCGCGCGCGACCTGGCGATCGTCGAACGGATGCTTCACGCCGGCCACTTCCTGGTAGGTCTCGTGGCCCTTGCCGGCGATCAGCACGATGTCGTCCGGGCCGGCCTCGCCGATCGCGCGCGCGATCGCGCGGCGGCGGTCGCGCTCGACCACCGCGGCGGACGGGTTCGAGAAGCCGGCGACGATCTCGGCGACGATCGCGTCGCCGTCCTCGCCGCGCGGGTTGTCGTCGGTGACGATCACGCGGTCGGCGTTGGCCTCGGCGATCGCCGCCATCTGCGGCCGCTTGCCGCGGTCGCGCTCGCCACCGCAGCCGAACACGCAGGTCAGCCGCCCGCGCAGGTGGCCGCGCAGCGACGCCAGCGCCTGTTCCAGCGGGTCGGGCTTGTGCGAGTAGTCGACCACCACCAGCGGCAGCGCCCCGTCGCCGCCCAGGCGGTTCATCCGGCCCGGGATCGGCTCCAGCCGCGACAGCACGCCGGCGATGTCGCGCGGCGGCACGCCCTGCGCCAGCAGCACGCCGGCCACCGCCAGCAGGTTGTCGATGTTGAAGCGGCCCAGCAGCGGCGAGTGCACCGGCACGCGCTCGCCCTCGAGCATCAGGTCGAAGGCGATGCCGGCGGCGTCGAGCGCGACGTTCTCCGCGCGCACGCCGGCGCCCGCGTCGCCGCGCGCGCTGGTGGCGATCGCGCGCACGCCGTCCGGGACGCGCGCGAGCAGCCGGCGGCCGTAGGCGTCGTCGAGGTTGACCACCGCCGCGCGCAGCCCGTCGCGCGCGAACAGCCGCGCCTTGGCCGCGCCGTAGGTTTCCATGTCGCCGTGGTAGTCGAGGTGGTCGCGGGTGAGGTTGGTGAACACCGCGACGTCGTAGTGCACCGCGTCCACCCGGCCCTGGTCGAGCGCGTGCGAGCTGACTTCCATCGCCACCGATTTCGCGCCCGCCTCGCGCAGCTGCGCGAGCAGCGCGTGCATCTGCAGCACCAGCGGCGTGGTGAAGCCGGTCGCGACCGCCTCGCCGTACAGCCCGGCGCCGAGCGTGCCGATGGTGCCGCTGGGCGTGCCGAGCAGCGTCCACGCCTGCGCCAGCAGCTGCACGGTCGAGGTCTTGCCGCTGGTGCCGGTGACGCCGACCATCGCCATCGCGCGCGAGGGGTGGCCGTGGAATTCGTCGGCCATCGCGCCCATGCGCGCGCGCAGGCCCGGCACGGCGATCGCGTCGGGCGGCGGCGCGGGCACGTCGTCCGGCACCGGCGGCTCGAACAGGATCGCCGACGCGCTGGCCGCGCGCGCCTGCTCGACGAAGTGCAGCCCGTGCGTGCCGAACCCGCCGATCGCGACGAAGGCGTCGCCCGGCACGATCGCGCGGCTGTCGAGCACCAGGCCGGTGATCGCCAGCGTCGGCGGCACCGCGGGCACGTCGGGCAGCAGTTCCGAGAGCAGCATCGCGCGGGTCACTGGGCACCTCCGTGCGAGCGCCGGTCGCCGATGGTCCCCGTGGCAACGACGGCGGACGGCGCTTCGCCCTGCGCCTTCGCGGGCACCAACACGCCCAATCCCTGCTTCTTCTGCGCCTTCGCCTGCTCCGCCAGCCAGGTCTCGATGTCGTCCGGCGGCACGTCCATCAGCCGCAGCGCGCCTTCCATCACGTCGTGGAACACCGGGCCGGACACCGAGCCGCCGTAGTAGCCGCGCCGGCTGGGATCGGGATCCATGATCACCACCGCCATCGCGAAGCGCGGGTTGTCCACCGGCACCACGCCGGCGAAGAACGCCGAGTAGCGGCGCGAGTAGCCGCCGCCGCTGGCGATGCGCGCGGTGCCGGTCTTGCCGGCGACGTGGTAGCCCAGGATCGCGGCGCTCTTGGCGGTGCCGCCGGGCTCGGTCACCGTCTGCATCATCTTCAGCACTTCATGCGCGATCTTCGGGTCGAGCACCTGCCGGCTTTCCTGCGGCTGGCCCTTGACGAAGGTCGGCTGGATCATCCGCCCGCCGTTGGCGATCGCGGCGTAGGCGT